>Ga0316191_10000483_pt1 | contig 25991 bp, 27 predicted proteins | sample Eddworburr2cm_MG_FD_204928 | JGI IMG/M metagenome (GOLD analysis project Ga0316191, IMG submission 204928) | Coastal sediment microbial communities from Maine, United States - Eddy worm burrow 2 cm | ecosystem: Environmental > Aquatic > Marine > Coastal > Sediment | place: USA: Maine... | reverse complement strand
TCCCTGGCCGAGTTCATGCCAAAGCCGCATTTGAAATTGAGCCAATGCGCACAGGACTGGAAGCCGAGGCCCTCCCAGTAACGCATCTCGTCAAACTCGCGAATCAGTTCCAGCAGGTGATGGGTCGCGGCATAGATGTAGCCGCAGAGTTCCGTGATCTCGTCACCGAGTTTCTCGCTGTCAGACTGCTCGAACTGCGGGTGGTCTTGACTCGGTACGATGGCGGAGGACATGGCGGCTTCCCTGCATAAACTTATACTGTGAATACATACAGTATACTATCAAGTCGTTGAAAATGCTAGAAAAGTCAAGCAATTAGCCGATTCTGAGTTGGTATCGTCAGGAAACAAACAGGCAGCGCCGAATCGGTGCTGCCTGTGATTTTCGTTCCCTAAAAGTAGTGATTACGTCGCACCGGCGATACCGGCTTTCAGCGTGAAATTAAGATCACCCGAAGACAACCGCACCGAGTACAAACAAACTAAGCGCAACCATTGTCGTAGACAGAGAGATTCGTACAAATTTGAACATCATTTTGTTTTCCCCAGAGGATGGTTCGATGCCGCCATCGTATTGACTTCACGTGCCCGGAAACGTGGATTCGGTCACGTTTGCGAGACGAGTAGGTACTATCCACAATCGCCCTGGATTAGTCCGCGCAACGCGGCTAGTCCAGGTAGGGATGGACGTCGATGGCCTCACGGTCGAGGTCGTCTGCAAGCAGCTGGCGCAGAATGGCGGTGTGGCCCTGACCGCCGATCACAAGAACGCGCTCCCCGGGCTGTGCGTGTCGCTGTATGAGGGCGTACATCCGGAAGTTGCGGTGCCACCAGCTGGCCGCCGAGTCGGCACCCACAAAGCTGCCGTCTTCGCCAACCTGGTTGGTCAGGAGATAAGTGGCGCGGTTCAGTGAATCACCGTCGGCATCATTGGCGCGCACGAGCAGTTCCTGCAGTGACAGGGAGGAATGTGCTTCCTGATCGGCACGGCTTAGCTCTTCAATCAATGCGGACATCCTGCTACCTGTCTTTGTGTCATTGCTTTCGAGGTAATCAAATAGTGGCTGCGCCTGCCAGTGGATGTTTCTTTCGTCAAAGCTATAGACAGTATCGGCATCGCTGCGGGCAGCGATACGAAAGCCGAGCTGGTAAATCTCGTTACTGGGCAGTTCGTAGTTGCCGTTTACATACTGTTGAAATCGTTCCTGCATCTCAGGTTCCCTTTCGGGTGCGAATTCAAGCAATACGACAGTCGGGTTGAAGTTGGCAAGTCTGGCCGACAGCGCTTCGAGGTATGCCTGATTCTCATCGGTCATCACGTTTATCTTGTCGGCCTTAACAAGGTCGAGCCCCGGGTTTGCAAAGTGGAAGACGCCAAATAACATCACTTGGGCGGGCGGCTGATCTTCGGCGGTCGCCACCGGCGAGCCAACCAAAATTGACGCGAGTACAGCACACAGAGTTATGATTCTCATGAACAGGATTCCTTCGGCTTGATTTCAAGTTGTACTGGAGTCTTTTTTTGATGCCCTGCGTGCAGATATGGTTTGCATCCCGTGGCTTCCGATGGCCGAAAGCAGAAATTCACCCGGTGATACACTCGGAAGAATAACGAAGGGCCTCCAGGGGACAAACGATGTCGATTCAAGAATGGGCAGCACTGGCGGAGATAATCGGTGCGGTTGCCGTGGTGGCGTCGTTGATATACCTGGCTGTTCAGGTTCGCCAGAACACTCACGAGCTCTCCATGAGCTTAAAGTCGACGGAGCTTGCTGCATTCGAGCGGAACGTAGAATCTGGCATCCGGATCCGCGAGATATTTATTCTCAATCCCGAAATCCTTAAGTTGTATGCGCGAGGCGGCGAATCATACGCGGACCTGGATGAGGATGAAAAATTGAGATTCGACATGATCTTAAGAAACGTCTTTTCCGCGTTGCAGGGCGCATATGTGCGGCAGCTCACATATGGCAATGATCCGGCGAACTTCGCCGGGAGTGAACGCACGTTGGATCAGCTGGTTCGTGGCCGCGGAATTCGCGACTGGCTGAGTCAAGCCAACCCCGACTGGCGCCCCCAATTTGCCGCGTTGGTACAACAGCGAGTGCGCCTGTTTGAGGAAGCGGCTGAAAAGGCTTTGAAGGCGGACCAGGAAGAGAGCTCCGAGCAAACCGGTGGGTGACTGCTACTGACTCGAAGCAGTCAATCATCGCCTATGACATCGCCTATGACGAAAATCAACAAAGTCAGAGTATCGACTCCAGATGATAGCGCCCCAGTGTCATCTGTCCTTCGAGCTTCATTTCCGCAGTTGATGCGGCCCGCGTATGACCCGCTGTTGCTTGAAAAAGTTTTGCCTAGAATGACTGTGGCTCAATCGGGACTGCTGGAGTCAGGCAGTTATTACGTTGCCGAGTCCTCGGAGGGCAAGATCGTTGGGTGCGGCGGTTGGACGAGAGAACGACCCGGAACCGGTGAGATCGCCGTAAACGTGGGCCATATCCGTCATTTCGGTGTGCATCCGGACTGGACGAGGTGCGGTGTAGGCAAAGCACTCTATGCGCGTTGCGAGCTTGATGCCAGGAAGGCAGGCTTATCACAGTTGGAATGCTACTCATCGCTCAACGCAGAATCGTTCTATGCTGCGCTCGGCTTCAGGCGATTGGCTCAAGTCGAACTCCGCATCTTTGACGATGTGCGTTTTCCAAGCGTACACATGGTTACGGATATCTGAGCACCTTTCGGATTGGCTGCCTCTAATGAGTAACAGACCGTATACTCCCAACCCATATCCGAATCCGAGGGGATAACATGACGACCTACAAACTCACCTACTTCGACATCGACGGCGGCCGAGCCGAGCCGGTGCGTATTGCGTTTCATGCAGCCGGTATCGAGTTCGAAGATGAACGTATTGCCTTTCCTGACTTTATGCAGATGCGTGGCAGCACGCGTTTCAATTCTGTTCCTGTCCTGGAAATCGACGGCATGGTCGTGACCCAGACGAACGGCATGTGCCGCTATGTTGGGAGATTGGCGGGTCTTTATCCCAAGGACGATGTGCAGGCCTTGTATTGCGACGAGGCGCTGGGCGCCGTGGAAGATCTGCTGCATCGGCTCGTGCCGACCTTTGGCCTCGAGGGTGACGAGCTCAAGGCAGCACGCGAGACGCTCGTCGATGGCTGGATCACCACGTTCGTAAAAGGCCTGGGCGAGATATTGGAACGTGGCGGTGAATACTTCGCGGACAACAAGCTCACGGTTGCCGACATGAAGGTCGCGTACGTGACACAGTGGCTGAACTCCGGTCAGCTCGACCATGTACCAACGGACCTGGTTGATCGATTGGCGCCAGCACTCAATGCCCACCTTGATCGCGTGATGAATGACCCTGTCGTTAAGTCTTACTACGAGGCACGGTCACAGTAAAACAAACGCCGCCATCGACATTGTCAGCTCGGATCTGGCCGCCGTGCCCCTCGGCGATGAGTTTCGCGACATAGAGCCCAAGACCGAGGTGGCGCGTGTTCTCACCACCTCGCACAGAGACCATCGAATCGAACATCTGTGAACGCATGCGTTCCGGCAACGGTGGGCCGGGATTTGTTACGGACACCTCGTACACGCTGTCGTGGCCGGTAAGATTGAGATCGATTTCGTCGTTGACGGCACTGAAGTCGACGGCATTATCGACGAGCTTGTCGAGCATCTGTATCAGAAGCTCTGGCGAGCCCGTGGCTCGCGCCTCGTCAAGATCGCTCGAGAATTTAAAGGATCTTTCCTTGTAAACGTCGCGATAGGCCGAAGCGGTCGATTCGAGCACGGCTCGCAGGTCAAATTGTTCCGGTTCGGCGTGCGACATCAATTCTTCAACGCGACTTGCTTCGCTCATCGCACTCAGGATTCGGCGCAACCGGTCGGCGCCCTCGCGCGCCCTCTCCGTGTACCCAAGCGACGCCTCGTTAAGTGGCTCGTGTTCCAGGTTCTCCAGCGACGAGGTCACGATCGCGAGCGGTGTTCGCAGCTCATGTGACAGCTTCGACGCCAGTGATCGCAGATAGTCGTTGTACTCGCCTAGCTGTTGCAGGACCCACGAAAAACTCCGCGACAAGTCGCCGACCTCATCATCTGCCAGCGCGCTCGGTAACGCCGACGTCAGGTTCTCACTCTCGAGCGCATCTTCCGCCGCAATCGACAATGAGCGAATACGCCGCGACAGCCAGGTTGCGTAGCCAAGCAGTCCGCCGGCAACGACGAATGTCGTCACGAGCGTAAGATAAATAAGCCGGGACAGCCCTTCGGTTCTCAGGCTCAGGATTGCGTCTGTTCCCTGTTGCAGGACGACTGCGCCAAGGGTTTGGTTACCGTCGACAATTGGCGCTGCGACAGCGACGACAGCCGTGCCGGTATCCGAATTGCGGAACCAGCTGCCCGACTCCTGTCCATCCAATGCCGCGCTAACGTATGGCTGCAATTCCCGACCCAAAGGGTCGGGCTCTGCGAACGCGGCTTCCTTGCCTTGCTCGACGAGCAGGTCGTACACGCGTCGCGCTAAGCCGGACCCGCTATCATCGCGATCCGCTTGTACTTCACCAGCCGTGGCAATCCGCCAGCCCATCGAGTTGGTGAGGATCAGCCGCATATCGGACTGAACATGAGTGGCCACGATACGATTCAGCTCGTCGACCTCCTGCATCGCAGGCCCCGGGAGACGGCCGGTAAACGAGCTGCTACGAGTCCCGCTCTGCTGCGGGTCGCTCGTATTATTCACAGAGATTCCAAGGTGCGTACCGAGCTGTCCGGCAGGGATGCGGGCCTCGACCTGGTAACCGCCCGGGACGTCCTGCCAATACGCAAAGATCGTTGCTTCCGGAGCAAAACCGTAGGCCGTTTGTTTGTAGCTCAGAATTTGCCCCGGCGCTTCGGCTGCAAAAGAGAAAGATTCCTGCAGATACGGTGGGCTGCTGCTCGCGAGCGTCACACGATCGACATTTCGAGAGGCGCCTTCCGCCATCAACGACTGTGGAGTTGCATAGATGACGTTCTTGTCGCTTACCTCAATGTACAGGTAGACAGCCTGTCCGAATGACGCGAGCGCGAAACGTACCGGCCCATCCGGGCCACGTATCGTCCGGAGTGAGTCACTGCTGAGAGGCCAGTCGTCAAAGTAGCCATCGATTTCCGGTCTTGCCGCGAGCTCATGAATGTACAGCTGGTCGTTGGTGGCCGTTGACGCGTCTAGTAGCGGGAACTCTTCACGGTATTGCACAAGTGAGTTCGCGACGGCTCTTGCCGTGCCGGCGAGCATTTGCTGCTGTCCGGTGCGCAGCGCGATTTCCGTTTCACGAATGAACTCGCAACCGGCCCAGGGCAGCATGAGTGTCAGCAGGCTGACGAGAAGCAGCTGGCGCCGAAGGTTCATTTCACTCTAGTCGCTCAACCAGCGATAGCCCATGCCATAGACGGTCTCTATCGAATCGAAGCTCGGGTCGATGGCGTGAAATTTTCGGCGAATGCGCTTGATGTGCGAGGTAATCGTGTTGTCGTCGAGAACCGCCTGCGCTGCGTCCATGAGTTGTTGCCGATTCTTCACGTGCCCCGGGTAACGCGCAAGCGCGTGGATGAGCCAGAATTCGGTCAGCGTCAAACCGACGAGCTGGTCCTGCCAGTGAATAGACATGCGCTCGGTGTCGATCGTGAGGTCGCCGCGCGTTATGTGCCCTTCTGTACCCTGCGGCTTTTGCATTGCCTCCAATCGCCGGAACAAGGCCGCGATTCGCGCCATCAGGTGCGGCAGGCTTATGTCCTTGGTCAGGTAATCGTCGGCGCCGACGCGCAGGCCGGATACAGCGTCGAACTCGCTGTCACGCGCAGTCAGGAAGATGATGGGCAGGTCGGCGGATCGCGCTCGCAATTCACGACACAGCTCGAAGCCGCCCTCGACATCGTCCTTCAGGTTGATATCAATTACGACCAGGTCGGGCAGACGGCTTTCAAAGGCATCCAGCGCCGGTCCGCGCGCCTCGTAGTCATCCACAACGTAGCCCTCACGCCGGAACGCCGCCGCGTAGTTTTCCCTGATTGCCGTTTCGTCTTCGACGATTGCTATTCGTTTAGCCACTTAAGTCCCCATTAACCTCGGCCACAATTTGCCACATTCCGCCGGTGCATTGCCATGACATGGGCCGCGGTCCGGCTTTTTGCCTCGCTTTAATAATGAGCACGCCAAAGGGAGGCCGCAATGCAAATGATCAAATCCGATATCCGCTCCTGGTTGTGGGTGCTCGCGCTCGTACTCGTTCTCCAGGCTATGCCGGAGGCAGCGACAGCCGACGAAATGACGCCCAACGAGGCCCAGGCGGGGAGCCTGCTCTGGAAAATGGAGCAGGGCTATACGACAGCCACCACGCTGAATACCAGGGTCGACATGAAGATTAGTGGGCTCGTGGCACGCGTGTCCGTTCGACAGGAATTTCGTAATGAGGGTTCCGAGTGGGTCGAAGGCGTCTATGTATTTCCGCTACCCGACAAGGCGGCCGTGGACCGTATGCGCCTCTATATCGGCGACCGCGTGATCGAGGGAGAGATACGTGAGAAGGAGCAAGCCAAAAAGGAATACGAGCAGGCCAAGAAAGCCGGCAAAAAAACCAGCCTCGTACAGCAGCAACGTGCCAACCTGTTCACAACGTCGGTGGCAAACGTCGCGCCCGGTGAACTGGTGGTTGTCGAGGTCGAGTACCTGGAAGACCTTCGCTATGAAGATGGCCGCTTCAGTATCCGATTCCCGATGACGCTGACGCCACGATACATATCCGGACAAGCGCTGCCGGACAAGCAGGGCAATGGTTGGTCCGCAGATACTGACCGCGTACCCGATGGGTCACTGATTACCCCGCCGCAGGTATCGGCATCCCGGAATCACAAGATTTCACTGACGGCGGACGTAAACGCGGGAATGCCGCTCGAGATCATCGCGAGCCGCTACCACCCGGTGAGCGTCACTGAATCCGGTGGGCACTATGTTGTCGCATTGAGCGATGCCCAGACCATCATGGATCATGACTTCGAACTCGTGTGGCAACCCGTACCGTCGGCGAAACCGAGAGCGCTGGCATTTACCGAAACGATCGAAGGCAAGCCCTACCACCTGCTCATGGTGATGCCACCGGACCAGGATGCGGCGCCGACAGCGTCGATGCCAAGAGAAACGATCTTCATCGTCGACACGTCCGGATCAATGCATGGTGTCTCGATGTCGCAGGCGAAGCGCGCCGTTCACCTGGCATTAAAGGCACTGCAGCCCGGCGACCTCTTCAACGTCATCGAGTTCGACACCTATACGTCGGCACTGCGCCCGTACAGTGTCATGGCGAGCAATGCCAACATCGCAGAGGCGCTTAGCTTTGTCGAGAAGCTGCAGGCCGACGGCGGTACCGAGATGCGACCGGCATTGAAGTTGGCGCTCGAGTCGCCCGCGCAGGAGTCGCACCTTCGACAGATCGTCTTTATCACCGACGGCAGCGTGGGTTACGAGGACGAAATGTTCTCGATGATCGAACAGAGGCTCGGCACAGCGCGCTTGTTCACGGTCGGAATTGGTTCCGCGCCGAACAGCCTGTTCATGCGCAAGGCGGCTGAAGCCGGTCGCGGGTCCTACACGTTTATCAGTGCGTTGCACGAAGTGCGCGAGAAGATGGATTCGCTGTTCCGCAAGCTCGAGAACCCGCAGGTCACGGACATCGAGGTGGAGTGGCCCAGCAGTGTCATCACGGACATGTACCCCTCGGTCGTGCCCGATCTCTATCTTGGTGAACCCGTGTCCGTAAAAGCGCGGGCCTCGAACACGTTCCGCTCGAATGACACGGTGCGAATCAGTGGCAATTCCGTGACTGGAGGGTGGACGACAGAACTATCACTGAATGATCCCACGCAAAGCGACGGCGTCGCCGCACTTTGGGCGAGATCGAGGATCGGCGAACTCATGGACGAAGAGCGGCGTGGAGCCAATCCCGATGAGACGCGAGCCGAAATCCTCGACACGGCATTGACACACCATCTCGTCAGCAAGTACACGAGCCTGATCGCAGTCGACAAAACGCCCGTGCGACCTGCCGGTGATCCCATGTCGAGTGAACAAGTACCCAACCTGATGCCCTACGGCCAGAGCACGAATGCTATTTTCGGATTCCCGGCAACGGCGACGAGTGCACCGGCGATGAGAATTATGGGTGCCGCGTGGTTGCTATCCGCGCTGCTCATGTTCGCCCTGGTACGGACAAGCCAAACAACCAGGTACCGCCGTCGTGCGCGGCGTCTATAAGGGCGGGTACTGGGTCGTGGCGGCGCTCCTTTGCCTGGGATTCTGGCAGTTTGGCCATGGTGCGTACATCCCGGCCAAGGCCTGGCTTGCGCAGGAGTTAATGCAACGCGCATGGGACCGGGCGAGCGGAGGTGACGATCGAGTCGCGCCGTGGCCCTGGGCCGATACCTGGCCGGTCGCGCGGCTAACCGCGGAGCCTCGCGGCATCGACCTGATCGTCCTGGCTGGCGGCTCGGGCCGCACACTGGCATTCGGCCCCGGCCATTTGAGTGCCAGCGCAATGCCAGGGGACGTCGGGAATGCAGTCATCGGCGGACACCGGGACACGCACTTCCAGTTTCTGCGTACTGTCGAGGTCGGCGACCTGCTCGGCGTCGAACCGACCAATGGTGAGCGTCACGTCTACCAGGTGGTCGGCGTCGATATTGTCGATTCGCGCAAAGGAAGCCTTGTTCTCGACACGAACGTCGCGATGCTGTCGCTCGTCACCTGCTATCCGTTTGATGCGCTCGAGGCTGGCGGCCCGTTACGTTACGTGGTCACCGCGAGAATGCTGTTTTGAGGTGAAGGGACTAGAAGATCTCGAAGAGCCCCGCGGCACCCTGGCCGGCGCCGATACACATCGTCACGATGCCGTATTTTGCGCCGCGCCGTTTGCCTGCAAGTAGCAGGTGACCACTACAACGCGCACCGGTCATGCCGTAGGGGTGTCCGACTGAAATAGCGCCGCCGTTGACGTTTAATTTCGCCGGGTCGATACCAAGGCGGTCGCGGCAATAGACCGCCTGCGCGGCGAAGGCCTCGTTGAGTTCCCAAATATCGATGTCGTCGACGGTCAGGCCGTGGCGCTCCAGCAAGCGCGGCACAGCAAACACGGGGCCGATGCCCATCTCGTCCGGGTCACACCCGTGCACGGCCAGGCCTCGAAAGGCGCCCAATGGTTCCAGCCCGCGTTTCTCGGCGAGCTTGGCGTCCATCACGACACATGCGCTCGCACCATCGGAGAACTGGCTGGCGTTGCCAGCGGTCACGTATTTCCCTTCCTTTACCTGCTGACCATCCTTGAAGACGGGCTTCAGACTCGAGAGTCCTTCCAGTGTCGTATCCGGGCGATTACATTCGTCCTTGTCCGCCGTACGTTCTTCGAACGACTCCTCGCCGGTCTCCTTGTCGACCTTCTTCCAGTTTGTCGTGAGCGCAACAATTTCATCGTCGAACAAGCCGGCTTCCTGCGCGGCGGCTGTGCGCTGCTGGCTCAGAAGTGCAAATTCGTCCTGGCTTTCACGGCTCACGTCGTACCGGTCCGCGACGATTTCAGCTGTCTCAATCATGGTCATCCATAGCGCCGGCATGCGCTTGAAGAGCGATTTTTCGGTCGCGTGCGACATGTTCATGCTGCCGCCGAGCTGCACCAGCGAGATCGATTCGACACCACCGGCGGCCATGATAGGCACGCCCTCGTTGACGACGCGGCCGGCTGCGATCGCAATCGCTTGCAGGCCGGACGAACAGTAGCGATTGACCGTCATGCCTGCTGTGCTGGACGGGCAGCCCGCAGCCATTGCCGCATTGCGAGCGATATTGAAACCGGTGGCACCCTCCGGATGGGCAGAACCGAGGACGACGTCTTCGATTTCGGCAGGGTCGACGCCTGCCCTGTCGATGGCGTGATGCAGCGCATGGCCCGCGAGGGTGATTCCGTGAGTGTTGTTGAAGGTACCCCGGACCGACTTGGCCATGGCGGTGCGCGCGGTGGAAACGATGACGGCGTTGGACATTAAAGATACTCCTGCTGCATACCGGGGCTTGTGTTTCGAGATCATTCCCTGTATTCGTCCCGGATGCAAACTCACGCTGCCAAGCTGACGCAGGGACCCGTAGGCCGTCACCTGACCGACATGACGGTGCCAATGTTATTCGGCATTACGACGCTCATGGCTCAGTCGTTCATCGATACCTACTTCCTCGGCAGGGTGGGTGACTACGCGCTGGCGGCGTACAGTTTCGGCTTCCCGATTCTCATGATCGTTACCAGTGTCGCGATCGGTCTGGGTGCCGGTACGTCGTCGGTTGTTGCTCGAGCGATTGGGTCGAACGACCAACGGCGCGCGCGGCGACTGGCAACCGATAGCCTGATCCTTTCCTTCATGATTACGCTGGCCGTCTCGATCGTCGGCATGCTCACCATCGAACCCTTGTTCCGCTTGCTCGGCGCGCCCGAGGACATGATCCCGATGATTCGGTCGTTCATGATGATCCTTTACAGTGGCGTGCCGTTCGTCGTCGTCGGCATGGTCGGCATGAGCAGCATGCGGGCAACCGGCGACACGGTTCTGCCCAGCAAGCTCATGGTCTACGGCGCCATCCTTAACGTCATTCTCGACCCGATATTCATATTCGGCCTGGGGCCCGTTCCCGCGATGGGGCTGAATGGTGCTGCAACGGCCGGGCTGCTTGCCCGAGGTGCGATTTTCGTTGGCACCCTGTACGTTTTGTACTACCGGCTCAACCTCGTGAGCTTTAACAAACCGAAAATGCCGGAACTGACGAGATCCTGGAAAGATATTCTGCACGTCGGTATTCCCGCGGCCGGCACGAACGCAATCGTGCCGATTGGGCTGGCCGTTATTACGGCGATGATCGCGCGCTACGGACCGGAAGCCGTTGCAGGATTCGGGGTCGCAAGCCGTGTCGAATCGATGGTACTGGTGATGTACTACGCTCTGTCCTCGACCATCGGTCCGTTCGTCGGGCAGAACTTGTCTGCGGGTAAGGAGGACCGGATACAGACATCGTTGCGCCTCTGCGCAAGCTTCTGTGTCATCAGCGGATTGGCGATCGCAGTCATGCTGGCACTGTTATCTGGTGTTGTACCCGGGTGGTTCAGCGACAATCCGGCAGTTACCGACGTGACGCGCTTGTTCCTGTGGATCGCGCCAATCAGCTATGGCGCTTATGGCATCGTTATGGTCGTCAACGCGGCGTTCAATGGGCTGGGCAACCCAATGCCGGGTGTCGTCATCAGTGTTACGCGCATACTGGTGCTGTACGTACCACTCGCAATTATGGGCGAGCAGTTGTTTGGCATGGTAGGGATCTTTGGCGCCTACGCGGTAGCCAATATCCTGTCCGGCATACTTGGATACTTCTGGGCGAAACGCAGTGCCCACCGACTCTGCGAACTTGCCGACGCTCCGCGGTGAATCCCTGAATCACGAACTCTTCTTGCCGTAGCGGGCCATCGCTTTGTCCACGGAGATCGTAACCACCAGGTATACGGCAATGAAGATCAGGAATCGGACAGTAAAGTCGAACATCCCCAAAAATCGAAAAGCGATCATTGCCGCGACAGCACCGACAAGACCTGCAACGTATTTCAACATTCTGGTTTCCTCAACAATTCTCGTGAGAAAGACAATATCACGAGCGCCATCGTAGATTGACTCGCTGGCTAATCTTTCGGAACCTCGTGATTCCGTTCGAAATCGCACTCGCCGAGCTCGTAATCGTAACTCCCGCCTTTGTCCAGACAATCGTCAACCCGTGCCCAATCGATAAGAAGTGTGACCGCCCATACTGCAAACAGCAGAAGCGTGGCAGCGGAAAGCGCCCCCAGGAACAGGACCAGCTTTCGTTGCCAGATTGGTGCCTCTTTAATCTTGTATTTGCTACGCATTGATTCAATCGTCTCCCGAATTTTCAAGTCGTTCACTGGTTCCTCAAATAACCGATGTGCATGCCTATGCCCCGACTCGCCATGAACGCCATCAGCGCAAACCAGAGCCCATGGTTGCCGAAGGGTTGTGTTACGAACCAGAGCGGCAGGAACACAGCCAACGTTGAGAACACCATGATGTTGCGCATTTCGCGCGCGCGGGTCATGCCGACATACACGCCATCGTAGAGGAAACACCAGACCGAAATCAGCGGCGAGGCGACCAGCCATGGCAGGTACACCATTGCCGTTGCGCGAACTTCCGGCAGGTCGGTCAGTATGCGAATGATCATTGGCCCCGCGATTAAATAGATGACCGTGAAACCGACCGCGAAGATCGCAGACCACTTGAGTGTGAGATTGACGGTGAAGCGCAGGGCTTCCTTGTCTTTCTTGCCGACAGCCTTGCCGACCATGGCCTCGGCCGCATGAGCGATTCCGTCGAGGCCGAGCGAAGTAAGGTTCTGGAAATTCATGAGCACCGCATTCGCCGCAAGAATTGCCGGGCCGAGTCGAGCGCCTTGTGCCGTGACCCAGGCAAACGTGAACATGAGTGCCATGCTGCGCACGAACAGGTTTGCATTTACCGAGAAGAACGCTTTGTACGCAGATACGTTCGTGAGTCGATCGAGCGGCCAGTGTCCTGGGTGTTTTCTCAGTGAGGAAACGGCGAATGTCACACCAACGGCCAGGCCGGAGTACTCGGCAATAACGGACGCGAGCGCCACGCCTTCGACTTTCATACCAAGCCCGAGGACGAACAGCAGGTCGAGGACTATATTCGTGAAGTTGATTGTCAAAAAGATGAGCAGCGGAATGCGCGCATTCTGGGTGCCGAGGAACCAGCCGATCAGTGCGAAATTAGCCAGCGTTCCCGGCGCACTCCACACGCGCACGGCGAAGTAAGTCGCCGCGTGCTGCTGTGTTTGTGCGTCGCCACCGAGCAAGGCGATGGCGATCTTTCCGATAGGGACTTGCAGAAGAAGGATGGCCAGGGCGATAGCGAAACTTACAATCAATGCCTGGCCGAGCGATACACGAAGGCCATCCCAGTCTTCGGCACCGTAATTCTGCGCGGCAATGCCGGTCGTTCCCATGCGCAGGAAATTCAATCCGAAATAGAGGAACGTGAAAATTGTGCCGCCGATAGCGACGGCGCCGAGGTAAGTCGAGCTTTCGAGGTGACCGACGACGCCCGTATCCACCATGCCGAGTAATGGCACGGAGATATTGGATAGGATCATTGGCGCAGCGATGCGCCACATGTCGCGGTTCGTGGGCAGTCGCTTGTTGCTCAAGCGCAATTCATCCGAAGGCGTTTACGCCAGTCAGTTCCTTGCCAATAACGAGCTGGTGGACTGTTTCTGTTCCCTCGTACGTGATGACGCTCTCGAGGTTGAGCATGTGGCGAATCGGCACGTACTCGGCGCTGATTCCAGCGCCACCAAGAATGTCACGCGCGTCACGCGCGATATCGAGTGCGGCCCGACAATTATTCCACTTCGCGAGTGATACTTGCGACGGTGAGAGCTCACCCTTGTCCTTGATGCGCCCAAGGCGCAGCGACAGAAGCTGCGCGGTGGTTATGCGGCGCGCCATGTCGGCCAGGCGGATCTGCATGGACTGTGTGTGCGAAACGGGCTTGCCGAAAAGAACCCGGTCCTGCGAATAGTTGAGCGCCTCGTTAAGGCAGGCCTGCGCGGCGCCAATGACGCCCCACGTGATGCCGTAGCGTGCCTGGGTAAGGCAACTAAGTGGACCCTTGAGCGTGGAGGTGCCGGGAAGCACGTTGGCCTCCGGAACGCGAACGTTGTCGAAGAACAGCGCACCCGTGACCGATGCGCGTAGCGAGAACTTGTTTTCGATTTCCTGTGTGTCGAAACCAGGCATGTCCTTCTCGAGAATGAAGCCCTTCACACCCTCCTCTGTCATGGCCCAGACAACCGCCGCATCGGCGATCGTGGCATTGGTGATCCACATCTTGGAGCCATTCAGGATCCAGTCGTCGCCGTCCCTCTTCGCGTGAGTCTTCATGTTGCCCGGGTCTGATCCGCCATGCGGTTCGGTCAGGCCGAAGCAACCGATCACGTCGCCACTGGCCATGGCGGGCAGCCAGCGCTGTTTTTGCTCTTCCGATCCGTAGGCATGAATCGGGTACATGACGAGGCTCGACTGCACAGATACGAAGCTGCGCAGGCCACTGTCGCCGCGCTCGAGCTCCTGGCAGATGAGGCCGTAGCTGACGCTGTTCATGCCGGCGCAGTCGTAACCTTCAATGGAGCTGCCGAGCAGCCCCAATTCGGCGACTTCTCCCACCAGGTGCCGCGGGAACGCGTGTTTTTCGAAGGCTTCCTGCATAAGCGGAATGACGCGATCGTCGACGTATCGGCCGACCGTGTCTTTGACCATGACCTCTTCTTCGCTGAGTTCCGAGCGGATGTCGTAGAGATCGAGCGGATCGAGTTGCTTTACGCTCACTTGTGTTGTCCTGGATATGCGGCGTGGGCGTAGATTCTAGACCAAGTCCCTGCCCGCGGCATCAACTCTAGAAGGGCACGCCGAAGCGCTTGTAGATGATGGACAGCAGCCAAACCGGCCCGATCATCATCAGCTGAAAGTCCTGCAGCATGGCTCGGAAGCTGCCGGAACCCCGCCGGCCGAGCCAAAGCCCGACCGTGCCGGCCACAAGGAGGCCAAGCGATACGCCAAGGGGCGGATACGGAGATTGTGCAAGCCAGAGCTGGAACGCAGCGAGGCCGAGCAGGAAGGGCAGCATCCCGATCGCCAGCGACAGCGAGATAATAAAGTAGTAAATGGCGGTCGCCATGAGGAACGCGCTTCCCCAATTGAGCAGCGGCGAGATCTCCATAAACTGCGCCGGTACAGGCAGCGCCCAGAAGATACCCACAGTGCCCAGCACCAACATCGGGACGGCGGCCCAGTAAACAACCGGGTTTCCAAGGCCCTGGTGATTCTCCGCGTAGCGCTCCAGCCAGCTGTCGATTTCGGTCATGCGTCACAGTTTACGCGGTTTCTTTGAATTCTCTGAACATAAGGCGTCCAATTAAGCATGCGTTCAGGTAGATGAGGCCTACAATGCACCTGAAAATTGCAAAGCACTGCGAGAAAAGAGGAAGGATCATGAACAAGCGATCAATGAAATTAGTCCTGGCGCTGACCGTAATGACGGTGTTCGTCAGTGGCTGCAAAACGCTCGATGCGTACACGCGCGAAGAGCAGACGAGCAATACGACCAAGGGCGCGCTGATAGGCGCTGGTATTGGCGCAGCCGTCGGCCTGATGTCAGGCGACGACGCAGTCGAGCGTCGTCAGCACGCCATGATCGGCGCGGGCATCGGTGCCCTGGCGGGCGGCTCGGTTGGCTACTACATGGACAAACAGGAAGCGGAATTGCGTGCCGAACTCGAAGGCACAGGCGTGAGCGTCACGCGCGACGGCGACAACATCACGTTGAACATGCCGGGTAACGTCACGTTTGCCACCGACAGCTCCGACCTTAGCCCCGCGTTCTTCGACGTCCTGAACTCGGTGGGCACAGTGATCCATGAGTTTGACCAGACTGTCGTCGAAGTCGCCGGCCATACTGACAGCACCGGCAGCGATGCTTATAACCAGAGCCTGTCCGAGCGTCGTTCTGCTTCGGTTGCCAGTTACCTGAAGAGCCAGGGCGTAATCTCGGAGCGCCTGATTACGATCGGCATGGGCGAAACCTACCCGATCGCAGATAACAGTACTTCGGAAGGGCGCCAGGAAAACCGCCGTGTCGAAATCACGATGGTGCCGCTAACAAGCTAGAATCGCTTGTGTGTATACCAAGCGAGATGACGGCCGCTGGATCGAAGTTACAGGCTTCGTCCGGCGGCTTTTATCTGACGACGATGACGGCTCACGTCACCAGCGTTTCATTATCGATATCGGTGCCGGCTGGACACTACTGATCGCGCACAACTTGGACCTTGTGAAACGCGTGCCGCTGGGCATGGGCGACCGCGTGCAGGTGCGCGGTATGTACGAATGGAACGACCTCGGTGGATTGGTCCACTGGACGCACGACGATCCCCATGGTCTCGAGGAAGGTGGCTGGATTCGATATCGCCGTAAGGTCTTTTCGTAGGAGCGGCCATCGGCCGCGACAATGACCTACCAGTCTTTGAGGGGCCAGTTGATGGGCGACTCAGGCGGCCACGAAAGCTCGGCAGCCTCGAGAAGCTTTGCAAAGTTTGGTGTGACCTCAAGGTCCCAGGTGGCGCCACAGAAGCAATTGACCGGGTAGGTCATCAGCCTGAGGTAGCCATACGGTGCGGCGTCGAGTTCTGCGGCCATCTGATTGACGATTTCACGTTCCCCGGCCTGGGCAAGTACGTTAATCGGGTAGGTCCTGTCGATTTCGTGCCTGGCGAGTCTCTCGGGAATGAGTTGTTCCAGGGTGACCGAATCGCCCTGCGCGGCCGCCAACGACATTCGCGCGTTGAATCGCAGTCTGTCGTCTCTGAGATCGCGATCGATGATTGAATTGGCCTTATCGAATCGGCCGGCACCGATGTTGGCACTCGCCAGGCGTTGTGCAATCTGTCGGTGCGGCAACTGTTTCATGCCCTCTTCAGCCAGCTCGATGGCCGTGTCAAAATCTCCGAGCCAGATGTTTGCCGATATGACGCGCATCCATGCTCCGAAAAGCAGCGGGTCGCACTTAACTTTGACCATGGCCATCGACAAGCTTTCAGCGGCCTTGCCGTACGCCTCCGAGGCGACCTCACCCCAGTTCGGACGGGCATGGCAGGCCTGGTGGTCGAGCCGTGCGTCATACAGCGCGGGCAGCTCACGCCAGTTGCCCGAGACTACCGCCAAATCCCAGGCCGCCATAAATCGGAGCGCATCGTCCGGTGCGAATTGCAGGGCATTGCCGAGGTCTTCCTGGATCTGGGCAAACGCGGCAGCACGCTGTGCCTCCGTCACGTCCGGGTTCGTGCTGTTATCCGCAAGATAATGCGTAAAGTAGTCAGCGTGCCGCGTATAGGCATCTGCCAGGTTCGGCGCGAGCGCGACGGCCTGTTCGAAAAAGACGTTTGCTTCTCGTAGAACATCAAGGCGATCCGGAGTGTTGTGTGCCTCGGTGAACAGTTTGACGCCTTTCTGATAGGCGACGAAGGCTTCCGGGTTGCGCAGGCCGGAGGCGTGCATCCTCTCTCTTCGCTCATCGTCGAGTACGACGTCCAGCGCCTCCGAAATTTTTTCCGCTATGTCTGCCTGTACACCAAACGTATCCTCGGTTTCGCGATCGTAGTTCTCGGACCAGAGGTGAAACCCGTCGGATGCCCTGATCAACTGCGCGGTGACGCGCAGCCGGTCGCCGTCGCGCCGCACCGAGCCCTCGACGATGTGCGCGACACCCAGCTTCTCGGCAATCTCGGGAATCGGGATGTCCTTGCCTTTGAAAAAGAAGGCAGAGGTGCGAGCGGTTACCAGCAGCTCGGGTACACGCGTAAGCGAGTTGAGAATTTCCTCGGTCAGGCCGTCTGCGAAATACTCGTCGTCTTCGCCACGACTCATTGCAACGAACGGCAGCACCGCAACAGATTTTTCGGTTGTGACTACGTCGGGCGTTTCGTCCACCAAGAGGAACTTGTCGACCAGCAGGAAGGCCACCGCGGCGATCAGGACGGCGGTGATCGTGCGATTGAGTTTGTGGCCGGTCTCTTGCGTGATCGACGTGGAACGATCGACTTCGCTCTCGGGCTTGATCCCTTCCGGCGTGACCTCGAAGGCCCACGCAAATACCAGCGCGACGGGAAAGCCGATGACCATGAACAACATCAATGCCTGCATCAGCCACTCGGGCGCGTTGATGTTGTCCAGCACGATGTCGGCCGCCTGCAAGACCAGCCACGCAACCGCGAGATAGGCAAGGCCCACGCGAAAAACGTTGCGACGCTTCAATTCCTGGAACAGGCTGCTCATGCGCTCGCGACTACCAATCTTTCAACGGCCAGTTGACCGGGGATGCCGGTGGCCAGGGGAGCTCCGCATCCTCAAGCATGTTCCTGAAGTTGGGTGTCACGTCAAGATCCCAGGGTGCGCCGCATATGCATTGCGCCGGTACTGTCATCAGCGACAGGTAGCCATACGGCGTCTCGTCAAGTTCCCGTGCGAGACGATTGGCGGTTTCGCGGTCACCAAGCCTTGCGGCCACTCTCAGCGCAAGATCGGATCTCGCGAGTGAGCCGTCCTGCATTTCACTGAACATTTGTTGGGCAGCCTCGCGATCACCTCGCCCCATAAGTATGTGCAATCGCAAGCGGGCCTTGAACGCGCTGTCCGTCGCCAGACGGTTTACCACGTCCTCGGCACCGTCGAAATCGCCCAAGCCGACGTGGGCAACGGCGTTCGCGGTGACCAGCGACTCGTGCTGCGTTTTGTCGTATCCGGTTTCAGCCAGTTCGATAGCAGCCGCGAAATCCCCCAACCACATATTCGCACGGACAGAGTCCAACCAGCCGAAATGGCTAAGAGGGTCACACTCTGTAATACGAGTGGACACCTCCAGAACCTTCCTGGCTTTGCCGTAGCCGAGCGTATTTGAATTGATCCATCCGGTGTTGGCGCATTTCGCAACCCGGGAAAATTCGTCAAACAAGGACTGGATGCCTTGCCAGTCACCGGTCATCAGAGCCTTGTCATACGAGGCGGACAATTGCTCGGCCCGGTCAGCTGCTGTCTCGATTGCCATGTCGAGATCGTGTACCAGGCTGTTGTATGCCTCTTCCCGACTTATCGGGGTGCTTATATCTCCGCGCAGAATGTGAGTGAAATAATCAGCGTGCAGAAGCCACAAATTCGACGACCCCGGGCTGATGGCAAGCGCGCGGTCGAACCACTCGTTCGCATTTTCCAACTGGCCAAGCCCGTCGGCGAGACCGTGTGCGTCACCGTAGAGTTCCTGTCCACGCTGGTATGCGATAAACGCCTCCGGGCTGCGCATACCCGTTGCCTGCATCCGGCTCAGCTTATCCTCATCGAGGACCACATCGAGGGCGGCAGCAATTTTTTCCGCGATGTCAGTCTGTACGCGAAATTCCGCCTCCGTATTTTGGTCGTAAGTCTCCGACCAGAGGTGGAAGCCATCTGCTGCTCGAATTAACTGCGCTGTTACGCGAAGCTCGCCACCATCGCGCCTTACCGACCCTTCGACGACATGCGCAACGCCCAGTGACTCCGCGATCACGGGGACCGGCAAGTCCTTACCTTTGAAATAGAAGGCAGATGTGCGCGCTGTTACCAGTAACTCGGGAACGCGTGTTAGAGAATTGAGGATTTCCTCTGTAAGTCCATCCGCGAAATACTCGTCGTCTTCTCCACTGCTCATTGCAACGAAGGGCAATACAGCCACCGATCTGTCTGTGACAGTATCTTCCGGAGCTTCTTCCTTCAGCAGTAGTTTGTCGACGAGCAGAAATACGACCGCCGCGAGCAAAACCGCGATGATCGTCCGATTTAGTTTTTGCCCGGTCTCATGCGTTATCGAGGTTGAGCGATCGACGTCCTCTTCCCGCTTGAGCCCTTCGGGCGTCATTTCGAAGGCCCAGGCAAACAGGACCGCAATCGGGAAACCAATTGCGAGGAAGAACATCAACGACAGCATCAGCCAGCCAGGCGCGGCGATGTTGTCGAAGACCACGTCGGCGACCTGGATGATTAGCCACGCAACGGCCAGGTAGGCGATAGCGACACGAAAAACGTTGCGGCGTTTCAGTTCTTGAAAAAGCTGGCTCAATTCCTTACCTGTGGGGGCTGTACAAGCGCTCAACATTAGCAGATTGGAGCGCAAAAAAGGCCGCTCAATGAGCGGCCTTTTTTGTTTCGTTATCTGCGGAAAATCACCCGCAGAGCAAGCTCTTACACAGCCATTGCATTGCGCAGTTTCTTGATCGCGTTGACTTCGAGCTGGCGAATGCGTTCGGCAGAAATACCGTACTCATCAGCAAGTTCATGCAGCGTCGTCTTGTCTTCGCTAAGCCACCGCTCTTCGAGAATACGGCGGCTTCGGTCATCAAGAATATTCAATGCGGCGTGCATGCGTGTCGATGCGTCAGTGTTGAAGTCCGAGGCTTCGACCTGCTTGGCCGGATCGGAATCCGGTGCCGGCAGGTAAGCTGCTGGCGTAAAATTGCGCTCGTCATCGGCATCCGGTGTCGGATCGAAAATGGCATCGCGCGAATGCAGGCGTTTCTCCATCTCGGTAACTTCTTTTTCGCTGACACCGAGGTCTTCAGCAACAGCCTTGGTCTCGGCAGCGGTCAGCCACGCGAGCGTCTTCTTGGCTTTGCGAAGATTAAAGAACAGCTTGCGCTGCGCCTTGGTCGTCGCGACCTTGACGATACGCCAGTTCTTGAGCACGAACTCGTGAATCTCGGCCCGAATCCAGTGAACGGCGAACGATACGAGCCGCACATCGTATTCCGGGTCGAAACGTTTGACGGCTTTCATGAGGCCGACGTTTCCTTCCTGGATAAGGTCATTGAGGGGCAGTCCGTAGCCGGTGTAGCCCTTCGCGATATGAACAACAAAGCGCAGGTGCGCCATGACGAGCTCACGTGCAGCGTCGAGGTCTTCCTCGTCGCGGAGCTGCCTGGCAAACGACTGTTCGTCCTCCTTGGACAAAACAGGAATAGCACCGACGGCCGAAATGTAGGCATCAAGACTGCCTACCGGGCCCGCCAGGGCAATTTCGTGATTGCGTGTCGCTAAAGCGGTTGTCATGTACTACCTCCAGTAGTGGCACTAAATTTTAGCACTCGGTGAGTTGGAGTGCTAACAGCCGGGTTAAGTTCCTCGTGGTTTATGTCAAATTAACCCGAATATCGTGCATAGTTGAATTGGTATTCAAGAATACTAATATATCTTGAATGATTATTCAAGTATGGCTACAATAGCTGCCATGTCACGCCACGCCGAATACGATCGCGCCACCGTTATTGCCAGCGCCACGACCGTTTTCTGGAACCAGGGTTACGGAAAAACGTCAATCGGCGACCTCGTCGCAGCAACCGGGCTGCAGCCAGGCAGCCTGTACGCGGCATTTGGCAATAAAAAGGGCCTGTTTCTCGAGGTTCTCGAACTGTACAACCAGGGATTCATTACCGCGGTCCGGAATCTGCGTGCCAGGGAAGGTGCTTCGATCGGCAAGATTCACGGCTTGCTCGTTGAGATCGCCGATGAGGCCGCGGCCGGTGAGGCGGATCGCGGCTGTCTGACGGTCAATGCGTTGCTCGAAATGTCGCAGCACGATGCCGACATCGCGAATCGCCTCAATGGCTACAACGCGGAGCTACGCAAGGCGTTTGCCTGGATCATCAAGGATGCACAGGCCGAAGGCGATGTTCCTGCCGATCGCAACGCGAACGAACTCGCAAGTCTTGTAATCAACAACATCTGGGGCATGCGCGTCATGTGCAAAAGCCGGCCCGACCGGGCAAGCCTCGAGGCGATAGTGACGGGCGTCGTCTGCGCCCTGCGGCACTAGCTTATCGAGGTTCGATGCGCCGCATGTGCCGGGCGGCGGTGAACCAGGATCCAAACAGGCCCAGGAACACACCAACGCCAACGATCGCTGCCGCCTCGACGAGACTCATCGCGGCGACTGCAATATTGCTCTGGTAGAGCCCGGCGAGTCTCTCAACAGGCCCTTGCAGAAGGAACAATCCGTAATAGACCAGGGCGAGAGCCATCAAGCCTCCGAGAAGCCCGTACCAGAAACCCGTCCACAAGAACGGCCGACGGACAAAGGCATTCGTCGCGCCGAGGAGTTTCGTCACCTCAATCTCGTCGCGCCGGTTCTCGATATCCAATCGAATCGTGTTGCCGATAATTACAACGATCGCGATACCCAGCAACGCCGCTCCAATGGCAACGGCCTGCCGGACAATATCGAGAATGGCATGAAAGCGCTGCACCCACTCGGTATCGACCTGTACGTGATCGGTCTCCGGCAAATTATCGAGCTCTTCCTGTAACAGCACCATCGATGGACCCGTGTTACTCAGGCTTGGCCGAACCACCAGTGTGTGCGGCAATGGATTGTCGGGAAGTTGGTCAAGTGCTCGGCCGAAACCGGATTGTTCCTTGAATTCGTTGAGCGCCTGGGTGGCGCTGATGAACTCGACGGAATCCACGTCCGCTCGTTGTTCAATCAGGCGACCAAGTCCTTCCGCCTCACTTTCAGACATCTCCTGGTTCAAAAACACGGCGAAGTCGAGTGCGTTGTCCCACCCGGTGCTGATCGAGCGCGCATTCTTGACGACCAGGTTGATGGCAGCAGGAAGTGCGAGCGTCACGGCAATGACGAGTACGATCATGAGGCTCGAAAACGGATGACGCACCAAGCGCCCCAGTGAACCAATAGATGTGCCAATGTGTCGCGCAAGCCAGATAGAAAACGGGCCCGACGACCGAACCGGCGCGACCGCATCTGAATTGCGTGTCACAGCCATGGATCGACCTCCTCCTCGGGCTCGACCTGGAGGCGACCCGCCTCAAGAGCAATGCGGCGACAACCCAGGCGATCGATCAGCGAAATGTCGTGACTCGCAATTAGCAACGTAACGCCAACCTCGTTGAAGCGGCGGAAGATGCGCATAACCTCGAGTGAAAGCTCAGGGTCGAGGTTGCCGGTGGGCTCATCCGCGATAAGCAACTTGGGTCGGGAAACGATGGCACGTGCAATACCGACTCGCTGCTGCTCGCCGGCCGACAGCGTTTCGGGTTTCTGTTTCTCTTTATGCAGAAGCCCGACCTGATCCAGCGCAGCACGTACTTTACGCCCGGCCTCGCGATGGCCGACACCCGCAATAATCAGCGGCAATGCAACGTTGTCCGAAACGGGCCGATCGTAAAGCAGCTTGTGATCCTGAAACACCATGCCGATCTGCCGGCGGTATGCTGGTATCTTCCGGCGGCGGACTTTCCGGGTGTTTTGTCCATCGACGATAACCTGGCCACCGGTAGGTCGCTCGATCAAAGCGATGAGCCGAAGCAATGTGCTTTTGCCCGCGCCCGAGTGTCCGGTCACGAAAACCATCTCGCCCTTATCGATAGACAGGCTGAGTTCAGACAAGGCTTCTTGTCCACCGGGGAATCGTTTGGTGACGTTCTCGAGTTGAATCATCAGGTCGTGTCGCTAGTCCTGTTGGCCCGACGAAAGCAGTGCGGCGGCGTAATCCTCGGCCACGAACGGCTGCATGTCTTCAGCCGATTCGCCGATGCCGATGAATCGTACCGGCACCCCGATGCGATCGGCTATTGCCAGAAGAATGCCACCCTTGGCGCTGCCATCCAACTTCGTGACGGTAATACCCGTCAACCCGAGCGCCTCGTGAAATTTCTCGGCCTGGACCAGTGCGTTCTGCCCCTGGCTGGCATCGAGGACAAGCATTACCTCGTGTGGCGCCGTCTCGTCACGACGACTGATCACGCGTCTCACCTTGGCGAGCTCATCCATCAGCCCGCTCTGGCTTTGCAGACGCCCCGCCGTGTCAGCTAGCAGAATATCGATGTCACGCGCCTTCGCGGCATCCATCGCATCGAAAATGACAGCCGCGGGATCCGCACCCGCCTGCTGGGAAATCACCGGTACATCGTTACGCTCACCCCAGGCCTGTAGCTGCTCGACAGCCGCTGCCCGAAACGTGTCGCCCGCTGCCAACATGACCGAATAGCCGTGGTCCTTGAAGCGCCGCGCCATCTTGCCAATGGTCGTCGTCTTGCCTGCACCGTTTACGCCCACCATGAGTATGACGAATGGGCCGTCGGGCTTTTCAATACTCAGCGGTTTTTCAACGGGCTCCAGAATTTCGCACAAGGACTTGTGCAAGCCACGCTGCAAAGCCTCAACGTCTTTGAGCTCCTTGCGGGCGAGGCTCTTCTGCAAGTCGTTGATGATCCGCTCGGTCGTGTCTACCCCGACGTCGGCCATGACCAGCAGACTCTCGAGTTCCTCGAGCGTCGTTTCGTCAATCTTGCCGCCGGGCGCAAGATTGGCCAGGTCATAGGTTAACCAGCTGTCGCCCTTGTTGATACGGGCACGCAGGCGCTTGATGAAGCCTTCTTTCTTTGCAGGCTTTTCCTTTTTCCCAAACATACGGTTACGATTCTTTACTCGGAACGAGGCAGCGATGGCCAAACGAAAACAAAGTGGTAATTCCAAAGCAGGACGGCTGCGTATTGTAGCCGGAAACTGGCGCAGTCGCCTTTTGGATATTGCCGACGTGGAAGGCCTGCGCCCTACGTCAGAACGCATTCGAGAGACACTTTTCAACTGGCTAACGCCACACCTTAATGGCGCGCGATGTCTCGATCTGTACGCCGGCACCGGCGCATTGGGACTCGAGGCGTTATCACGGGGTGCGGCAAGCGCCGTATTCGTCGAGCGAGACCCGGTCGCTGAGCGGCAACTTCGGAAGAATATCGAGTTGCTCGGTGCCGAGAACGCCGAGATCATCCCGAGTGGCGCGCTCGAATTCCTCCGTAGCGCGGCCCCGACACCATTCGATATCGTCTTCCTCGACCCACCCTACGCGGGCAATCTTCTCGGGGAAACCTGTAGACTACTGGTCGATACGCACCAGCTCGCCGACGACGCACTCATCTATCTCGAGGACGAACGCTCACGAGGAGAGCCGGAATTGCCGCGGGGCTGGACAATATTAAAAGACAAGACTGCAGGTAAGGTTCGCTACATGTTGGCGAAGGCCGAAAAGGACGACTAGCGATGAATATTTCTGCGATGTACCCGGGAACGTTCGATCCCATTACTTTGGGTCATGAAGATTTCGTGCGGCGCGCATCGCGGCTTTACGACAAGGTCGTCGTTGCTGTGGCAGCCGATACGGGATCGAAGAAGACCATGTTCTCCTTCGAAGAACGAGTTGAGCTCGCGCAGCAGTCGCTGGCCGATATCACGAACGTCGACGTGAGGGGCTACTCTGGTCTGACAATCGACTTTGCCGTCGAGAATGACATCGCGGTAATCGTCCGCGGGCTTCGCGCTGTTTCCGATTTCGAGTACGAGTTCCAGCTGGCGAGCATGAACAGGGTGCTCACGCAGGAAGTCGAAACCGCATTCCTGACGCCGACCGACAAGTACACGTTCATATCCTCGACCCTGGTCCGCGAGGTGGCACAACTCGGAGGAGACGTCACCGAGTTCGTGTCGCCTTTGGTCAAAGACGCACTGCTTAAGAAAGTCGGCCGTGCCTAGTCTGCTTTCGGCCCGGAGCAGTCATCCGCTTTGGGCGCAGTGTACTGCTGTGCCTCAGCTCTTATTGTCGCTCTCGTAGCCGGGTTTCTTGTCGCTGGTCATCTGCTCAATCATTCGCGCGGCATTGCCGCTTTCAGGGTCGAGTTTGAGCGATACGCGATAGTACCAAATGGCCCTTTCATGATCGCCTTTGGCCATGACGGCCTCAGCGAGGGAATCCCAGGCGTTGGCGGATAGAGGGAATGTTCCGGTATTCAGGTCGAATGCCTTAATGGCCGCGTCGATTTCGCCGCTCTCGAGAAGGCGGTAACCCATAGCATTAACCGATGATTCCACAATGTCCGCGGCCGGCATTCCGTAATCGCCCATTGCACGAAACGCGTAGGTGATTCTCGCCGGATCGTGTGTGGCGAAGGCAGCAGCCAGGTGGCCGATCACTTCAGCCTGAGGTGCATGTATTGGTGCCGATTGTACGGTTCCGGCGCTGCTGGCGAGGATTGCCATGGCGAATGCCAGTCTTAGTCGATTCACGTTATTGCCCCTCCAAATTCTGCTCACCTACGATATAGATGCTGCCGGCGGCCAAACGGTTTCAATAGTCGACAAAATTCGCTGGGCGTCGGGGTCAGGTTTGACAGGTCCTGCAGTAGTAGGTACTTCGCTGCCCCTGCACGAACGCCTTGA
>Ga0316191_10000482_pt1 | contig 26007 bp, 20 predicted proteins | sample Eddworburr2cm_MG_FD_204928 | JGI IMG/M metagenome (GOLD analysis project Ga0316191, IMG submission 204928) | Coastal sediment microbial communities from Maine, United States - Eddy worm burrow 2 cm | ecosystem: Environmental > Aquatic > Marine > Coastal > Sediment | place: USA: Maine... | reverse complement strand
AAAGCCTGGGGATCGGGCATTGTTGAGGCAATGGCGTCAACCCCCGCCGCTATCTTCCCTTGAAACATGGTAACCTGTTTGGCGACACTAAAATCCGAGGGGCCGGAAACCTCAACCTTGATACCGAGAGACTTAGCGGCATCGTCGATACCCTTCTGAACCGGCACCCACGCGGGCACATGTGAGAAGTGTGCCAGAATGGCGATCCTAATGTCGCTGTTGGCTTTTAATTTCGTTATTACCTCGCCAAAAGCGGTACCCATGCAGATTAAAAGTGCAGCTGTCAAGATGGCTATAAGTTTTTTCATTTCTCCTCCTTCCGTAGAACATTAGTTAGTGTTAAAAAAGGCACTCCATCCCTATAAGATATAGCGGCAAAAGTAAAGCAAACGGTTGCTCTTTGTCAAGAAAAGAGGGCATTTCGATCATAAATATTCTGATAAATCTACGACAACAATTGTTTTGTAAAAAACAAATGTTTTCAGGGATATTAAAGACGTTAAAACGATACAAGCTCAACATTGCCCGATCCGGCCTGATCGGAACTTTCGTGGGGATTCTGCCTGGTGCGGGTGCCGATATCGGGGCCTGGATAGCCTATGCGGTCAGTAAAAAATTTTCAAAAGAGCCTGAAAAATACGGCACGGGACACATCGAAGGCATCGTTGACGCGGGGACGGCCAACAATGCCGGATTGGGCGGTGCCTGGGTCCCGGCACTGGTTTTCGGCATACCGGGTGATTCCATTACCGTTATTTTATGGAGCGGTCCCTTTATTGCAGCGTTTCGCAAATGGCGTCAAGACGTCAAAGATTCGAATGCTGAAAACAATGCCTGACAGCCGAATATCGAAGATGTGTTCTAAAGCTGCAGGCAAATCAGCGACCACCAGCAGAGCTGTGGGTATGAGGATGGCCCCTGGAATGGGCTTAGGCCACCTCTGCTGGCGGCCGCTGATTTTTAAAAGAATTTTTTAGATCTCTATTTTATCGGATCTGTCAGTTTTGATGACCACTTAACCGATTCATCAGTGGCAGTATCTTGTTCGCTTCAGTCGGCTTTGGTGCTGGTTGTTCAGCTGACCTATGCCAATAAACTGTAATAAATGAGAAAAAATTCTTTTTTATCTCAATTCATAAGCCGCCGGCATCGATCAGATTTGCACCATGAAGTATGCTCTCGCGGTAACCGTAGAACCTTTTAAATTCTCATCCCGCCAGAGCGGGGTGGCTTATGAATTGAGTTATCTATATAAAACCTTCCTCGGTCATAATCCGTAAAGCTCCAAAATCTCACAAGTGTCATATTTTTGACACTCGACACGATATCATAGCACATTTTATAAATCTAATACCTTATTAAGCATTTGATTTTATGTATGATATTATTAAAATCAACCCTGCATTTTTCTGGCATGGTTTTTGCATTTTTTTAATGGGTATTAAAGATAAACTGAATGGGTATTAAACGATAAACTGCGAACAAAGGAAGCAAACGCAGACCCTAACTAGTTTCCATCCACAAATGTTCTTTTTGCCCAATCTTAGCGTCAATCTGCGCGCTTGCTTGTGCAGCGTAGTAAACTACGCCTCCGCACAAGCGCTTGATTTCCTTGACCTTGGACAAAAATCCTCATTTCTGGATTGGAAACACCAAAAGGTGCCCTTCTTTGGCAACGGTCTTTTATGGACGGGCACTAACTAAATGTGACAGTCAAAGGTGTGAAGCAGCTAATAAAAAAGATGAATATAGTTTAACCACAGAAAAGTGGGGATTAACTATCATTTGGCCGCTTTGCTCGATAAGCTTTTTCTCGAATGCAAATTCGATATCGTATGGCCCGATATGTCGGATTTGTACTATATCCTTATACCTCCCTTCAAACTGGAGAGTCCCATCGCTTATGAAAAATCTCGAAATAACAACTAATTACAAAAGTATGAAAGGGGCCGGTAATGAAGAGCAATGTAGAGAAAAGAGCTAGCGAGCGTTGTAACCATGCTGCCACCTTTGCGGTTTCATATTTCAATCAGGAACCTTCCTTTTATGTTCAGACACTCAACCACTGTCTATATGGTATGTGTTTTAAATCAAGTCTTTTTCTCCAGCCTGGCGCATTCCTTTTCATCAGAGCAATAAAATTCAATCCAAATGGATCCTGTAAATACTCATCCGAAGGCTTACGCTCAGTAACCCTCGCAGAGGTAAAATGGTGCAGTGAAGTTCCCGGTGACCACGCCTCTAAGTATGTAGTTGGGGTCAAATATTTTGCACCACCTTGTTAACTCAATTCATACGCCACCCCGCCTTGGCGGGATGAAAATTTAAAAGGTTCTACCGTTGCCGCGAGGGCATGCTCGATGGGTGCTAACCTGATCGATGCCGGCGGTTTATGAATTGACCGGAATTCACCTTGCCTATTTGGGCGATATACAACTCGCTAGGTAATATTTTTGTGAATGGGCAGATAGCAAGGGCCAGGGCGAACGATATGAATGCCTTTTCTAGGTCAGCAAAACCGATCCATAGAAACATGGAGGAAATATGAGGGCAACGAAGTTTAGGGATGATGGAAAAATTCGAGCACTGTTCTGGATGGTCGCCGTCTTCTGTCTCCTGACCACATCAGGGTATGCCGGCGATTTGGCGGAAATACGCCGGCGCGGTGTGCTACGCCATCTTGGTATCCCCAATGCTCATTTCGTGAGAGATACGGCAAAGGGGCCCGACGGACTGGATGTAGAGTTGATGCAGCGTTTTGCAGCTCACCTCGGGGTCGAGTATCAATGGGTGCAAACATCATGGTCCGAAGTGTTTGGGGACTTGACCGGGCAGAAAGTGCAGCCGACCAAGGACAAGGGTGTGGAGGTCATTGGTGAAACCGCAGTTCGAGGGGACATTATTGCCAACGGGCTTACCATATTGGACTGGCGCATGCAGGTGGTCCAATTCTCAAATCCCACTTTTCCGACAGGGGTATGGCTGATCGCACGGGCGGACTCGCCCATCAAACCCATTGAACCCAGCGGTGACATTGAAACCGATATTCATCGTGTAAAAAACTTGCTAGCCGGGCGTTCGGTATTGACCATGGCGGGCACCTGCCTGGATCCCCGTCTATACGGCCTGGCTTCAACCCAGGCTGAAATTCGATATCACACCGCCAGCGAAAACCTCAACGAAATCGCTCCGGCAATCATCAATGGTGCCGCAGAAGCGACCCTGTTGGATGTACCGGATGCACTGGTTGCGCTGCAGGCGTGGCCTGGCGACATCAAGATAATCGGACCTGTTTCAACCAATCAATTTATGGGTGCAGCTGTCGCCAAATCGTCGCCCGAGCTCCTGGCCGCTTTTAACCGGTTTTTTCAGGAATTGAGATCATCAGGCACCTATGATGAACTGGTGAAAAAGTATTACCCATTTGTATATTTATACCTGGGCGATTTTTTCAAACCTGAGAAAGGGGAACAATAAAATGATCACAGCGATAAATCAACGGCAATATAGCCTGATAATACAACAAAATCCCATAGCAGCATCGCGGTGCCATAGTCTAGTGTCAATGATGCTTTGCGCCTTGATTTTGGCTTTTTCGATGCCGGGTACGCAGGCCTTCGGTGGAGATCTGGAGGATGTTCTCAAGGCGGGCAAGCTGCGCCATCTGGGCATACCCTATGCAAACTTTGTCTCAAACCAGGGAGATGGACTGGATGTGGAGGTGATGAAGCTGTTTGCTAATTATCTTGGTGTAAAGTACGAATTTGTGGAAAGCAGCTGGAGCAACATAATTCCGGACCTCACCGGAAAAACCATCAATCCCAATGGAAGCGAGGTAGAGGTTACGGGCAGCAGCCCTGTCCGGGGCGATGTGATTGGCACCGGATTTACGGTTCTGCCATGGCGTGAAAAAATTGTCGATTTTTCAACACCCGCATTTCCCACCGGCGTGTGGCTTATCGCCCGTGCGGATTCGGCTTTAAACCCAATTACACCCACCGGTGACATCTTAAAAGATATCGAGGCGGTTAAATCGGGTTTGCAGGGAACCAGCGTGCTGGCCATGAAAGACAGCTGCCTAGATCCGGCCCTATATCACATGCAGGAGACCGGCGCCGCCGTCAAACTTTTTCCGCCTGAACGCGACCTGGATGAAATGATTCCTTCAGTCATTGCCGGATCGGTGGATACAACCTTGATGGATGTGCCTGTGGCGTTGATAGCTCTGGAAAGGTGGGCTGGAGAAATAAAGGTAGTGGGGCCGGTTTCGCTTCAACAGGAGATGGCCTATGCTTTCGATAAATCGGCACCCAAACTCCGGGCGGAATTTGAAAAATTTTTCAACGCCTGCAAGGCTGACAATACCTACCATGGGCTGGTAAATAAATACTATCCCACGGTGTTCAGCTATTATCCTGATTTTTTTTAAAAATAAATTTGAGGTCCCATTCCAAAATCAAAGGATTCGGCAGATGAGTGGCCATGAAAACAGGTTGACAGTTTTAACAAAGAAGCCTGCTCTGGCGATAATGATAGCTTGCCTTTTACTGGTCTCCCTCATCGGTTTCCTGGTGATTTCGAATTTTCGCAGTCAGATTGCTTTGCGAGAGTCTGCACTGAATCGTTTCCGTCTGGACCTTGAAAAGCGGTCAGCCTCTCTGGGCTATTTTTTCTCGGAAAGGAAATATGACCTCAAAACCCTGGCGCTATCGCGTGAAATCAACACTTATTTTACCAACAAAGCCCTGGGCATGTCCGAGCGCTATGGTTTGAAGGTCAATCTGTTTATGATCAAACGGGTTTTGGAAAAGACCCTGAAACAAAAGAAGATTCAGGAGGACAATATATATGAGCGTTTTGTCTTTTTGGATTCTTCCGGTCGCTCTTTAGTCGATACGGCTTCACTATCCAGCAGTTATAACGCCATTTCCTGGAAGGCGATCCAGGAAACCGGTGAGAGGGGACCGCACGTCTATCTGGGCGATGAGAATAAAAATCCACAAACATTTGTGGTCGCCCCCTGCCATTATAAAGGTAAAATAGTTGGGAATGTGATCGCCTGGCTTGATCGCCAAACCCTGTTTACCCACTTTGTCAAATTTGCCAAGACATCCGGACTCAGCGGTTCAGGATTGGTTAATGACCAAGATCAGCTGTTGAATCCATTTGAGAAGAGTGATCAGAACTTTGCATCTTATCTGACATCTGAACGGATCGCCGGCTTGAGCAAGACGGATTTTTCTTTTGAATCGGTTTTATCCGATGGTAAAAAACGTGAAATGCTGATTGCGCGCCTGCCGATTCACAACCTCGGCCTTAGCTTTGTGGCCTGGATGCCAAGCGATCAGATTGTGGGCACCCTGGCACCCTGGCATCTGATTGCCGGTATGGGCTCACTGGCTGTTTTCGTGCTGGTTGGGCTGGCGCTGATTATCTGGTTCACTGCCCAAAACATTATTCTGAGGGTACGTTTTGATGAATCGGAGCGACAGCACGACCTTTTGGCAGCTAAGAATCTGCGACTCAAAGAGGAAATCCAAAAACGCCAGGAGGCTGAAAAGGAACTGAAGGCGCAAAGAACGCTACGAATGCGCTCAGACCGACTCAGGTCTCTGGGAGAGATGGCAGCAGGGATAGCGCATGAATTAAATCAGCCGCTGGTCGGCGTTCGCGGATTTGCCGAACTTATTCTCTACCGCATGGATAACGGCCTGGAAATTTCCAAGGATGTGATTCGCAAAAACACTGCTACGATTGTCGAACAGGCCGATCGAATGGTGCACATCATCAACCATGTGCGACTGTTTGCCCGCGATGCCGATAGTATCGAAACATCTATTGTCGATCTCAACGACGTCGTCTGTTCCGGCACAAGCATGTTGATGGCTCAGTTCAACTCTCATGGCGTGCTTATAGAAAAAGATCTTTCACCCCATGAGCTGCCGGTCCAGGTGAATCCGTACTCGGTTGAAGAAGTCATCTTCAATCTATTGAGCAATGCACGTCATTCGTTGGGGGAAAAAAAAGAAACTGCAGGGGATGAATACAGACCTTGTGTCCGTGTCATCACCAGAAAACTAGCGGTAAACGGCAGTGATGTTGTGACATTGAAGATAGCGGACAACGGTACGGGGATACCCGGACATGCAGCTGAGAAGATTTTTGATCCCTTTTTTACCACAAAAGATCCTGACAAAGGAACCGGCCTGGGGCTTTCCATATGCAAATCGATCGTTGAATCGTTCCAAGGACAGATTCAATTTGATACAGCCGAGAACGAGGGTACGAGTTTTGAAATTGTATTTCCCAAGCCTTGAAAAAGGTGTTTCGCCCCGATAGGTCCCCGTAAAATCAGCAGCCACCAGCAGAGCTGGGGGTATGAGGATGGCCCTTGGAAGGGGCCGGGGCCATCTCTGCTGGTGGCCGCTGATTTTTAAAAAGAATTTTTGATTGGTAATACATTTAACCAGCTACCGCTATAACGCGAATATTTTGGTCACATTTTTTGATCATACAAGTCGGCGGCTTATGAATTGAGAAAAGGACAGATTTCACATGATAAAACAATGGAACGTTGGAATTTTGGAAGGAAAATGAAACAGACAGATTCATTGCAAATACTGGTTGTGGATGACGAAAATATCGTCCGATTAACATTGGCAGCCATGATAGATCACATGGGACACTCAGCAATATGTGTGAATGACGGCCTTGCAGGCAAGCAGACCCTGAATAACAACAAATGCGATGCAGCCTTTGTTGACATGCGCATGCCGGGGCTTGATGGTATGAACCTTTTAAAGTGGTCCAGGCAAAAGCGGTTGGGTCTGCCGATTGTTATTATGAGCGGTCACGGAACTGAAGCTTCTCGCGATGAAGCTATGCAGTCCGGTGCATTCGCCTTTCTTACCAAGCCATTTTCGCTTGTGGTACTCAAAGGCCTGATTGAGAGAATTCAGGAGTCTCCCCGGCCGACCTGATCGACAACATCGATGGTATAGGTCCGGGTGCTGAAGTTTTTATCCCTGGTTTGCGCGAGATCGCTCCAGAGTCACCGCCATACCCTATCTCCCTGAAACCTATATCCACCAAAATGCCATACCCCTTCGGCCGTTATTGTGGCCACATTTCCGTGAATGCGCCTTTCCGAGTCTAAGGCAAGTTATTTAAGAAATTCAAATTTGGGCCGATAATAAATATAATTATCTGTATTTCAAGGTTTAGGAGATTTTTGGAAAATTGGCTTCACTGAAAAACATGAACCTGAGTGACCTTATCGGAGAGAAGGTGGGCTCATCAACGCTGCTGGAAGAAATAGCACGGGGCAGTATGGGTGCCGTGTTTGTGGGCTATCAGAGCAGTCTTAAACGACAAATTGCGGTCAAAGTGGTGCCGAAAACCACCGTCACGCCCCTGACAACCAAAATCTTTCAGCAAGAAGCAGAATTGGCAGCGATCCTGTCGCATCCGAATATCATTCCCGTCTATGAAGTCGGCGATTCAGGAGATTTCCTTTTTCTTGCGATGCAATTGGTGAAAGGAAAACCTCTTTCCTATTATATTGAAAGGTCGCGAAAAAATGTGTTGCCCTCAAAACGGACGCTGCCGCTAAACATTACCATAAAAATCATTATCAGCGTTCTCGAGGCCCTGGATTATGCCCATAGTCAATCTATCATCCATCGAGACATCAAGCCGGGGAATATCCTCATAGAAAGTTATAAAAACCGGCCCATCATCGTAGATTTCGGCCTGGCCCAAGTGTCCCAAAAGCCCGACGAGACGTCAACCATGGTCGCTGGGACACCAAAGTACATGGCCCCGGAACAGATATTAAATTCGGAGATAGACGGCCGGGCAGATATTTATGCAACTGCTACGATGCTCTATGAGATGCTTACTCCGGAGCCACTTTTCTCAGATATCGACTCGATTCAAGACCTGCTGAAAGAGAAGATTAATCCCAATAACGAACTGTTTGTCAAAAAACCTTCTGAGATGTGCTCCAGGCTCAATATTGAAATGGACCGGATCCTTTCCAAAGCCCTGTCCTTCGATCCGGATGCACGATATGCCACCTGCCGTGAATTCCGCGAACAGCTGGAAGGATACTCGAAACGATATCTCAGAAATTAGGAAGAAGAAAGATGAAGAAAGAAAGCGAAGGCAATAAACAACAATTCGCAAATTTTGGACGTACATTCTCCCTCGTCTTTAACAGGAGCTTCATGTACGCTGCAAACCACCCTTTTCAAATCGAGGCCATCGACTCGGCTTATCAAGTGCTGATCGAACTGCTGGAGGATCTCTCGCCGGTGGTTTTCATATTGAATCGAGAGCGATTCTATGTGGATGAAGAGCCTTTGGATCCACGCCTGAGCGTGTCGAGGATCGTGGCTCATTTCAAGAAAACCGGTATCGAATCTATCTCCTTCTATAAGGGTGCAGAGAAAAACGACTTGCGCCTTTTTCTCGAAATTGCGGCCTCATCGGATAAATACCCCAATGCGGAAGCCATGAATAAGGCTTTGTTCAAGAAGCGAGTCAAAAATATTAAGATCAATCACGTTTTCTACAAGAAGGTCAGCGCTGAAGATGAGGTCATATCCCGAGATGTTCTGGATAAAGTCACACCCGAAATGACGGGTAAGCATCAGGACGAGATAAAAAAGATGTTCATGGATTCGGTCTTCGACAGCGTCATGCAAGAGGAGTTTGTCAAAAACCTCAGCCTCAAAAATCTTTTGAAGAATCCCAACGGTCTTTCCAAGGAAATGATTGCCGCGGATCTAAAAACGGTCAAACAACACGAAAACGAAAACGAAAATAAAAATGAAAACCTCAGCGAAAACGGAAACTTAAATAATAACAAAAAGTTAAACAAAAGCGTAGACGAAAATAAAAACGAAGGACCGCGACCAGGGCAGTTCCTGCTCCATCAGCTTGAAATGATCGACCAGGATGTAGAAAAAAACCTGTCAGAAGAAAACGAACTGAATTTGCCGGATCTGGCAAGCGCCTTGTTCCATATGCGGCAAAAACTGACCGAAGGCATCGAGGCCCAAAAAGCCTTGGGTATTGCCTATGCTAATGAAGAGCAAGTTCTCTCTAAAGCCAACGAAATAACAGACAAAGTTATTATTAAGCTGCTTAAAGAAGAATATAAAGGCGGCGAAATCAGCGTCTCTCGTCTGGCACAAATTTTGTGCAGATTAATCCCTGAAGCCAACGAGTTAAAACGATTCCTGCCGATGATCAAATCAGCCCTTCTCGAGGAGGGCATGTCCCAGGCTGAATTTATGAACCTGATCCAAGAATTGGGCAGGGAACTTCAAAGCGATGAGTTGGTTGGTATTTTAGCAGAGAGTGCCGAGGAGATCGGCATTGATGGCGGCGATATTATCCAGCAACTTAAGGAGAATCCACTCCAATCAGCCGAAATGATCTACCTGGCATCGGAACTCCGCAAAGGCGGGGGCGACGAAAAGGCTCTGACGGATGTTATTGTGAATTATGTAGAACAAATTGGCTCCAAATATTCCCAGGACCTCTCACAGAAAAAAGGAAAGGAGGGTGAAAAGCAATTTCAGCAGACCTTGGCGGAAGTCAAATCCAACTTGGTCCAACACTTGGGCAACATGGATATTAAAGACGATCTTCTAGTCCGTTTGGAAGAAAGAGTCAACCAGAGGATGGATGACGTCTTCGATAAATTGAGATTGGAGTGGATAAAGTCCCATTCGAACGCTTCCGAACAGAAAGGTCACACGGAATTGACTGTATTGGAAACGTTGGAAAAAGGCGTCAGCGAAGATGAGGACCTAGAGGAAATTTTGAAGATCATCCGAAAAAAGGTGGAATCCGAGGAAATCGATGAAAACGATTTCGACCAGATTTACCCGGAAATCGTGAAACAGGAACAGTTGAGAAAATCTGAAAATGACCAGATAGCGTTATCGTCAGAGATCATGCGGGATCAGATGTTGATGAAATATATTGATAAGGAGATTGCGAGAGCACAGCGCTATGAAACGCCAATTTCTGCTCTCGGCTTCACTCTTGTAAAAGCCAAAGCAAAATCAAAGTCACAACCAGGGCAAGTCAAAACTAAGGATGTGGTCAATGCCCTGTTGCACAAATTGGCAGAAATCTTCCGGACTCCGGACATTGTGGGTGAATTGCGCAAAAATAATTTTGTTGTTTTGCTGCCGATGACACACGTGGGACAGGCGAAAGTGGCCCTGCGCAGAGCCATGAAAATATTACATCTAAAACCCATCGATGTTTGCGGGATTGCCCTGGAGATTAAAGTCGCGGGAGTCGTTGTCGATATCGATTTGAAGGACAAAATCAATGCCGAGTCTTTAGTGGAAAACCTCTCGGTTCAGCTCACGGACATGGCCACGAGGATTGGTAACCTTCATGCCTATTCGTGACAGGGTTCGTCTATCGCTCACATTAGATTTCCGGTTTGTGCACAATCGCAATGAAGAGAAAACCGAAATTGAATATTAATCTTAAATATCAGGCTCATGGAATCTTTTCCTATGGACACGAATGATGCCACAGGCATGACACAAACTCAGCCTATCTCCCAAGTTGATACCGAATTTCTTCCCGAAAAAGACATTCTCACTGATGGTGTCCTTCGGGAGGACTATGAGAAACTTCGTATCACCTATGAGCTGCAGCGGGATATCGGTTCCGAGATAGAAGTCGATTCGGTGCTGAACCGGATACTGAATCGCACCTTTGAATTCCTTAAATACGATCGCGGGATCATTCTTCTGGTAAACAAGAAAGGGAAACTAAAGGCCAGGGCTTATAAGAATATAACAAATGGCAAGAAAAACGCTTTGTCGACCACTCTTATCAGACATGTAATTGACAAAAAAGAAGGGGTCATCTCATCTGATATTCTCACCGATGGTCGTTTCAATAAAGCAGATTCCATTATCTTTAGTGGCATACGCTCTACCATTGTTGCGCCGATTCTTCAGGGGAATGAAGTTTTGGGTGTCATTGTAATTGAATCATCAAAAAAAGTGGGCGCCTTCACCGAAAAAGACCTGCTTCTCATCATGAATATTGCAAGCCATACGGCCCAGTTCATTAAGAATTCCCTTCTCCATGAAGAGTTACGGATGTCCTTCGACAGTGCAATTCGGACATTGTCAGCGACGGTTGATGCGAAGCATACCTTGACGGCAGGTCATTCTGAGAGGGTCGCAAAATTATCCGTGCGCATTGCAAAAAGAATGGGTCTAAACAAAAATAGACTTGAAGCTTTGAGGTATGCGGCACTTCTTCACGACATCGGAAAAATTGGAATCTCCGACAGGATCTTGTTAAAGAATGGTCCCTTCAATGATTCCGAACGTGAGGAAATGAAGAGTCATCCTGCAAAGACAAAAGAAATTTTGGAAAAGTTTCATTTCCCCAAACTGTTGAGAAATATCCCGACTATTTCAGCCCTTCACCATGAAAGGATTGACGGAACAGGTTACCCCAACGGTTTAGCCGATTCCGATATACCATTGGAAGCCAAAATCCTTTCGGTTGCCGATGTGTTTGATGCCTTGACCTCCCTGCGTGACTATCCCAAACACGATGATGCCGGAAAAGACCTGGAATGCGAAACCATATCTGTCGCCGAAGCCGTTCATATGCTGGAAAAAGAAGCCGGGTCTCACTTTGATGCCGCAGTCGTTGCGGCATTAAAAAAATGCCTGGAAAATCCTAAAACACAAGGATAAAACTATTGACTCCGTATGTTAACGGTCCACCCGTGCCCCACCGCCAGTCATGATTTTTTCAACTTCGGCCAGACGAGCCATGGTGGTGTCGCCGGGGGTTGTCATGGCAAGGGCGCCGTGGGCCGCTCCGCACTCTACAGCCTGTTGGGGATCGCGGGTGGTCATTAGACCATAGATCAGGCCCGAAGCAAAACTGTCACCGCCCCCCACACGGTCGAAAATCTCCAGGTTTTTCCGCATAGTGGCTTCGTAGATCTGTCCATTGGCCCAGCAGATGGCACCCCAGTCATTGATACCGGCGGTTTTAACTGTACGCAGAGTCGTTCCGGTGGCTTTGAAATTGGGGAAGGTTTCGACGGCTAACTGGATCATCTTTTTGAAGTTTTCCACAGGCAGGGCCGATAGATTTTCATCCACCCCTTCGACTTGAAAGCCGAGACAGGCGGTGAAATCTTCCTCGTTGCCGATCATCACATCCACGTACTGGGCCAGCTTGCGGTTCACTTCCTGGGCCTTGGTCTGTCCGCCGATGCTTTTCCATAGGGAAGGGCGATAGTTTAAATCGTATGAGATAATGGTGCCGTGATTTTTCGCGCAGGCCATGGCCTCTTCCACAACTTCCGGGGTGGTAGCGGAAAGGGCCGCGAAAATACCTCCGCTATGAAACCAGCGCACGCCGAGGTCACCGAAGATGTGTTCCCAGTCGATGTCCCCTTTTTTTAGTTGAGAAACGGCTGTGTGGCCCCGATCCGATACGCCCAAAGCACCGCGGATGCCAAAGCCCCGCTCGGTGAAATTGAGTCCATTTCGAACTGATTGCCCCAACCCGTCATAGGGTACCCATTTAATCAAACTACTATCCACGCCGCCTTGCAGAATCAAGTCCTCCACCAACCTACCGACACCGTTATCGGCCAAAGCGGTGACCACGGCCGTACGCAGACCAAAACAGCGGCGCAAGCCACGGGCGACGTTATACTCCCCGCCGCCTTCCCAAGCGCGGAACGTGCGAGTTGTGTGAACCCGAGAATCCCCAGGGTCCAGTCGTAACATAACTTCGCCCAATGAAAGGGCGTCAAATTGACATTCTTCTTGGGGTTTAATCTGTAATTCCATTGGTGTATTTCCTTATTAAAGTGTCATTTACTTCTAAAGATTTTTAACAATTTCCACCGCTTCTCGGGTCAATTGGGTGATTTTATCGAATTCTCCCCCGGCAATGGCATCGGATTTAACGATCCAGCTGCCGCCCACCGCCGCCACTTTTGGGAATTTGAGATAATCCACGACATTTTGGGCATTTAGCCCGCCGGTGGGGATGAATTTGACGGCTTGGTAAGGAGCACTCATGGCCTTCAGGGTTTTGAGCCCACCAAAGGCTTCGGCCGGGAAGAATTTCAGAATTTCCAATCCCAGATTCATGGCAGTTTCAATGTCGGTCGGGGTGGCCACCCCCGGCGTAACTGGTATGTCGTTATCCAGGCAAAAGCGAACCACTTTGGGGTTCAAGCCTGGGGCTACGACGAATCCGGCACCGGCACCAATCGCTTTTTGGGCCTGCTCCACGGTAAGCACGGTCCCGGCCCCAACGGTGATATCTCCCCGACGGGCCATTGCTTTGATGGCCGCTTCGGCGGCTTCGGTGCGAAAGGTGATTTCGGCACTCGGCAGGCCCCCGGCAATTAAAGCATCAGCCAGAGGATCTGCATCTTTCGCATTGTGTATAGCTACCACAGGAATAATTCTTAGAGCTAAAACTTGATTAAATTGTTCGTTCATCTTGTCTTCCTCCTTTTATGAACATTTGATTAAACTTTTCATTGATATAACAATCGTATTGAAATAAAGGAATTTCTTGCATTGTTTGTAAAAAATTTATCTCACCACGAAGACCCTGAAGATTTCTTCAAATTTATTTTTTGTGTTCTTCGTGCCCTTCGTGGTTCAGTCAAAAACCTATTTGGTTCCGGCTCGTCCAGGTTAGATTAATGACATTGAATCGCACTTAGTAACCAACCTATAGCAGAAGGGAGCTAAAAATGGAATATTGCTTTTTAGGAAATACCGGTATCCAGGTATCCAAGTTGTGCATGGGTACCATGACCTTTGGCCGTGAGGCCGATGAGGCCGTGGCCAAAGAAATTTTCAACTGCTGCCGTGATGCCGGCGTCAATTTTTTTGACTGTGCCAATGTCTACAGCCAGGGCCGTGCCGAAACCATTTTGGGTGGTTTAATTTCCGACTGCCGCAACGAGCTTGTTATCACTACCAAATTCGGTTCACCGATGGGGACCGGTTTAAACGACAGCGGCGGATCCCGACGCCATTTGACGGCGTCACTGGAGGCGAGTCTAAAACGTCTCAACACGGATCATGTGGATATTTATTTCCTGCATCGATTTGACGAGCATACCCCGCTTGAGGAAACCCTGCGAGCGTTGGATGATGTGGTGGCCCAGGGCAAAGTTCGTTACACCGGCGTCAGCAATTTTGCCGCTTGGCAGGTCGCCAAAGCGCTGGGTGTTTCCGCCCTAAACGGTTGGACATCGTTTCAGTGTATTCAGCCGATGTACAATCTGGTTAAACGCCAGGCGGAAGTTGAAATTCTACCTCTGGCTCAATCTGAAAATCTCGGGGTGATTAGTTATAATCCTCTGGGCGGGGGTATTCTCAGCGGGAAGTATGGTAAAGACCGCCGGGCCGAACATGGGCGCCTGACCGAAGATGATATGTACCAAAAACGTTACGCCGAACAATGGATTTACGATGCTGCGATCAAGTTTACCCAACTGGCCGCAGATAGCGGTCACCATCCGGTTTCTCTGGCGGTGGCGTGGGTGGCCCATCACCCGGCGGTCACCGCACCGATTATGGGCGCCCGCAATGCCAGTCAGGTGAAGGACTCGCTTGGAAGCGCCGACATCAAATTGAGTTCCGATCTATATGACGCGATCTGCCGGCTCACACCGGCTCCGGCGCCGGCTACCGATCGATCAGAGAATCAGCGACCACCAGCAGAGCTAAGGGTATGAGGAAGTTCCCTGGAAGGGGGCGGGCCACGCTCTGCTGGCGATCGCTGATTAACTCCCTTTATAAGCCGCTGGCATTGTTCAGCTTTAGATTATCAAGGCAAACCGCACCATTCGCCTCGTTAGCGCATGAAAAGCCCGCCGTTAATATCGATGGTTTCGCCGGTGATAAAATCGTTTTCAATTAAAAATTTTACGGCGGTGGCAATGTGCATGGCGTGGCCATGTCTTTTCAAGGGCGTATTTTCCTTCCACAAATCCAGCTGCTCGGCAGTGGTGACTTTGTCATGAAAAGGTGTCAGGATGACACCCGGCGCCACCGCATTGACCCGGATTTTTGGCGCCAGCTCTTTGGCGGCACCCATTGTAAACACGCTAACTGCTCCTTTGGCGGCGCCGTAAATGGTGGCTGTCGGCGCGCCATGCCGGGCAGCCAGAGAGGCGTTATTAATGATGCAAGGATCTTCCCCTTTATCCAGCAGCGGGATGCACAGCGATGTCATCATCATTGTGGAGAACGTATTTAGGGCGAAAACTTCCTGCATCAGGGACCAATCACACTCACCGGCTGCGGTTCTACGGATAAGACCGCCGGCATTGTTGAACAGGACATCCAACCGGTCGGTTTTTTCAGATACGGATTGAACCAGTCCCCGACAGCCGTTCTCGGTCGTCAAATCAGCCTGAATCAGATGTGCTTTGCCTTCTGCCTTGGCAACCTCTTCCGCGACCTTACGGGCCGCTTCTTCAGAGGCATTGTAATGAAGGAAAATTTCGTTTCCCGGTGCCAGGAGACGGGCAGATTCGGCGCCCAGCCCGGTGCTGGATCCGGTTATTAGAATTACTTTCGACATTGCCAAATTCCTCCGTTGATCGTTAAGTTGGTTAAATCCCCCTGTACCCAATGTTCCATGATTCCAATGGTACCGTTTCTTTTGTAAATAACCTCAATGCCCAAGGATTGATATCTGACTGCGGATGTCGAAAAGATGCATGTTTTCAAAGATTGGAATCAGATTGAGCGTGCTGTGGGGTTCAATCTTGGTTCTCCTGCCAACCGCCGCGGTCAGCGTCACGTTGCCGGAAGTCACATTGACATAGGTTTCGTTACCGATCGGTTCGACCACTTCTACCGTAGCCGGTATGGTTTGGCCCGGGCTGTGTTCAGCGGCCCGCTTGAAATCTTCCGGTCGGATGCCCACAATCACTTTTTGTTCGGTGTAATCCTGAAAATGCATCGCCTTATCAGGCGGCAACTCGAGGGTGAAGTCGCCGGCCTGCAGGGAAACCCCATCTCCGGTTCCGTTTAACTCCGCCTCAAATAAGTTCATGGCGGGGCTGCCGATAAATCCGGCCACAAACTGATTGGCCGGCCGGTCATAGAGTTCCAGCGGCGATCCGACCTGCTTAATAAATCCATCGTGCATGACTACGATACGATCCCCCATGGTCATGGCTTCTATTTGATCGTGGGTCACATATACCGCCGTGGTGGCCAGCCGTTCATGAAGTTTTTTCAATTCCAGTCGGGTCTGAACCCTGAGCTTGGCATCCAGGTTGGACAGGGGTTCGTCAAACAGAAACACGCCGGGTTTTCTGACAATCGCACGTCCCAGCGCGACGCGCTGTCGCTGGCCGCCGGAAAGCTGTTTAGGCCGGCGCAATAAAAGCCCCTGGATGCCGAGTATTTCGGCAGCTTCCTGAACCCGCTCTTTGATCTCATCCTTGGACCGTTTGTGCATTTCCAGTGAAAAAGCCATGTTATCGTACACGGTCATATGGGGATAGAGGGCATAATTTTGAAATACCATGGCGATGTTGCGGTCCTTGGCCGGCAGCTTGTTGATGAGCCGGTCGCCGATGTATATATCTCCGCTGGTGATACTCTCCAGACCGGCAATCATCCTCAACGTGGTGGTTTTGCCGCAGCCACTGGGTCCGACCAGAACCACAAATTCTTTGTCCTGAATGGACAGGTTGAAGTTGTCAACCGCCACGACTTCGTCAAAAAGCTTGCATACCTTTTCTAAGCGTACTTCTGCCATATGTGTTTACTCCTTCAATGCACCGGTCATGCCTGCAACATAGTGATCAACAAAAAATGAATACACCAGGGCGATCGGTACCGAGGCACACAGGGCGCCTGCCATCAGGGCCCCCCAGTGGTAAACGTCTCCCCGGACCAGTTCGGTGACCAGACCGATAGGCACTGTCTTTTTAGCGCTGCTGGAAATAAACGCCAAGGCGTAAAGATATTCATTCCATGATAATGTGAAACAAAAAATGCCGGCCGACAGAACGCCCGGCAGACACAGGGGTAGTATGATCCTGCGAAAAATCTTAATCCGGCTGGCACCGTCAATCATGGCACATTCTTCCATCTCCTTGGGAATGGATTTAAAGTATCCCATTAACAACCAGGTGCAAAAGGGAATCAGAAAGGTCGGATAGGTTAATATCAGGGCCCACAGCGAGTCCCACAGTTTTAATTTGAAAATCGTATGGGCCAACGGGATGAACAAAATGGTTTGGGGCACAAGATACCCTAAAAAAATGGCCACGCCGGTGGGACCGGAAGTCTTAAATTGCAATCTCTGGATAGCATAGGCGGCCAGAAGGCTGACAACCAGAGAGATTATAGTCGCACTAAGGGCCACAAAAAAAGTGTTGGCCATCCATCTGAGAAAAATGGTTTCAGTGAATAATGTGACAATATTGCCTAACGTCGGCGAGTGGATGTAGAGCGGATTGAGATCAAGGTTATAAAGCTCCATGTCGGACTTAAAAACCGTATTGACCATCCAATAAAAAGGAAAGAGAAGGAATGCCAGGTACGCCGCCAGGGGCACGTAAAATTTTATCACTTTAGAACCGATGCGTTCGATAACCATATTTCAATCCTCTCTCCTTAAAAAAACAAAAGCGATAAACACACAGGCGACTAGAATGGGCAACATAAAATTGGAGATGGCCGCACCTTCACCGAACTGCCCTCCTTGCATGGCCCTCTGGAAGGATAGCGTTCCGAAAATATGGGTGGCACCGGCCGGTCCGCCCTTGGTAATGATCCAGACCAGCTGGAAATCCGCAAAGGTCCAGATGGTGGAAAATACGGTCACGACGGTTAAGAGGGGGGTGAGCAGCGGCAGCGTAATTCTGCGAAATTTTTTCCAGGCACCGGCACCGTCAATCTCGGCGGCTTCGTAAAGGTCCGGGCTAATGGTTTGCAATCCCGCCAGGAGGCCGATGGTAAAAAAAGGCACACCGCGCCATACATTGGCAGCAATCAAGGCCCATCTGGCATTCCAGGGATCTCCCAGAAAGTCGATAAAGTGATCGGTGATACCCAGTTTCATCAAGGTCCAGGAGATTCCGCTGAACGTCGAATCGTAAAGCCACCAGAAACAGATGGCGCTCAATGCTGTCGGGATAATCCAGGGCAAAAGAACAATGGCCCGCATCAATCCCTTGCCCTTGAAATCGCGGTTCAAAATTACCGCCAGACCGATCCCCAGAACTGCTTTGAAAATAACCGCGACAATCGTGTAGAGAAAGGTGTTGAAGCAGGTTAACCAAAACGTAGGGTCTTCTAAGAGCCACAGGTAATTTTCAAACCCGATAAATTTTCCTTCGCGGCCCACAATGGTGTCGGTAAAACCCAGCCAAAGACCCAGAAAAAATGGATAGGCCAGAAAAATCAGTAAAAGAAGTTCAGCGGGGGCCACGAACAATAAGCCCAAAATTGTCGGGTTTTCGAGGGCCTGGGAAATCTTCCGGCGAAATCCGGTTTGATTGTTTGTTTGCTCTGCGGCGCTGATGGCGTCCACTCGTCTGCCTCCAGTAGGCTTTATAAGCTATCATCCATCGGTTAATGGTGATAAGTTATTTGTTATTGGTTATTTGACTGAGCTGTTGGGGAGTTTATTGCGATATAAGGCGTCATTCCTGCGAAGACAGGGATCCAGGAGATTCGGGACCGAATAGACTATATGCCAGTCTTAGCGGGCATGACGGAAAAATACCCTGCCCCCACATTAAACTAATAACCAATAGCTAATAACAACTATCCAATATAAGGTGCAAAAGGGTGGCCGCCTTAACTTCTGAATCCGGCCACCCTCATTAAGGTTGGTTGAGAATAAACAGATTTATTTTCTATAGGCCCTGGCAATCGCTTTTTCGGCTCGGGCAATGACCTTGTCGGCGGCCATGTCTCTGGCACAGTAGTTGGCAAACATATCAACCACTACATATTCTGCCATAACTGCGGCCGAACCGGGACCGATGGGACCGGGATAGCCGTTCCACTTCATGTTTTTGACGCAGTCACGGTAAGCCGTATTTTTGGGATCACTGGTCCATATGGGAAGATCGCGATACGCACCGAGGCCCGGCGTTACATACCCGCGCATGGCATCCGTCCAGGGAGCTGCCTGTTCTTTTTCCAGCATGAACATCAAAAAATGCTTGGCTGCATTGGGAACAGCGGTGTGTTTAAAGATGAAGGCCTGGTTGAACAAATGCAGTTGAGTGGGGATGCCTACCGGTCCGATGGGCAACTCAGCGTGGTAGGTGTCGTCTGCGATTTCTTTCAACTCCGGTTTACCTTTGGCGGCAACGTAAATACTGATTCCGTTGTTGGTCATCGCGATCTGTCCAGCCAGATAGGACTTGTTGTTGTGTGGATCCAGCCAGGAAGCACAACCCGGAATCATGGCGCTGTATAATTCTTTCATGCCGTCCAGGGCAGCCCTCGTTTCGGAGCTGTCGATGGCCGGGTTGCCGTCGGCATCGACGGTCGAGGCGCCGTAGGACCACAGCCAGGTGTAGGCAAAATTGTTGCCGTCACCGACGGAATGACCCAGGGCGAAGCCGACTGGATGGCCCATACTGTTGAGTTTTTTGCTGAGCTTGATAAATTCATCGGTGGTCTTGGGAAATTCGCTGTAGCCGGCCTCATCGACCCAGGATTTGCGATAAACGATTTGCTGGCCGGGGGCGCCCATGGGAATGGCAATCCAGCGTCCGTCTTTCATGCCGTATTTAATGCAGGCCTCTTCCCAGCCGCCGTATTTGGCACCCAGATATTCGGCCACATCCGTAACGTCCACCAGCTTATCGGGATACAGGTGCGGATCATCGTGCCAGCCGGAGACCAGGTCCGGACCGGCACCTACGGCAGCTGACATGGCGGCCTTTGGCCGGACATCTTCCCAGGAGACATATTCGTTAACCACTTTGCATCCCGTGGCCTGCTCCCACTTGCGGCAGTTGGCCTCCCAGAGATCTTTATCACCGCTTACGAAAACGCTCCACCTGAGAACATTCAAGGTGGCTCCTTTTTCGACCGCCAGGTTCGGCGGGGTGGCTGCCAGCGCATTGCTGACAAGGGGACCCAATGGACTTGCAAGAATCGCGGCCCCAGCCAGACCGGCGCTCGAGGTTTTGATAAAATCCCTGCGTGTGATGTTGTTATCCTGCTTTTTCATGGCCATTTCCTCCTTTCACACATTAATTAAGCGTTAACTTCCGATTGCGTATGCCCCATTACATATTTCTAAAGCTCCTAAAGAAAGAACATACGATTTAAAGCCTTTAATTTAAGTTATGTCAATAAAAAAAATATGCTGTTCAGATTTTGGACACTCTAACAGTTGTCACTTTAGAATAAAGAATTTTGCCTTGTGTTTTACAACGCTGTTATATGTGCCGGCGGAGCAGATATGACTAAATCTTTTTGGACAAATCAGGTATCAGCGCGTACAAGCCAAACTATGAAAATATATGAGGGCAAGCTATGACCGGATTAACCTATCAGGTAGTCAAAATTCTTTAAAAAATCAGCGACAACCAGCAGAGCGTCGTCTCTCGGCCCCTTCCAGGGTCCTTTCTCATACCCCCAGTTCTGTTGGTGGTCGCTGATTTTGTTGACACAGATAAGCGCTGTTGATAGGGGATACTGGAAACTGAAAGGTGTAAGGTAAAAGGTATAGGGCGTAAGGCGTTGGAGGCGGAATTCGGATTTTGGAATGAAAAGGATTAAGGGCCCTATAGAAGAATAAATATCGTTGATTGGTTGATTCGTTAATTGGTTAAATGTCTGTAAATATGGATTTATCACATATTTGCAAAATAATTGGACACTTCATTTTTTTTACAATCGTAATCTTCTAAAATGATGACTATAATTTACCTAATCCACCGTTCAACCACTAAACTATTCAACGAAGACCAATGGGAGGAGTGACCATGAATTGGCGCAGCAGACAAATACTCGAACGACCGGAGTGGTCGATGCACCGCTCTCTTTATAAGGCCATGGGATACAGCGATCACGATTTGAAAGGTCCGATGATCGGCATCGCCAACTCCTGGAATCGGGTGGTACCGGGGCACTACAATTTAAATCAAGTTTCGGAGTATGTGCAGCAGGGCATCCGGCAGGCCGGCGGAACGCCGGTGGAATTCGGCGTCATTGCCGCCTGTGATGGGATTGCCCAGGGTCATGAAGGCATGCACTATATCCTGCCTACCCGGGATCTGATCGCCAATGACATTGAGTTGATGGTGCAGGCCCACCGCCTGGATGCCGTCGTCCTTTTGGGTTCCTGCGACAAGATCGTGCCGGCCATGTTAATGGCGGCCGCCAGGCTCGATTTGCCGGCCATTATGGTGGTGGGAGGTCCCATGGAGGGTGGCTGCCGATTCGATGGCCGCTCCTCCGATATCACCTCCGTGATGGAAGGCCTGGGGATGTTGAAAACCGGCAAGATCGATGAAGCTGCTCATCTCGCATTGGAAAACTGCGCGGGTCCGACCTGCGGTTCCTGCTCTTTTCTCGGAACGGCCAATACCATGTGCTGTGTCGCTGAAGCCATGGGGATCTCACTGCCTGGAAGCGCCACCATTCCGGCAACCTATGCCGAGCGTCTGCGGGTGGCTCAGGCCTCCGGCAGGCAAATTGTAAAACTGGTTAAAACGGGTGTCACGGCACGCCAAATTATCAATCAAAAAGGAATTGAAAACGGCATTCGCCTTAGTACCGCCATTGGCGGTTCGACCAATGTCGCCCTGCATATCCCGGCGATTGGGTACGAAGCCGACTGTGAAATTACCATGGATCTTTTTGAGGAACTATGCCGCAGCACCCCCCACATCGCTAAAATGAATCCGGCTGCCGCTCCCAATGTACCGGATTTTCATCAGGCGGGAGGTGTATCGGCCGTTTTGAAGGAACTGCTTCCCATTCTGCACAGGGATGCGCAAACCGTTACCGGCAAGACGGTGGCGGAAAACGTTGCCACTGTGGCGGCGCCTAACCGTACCATTATCAAAACAATTGAAGACCCCTGGAGTAAAGAAGGTGGACTCGCTGTACTACAGGGCAATCTGGCACCTAATACTGCTATCACCAAACCGGCGGCCATTCAGCCGGACATGCACATGTTCACCGGCAAGGCGCATTGCTTCAATTCCGAAGAAGCGGCCAACGAAGCCATCCTGGCAGGGGACGTCATTGCCGGTGAGGTGGTGGTGATTCGTTATGAAGGCCCCAAAGGGGGGCCGGGTATGCGGGAGATGTACAAGGCCATGAAACTCCTTTACGGCAGGGGATTGGCGCTGAAGACCTCGCTGGTAACCGACGGCCGCTTTTCCGGCACCAACAACGGCTGTTTTGTCGGGCATATTTCCCCTGAAGCCGCTGAGGGCGGACCGCTTGCCATTGTTGAAGACGGCGATGAGATTACCATCGATATTATCAATCGAAAATTGCATTTACACCTTTCGGATATTGACATCCAAAACCGGCTGACCAAGTGGAAGCGGCCCGCAGCGAAATTTAAAAGCGGTTATTTAGCCTTGTATTCGCGTCTGGCGGAATCGGCTGATAAAGGGGCCATCATCAGGCATAAATTGGAGTAACTACTCCAGTGTGAATAGGCCCTCCTTAGTCCTCCAGACTATGGCGGGCAGGCTGGTGTTCCCCGCTTCCGCTTCGCTTTAGACGGGATCTACGACAGGTTTCAGCAATTATAAATTTCAAATAACAAATCACAAATACCAAACAAATCACAATGACCTAAATTCAAAATTCCAAACAATTGGCGTTTGGGCTTATTTGAGATTTGGATATTGGAATTTGGGATTTATTTGTAATTTGGTACTTGTAATTTGTTATTTCCGGTTTATCTGGGTTTAGGCCCTTATCGTGTATTATCTGACAAGATGCAGCAGGGAATAAGACTTCATGATGAAGCCAATCGTCATCATCGCAGATGATCTTACCGGTGCAGCCGACACAGGGGTGCAGTTTTGTCCTTTTTATGATGACACCATTCTGCTATCTTATCTTCAATTGGCCGATGCGGTGGCGCCGCCGCCAGGGTCTGCCCTTGCGCTATACACGAATAGTCGCGCTTTGGAAATGATGACCGCGCAAAAGCGTCTTAGGTCCGTCGCTCGCGGACTTTCAGAATTAAAGCCGTTTCGGACATACAAGAAAATGGATTCCTGTCTGCGCGGCAACCCGGGCGCAGAGACCGAAGCACTCATGGATGAATTGGCGTATGAAGCAAGCTTTATCGCACCGGCGTTTCCCGAAATGGGGCGTACGACCGTAAACGGCAACCATCTGGTTCACGGTATCCCGGTCGGGCAGACTGAAATTTCCCGGGACCCGATCACGCCCGTTACCGAATCTGATCTGTGCCGGCTTATTCAAAGCCAGTGCCGTTATCCGGTCGGGCATATTGCTTTGAATTTGCTGGCAGGTGAGGAGGCTGCCCTGGGAGATGAGGTCGAGCGCCAAATCCGGCAGGGGATCCGGCACATCGTCTTCGATGCGACCTGCCGGGAACACCTTGATCGGGTTGCTCGTCTGATCTACTCGTGTTCTCACAGAATTCTCCCTGTGGGATCAGCCGGCCTGGCAGCCGGCCTTGGCGGTCTTTTATCGCCGAAGTCGATCCTGAAAAACCATGGTCAGCGTTCATCGGAAGGCGGCAATTTCTTGCTGGTGTGCGGAACGAAATCGGAAGTAACCAGACGGCAAATCGAGACCCTGATGGCGATGTATCCATATGAGGAGATCGCCCTGGACCCCGGGATTTTGACAGATGAAAAGGGGAGAGATGCTATTTTAGATAGGGCTTCTTTGGTGCGATCGAAGTTGTCCGTCAACCATATTATTGTCACTATCGATTTCTCCCGACCATTGGCGGTCTGCGGCCGACATCTCAGTCACAAACAGGCGGCACAATTGCTGATAGAAGGGCTGGGACGTTTTCTGGCGCAGGCTTTGAGGGAAACCAGACCGGGTCTTCTCTTTCTCACCGGTGGGGATACCGCCGATGCGGCATTAACCGTTGCCGGGGCGAAAGGAATAAGAATATTTGGAGAAATCGTTACCGGTGTGGTCCGGGGCACGCTTATCGGTGGAATCTTGGACGGGCTGCCGGTGGTGACCAAAGCCGGTGCATTCGGTGGAGAGGACACGCTGGTCGTTTTGCATGAAACGCTGATAGAAAAGGGCTAAAGGCTCAGGGTTCAGGGTTTAAGGGGTTCAGCCCAGCCACCGGCCCAAAAAACGGCCGGTCAAATCGAAAAAAAAACTATGAATAATCGAATATCGAATGACGAACGACGAGTGACGAATTGTGGTAAAAAGCTTATAAACTTTCAGGAGTGAATATATGAACGATGACAAACGACCCATCCTGGGTATTACCATCGGCGATCCCGGGGGGATCGGACCGGAGATTACGGCCAAAGCCTTAAATGAGAAGAAAATCTATGAGCTGTCCCGACCGGTTGTGGTGGGCGATTATAGGGTCATGGAAGATGTTTTGAGATTCACCGATCTAAAGTTAACCCTCAATCCGATCGGTAAAATGCAGGATGCCAGCGGTGCGCACGGCATCATGGATATTCTGGATTTAAAAAACATGCCGCTGGATCGCTTGCGATACAAGGAAGTGACCTCCGAGCAGGGCAGGGCCTCCTTTGAATACGTGGCCAAAGTCATTGAACTGGCCATGGAAAAAAAAATTGACGGAACGGTTACCGGCCCCATCAATAAGGCTGCAATTCATGCTGCCGGGCATCAATATGCCGGACACACAGAGATTTACGCCACCCTGACCGGCACCCGGGACTACTCTATGATGCTGACCCACGGCAACTTTCGCGTCACCCACGTTTCCACCCATGTCAGCCTGCGAGAGGCCTGTGATCGGGTTAAAAAAGATCGGGTTATGCGAGTAATCGATCTCACCTGGGATGCTTTGCAAAATTTCGGCGTATCCCGGCCGCGCATCGGTGTGGCAGGATTGAACCCGCATTGCGGGGAGGGCGGCATGTTCGGCCGGGAGGACGATGAGGAAATTTTACCGGCGGTGGCGTCCGCCCACCGCAAAGGGTATGATGTCGAGGGACCGATTCCGGCGGATACGGTTTTTTCGAAGATGAAAGGCGGTATGTATGATGCCGTGGTGGTCATGTACCACGATCAGGGGCATATCCCGATGAAGTTTCTCGGTTTTCAGTATGATGAGAAAACCGGCCAATGGGGGGAGATGTCAGGGGTCAACATCACTTTGGGACTCCCCATTGTCCGCACGTCGGTCGATCACGGAACCGCATTCGGCAAAGCCGGTGAGGGCAGGGCCAATCCGCAATCCATGATCGAGGCGATCCAGCTTGGAGCGATGCTGTCTAAAAAGTTATAAAATTGGGTCGTGGAAACCTACATTTGGGGACTTAGCGCATTTTTCTGACAACCTGGTGTTAGCGATGAAGGTGTCGGGTTTCAGGTGTCAGGGGGCGAGTCGCTATATCCTGAAGCCTTATATCAAACCTCATTAAGTTAGACAGGATTTACAGGATTATCAGGATTAATTTGTTTTCGTATAACCATATCCTGTCCATCCTGTTGATCCAAATCAGCGACCACCAGCAGAGCTGGGGGTATGAGGATGACCCCTGGAAGGGGCCGGGGCCACCTCTGCTGGTGGCCGCTGATTTATCTCAATTCATAAGCCACCGGTATCGATCAGGTTTGCACCCATCAAGTTTGCCCTCGCGGTAACTGTAGAACCTTTTAAATTCTCATCCCGCCAAGGCGGGGCGGCTTATGAATTGAGTCAGAAAAATATAATTGCATTTCGTTAAGTTTCTTTTTTGATCAGACTGGCCGTTTTTTTGGCCAGCGGCAGCGCTCATAT
>Ga0316191_10000479_pt1 | contig 26084 bp, 24 predicted proteins | sample Eddworburr2cm_MG_FD_204928 | JGI IMG/M metagenome (GOLD analysis project Ga0316191, IMG submission 204928) | Coastal sediment microbial communities from Maine, United States - Eddy worm burrow 2 cm | ecosystem: Environmental > Aquatic > Marine > Coastal > Sediment | place: USA: Maine... | reverse complement strand
GGATAGGCCCAGCTCTTTCCCGCGAGGTCGGCGAGCGTCGTCGCGTCGCTGTCACGAGGAACGATGAACTCGGCCCAGTACTCGGTGAATCCGAAGCGCAGGGACTTCATAGCGACTTCGATGCCGCACTCGTCGTTTCCGATGACGTAGGCGGTCGCAGGGATGAACCCGACGGTGTTCTCCGGCGACGCACACATTTCAGAGATTGTCGCGGCGTAGGACGTCGGCACGCTTACTTCGTAAACGAGGCCGGTTGCCTCTTCGAGAACACCCTGGAGGATCTCGCCGCCTGCGATGATCTCTTCGGCACTCACCGATGGAACGAAGAGGACTTTGATCGGGTTGTCGGCTGTACCGATCTCGACCATGGCCTCGGTTGTCGTGGTCTCCGGTGCGGCCGTGGTCGTTGTTGCTGCTTCCGTGGTTGTTGTTGTTTCTTCGGCTGCTGCCGCCGTGGTCGTCGTGTCGTCGCTATCGGAGCTGCAAGCAGCCGCGATCAGCGCAAACGCGAGAACCAGGACGATCAGAGGAATCTTCCTCATTTGTACTCCCGTGTTGATGGGGCGCGGTATGCGCCCAAGCCAGCGACGTAATGGTACTCACCGGGGACAGATGAACACCAACCCGGTCAGCACCAGCGCTGGTCCGCGATCGCCTCAAATTCGTCCCACGTGTGCACGTCGCGGACGCCGAACACGGGATCGTTCCAGGCTCGGATGAAGCGGCAGGTGACGGCTTCGGGACGATTGGTGTGGAGTTCCACGATCTGGCGGGGTGAGTCGTCGAGGTAGACGTCGCAGGGCACGCGCCACTTCGCATCGGTGATGTGTACCTCGCGTGTGGGGATTCTGCGGTCGGCGATCCAAGCGAAAGTGTCGTGGATCGCCCAGTCCGGTTTCGCGGTGATGATCACGATGTCGTGGTTGGTGGAGAGGCGCTCGAGCGCCTCGAGCGCTCCGGGGTACGTCTCGAGGTGGCGGAACACGGATCCGTGGTCGCCTCGTGCTGCCCATCTCCAGAACGCACCCATTGTTTCGAAGTGGGTCAGGCTGCCCATCGCATTCCAGGAATCGACGAGGTCGGTCGTGAGCTCCGAACCGAACTCGTGGTTGTAGCGGCTCACCCAACCGGTGTTGAAGTCGGCGACAACGCCGTCGAGGTCGATTCCGAGGCGCACGGCTACTCCTCGACGACGGTTCCGCCGAGCATGTCGGCAATCAGGTTCTCGGGATCCTCACGCGTCGGGCCGTCGTCGAGCTGATCTTGGTCGGGGGCCCGCGTCGGTTCCTCAGCCGGTGCTGGAGCAGGTTCGTCGTCCGATCGGAAGCGGAGGGTGATGGTGCTGCCGAGGACCTCTGCCGTGATGGTTTCGAGGGCTCGGAGGAGTTGGTCGTCGGCGTTGAGTTGCTCGAGGTGGAAATGCTGGTGGGCCGGAAGGGTGAGCACGGCCACCCCTGCGCCGACGGACTCTGGCTCGGCAACGCGCACAAATGCATGCCGGCGGGCGCCTAGATCGGAGCGGATCCGGGCAACGATGACCGGCCAGGCGGCGGAGAACTCGGCAAGAGTGACCTCGGTGGAGGCAACTTCTCGTGGAGCGGCCTTGGCCGGCGGAGGGGCGTCCTCGAGATCCAGCGCGTCGTCTTCGGCATGCGGTTCCGAGGGGGTGTCGTCAGGCTTCGCCGCCGGATCCCCTTCGTCAGCAGTTGCGCCGCCGGGACCTGAACTGGGCAGGTCTGTGTTTGGGCCCTGGCCCACTCCTTCCCGCGCTGCGCTCGGGCCACCTCCCCCCGCCGGGGAGGAATCCGAGGAGGGGGAGGGAGATGGGGACGAGGCATCGAAGGCTGGTAGCTGGTAGCTGGCAGCTCCTCCCTGCTTCACTTGCCGTTCCAGCCGCTCGATCCTCGATGCGAGCGCCCCACCGTCGAGGGTCGTTTCGGGTCGGGTGAGCCGGATCAGGGCCAACTCGAGCACCAGGCGCTCCTCGCGTCCCTGGCGGAGTTGGAGCAGCGCCTCGGAGAATCGGTCGATCGCTCGCAGGACATCGGCCGACGACAGGAGGCGGCCTTGCCGCCGCCACTCATCGAGGATCTCTGGGGGTTCGTCGGTGATCTCTTCGAGGTTGGGGGCGTATTGAGCGAGGAAGATCCCGCGGAAGAAACCGAGCGAGTCGGCAACGAAGCGCCGCAGGTCGGCGCCGCGAGACGCGAGTTGGGCAACAAGGCCAAGTGCAGCGGGTGCATCTTGCTCCGAGATCGCGGCAACGAGGCCGGTGAAAGCATCCCCGTCGGCGAGGCCGAGCGCCCGGGTCACTCCTTCAGTTGAGACAACGCCGCCGCCGAGGGCCGCGACCTGCTCAAGCAGGCTCATGGCGTCGCGAACCGATCCCCGTGCGTGGGTCGCGATCATCGACAGCCCGGCCGCGTCGGTGGTGAACCCCTCGCGTTTTGAGATGTCCGAGAGGTGTTTGACGAGCGTCTCAGACGAAACAGGATGGAAGTCGAATCGCTGCGAGCGACTGCGGATCGTATCGAGGAGTTTGTACGGCTCGGTGGTCGCGAGCACGAACACGACGTGCTCCGGTGGTTCTTCGAGCGTCTTGAGCAAGGCGTTGCCCGCCGCGCGCGACAACATGTGAGCCTCGTCCAGGATGTAGACCCTGTGGGCGCCTTCGGCCGCAGCGACCGTGCCTACGTTGACGCGGATCTCTCGAACATCCTCAACCTTGTTGTGTGAAGCGGCGTCGAGCTCGATGACGTCGAGCGAGGTTCCTTCGGTGATGCCAAGGCATGAGGAACACTCGTTGCACGGCTCGCCTTCTGCGTGGCGGTTCGTGCAGTTCAGGGACTTCGCCAGAAGTCGGGCGCTGGTGGTCTTGCCGGTTCCCCGCGGCCCCGCGAAAAGGTAGGCGTGGGCAACCTTGTCGTCGGTGACTTCGCGGGTGAGTGTCCCGACGACATGGTCTTGTCCAACCACTTCGTCGAACCGCTGCGGTCGGTACTTGCGGTAGAGGGCCTGATAGCGCATCGGGATGGAGGGTAGCGACGCGCGATCACCCAGGTTCGAGGTGCGTGCGGTTGGCCGGTCCGGGGTTCAGCTCTGGTTGAGGATCCACGCGATGATCAGGTCGATCGCCTCAGGGGAGAACGTCTCCTCGATCCTCGCGTACTCAGAAACTGCCCCGGTTTCAGCGTTCTGGAAGAGGTGGTTGAGTCCTTCCAGTTCGAGCACGGTGGCCTCAGCGTTGGCTTCGAGAGCGGCTTCGAGCGCAGGAATGTTCTCCTCGGCCGAGACCTGCACATCGAGGCTGCCGATCAGTGCCAGGGTGGGGATGCCGAGATCCTCGAGTGCGGGCGCAGGGTCGTAGGCGAGGAAGAAGCGCATCCACGGGTCGGTGAAGGCCGCTACGAACTGCTCGGTCATCGACGGGTCCAGGGCTTCCGTTACGCCGGCCGGTGGACTCTGCAGCGCCGCCGTAACGATCGTTCGAATAGCTTCGGCTGCCTCGCCTTCCGGCACGCTCGATGCCGAGACCTCCATGATCTCGCGTCTCCACGAGAGCTGCCACGCGATGTCGGCTTCCGATGCGCCCTCGACTCGCATCAAGTCCTCGGTCTGGCGCAACAGGACATCGAGACCCGGCAGGCCGGGGCCGGCGAGCAGGACGACCAAGTCGATGGCGTCCGAGTCGTTGGCAACCATCGGGCCGATGATGCCTCCCTCGCTGTGGCCCACGATGCCAATCGAGTTGAATCGGTCGTCGGCGGCGAGGAACTGAACTGCGGATGTGGTGTCCGTCGCGAGATCTGCCGAGGTCGCGCCGACGGGGTCGCCGGTCGATCCACCAACGCCGCGGTCATCGACTCGCAGCGAGGCGATGCCTGCGACGGCGAATGCGTCGGAGAGGACGAGGAACGGCTTGTGTCCGACGATGGTTTCGTCGCGATCCTGGGACCCGGAACCCGAACTCAAGACGACCGCTGGGAAGGGGCCTTCACCTTCTGGTACGACGAGGGTGCCGGCGAGCGATATCTCGCCGTTCTCAAATCGAACATCGGTGGCTTCGTATGGGAACGGTGGCGTCGGCTCCTGTGGTCGAGCCAGGATGAGGGGGGTTTCCCGTAGCTCGAACACTGCAGGGATTTCGGCTCCCGATTGATACCAGGTGCCGGTCATCGTTGTCCCGTCGACCTCGCCCTCGAACATGGCGTCCGCGGCTGGGATCTTGATGGTCACGGAGCTGCCGGTGACCACGCCGTTGATCGGCACATCCGGGCCTCCCTCGGACGGGCTCTTCACAAGTCCGTTGACGGTGCCTGCGTCGTCGATCACGAACTGGAACTCGATCATCTGTCCGGCGATATCCCCTGCCCAGATTTCGACTTCGGGTTCGGAATGAGGCGTTGTTAACGCCGGGGCGGCTGATGTGGTGGATTCTGCTTGCGTGGAGGTATCCACGATCGGCTCCTCTGGTGGTTGTGTTGCGGACGTCGTCGAGGAGTCGGTTCCACCCGAGCAGGAGGAGAGCAGGAGGAGGCACACCATTCCGATGCCAATGTGTCGCATTGAGGTGTTGCGCATGGATGCCCCGGTTTCCACATCTGAAGCGAATAGTACTGATCGAGCGTCGGCGGCTAGGAAGCACCGAGCAAGGTGCATGTAACAAGTAGCCTTATCGGCATGTCACCACAGATGCCCAAGGACATGCGCCAGCTGATGCAGCAGGCGCAGCAGATGCAAGCGCAGATCGAGGCTGCTCAGAGCGAACTTTCGGCGAAGACCTATGAGGGGACCGCCGGCGGCGGGGTCGTGAAAGCCGTTGTTCGTGGATCCGGCGAACTCGTCTCCGTTGAGTTCGATCCAGGGATCCTCGATCCAGACGATCCCGAAATGGCGGGTGATCTCGTCGTCGCCGCGGTCAACTTGGCGCTCTCCGCAGCAGCGGAAGACGCAGCCGATTCAATGGGTGGTGTCGCCGGGGGGATGGATCTCGGCGGCCTCCTCGGCTGATGTTCGAACCGCCGGTTCAGCGCCTCGTGGACGAATTGGCCCGGCTCCCAGGGGTCGGGCAGAAGAGTGCGCAGCGACTTGCGTTCTACCTCCTGAACGCGGAAGAAGCCGATGCGGTTCGGCTTGCGGATGCCATCACCTCGATGCGCCGCGAAGTCCGGCTGTGCTCGCGTTGTTTCAATGTGACCGCCGAAGAGGAGTGCTCGATCTGTCGAAACCTCCGGCGCGACCCGACGGTCCTCTGTGTCGTCGAACGTGCTCAGGACATCCCCGTGATCGAGAAGACCGGCGAGTTCGTCGGCCGGTATCACGTACTCGGTGGCGCCATCTCCCCGATCGAAGGGATAGGGCCCGATCAGTTGAGAGCTCGCGAACTCCTCGACCGAGTCGACGCCGAACAGGTGACTGAGGTCATCGTTGCATCGAACCCGACGCTGGAGGGGGATGCAACGGCGATGTTCCTCGCCCGTATGCTGAAACCGCTCGGCGTCACGGTGTCCCGCTTGGCCTCCGGCCTTCCCGTCGGCGGCGATCTCGACTACGCCGACGAGATCACGCTCGGCCGTGCCCTCACCGGCCGCAAGGAGATGTAGGGAGGGCGTCGCGTGCAGGATCTCACCCGGAAGCTGTGGGACAAAGAGAATCAGCATGCCGGCGACCGGCTTCGGCTCTTCACAGCGGTCAGCCACGTAATCGATGTTGCCACCGCTCTCTATCCGGGGTCGTATGTCGACGTCGCAGCGTCATTCGCCTTCCGGTCCGTGACGTACGTGGACACTGACGCTCGAGCGGCGCGCTTCTTCTCCGACATCACCGGCGTCGACGAGATCATCGCTCAGCATGGCTCGGATGGAGAAGCGCGGTCCTGGGAATTCATCAGCGCCGACTACACCGCCGATCTCGGCCTACCGGGCCACAGTTTCGACCTGCTGATCTCGCTCTACGCCGGCTTCGTCGCGGAGCCGTGCACCCGCTATCTGCGGCCAGGGGGATGGCTCCTCGTCAATCCGAGCCACGGCGACGCCGCAATCGCCGCGATCGATCCCCGATATCGACTCGTGGGAGTTGTGCAGTCGCGAACGGGCGACTACTCCGTCAGCGGTCGGAACCTCGACTCGTATCTCATCCCGAAACGAGACATCGAGGTGACGGCCGATCTCATCCACGAATCGGGCCGCGGTATCGCGTACACCAAGTCGCCATTCGCCTACCTGTTCAACTTGGCATCCGACTGATCGGCGCTGGTTGACGTCGATCTTTCTCGAGTACCGCCGATCGCCGACGTCTCCGCACACGCGGCACTGGTGCTCCTCGTGTGCTCACACGCCGCCGCTCCTTTGTTGTTTTCCTGTGCCCGAACATGGCCCCACATCGGTTGTTTCTATGGGGGTGTTCCGCTGGTGGTGTAGGTGTGGCCGAGTCGGCTGGTCCATTGGTGGTTGCCGTTGGGGAGGGGGGTGTAGGTCCATCCGTGTTGGTGGCGGATGCAGTGGTCGTGGCGGCAGAGTGGTCCGAGGTTGTCCTCGGTGGTGGGGCCTCCGTCGGCATAGGGGGTGCGGTGGTCGAGGTCTGAGCTGATGGCGGGCATGCGACAGCCTGGGAAGACACAGGTCGGGTTGCGGGCTTCGACGTTGCGGCGTTGTGACGTTGTGGGGCGGCGTCGGGTGACATCGGTGTGGATGGGTTGGCCGGTGTCGGGGTTGGTGACGGTGGAGCGCCACTCGGCGTCGGTTTCATTCCTGGCGACGCGTCGGGCGATGTCTGCGATGACGGGTCCGTAGCCTGCGAGGTCGCCGGGGTGGTTGTTCAACTCGGTGAGGGTGTCGACGTCGACGCGGAGGTCGATGACACCCCGGCTGGCGGTGTTGTGGTTGGTGCCGCAGAGCAGGTCGAGGTAGACGTCGGCTCGGAGCTGGTCCATGGTCCGGTGTTCGTCTTTGTGGCGGAGGGATCGGGCGATGCGGTTGATGCGTTGCGCTGCGGCCATCACCCGGTCGGGTGGGATGTCCATGCCGAGGTAGTTCGCGGTGCCAGAATCGTTCGGTTCGACAACAACTCTGCGGTCTTCGACGGCGTCTTCGTATCGGCGGGCGGCGTCGTCGGGTTCGGCTTCGATACAGAGGCGGCGCAGCCGAACCCGCAACTGGCCGGTGGTGTAGCGGGCGGCGTCGTCGGCGATCTGGTCGACGACCCTGCGTGCTGCGGCGTCGTTGAGGTGGCTGGTTCCGTCCAACAGGACCCGTGCCCGTCGCAGGTCGAGGTCACCGGAGGCGAGCATGTCGTGGACGTGGGGGAGCCGTGTGTGGAGTTCGAGGGCGATGCCGACCTCGGTGTCGGCACAGCGGCGGGTCAGATGCAACGCAGCGCGGACCTCAGCGGCCGCGGCTTCGGCGGCGTCGCAACGTTTCGTCTCTGCGTCGTCCAAGACGTCAACAACGGCAGCCATATCCGCGTACAGAGAGGCCGTGTAGTGCGACACGAGGCGTTGGTGGGCGCGCAGCACGACGATCCGGTCGTAGCCCGAGACCCGGGTCACGTCGATCGATGAGAGGAACGCAGCGAGGATCGGGCCGGGTTCCATGGCGTCGAGACCAGCCGGGATCCCCTCATCGTGATCGCTCGTAGCGTCGTACACATCCAACATACCGACAACGTATCAGCCACCCACGACACAAAACCCAGCCCGGAGACGAGAAACCACAAGAAACCCCAAAATCCCTCCGAAATCCACACCCGCAACCATCCGCAACCGGCGTGGTACCGCTCCGACCTATCGTTCCGGCGTGGATATCGCACTGGTCGAGCCCTACTACGGGGGCTCACACAAGGCATGGGCCGACGGCTACACGACGCACAGCAGCCACAACATCACGCTGATCACCCACGAGGCCCGGTTCTGGAAATGGCGTATGCACGGCGCACACCTGACGTTGGCTGCAGACCTCGCCGCGGCGTTCGGCACAGCGCCGGATGTGGTGCTCGCCTCCTCGATGATGAGCGTCGCCGGCTTTACAGGCGCGACGCGGCACATTATCGGAGGCGCGCCGATCGCCGTCTACTTTCATGAAAGCCAGTTTTCCTACCCGCTTTCGCCGCTCGACCGACCCGATCTGACCTACCCCATGGTCAATTGGTCAAGTGCGGCGGTGGCCGATCTCGCGATCTTCAACTCAGCGTTCCACCGTGAGCTGTTCTTCGAGGAAGCCGAGCGATTCCTGAGGCAGTTTCCGGATCAGCCTCACGGTCATCTCGTCCGTATGGTCCGGGACCGTTCGATCGTTCTCCCGGTCGGGGTGGATCTCCAACGGATTGGGACCCCGTCAGTCCGCGTTGACGGGCCCCCTCTGATCCTCTGGAACCAGCGCTGGGAACATGACAAAGGACCGGACGAGTTCGTCGCCTTGATAGAGGTGCTCGTCGCAGAGGAACTCGACTTCGAAGTTGCGGTGGTCGGAGAGCAGTTTGTGTCTGCCCCAGAATCCTTCGATCGCCTCCCGGGGCTTCTCGGCGAGAGGCTCGTTGCCTTCGGATTCGCGGCGGACGACGAGTACGTCGGTCTCTTGGAGCGCGCCGACATCGTCGTGTCAACGGCCGACCACGAGTTCTTCGGTATTGCGGTCGTCGAAGCGATTGCCGCCGGCGCCTTTCCGGTTCTCCCAAACCGCCTGGTCTATCCCGAGAGGATCCCGGAGCGCTATCGATCCCGATGCCTCTACAGCGGTACGGAGGACCTCGTGGCTTGTCTTCGATGGGCGATCGAGAACTCGACTCGAGCCGCCGAAATCGGCCGCGATCTCGCGAGAACAGTCGAGAAGTACGACTGGGCCGCGGTGGCGCCAGCATATGACGCGGTGCTTGAGGCTCTGGTTGCTGAGTAGCCGATCCGATCAGTCCTGCGGAGATCGTGGAGGAGAACAATCTGGCCTCCTGAGGCGAGCGCTCCGCACCGAACCGTCGGATCGTCAGTCCACAGGGTTCATTCCGTCGATCCAGTCGAGCCGATGGGTTCCTTCGATGAAGCGGATCGTCCCGGATTGGGAGCGCATGATCACGGAGTGGGATTCGACGCTCCGGCCGTAGAACCCGATGCCCTTGAGGAGGGACCCCGAGGTCACGCCGGTTGCGGCAAAGAACGTGTTGTCCGAGTCGACGAGGTCGCGCGTCATCAGAACCTGGTCGAGATCGTGCCCGTGTTCGCGGGCGTAGGCGCGTTCGGTGTCATCGCGCGCCCAGAGTTTGCACTGGATCTCGCCGTGGAGTGCTGCCATCGCGCAGGCGGCAGTCACCGCCTCCGGTGAACCGCCGATCCCAAGGAGGATGTCGATTCCGCTGTCTCGCTTCGCGGTCGAGATCGCGCCGGAGATGTCTCCGTCGCCGATGAGGGCAATCCGGGCCCCGGCAGCGCGGACTTGGCGGACGTACTCGTCGTTCCGCGGCCGATCCAGGATCACGGCAGTGACGTCGTCGATATCCTTCCTCTTTGCCTTGGCCACTTGCTTGAGGTTGTGCTCGACGGGGGCGTTGATGTCCACCATCCCGGCGGCCTCCTCCCCGACGGCGATCTTCTCCATGTACACCAGAGACCCGGGCGCATACATCGAACCGCTGTCGGCCATTGCAATCACTGCAAGGGCACCGGGCATTCCGAGGGCACAGAGGCGCGTTCCGTCAATGGGGTCGACGGCGACGTCCATTCTCGGTTCACGGCCATTGCCGACGATCTCACCGTTGAAGAGCATCGGGGCTTCGTCCTTCTCCCCTTCGCCGATGATGACGACGCCGTCGACGTCGATGGTCGACAGCGTGTGACGCATGGCATCGACCGCGGCCTGGTCGACGCTGTTCTTGTCGCCCCTGCCCTGCCACTTTGCAGCGGCCATCGCCGCAGCCTCGGTGACTCGCACCAACTCGAGCGCGAGGTTGCGATCCGCCGTTTGGTCTGGAGACATCGGGCTCACACCTTCACGATCAACGCATCGCCCTGGCCCCCGCCACCGCACAATGCAGCAGCGCCGATCCCTCCTCCGCGCGCCCTCAAGGCGCTGATGAGCGTCACGACGATCCTTGCGCCGGAGGCGCCGAGGGGATGGCCGAGGGCGACGGCACCACCGTTCACGTTGATGCGATCGTGTGGGATACCGAGGAGGTTCGCCGAATAGAGCGCCACCGCGGCGAATGCCTCGTTGATCTCGACGAGGTCGAGGTCGTTCACGTCGAGATCGGCCTTCTTGAGGGCGATCCGAATGGCATTCGCCGGCTGTGCCTGGAGGCTGGTGTCAGGCCCAGCGGTCTGCCCGTAGGCCAGGATCTCTGCCACCACCGGCATCCCGAGTGCCTCAGCGGCCTGCCGATCCGCCACCACCAGCGCTGCGGCCCCGTCTGAGATCTGAGACGCGTTGCCTGCGGTGATGGTTCCGCCGTCCAGGAACGCCGCGCGGAGGTTGCCGAGCGACGCCGCAGTCGTCCCGGGGCGCATACCTTCGTCGTGCTCGATGAGGACTGGGTCCCCGCGGCGCTGGGGCACTTCCACCGCCACGATCTCATCGTCGAACGCGCCGAATTCGGTCGCCGCGAGCGCGCGATCGTGGCTTGCTGCGGCCCATTCGTCCTGCTCAGCTCGGCCGATGCCGAGTTTGGCATTGTTGCCGTCGGTCGACTGCCCCATGAGAACGTGGTCGAACGCACACATGAGGCCGTCCTGGTTGAGCGAGTCGACGAGCTCGGTACCGCCGTATCCGTAGCCGAAGCGCGCTCCGTTGAGGATGTGAGGTGCGTTTGTCATGGACTCCATCCCGCCGGCCATCACGATGCGCGACTCGCCGGCTCTGATGTGCATGTCGGCATCGGCGATCGTGGCCGTACCCGACAGGCACGCCTTGTCGATCGTCGTTGATGGCACGGTCATCGGGATGCCACCCTTGAGCGCTGCCTGCCGTCCAGTGACCTGGCCCTGTCCCGTTTGGATGACGTGACCGAACAGCACTTCGTCGATCTGATCCCCGGTGATGCCGGCTCGTTCGAGGGCAGCAGCGATGGCCAAGCCGCCGAGATCCATCGCCGTGAGTGAAGTGAATCCACCCCGGAACCTGCCGATCGGTGTCCGGGCGATCGAGGAGATAACGGTGGACATCACAACCCTTTCGTGGCTTCTGCACGATGCTACCTGCCGCGACCGGGTCTGGAGAAGGCCTGCTACTCGGCGGTCTCGCCGGCCTCGGTCCACGGCGCCGCGTCGAATTGGTGGGAGATCAGCGGCGGCGGGATGTCACGTGGCCGGCTCGACTGGACCCACGGGCTCGGCTTCGGCACCGGCGGTCGCGTTGCTTTCGTCTCTTCTTCGGATGCTTCGACATGGGCGACTGCGGCTGCGATTGCGGCAGCCATCGCAGCGTCGGCACCACCTTTGATCGAGGCGATTTCGGTCACGTCGCTCCTTCAACGAGTTCCACGAGCGTACCCCCGAACGCGGACGGGTGGACGAATGCGATCCGATGTCCGCCGCCCCCGATGCGCGGCGCGCGATCGACGAGGCGTGTTCCGGTACCTGCAAGATGCTCGAGCGCGGCATCGATGTCGGGAACTGCGAAGGCAACGTGATGAAGCCCCTCGCCTCGTTTGCTGAGGAATCGACCGACGGGAGACTCGGCGGTCAAGGGTTGCAGAAGCTGAAGACTCGAACCGCCGATCGCGATCATCGCCTCTTCAACGCCCTGTGATTCCACGGTTTCGCGAGACACCGGTTCGGCTCCGTATTGCTCGTGCAGGTCGGCGAGCGCTGCATCGATGTTGTGCACAGCGATCGCCACGTGGTCGATGTTGTAGGGGAGCATCCGGTGATGCTACCGGTTGACTCCACTGTCGGCTGCGACGGCGTCGGCTTCCACTTCGGTCTCCTTGACGAGATCGACGTCGAAGCAGAACTGGGCCCCGACCGGGAATCGATCCTCGTACCAGAGATCGCCGCCCATTGCCGTCGCCAGTTTTCGCGCAATGGGTAGTCCGAGGCCGACGCCCTGCTCGAGGCGGGCATCACCCTTTGACAGCTGCTCGAAGTGTTCGAAGATTCGGTGACGGTCGGCCTCTGCGACCCCGCTTCCGTTATCGGCCACGATGACGGTGTAGGTCCCTTCGCGGCGCTCCTCACCTGATATGTAGATCTCGTTGCCGCCGTACTTGACCGCGTTCTCCATCAGGTTGCGCAGGATCTGACGCAGGCGCGCCGGGTCCGACCAGACCTCGACGTAGACAGGAATGTCGATCTCGACCGACGTCTTCTCGTCAAACACCATCTCTGCGACTGTTTCTGCAACAGTCAATACGGTGACCTGCTCGAGGTGGAATCGCAGGTGACCGGAGTCGAGACGGGGAACCACCAGGATGTCCTCGACGAGGTTCTCGAGGTGCTCCGACTCGCCGCGAAGGATCGTCAGGAATTCGTCGACTTCGGACGGGGGGAGATCGCGCCAGTGATCGCGGAGTGTCTCCGAGAACCCGGAGATTCCGGTGATCGGGGTCCGGAGCTCATGCGAGACCATCGACACGAACTCGTTCTTCACTTCGACGGTGCGTCGTTCCTGTTCGAGGAGCTTCTGCTGACGATCCTGCACCTGGATCAATACTCGGGTGGCGCCGGCGATCAATGCGGCGACGGCGAGGAGCAGCATGACGGTGAGAAAGGCGTCGAACGCACCCTGATTGGTACGGGAGAGAATGCCGGTTTCATTCATTGCCGCCACGCCGATGGACCAAGCCAGGGCATACGCGAGGAGGACTCCCGCCATTCGGGCGGGAAGGAGGAGGGCCATGGCGACGATGCCGTATGCGAGGGCTGCAACCTCCACTGAGGTCGATGCCCCGCCGATCAGGAACATCGCGCCAAGCGCGGTGATATCGATGAGCAGCGGGGCCGTGGCCGAACTCCCGTGATTTCGCCGATACAACGCGTCGATGGTCACGATGAGTCCACCTATTGCATACGGGATTGCAAACGAGGCGCTTCCTGACCCGAGGAGAATGATCGCGACGATGCCCACCGTCGCGGCGACGGCAGCACGCGCGGTCTGGTAGTCCCCACGTATCGACTTGTAGTCGATCGGAGCTCGGTCCGTCGACAGCACTGGATTCACAAGAACCCCTTCGCGTTCCTGTGGGTCTATCGGCCGGAATGCGGGCAGTGTTGACCGGTTATGGGCGGCGATGACGGAGCTCTTCGAGCGCCGCGTCGGGTACTACGAGGTCCCCGAGTCCCGATCCGATCTGTAGATCGGGTTTTCCCAGTCCGTGGTAGTCGGATCCGCCGGTAGCAACGAGTCCGAGGTCGGCCGCCACGGCTGCGAGTTGCGTGCGGATCGGGGGCGGATACTCCGAGTAGTGAGCCTCGATCCCGGCAAGCCCGTGGTCACGCAGATCCTCAAGTATGGATCTGAGGTTTGCGGCGTCGGTGTTGATCGTGAGAGGATGCGCGATCGAGGTCACGCCGCCCGATTCCGTGGCCAACGTAATGGCATCGATCGCGGTGAGTCGATCGCGCTCAACGTACGCTGAACCGCCGTCGGAGAGGAGACCAGCGAATGCCTCGGAACGGTTCTCGATCGCTCCGGCCTCGACGAGAGCGTCGGCGATGTGCGGGCGACCGACGGCGTCACCAGCGGCGTGGCGGAGCACGTCCTCCATCGTGATGGAGTAGCCGAGTTCGTTGAGTCGCTCAACGATTCTGAGGTTCCGGATGGATCGGCCGGTGCGGAGTCCTTCGAGCCGGTCTTGGAGGGGTCCGGACGTCGGTTCTAGGAAGTAGGCGAGCATGTGGATCTTCGCGCCAGCGTGGTCTACGGAGAGTTCAACACCGGGGATGAGTTCGATTGGAAACCGAGCGGCGGCTGCGAGCGCTTCGGGGATCCCTGACAGGGTGTCGTGATCGGTGAGGGCGAGCGCCGTGAGGCCGAACGCGGCAGCCTTCGCAACCACCAGGTCCGGCGCGTCGGTCCCGTCGGATGCCGACGAGTGGACGTGGAGGTCGACCGCCACGATTTCAGCTGAGAATGGTGATCAGCACCAGGGCAATGATGATGAGAAGGGCGTAGCCGCCGTACTTCTTCGCCAGGGCGAAATAGTGCTGACGGCGCTGGACCTTCGCTTCGGCGGCTTGTTTCTCAGCGCGATTGGCCCGTTGTCGCTCTCGCTTGTCGGTTGCCATGAACGCAAGGCTACCGGATGCGACGGTTGAGGGGAATCTGGCAGTGGATCGGGGATGGTCCCGAGCACTGGAGAGTCGCCAAGTAGGCTCGACTGGCACAAGACCGCGAAAAAGGGAGCAAACAGATATGTCCTTCTGGGACCAACTTGTCGCTGAGTTCGAGAGCCTCGGGCAGGTGATTGCAGAGTGGTTGCCGCGCATTGTTATTGCGCTCCTGATCCTCATCATTGGACGGTGGATCCTCAAGTGGATCCGAACCCTCGTCGAGAAGTTCCTGAACCTGGGCTTCATGCAGGGGATCTTCGATCGTGCAGGGATCACAAGTGCCCTCGCCTCGTCGGATCAGACGGCGGCAGGAATCACCGCAACGATTGTCTACGCATACCTCGTGGTCGTGCTGTGGCTGATGGTGTTCCGTGTGCTTCAGATTCAGTCGCTGGAAGCGCTCCTCGAGCGGTTCCTCGCTTGGGTGCCGGTGATTCTCCTTGCCGCGATTGTCGTGGTGGTCGCTGCCGCGGTGGCGAATTGGACGGCCGGCCTTGTGCGGCCGTTCGCCAACGCGAAGGATGTTCCATGGCTGACGTGGGCCGTTCAGATCCTCATCATCCTGTTCGGCGTCCTGTTCGCGCTCGACATGCTCGGGATCACGTTCGCCTCCGATATTACGAAGATCCTCACTGCCGCCATCGGCATCGCATTCGCGATCGCCTTCGGCGTTGGAGGGATCGACACGGCGAAGAAATGGTGGGCGAAATATCTCGCACCGAGGTCATCGTCCGAAGGGTCGGATTTCAGCTGACCCGGGCGGCGGATTGATACCATCTGGGGGGGAGCGCGGTGCGCTCCCCCCTCTCCGCGTCAGTTCTGGATCGTGACCGTGTCGATGTAGATCGTCTCGAGAGGCGTGCTCGGCATCGGATCGGGGCTGGTAGGCGACTGTCCGAGCGGGACTTCCTGGAGAAGGTCGAGGATCTCGAGACCCTCCGTGACCCAGCCGAAGATGGAGTACTGCGGCGGCAGGCCACCGTCCGCCAGCATGACGAAGAACTGGCTCCCGGTCGTCCCCGAGCCGGCGTTTGCCATGGCGAGGACGCCGCGTTCGTACGCCACCGTAGGTGGAGGGAACTCGTCGGGGATCACGTAGCCGGGCCCACCGGTCCCGGTTGCGGTCTGGTCTCCACCCTGGGCCACGAAGCCGGGGATGACCCGGTGGAACGCGGTGCCATCGAAGTAGCCCTCGGACGCCAGGAACACGAACGAGTTCACGGTCTCCGGCGCGATTGACGGGTCCAACCTGACTCCGATGTCGCCGCAGGACGTCGACATCGTCAAGGCGACGGTTTCGTCAGGGCCAAAGCCGAGGTCGGCCGGAGCGTCGAACTGCATGGGGGTGACCGGTTTGGGAGCCTGAGCCCCACAGGCCGTCGGCTGCGCCCGGAACTCCTCGTAGTCCCGGGGGACGATCTCGAGCCCGACCTCGGGCAGGGTCGTAGCGGCCGCCGGCGCGGACGAGGTTGTTGTGGTCTCGGCGGTGGTGCTGGTCGTCGGTTGGATGGTGGTAGTGGTTGCGTCGGATCCCCCGCACGCGGCAAGGGCAAACACGGCGGCGATTGCCAGCGTCACAATGAGAGCACGTCTCATGAGGTGGGATGCTACGTCGAGGCCCCGGATAGGAGAGCGGGTCGCGTACCCAGGGTTGTAGACGTCCTATTTGGCGTCTCCAGCCCGCGGAATTGGGGGATTCGTACCCAGGGTTGTGGACGTCCTATTTGGCGTCTCCAGCCCGCGGAGTGGGGGGAGCGATGTGTTTGGGGAGCCGCTTCTACCGGCGGCTTGGCGGGGGCGGGTCGACCGTGTCGGCCCTGCCCGTGATGGCGTGATTGATCTTCGTCTGGATGCCTTCGAGGTCGGGGTGCTGGACGAGTTCCCGGATCAGACCCTTGCTGCCGCCCACGTACGTCGAGGCGAAGTCGATCTCAATTGCGACACACCAGGCTCGATCGTCAGGCCACCACAGGTTGGCCGACTGCGAAGACGGTGGCTCTTCCAAGGACTCATTGACACCGGAGATCGGGCCCGATAGCAGGTAGTACTCGCGAGACGGAAGCTGCACGCAAGGTGCCGGCGCGGGCGGCTGAACGCGGCGTCGTAGCCGCAATGGACGTCTCGAGGTGAACATGGCTCGCCCCACCGGATGGAACTTCAATCCTCCCCAACCGGCCCACACGCAGTACCACACCTGATCCGGTGTTGACGTGTGTGCTGCCAGCAGATCGCTCAAGATGGCCGCGTACGTGCGTGGAAGGGTGCCGACGTCGGGCTCCTGATCCCATAGTCCGGGCACCTGTTGCTCAGAGTCCTTCCAAACACCGGAGATGTCTGGCCACCGCATCTCAGCGTGGACGGTCCGCCCGTTGGCGGCGGCGATCTCCGACCAGGAGACAGGTACCCGGCCACCGTCCTCCTCGCGAAGTGCCGGGTGCAGCAAGCGCACATAGGCGTCGAATCCTTCCGGAATCACCGACCCCACATCGACCGCGAAATCGTGGATTCGATGAGCTATCCAATCGGACGGCCCCAGGTCCTCGTGGAGTTCGAGACTGCCGACTCGCATGAATGGAAGCGTAGACCGAGGCTTCGCCGATCCTGCTCTCCGTTGCAGCGCGCCTGCCTGCCGAGCGTGGCAATTCGATGACCGGGTCCGGTCGGCTCTGCAGCCTCGCGTACCCAGGGTTCTCCACGTCGTATGCGCGGTCCTCAGCCCGCGGAATGGTCCGAATCACCCAACGAGGAGGCGCTGATGTGCGTCCGTCCGCTCCTACACTTATCGTCCAGATGGCACTCGTTGTACAGAAATTCGGCGGCACCTCGCTCGCCGACGCAGACCGAATCAGGAACGTCGCCCGACGAGTCGTAGAGACCTACCAGGCCGGCAACGATGTGGTGGTGGTCGTCTCGGCGATGGGCAAGTCGACGGACGGGTTGATCGAGCTCGCGACGCAGATCTCCGAGACCCCGCACCCGCGCGAGATGGACATGCTCCTCACCGCGGGCGAGCGAATCTCCATGGCGCTTGTCGCGATGGCTATCGAGGCTCGGGACGTGCCGGCCGTCAGCTTCACCGGATCCCAAGCCGGGATCCTGACCACCGCAGAACATGGCAAGGCCGAGATCCTGGACATCCGCGCATTCCGCGTGCGCGAGTGTCTCGATGAAGGCAAGGTCGCGATCGTGGCCGGATTTCAGGGGGTCAGTCCCGATTCGAAGGACGTCACGACCCTGGGCCGGGGTGGATCGGACGCCACCGCCGTTGCCCTTGCAGCTTCCCTCGGCGCCGACTTGTGCGAGATCTACACCGACGTCGACGGCGTGTTCACTGCAGACCCGAGGGCCGTGCCGTCCGCGACGAAGCTCGATGAACTCACATTCACCGAAATGCTCGAACTCGCCAATGCGGGAGCCGGCGTCCTCATGGCGCGAAGTGTCGAGTTCGGCATCCGCTACAACATTCCCATCCACGTGCGCTCGTCGTTTCACGATCGGGAAGGCACGTGGGTCAAGGAGGAGACGATGGAAGAACCGATCATCCGCGGGATCGCCCACGATGATTCCGAGGCAAAGCTGACGGTGAAGGGCGTTCCCGATCAGCCGGGAGTCGCCGCAGCCGTATTCGAACCCATGGGGGCCGCGGGCGTCAACGTCGACATGATCGTGCAGAACATCTCGAGCCAGGGTGTGACGGACATCTCTTTCACCGTACCGTTGAGTTCCGCGACCATCGCTGTCGAGGTTGCAGAGAAGGTGGCCGCCGAGATCGGAGCCGATGGCGTGGACCTGGATCCGGATATCTCGAAGATCACGATCGTCGGGGCCGGGATGAAGTCGGAATCCGGCGTGGCTGCCAAGATGTTCCGCATCCTCTCGGATGCCGACGTCAACATCGAGATGATCTCCACGTCGACGATCCGCATCAGCTGCGTCGTCCGGGGCGACGACACCGAGGCCGCCGTCGAAGCGTTGCACCGGGGCCTGATCGAGGTGGCATCATGAGGCGGTTCGCATCGCCGACGGTCGCCGTTGTTGGCGCCACCGGAGCGGTTGGCCGCACGATGCAAGCCATCCTCGCAGAACGCGATTATCCGGTCGGCGGCATCCGCCTTCTCGCCTCCGAACGATCGGCAGGAACCGTTGTGGGGACCCCGTGGGGGCCGGTGACGATCGAAGACCTGGCTCTCGCCGACCCCTCCGGCATCGACGTTGCGCTCTTCTCGGCCGGCGGCGGTCGGTCCAAGGAGTACGCCCCGCGGTTCGTGGAGGCTGGGGCAACGGTCGTTGACAACTCTTCGGCCTTCCGCATGGATCCCGATGTGCCACTGGTCGTTGCCGACGTGAACGACGAGGCGATCGAGAGTCATCAGGGGATCGTCGCCAATCCCAACTGCACGACGATGGCGTTGATGATGGCAGCGGGCCCGCTTCACGAGGCAGCCGGTATCGACCGGATGGTGGCATCTTCGTATCAGGCCACGGGCGGATCGGGTCAGCACGGGATGGCCACACTCGAACGAGAGATCGATTGGTTCTCGGGCAATCGCTACGCCCTTCAGCATGGCGGATGGGAGGATCCGGGCGGAGATCTCTACCAACGGCCTATCGCGTACAACGTTCTTCCTATGGCGGGCGCGATCACCGAAGAGGGCTACACCGACGAGGAGTGGAAGCTCGTTCACGAAACGAGAAAGATCCTCGACGCACCGTCGATCAAGGTCGAGCCGACCTGCGTGCGGGTGCCGACGATGGTCGGTCACGGCATCACGGCAACGATGTTCTTCAACCGGCCACTGCCGCTTGATGAGGCGATCGCGATCCTTTCGGAGGCGCCAGGAGCACAGCTGTGGGGCGATGATCACGTACCAACGCCCCTCGACTCGGCTGGAATCGACGACGTGCTCGTCGGCCGGGTGCGCGAGACCGTCGGCGACCGTGGCGGGATCAGCCTCTGGGTGGTCGGCGACAACCTTCGCAAAGGTGCGGCGCTTAATGCGGTCCAACTCGCGGAGCTGCTGCTCGATCGGTGAGGCCGGGGCGGTCGTTGGGACACCGCGGTGGGGCGCGGCCGGCGTGTGAACTGCCTGGCGGGTCCATTCCGCGGGCCGGAGACGCCAAATAGGACGTCGCGAACCCTGGGTACGCGGAAATGCGAAACCCCGCCACTGGGGCGGGGTTCCGATGAGTCGGGACGGCCGGATTTGAACCGGCGACCTCATCGTCCCGAACGATGCGCGCTACCAAGCTGCGCTACGTCCCGAATGCGGGGATTGTACCCCCGTTCCCGTCCTGGCGTTCGGTCAGATGATTGAGACGTCGATTCGGTCGACCCGGTTCCGCTCCATGTCGAGCACGGTGAGCCGCACGCCGTCGATGTCGATCGAGTCGCCCTCGCCCGGGACGTGCCCCGCGGCAGCCATGAAGAGTCCCGCCAACGTGCTGTATGGCCCGGCGGGGAGCGACTGGCCGATCTCGGTTGAGAGGTCCTCGATCGGGAGGCGGCCGTCGGAGACCCATTGCCGTGGCCCGATGCGAACGACTGATGGGACGCTGGGGTCGTATTCGTCCTGGAGTTCCCCGACGAGCTCTGCGAGCAGGTCCTTTGCGGTGATGATCCCTTCCACGCCGCCGTGTTCGTCGACGACACAGGCGATGGCGAACTTCCGTTGTCTCATCTCGGTGAGCGCGTCGAGGATCGTCGCAGTCTCCGGCATGAACTGTGGGAATCGAAGGAGGGTGGCGATGTCGTCTGGTGTTGCGTCGACGCTCCGTTGAAGCAGATCTTTGACGAAGAGTATCCCGAGGAGGTCGTCGAGGTCGCCGCTGGCAACGGGGAACCGGGAGTGGCCGGTGGTCGCCACGGCCTCGCGTACCTCGTCCATCGTGACGGGCGCCGTCAGCGACACGATGTCGACACGGGGGGTCATGACCTCCCGGATCGGACGGTCGGCGAGGTCAAAGAGGGCGTCGATGATCTTCCGTTCGACTTCCTCGATCTGGCCATCCCGGTGACCGAGTTCGGCGAGGGCCCGGATGTCGGCATCGGTCACGGCACCCGAGTCGCCCCGGACGGGGACACGCAGCAGTCGCAGGATCCCCCGCGTGATGGCGCCGAAGAACGACGCCAGCGGGGCGAGTACGCGGGATAGCTGCCATATCGCCGGGGCCACCGCGAGAGCGAAGCGCTCGGGGTATCGGGTTGCCAGCGTCTTCGGTGTGATCTCGCCGAACACGAGGATCACTGCCGTGACGGCTGCGGTTGCGAGCCATGGACCCCACTGCTCCCCGACAAGGTCGATGAACAGCGTCGTCGCAACCGCAGCGGCGAGGACGTTGACGATGTTGTTCGCGACCAGCAGAGTTGACAGCATCCGCTCGGGGTCGGAGATGAGCTGCTCGACGCGGCGGCCAGCCTTGCTCTCAGACGCGAGTTGGTGCACCCGCTCCTTCGAAATGCCAATGAGGGCCGTTTCCGAACCCGAGAAGAACCCAGAGCCCACCGTGCAGGCCGCGAGGATCACGAGATAGATGATCTGCTCGGAGCTCACCGTGGAGCCCCGGCAGTGTTGGTACTCGGAGGCTCAGGAGGCTCCGTCACACGTCTCCAGAAGCATCCGAAACGGCGGTTCGAAGGGCAGACGACGTGAACGGCTTGACGACCCAAGCCGTGGCGCCGGAACGTCCGGCGAGAAACGTGTCGGCCTCGCGATCGAGGAGCAGGACGACCGGAACGGGGTTTTCAAGATCGCGAATGGAGCGAGTGATCGCCATGCCGCCCATGGAAGCGACTTGCAGATCGACCACGGCGACGTCGACCGACTCGTTACCGGTAGCGACTGCCGCAGTGGACGGATCGCTATGGTCGATGAGTTCGTTGGTTCCGATGCTGAGCGCCGCGTGAACCTCACTCACCACCCAGGGATCGTCGGCAACCACCAGTACACGTGACATGTTCGGGAGCGTAGTCGGCGGTCACCACCTGCGAGCTGCGCGCATGCAGAGGCTCAAGACCTCCTCTCCCTAGTTCGGGCTCCCAGGCCGCCCCCTCCGCTGCGCTCCGGCCTGAACGGCCGGATGCTCGCGCCTCCCCCACTGCGTGGTGGAGGCGAAGACTGTCTCGTGTCTTGGCTCTTGCTACTTGCTACTTGCTACTTGGGACTTCCTACTTTCCCGCCCCGCAACTCTGGCGGCGCTCGTAACATCGCGGTCGTGCTCCGCCGAACCAGCCTCTTGTTGTTGATCCTCGCCGCCGTTCTCGCGTTCGGCGGGGCCGTCGCTGCTCAAGACGACGATCTTCCGGTTGTTGTCCTCGACCTCAGGAAGCCGTTCGATCAGCGGCTGATGGATTTCGCAGCGGAGACGCTCGACACCACTCCGGCGCACCTGTTCGTTCTGCAAGTTGACTCTGCGGGTATTGCGTCGGGAGACGCGGCGCCGCTGCTCTCAGCCATCGAAACAGCTCCAGCCCCTGTTGTTGTATGGGTCGGAGCACGGCCCGCCGTGGCCTACGGCGGCGTGGCGAGCCTGCTCAACCGGGCCGATCTCGGGGCGGCCGCCCCCGGGACCAGGGTGGGCTATCTCAGTCCCGCGGTGATGACCGATGCCCTGGCCATCGATCCACGGATCGACCGGTTCCCAGGATCGACCGATGAGGAGCGGACGGCTGACGCGATTGCCGCCACCCTGATCCTCACGTCGAGTTCGCTGCTGGTCGAGGAGCCGATTGAGGGGTTCGTCGACGAGGTAGTTCCATCTATTGGGCAGCTGATCGTCGGGCTCGACGGCGAGGTGATCACCCGTGGAGACACCACGTTCGAGATCGAGACCGCTGAGATGGTTGTACTCGAGGACGGGATGGAGGTGGCGTCGCCGTCGCGCCTGGTTCAGTTCTTGAAGCCCGGTCTCTGGGACCGTTTCCTGCGCCTCGCTTCCGAACCGGAGGCGATGTTCTTCTTCCTTGTAGCAGCGATCGCAGCAGCCACGTTCGAGTTCTACGCAGCCGGTGTTGGAGTGAGCGCCGTGGCTTCGTTCCTCGCGTTCCTGCTTGCGGGCTATGGGCTGGCAACACTCCCGATCTCGTGGCCGTCGGTCGGTGCGGTCGTGATTGGCCTGCTGCTGTACACGTGGGACTTTCAGCGAAACCGGCTGGGGTGGAGGAGTTTCCTCGGAACCGCGCTGCTGATTGTGGGCGGATTGACGATCACCGACGCGCGTCCCCAGATGGCCCCGGTCTGGTGGATTGTGCTCGTCGTGGTTGTCGGCGCGGCCCTCTTTTACGGCGTGGCGTTGACGACGATTGTTCGGTCCCGATTCTCGACCGCCACCATCGGGCGCGAGTACCTGATCGGGAAGCGGGGGAGCGCGGAGACGGTATTCGACCCGGAAGGCATCCTGGTTGTCGGCGAAGCCCGCTGGCGGGGGAGGGCGCACCGCGAGGCCGGGATCGCGGCCGGCGACGATGTCGAAGTCATCGGCGTCGACGGGATTGTGCTCGACGTCGAACCGGCCGCCAAAGACTGACCGATCTGCGGCTATCTCGCGCGTAAGAACGCGAAAAAAGTCGCGAAGAAATCCGCCGTACTGCCAGTATTTTCCTGGCGCCGCTGATTGACGGTTCCTACATTCCCTGGGCTTGGTCTTCGAGCTCGTGGAGGGCACCTATCGTGATAGCGCTCGATCGAACGTGGCAGCCCGTTGCCTCATGCAGCGGAAGCCACTCCCATTTGTTCTTTCCCCCGAGTGTCACCGAACGTAAGGAAGAACGAGAGCGTCGAGAGCTGAGAGCGAAGTCAATCTGCAGGATCTGCCCGGTCGGAGCAGAGTGCCTTGAGTACGCCATGACGATCCGAGAGCCGTACGGTATCTGGGGAGGACTCACCGAGGCTGAGCGTCGCCAGCAGAACCTTCGCGCCGCGAACTGACCGAACGTTCGTCCCCGCTGCGTCGGGTCCATCCCTCAGCGTCGAGCCATTCGAGCAGCGGCACCGCGTGCCGCCGCGACAGGCCAAAGTGATCTCGGAACATCGCCACCGTGAATCTGTCCGGCAGTGAGCTGAGACCCGCTGTGATTGTCTCGACCTGATCGGCCAGCAGGAGAAGGTCGCTGTCGATGCGCACCAGGTCTCCGCTTCGGATCAAGGCGTGTATCACTTCCGCGGAGAGGCTGAGATCAGACGCTCGCGGGACGGCGAGACCGGCGGAGAGGAGCGCTCGGGCGGCCTCCCAGGCCGCCACGTCATCGGCTCCGAGCGAGGGTGCGAATCCGTCCAGGTGGATGGCGGGACCGTCCTCGACGAGATCACCGCTTGCCACCACGAGCGCCGCCACCAGGTCAGCGTCCGCGCGCAGCCGCGACGCCGCTTCCGACTTCGGGAGTCCGGGACGAAGCGGGTACCGCCCGTGGTACGCCTCCACCGCCGACTGCAGTTCACGTCCGCGAAGGGCGAACACCTCCGGCGATAGGTGCCGGGCTCCGACGGTGATGGCTCCGGTCGGGTTCCCGCCTCCCGATGACCGATCCACTTCTCCGGTGTCGATTGAGCCGTGAACAGCGACCAGCGCGTCGGCACGCTGGTCGGGACTGAGATGGACGGCTTGGACCAACGTGGCGACATCGCTCGGAGTCGGCTTCCTGGTCGGCGACGGATCGAGCACCGTGCCACCTGCGATGACGGCACGCCGTCCCGTATCGCGGAGGATGAAGCGGTCGCCCATCGTCACCGGGACCGGTGTGGTCGCGGTGACCATCACGGCTGGGGTTTCCGCATCAGCCAACGTTCGGATCCTGGCTGAGACGGTCGCTGTGCCGAGATGAACGTGATAGGCGCCCCGATCGGCGACTTCTCCCGCGGACAGGGGAGGGAAACTGAGCTGAGCAAGGAACCGTCCGGACATCGTGATCAACCCCGGGTGGGCAAGGAGCGTCCCGCGTTCGAGATCGTGCTGGCCAACACCAACAAGATTGGCCGCGGCTCGAGAGCCTGATTCGATCGTGTCACGGTCGATCTCATGCGACTGGAGGCTCCGGACACGGACTTCGGGCCCGGGATAACACTGCAACCGATCCCCCACGGAGAGAGATCCACCGGTCAAGGTCCCCGTGGCGACAACTCCTGCCCCGGCGATCCCGAAGGCGCGATCGATCCACATACGTGGTCGTCCAATGTCGGGTGTCGGGCCGGCGGCGGTGAGCTCCGCGTCGAGCGCTTCTACCAGATCATCGATGCCCTGGCCGGTGACGGCCGACACCGTGACGACCGGCCACGGTTCGGCAACGCTGCCTTGGACGTGCTCCTCGACGTCGATCCTCGAAAGCTCGATCAGGTCCGGGTCGGCGAGATCGACGCGGGTGATCGCGATGACGCCGTGTGTCACGCGGAGGAGATCGAGAACGGCAAGGTGTTCTTGGGACTGCGGCATCCAGCCTTCATCTGCGGCAACCACAAACAGCGCGACGTCGAGCCCCCCGGTCCCGGCGAGCATGTTCTTGATGAATCGTTCGTGGCCGGGGACGTCGACGAACCCCACCGCGTCGTCGCCGATCTGAGCCCACGCGAAGCCGAGGTCGATTGTGAGGCCTCGCTCCTTCTCCTCGGTCCACCGATCGGGGTCTCGCCCCGTGAGCGCCTGCACCAATGTGGACTTGCCGTGGTCGACATGCCCGGCCGTTCCGATGATCGGCATCAGATCTCAGCCAGCGCCGCGGCGACGATCGAGTCTTCATCGGGATGGGCGGACCGAAGATTCACTAGTGCTGCGCCGTCCCTGCGCGCCGCAATAACGGGTGGACTGTGGTCCGCGAGCGTTCTCCAGGCGTGTTCCTCCCGGCCCTCGAGTCGAAGAACCGGAGTCGGGATCGTGAGGCCCGGCACTGAACCGGCCCCAGGGAGCGACTCGCCGTCGACAATCGCTCCCACCGCGCCCGATGCGTTGAGCACCTGCTGAGTTCGTGTGCGAATTGCCTCGGTTGACGCCGTTGCCATCGTCCAGAACGGGAGGGACGCGGCCGCTCCGGACGCATAGACCTCGAACGTGGTCGTGAGCATCGCGATCGTCGGGCTGTTGATGCGCAGCGCTCGGGCGATGGGATGCTTCGCCATCCGCTCGATGGAGTCCATGCTGCCGACGGCGATGCCGGCTTGCGGACCGCCGAGGAGTTTGTCTCCGGAGAACAACACCACGTCAGCGCCCTGTTCGAGCGTCTGCCGGACACCCGGCTCGTCGCTGAGCCAAGCCGGTGGACCGTCGGCGATCCAGGGGGTGCTGGCATCCAGCAGGCCGCTGCCGATGTCGGCGATGAATGGAGCATCCATCGTGGTGGCAACGGCAGCCATCTCCGAGAACGGCACCTCCTCGGTGAAGCCTTCGACGCGGTAGTTCGAAGGATGGACCTTGAGGACGGCCTCGACCGTTGCGGGCACAGAGGTGAAATCGCTCGCCCGCGTCCGGTTGGTCGTGCCGACCTCGACGAGGTGCACCCCCGATGCGGTCATCAAGTCGGGGAGGCGGAACGATCCGCCGATCTCGATGAGTTCTCCTCGCGACACCGCGACACGGCCCTCACGGCCGGCAAGTGCGGCGAGTGCCAGGAAGAGGGCTCCGGCGTTGTTGTTCACGACGAGGGCTGCCTCCGCTCCGACCGTGGATGCGATGAGTCGGTTCAGGTACGTCGATCGTTTCCCCCGTGCACCGGTCTCGAGATCGAACTCGAGGTTGCTGGCACGGGGCACGTCGGCACCGATGGCCGGCGCCCTGCCAAGGTTCGTGTGGAGGAGTACCCCGGTGGCGTTGATCACGCTGCGAAGCCGGGAAGAAGCCAGCACACGGAGCCGAT
>Ga0316191_10000476_pt1 | contig 26168 bp, 21 predicted proteins | sample Eddworburr2cm_MG_FD_204928 | JGI IMG/M metagenome (GOLD analysis project Ga0316191, IMG submission 204928) | Coastal sediment microbial communities from Maine, United States - Eddy worm burrow 2 cm | ecosystem: Environmental > Aquatic > Marine > Coastal > Sediment | place: USA: Maine... | reverse complement strand
TTTCGATTTTCTCACTTGATACGTTTTGTTACGACATTCCTGTGGTAACGCCGGGCAGGCAACAGGCATCATACAACCTTATCAACTACAGATACGGGCGCCTCGCGGTCATGCCCGACAGTCGGAGCTACTAATGCGTAAATTTATCGGGGTATTGCTCGTAATGGCCACAACAACATCTTTTGCTTCCGAGGGAACGTCGTTACTGGATCAGGACTTCAGGCGCCTGGCATCGGACGATGTCGTCAACCTGAGTGATGAATATGCGGGCAAGGTGGTGCTCGTCGTAAATACGGCATCGAAATGTGGCAACACGCCGCAATACGAGGGGCTCGAAAAACTCTACCAGGAGTACGGAGACGATGGTTTCGTGGTCTTGGGCTTCCCGTCGAATGATTTTCTTGGCCAGGAGCCCGGCACCGAAGAGGAAATCCAGGATTTCTGCCGCTTGACGTACAGCATCAAGTTCCCGATGTTCGAGAAGGTGACCGTGAAGGAGGGCAACGCGCATCCCTTCTTCGACCAGCTCGCGGCCGCGGCTGGCACCTACCCTACCTGGAATTTTCATAAGTACCTGATTGGCCGCGACGGCCAGCTGATATCGGAGTTCAGTCCGCGCACTCAGCCCTACAGCGACGAAGTTCTATCTTCGATCAAGGCAGCGATCAATAATTGACCTAACAGTCGTCCCTGCACGCGGGATATTGCGCGTGCAGGGCCCCTGATGCCCGGTCTTAATCGTTACAACTCGAAACACACTTCAGGCCGATAATCAGCCATCCTGTGGCCCTGAACCAGAAGGGTCACTCAATGAAAACGTTTCTTCGGCGCCATGCGGGCGCATTCCAGTTCGTGTTCGTCATTGCCGTCGTAGGATCGGCGCTTCTTTTGTCTGCTTCGCTGCAGCCAGACGCGTCAGCGGTGCGGCCGAAAGCGGCCGACAATCGTGTGTCGGTTTCCGTAGTACAGCCCGTTCAAACTGCGTTCAATCCTCGCGTCAAACTCAATGGTGTCGTTGAAGCCAGGACGGTGACCAGTGTGATTCCGCAGGTCGGAGGTCGGGTTGTTGACGTTTCGCCATCATTTCGCCCCGGGGCGACGGTGTCGAAGGGCGACGTTCTCTTCGTAATAGATCCGTCTGACTACGAACTGGCAGTAGACCGTACCCTCGCTGAAATCGAAATTGCGCGGAGTGAACTGGCTCGGCTTGAGGCCGAGGCTGCCGCTGAACGCGAGGTCTGGAAAAGCAATTATCCGGAACGCCCGATTCCCGACCTGATAGCGCGTATCCCCCAGATCGCGGCCGCCAAAGCGCGTGTCTACAGTGGCGAAGCTGCCCGAGCCGCTGCCAGGCTCGACCTGGAGCGCACCGTCGTTCGTGCACCGTCAAATGCCCGCATTCTGGAAACCCGGCTTGATGCAGGTCAGGTTGTCAGCAGCAACGCAGCGGTCGGATCCCTGTTTTCCATAGACAGCCTGGAAATCTCTGTTCCAGTCTCCGCCGACGAATTGCGTCGTATTGGTCCGGTCGAGGGTCGTCGTGCGTTGATTGCGCCACCAACGGGTCCGGCAATTGAGGGCACGGTGGTGCGCAAGGCTGCATCACTCGATGACCGCACGCGCCTCGGTACACTCTTTGTTGCCGGCGAGGATGCGGCTGCATTGACGCTCGGCGAATTTGTTGCCATCGAAATTGACGGAGTCCCTACAGACAATGCTTACCGTCTGCCGCCCGCAGCGCTGACGTCTCGCGATCAACTGTGGGTCGTAAAAGACGGTCAACTCGTCGAGCGCAGGGTTGAGATACTCGGACGTGAGTCCGACACACTGATCGTCAGCGCATTCGATGCGGCGGATGGCGTGGTTGCGATACCGCCGGCAGACGTGCGTGCCGGCCTGCAAGTCGAGACCGTGATGGGCACCCAACTTGCCTCCGGACAGAGGAGAGTTGCCGGTGCTGCAAAGTAACGACACGCCAGATCTGTCGCCGGGCAGCAAAGACCGTGGTTTGATCAACTGGTTTATCCGCAACCCGGTCGCGGCCAACCTGTTGATGGTCGTGCTGCTTGTCGGCGGCGCGCTGTCGGCCGTTAACCTGCAGCGCCAGGTCTTCCCGACTATATCGCCGGGCACGGTCGTGGTGACCGTGCCGTTCCCTGGGGCCACGCCGGCCGAAGTCGAGGAGGGCGTCACCCGACGGGTTGAAGAGGCCGTACTCGGTATCGACGGCGTGAAGCGCGTCACCTCCACGGCATCCGAGAATGTTGGCAGAGTTGTGGTTGAGACAAGCGACTTCGCTGATGTGCAGCTTGTCAAAGATGATATCGAGTCGGCGGTTGACCGCCTCAGCGACTTCCCGCCCGAAAATGCCGAAAAACCAGTTGTTGTAGCGCCGAAGCCTACTGGCGGTGTTGTAACACTCGCAGTCGTTGGTGATGTGGGGGCGATGGCGCTGAGGCGTGCTGCCGAGGAGATAGAGCGCGACCTTCTGACGCAGCGAGGTGTGTCGCTCGTCTCTCTCGAGGGAGACCGGGACCTGGAGATCTCGATCGAGGTCAGCGAAGCGACCCTGCGACGCTATGGTCTTACGTTTGCGGAGGTGGCTAGTGCGGTGCGGCAATCCTCCCTTGATCTTGCCGGGGGTTCGATTGCCACCAATTCCGGCGAAATCCTTTTACGCACGAACCAGAAACGGCAAACCGGAGAGGCATTCGATTCAGTCGTGATTCGGACCCAGCCAGACGGTTCCGTTATCACGCTCGCCGATATTGCCGAAATCAACGACGGATTCGTGCGTCAAGAGCTTAGCAATGTATACAACGGCCGACCGGCTGTGTTTGTAAAGGTTTCGCGCGCTGAAGCAGAAGACGTGCTGGAAGTGAAAGAGGCTGTTGACCAGTTCCTCACAGCCTATTCTCCGCCGCCCGGAGTTGAGCTGCTCGAGCTGCGAGACGAGACGCAGTTGTTGCGCGAGCGCGTCAACCTGTTGCTCAGAAACGGCGCGTTCGGTTTTGCGCTGGTATTTCTGTTCCTCGTCCTGATGCTCGACCTCAGGCTCGCCGTATGGGTTAGCGCCGGAATAGCCACCGCGTTTATGGGCGGGATCATGCTTTTCGGTGCACTCGGCGTAACAATCACCATGATTTCTTTGTTCGGGTTGATCATCGTGCTCGGTCTTGTCGTGGACGATGCGATCGTCATTGGCGAAAACATTGATGCCGAACAGCAAAGCGGCGTTGCCGGCGAATCTGCGGCGAGCCGTGGTGCCCACAGGATGCTGGCGCCAGTGGTTGTCGGCGTGCTTACAACAGTGGCTGCGTTTGCGCCGTTGCTGGTCACGGGTGGCACTTTCGGCGACATTACGCGCGCCATTCCCCTGGTCGTCATCAGTGTATTGCTTGTGTCGTTGCTCGAGGCGTTCTGTATCTTGCCGGCCCATCTGAGTCACGGCGGTTCCTGGTCACGCGGACCCATCAAGCGCTTTCAGGCAAAGATTGGCGCCGGCGTTGCATGGGTCAGAGACCGACTGGTCAGACCCGGAGTTTCGTTCGCGGCAAAATGGCGGTACGCGACAATCGGTGTTGCGGCAGCATTCTTCATTCTTTGTATTGGGTTGCTACAGAGTGGCCACGTGCGCTTCATCTTTTTTCCGGCCGTCGAAGGCAACAGCCTGTCAGCATCATTGACCATGCCGGACGGCACGCCGTTCGAACGCACCGATGCTGCTGTGCAAAGAATGACCGACGCGGCTTACGAAGTTGCTGATGAGATTAAACAGGAGAGCGGCGAAACCCTGTTTGTTTCCGTTACATCCACGAGTGGTGGAAACGCATCTTCCAACAACGGTCCTGGCGGGCAGTCGAGTTTTTCCGGCCAGGAGAATATTGGCCAGGTTCGCATCGAGCTCACGCCATTCGGCCAACGAGTTACACCGGCGGCCGAAATAGAACGGCGTTGGCGCAGCCGCGTTGGCAGCATCGAGGGTGCCGAGCGCGTCAGCTATTCTTCGAGTTTTGTGCGCTTCGGGTCTGATGTTGAGTTCGAACTTGCGCACCAGGACGAGACGCAGCTTATCGCGTCGGTTGAGGATCTGAAACGCAGCCTGGCGCAGGTGGAAGGAATCAACCAGATTGAGGACAGCTTTGATCTCGGTAAACGACAACTTGTGTTTGAGCTGACACCGGCGGGTCGTGCCGCAGGGCTCAGGGAAGCTGACATTGCCACCCAGGTACGCCGGGGGTTCTTCGGCGAAGAGGTGCAGCGAATACAGCGTGGCCGTGAAGAAATTCGTGTGTATGTCCGCTACCCGGAGTCGACGCGCACCAACCTGGATTCACTCGATAATTTCAGAGTGCAATTACCCGGTGGCGGCAGTGCGCCGCTGCTAACCATGGCAAGTGTCGAAGAGAGTCGCGCATATTCGTCGATTGAACGTATCGACGGACGCCGTGTTGTGACAGTAAGTGCAGACGTTGACGAGGCAATATCAACGCCGAACATTGCGAATGAGGCGATACTCGCATCGGTGATGCCGGAGCTTGAGCAAAAATACCCGGGCCTTCGGTGGGTACGCGCAGGGACAACGCGCGAGCAGAATGAGGATCTCGCGTCGTTAGGCAGTGCCTTTATTGTTGTCCTGCTTATCATCTTTGCCTTGATCGCAACCCAGCTGCGTTCGTATGTTCAGCCACTGGCTATACTCGTTGCGATTCCGCTCGGAGTTGCCGGTGCTGTGCTGGGCCATTTTGTTCTTGGTTTTGCGCTGTCGTTTATTTCGATATTCGGAATTGTTGCGCTGGCGGGAGTCGCCGTAAACGCCTCAGTGGTATTGGTTGATCTCTATAATCAGTATCGAGCCGAAGGCAGGACGCCCGTCGAGGCAGCAGCCGACTCAGCGGCCCGCCGTTTCAGGCCTGTATTGCTCACGACGCTAACGACCGCACTCGGCCTCGCACCACTTCTGTTCGAGAAAAGCCCACAGGCCCAGTTCCTGATTCCCATGGCAGTCAGTCTCGGGTTTGGCATAGTGATATCCGGATTCATGGTACTTTTCGTCACGCCAGCGGTAGCCGTCATGATCGATGACTGGCGTTCAAGGACATCGGCTCAGGATGCGGCGGCCACCGACCAGGGGTTACTAATGAGTACGAAAGACAGAAAGTCGAAGTACGTCCCGACCGGACTAATTGCCATTTTCGCAATCTTCCTTGCGCCGATTGTCTCCGACGCGGCCGATCTCGATCTGCGTGTCGAAAATGCGCCCAACGACGGGACACTCATTTTTCAGATCTACGATGCTGCTGATGCATTCGGTGATTTGCGCGATCCGGCCCAGGAGTTTTCGTTACCCGCGGTCGGCGATGGCGTCTACGCCCTTAAGAATGTCAGCGACGGGAAGATTGCCGTCCTTGTCTACCATGACGCCAACGAAAACGGTCTGATCGACAAGAATTTCATCGGCATTCCTCGCGAGCCGCTGGCGATCTCGAACGCTTACAGGCCGAAGGGGCCGCCCAGCTTTGCGCGTGCGAGTTTCAACATGCCGCAGGACGAGTCCCTGCAGATCGGCATGGAAATGTACAAAGTGCTCGGTGAGCGTGGCAGGCTCGGGCTTGGCCTCGGGGTGCTCGGCCGCAGCAACCCGTACCGCGACTCGTCTCGAAATGTCTCCCAGGTAATCCCGGCGGTGACCTATGTCGGAGAGCGCCTGCAGTGGTTCGGACCTGCGTTGCGATACGGGATTTACGGAAGTGGCAAGCTTCGACTCGCGGCGGCGGCGGAGTATCGCATTGGCGTCTACGAGGAAGATGACAGCGACTTCCTGGCCGGGCTTGGCGATCGCGAGAGCACCATGCTTGGCGGCGTGGGGCTGCAGTACGAAATTGCCGAAGGGTTCGAGCTCGAACTGCTGTACCAGCACGATGTACTGGATCGCATTGGTGGTGGCATGGCCAACGTGCGCCTGTCGCGTGGCATACCCTGGGGTACCGCCTTGTTCGTGCCGCAAATTGCCTACAACTGGCTGGGCAGTGACATGAGCAATCATGACTTCGGCGTGCCCGAGAGTGCCGCGACCCCGGATCGACCGGCCTACCGGCTTGGTAGTACAACGAGCGTGGAAGCGGGGCTCGGTGTTTTCATCGAACTCACAGAGAGTTGGCGAATAATTCTTAACGTGGCGGGCGAGCGACTGGAAGATAGTGTTGTAGAAAGTCCAATCGTCGACGATGATGTCGTTATCAAGGGCCTTGCAATCGTTACCTACGTATTCTGATGACTCGAAGAAGCATTCGTTGAGCGGACGACTCGTATTTGGAGCGAGCGGCTATATCGGCAGCTACCTTGCGCCATTCCTTGCTTCACAGGGAATTGCGGTGCGCGCAACGTCGCGTAATGTCGATGTCATTGCAAGTCGTGAGTGGTCGAATGTAGAGCTTGCCGAGGCAGACGCGTTACAGCCGGATACACTGGACAAGGTCCTCGAAGGCGTCGACATAGCCTACTACCTCGTACACTCGATGGCCGCCGGAAAAAACTTCCCTGAGCTCGATGCAAAGGCCGCGCACAATTTTGCGGCCGCCGCCGAACGACAAGGCGTCAAGCGCATTGTGTACCTTGGCGGGCTTGTGCCAGACAAGCCGAAATCGACGCATCTTCGGTCGCGGCAGGAGACCGGCGATATCCTGCGAGCGGGCAGCGTTCCGGTGACTGAGATTCGTGCCGGCATGATTATTGGTCCGGGCTCGGCAGCCTGGGAGGTGATACGCGATCTCGTCAACCACCTGCCGGTCATGGTAACGCCGCGCTGGGTATTTTCACGATCAACGCCCATTGCGCTCAGCAACCTGCTCCGCTACCTGACCGATGCGCCGCTCCTCGAAGAGACTGCCGGTGAGATCTACGATGTTGGCGGCGCTGATGACCTGACCTATAAAGAAATCATGCAGCAGTACGCGGAACTGGTTGGCAAGAAACCCTACATCATCCCCGTTCGTGTTCTGACGCCGCGCTTGTCGTCCTATTGGCTGAACCTGGTGACCTCGGTGCCAACTAATATTGCCCGAGCCCTGATCGATGGACTTTCCCAGGACGTCATAGCCGACGATGATCGGCTGGCTCGCCTCGTCCCGCAGAAACTTCTCGGATTTCGCGAGGCGGCTGCCGAGGCGCTCGATGCAGATCGCAAGCACGCCGTGCCAGCCCGTTGGGTTGAGGGCTCTATCGCGCGTCGCGAGTTTCATGCCGAGTACGGCTTCTATTCCAAGCGCGCTGGCGCCCATGCGTACACTGACGCAAGCGCGGACGACCTGTGGCGCGTCATCTGTCGTTTCGGGCAGGACGGCGATTTTTTCTTCGCCCGCTCGCTCTGGTGGATACGAAGAAGCCTTGACTGGATCGTCGGTGGGCCGAGCATGCGCCGCAAGCGGCGCCACCCCGACGACCTGCAGGTGGGTGATGTTGTTGATTCCTGGAGAGTGATCTCAATACAACCTGGCAAACAGCTGACCATGCTTTTGGAAATGAAGGTACCGGGGGCAGGCGTGCTCGAGTTCGACATCGACGACGTCGATGAGAACCACCGCTCGATAACGATTACGGCATACTTTCACCCTGCCGGCGTGTGGGGGCTTTTATACTGGTTCGCGGTTTTGCCGTTTCATGCAATCGTGTTTCGCGGCATGGCAAGCGAGATCGTTAGGCGAGCCTCGCCGCCTGTTACCTAGTACGCGTTTACGCTGGCCAGTTCCAATTCAAAAGGGCCGTCCAGATTGTCATAGATCATCAGGCCCATACCTGTGATCTGCGCGGGCTCGAGTGCCGGCCCATCCAGTTGATAACCGCGATACCGGGGGACGAAGTCGGCAAACGGAATGTTGACAGTGGTCCACGTGCCGTCGCGAGTTTCGAAATCAGCCCAGTAGCCTATCCGCCTGCCACGCCAGCGTGCGTCAGTCGTCAGCCGCCAGGTGTAGCGACGACCATCGCCTTTTACTTGCAACTGGATGCCTGAAAAATCTGCCAGATCCAACTGCATGGGTCCGGTGCGAATGGAGCTGAAGCCGCCACCGTTCGTATTCGTGCGGCCGGAGAAGACGAGTTTGCCGGGCTCCTGATCGAAATCACCCTCGCTGCGTCCTCCCATAACGTTATCGTTCACCACATACCACCCCATATCGGAAGAGTTCGAGGTGAAGTCGGTAAGTAAGAGGCCGGGAGAGGTCATCAGCAGTAATCCGAGAGGCAGCGAAAACAGGGGCAGGTACATGCGCTCAGCACCGGTAAGACAGCAAATCGTTTTGCCGCTTGGGAAGCAGCGCACGCCACGACCGGCAACTGGTTGACGATTGATCGCCGAGTCTCACAGCGGCACGCATCGAGCGGCTCAGGGCGCTTGCATACAATCGCTGGTAGTAGCGAAGTTTGCCAGCATAGAACGGCAGTATCTCTTCGAGAGTGAGGTCGGTATCCAGTATCTCCGCGAAGGCGTCATAGAACCGCGCAATGGCCTCGGATACCGGGTTGTCTTCGGCGAGCAGATCGGAGGGCACAATGGTCCAGGTCATGTCGCGCTGTAACATGCATGTCCCGGCAAACCCGGCGCGTCTTTCAGCCGACCACTCGTCGGGCGCGATGAGACTCAGGGACCACTCATTGTCCATCCAGTAAAGATAATTCACCGTGCCAATGGCGGGGCGATACTTGAATGTTGCAGACAGGATGAGCATGGAAGTAAAAAATTCGGCCAGCAACTGACGCCGCGGCTTTGCAATGACACCCCTCGGGCTGCTTTCGTACCAGTCGAGCAAAAAGCCGTTAAGACCCTTCCCTTCCGGATTGCTCTCTGTCTTACGTGAAACGGCGGAGGTGCCGTAATCGATGTGTGTCAAATTACCCATGTCTTTCGTGGCCGCTGGCCGCACACCCTGCCAATCAGGCCGCAGCCCATTCGGGCTCAAAGTTGCGTGCGGCAAAATGCCAGTTGATCAGGTTTGACAGGAAAGACTCGACGTAAGCATCGCGCCTGTTCTGGTAATCGAGATAGTACGCGTGCTCCCAGACATCGAGCGTGAGTAAAGGAATGGCACCATCCGTGAGCGGAGTCTCAGCATTACTGGTGCTGGCGATATCGACACCCTCGGCCGTGTGCACGAGCCAGGTCCAGCCGCTGCCGAATTGTCCAAGCGCGGAACGCTTGAAGGCATCGCGAAAACCGGCCAGGTCACCAAAACGCTCCTCGATCGCGTCGCGCAATGGACCTGTCGGCTCCCCGGCCCCATTCGGCGACATGCTGTGCCACAAAAAGTCATGGTTCCAGGCTTGCGCTGCATTGTTGAAGACGCCGAGGTCTGCGGCTTCATGCGAAGTGGAGACAATCATCGCAAGCGACTGGCCCTCATACGGGGTGCCGGCGATGGCTGCATTCAGCTTGTCGACATAGGCCTTGTGGTGCTTGCCGTGGTGGACTGCGAGCGTTTCTGCAGAAACATGAGGCTCCAGCGCGTCGACTGCGTAAGGTAGACTCGGGAACTGGATAGACACTTGTTACTCCTTGAAACTATGGGAGTAAAGTCTAACGCGCCGCGGTGTTGCTTAGTGCTGCGGATACAAAAAGTTACGCATGCTCTCGCGTCAACCAACCGGCGGTTGGATCGTTATATCGTGTCAATGGATGTCGCAATCTGGGCCGAATGAAAAAAACGACTGTTATCGCTACGAACCGCTTTGGCCTGGGTGCGCGCCCCGGCGACTTCGATAGCGTGGATCGCAACCCGCAGACCTGGTTGCTCGATCAATTGCAGGGGCCCTCCCGACTTCCCGCGGACATCCGCAAATTACCGCCTTCATCTTCCGTCCTCACTGATGTACAGGCCCTGCGTCGTGAAGAACGGCAGCGAAGAAAAAGTGCCGACAGCGACAACCCGGACATGGTCCCGGTGGAGAAGTACGGGCAAGTCGCCCGTAGTCATTTCATGGACCAGGTTGCCGCCCGTTACAGGACGGCTGCTGCCAGCGACCATCCGTTTCATGAACGACTCGTGCATTTCTGGTCGAACCACTTTGCTATTTCTGCCGATGAGCAGCCGCTCCCGACGATAACGGGCCTGTTTGAAAACGAGGCGATTCGTCCGCACGTGGCGGGCAAATTCGCAAACCTGCTTATAGCGGCGGAGCAGCATCCTGCGATGATCCTGTTTCTCGATAATCAGCGATCCATCGGGCCAAATTCGCAGTTCGGCAAACGCGCGAACCGGCGCAACAAGGACCGCAATGTTGGGCTCAACGAAAACCTGGCCCGCGAAATACTGGAGTTACATACGCTGGGTGTGGCTGGCGGCTACACGCAAGAGGATGTGACGACGTTCGCCAAGGTCATCACGGGCTGGTCGATCGGCGGCACGAACGAAAACGGCCGGTTTGCTGAAGGCGATCCGGGCAAATTCGAATTTCGTGAGTCGTTCCATGAGCCCGGCAAGAAAACACTTCTCGGAAAAAGTTACAGGCAGCGGGATGTCGACCAGGGCGAAGCCGTATTGCGTGATCTTGCCCTGCACCCGTCGACAGCGAAATTTGTTGCCACCAAGCTTGCACGCCACTTCGTTGCTGATGCGCCGCCGACCGGGCTCGTCGACACACTCGCAGCCACGTATCTTGAATCCGACGGCGATTTGAGTGCGGTCTACCAGGCCCTCATACAGGCTGACGAGCCCTGGCGTGAGGTTCATGCCAAGTACAAGACGCCGCACGAATTTGTTGTCTCGACATTTCGAGCCTTCAATCATGTTCCTGATGACGCACGATTCATCGTACGTGCCCTCGATTTGATGGGGCAAACGACATTCCGCCCGGGCTCGCCGGAGGGTTGGCCGGATACAGCCGAGCAGTGGGGTGGTGCTGACGGTTTATACAAACGCATCGAGTGGTGTAATACCGTCGCGCGGGTGGTTGGCTCGAAGGCGCGGCCGGTGGAGCTGGGAAATGCCGTTCTCGGGCCAGGCATGAGCGCGGCGACGCGCAAGTCGATTGCTCGTGCGGAAAGCGAGGTCCAGGGCCTGACTCTGCTGCTTGCCTCACCTGATTTTCAACGGAGATAGGTGTGATTACGAGACGGGACATCATCAAGACCGCTGGTGCCGGGGCTGCCGCCTCAGTGTGGCCCACGGCCTTGTTTGCCAAACCCGACACAGATGCACGGTTCGTGTTGGTTATCCTGCGTGGCGCGGCTGACGGTCTGTCCATTGCGGCGCCCTATGGCGATGGAAATTATCTCGGTGTCCGCGGAGAACTCGCATTGCCGTCGCCCGGGCGGGCTGATGGACTGTTGAAGCTGGACGGGATGTTCGGACTGCATCCGTCGCTGGCCGGCGTCTACGAAGAGTTCGAAAAAAAGCAGGCGTTGATCGTGCATGCTATTGCGAGTCCTTACCGGGAGCGATCACATTTCGATGGCCAGGACGTACTGGAAAATGGTGGGTCAGGTGCCGGGTTGTTGCGCGATGGCTGGCTTAATCGCGCGCTCGCCCCGCTCGGCAACTCATTTGGAAATGAAAAAGCCATCGCGATGGCGACCAATACGCCACTTGTCCTGCGTGGCGAGAACTCGGTGACAAGCTGGGCCCCATCGCAGTTGCCTGATGCCGAAGAAAGTACCATCCAGCGCTTGCAGGACCTGTATGCGGAGGACGAATTTTTTGCCACGAGGCTGATGCAGGCGCTCAAGTCACAGGAACTCGCCAATGACGAGCCCGGCATGCAGCGCACGCGAGGTCGGTCCGGGAATGCAGATCAGGTGCGAAACATGATGGTGGCAACGGCCCGCTTCCTCTCGGCCGACGACGGGCCGCGAATTGCGGTACTCGAGGCCGGCGGATGGGATACACACCAGAACCAGGGCACTACCGCGGGCTCGCTTGCAAACCGGCTGGCCGGACTCGACGCCGCACTGATCGCGCTCCGTGATGGTCTCGGATCGACATGGTCCGATACGGTCGTCGCCGTCGTAACGGAATTCGGGCGCACGGTCCACGTCAATGGCACGCGTGGTACCGACCATGGCACCGCGACGGCAGCGATACTACTTGGTGGAGCTGTGAGCGGCGGGCGTGTCCTGGCGGACTGGCCGGGCCTCGCAAAGTCCGACCTGTACGAGGGTCGTGACCTGATGCCGACCGCGGATACGCGCAGCCTGTTCAAGGGCATTCTTGCCGACCATCTCGGAGTTCCGGACGCGATGCTGGAACGTTCGGTATTTCCAGACAGCGCTGGCGCGAAAAAGACCCAGGATCTGATCCGCGCATAAGCAGGCCTGAACGCCGACCCGGCGCTTACTCGTGCTGGTGACGGATGTACTCATCCAGGATGCGAACACCCCAGCCGGAAAAGCCCATTGGCACAGTTGGTAAGGCCTCGTCGGCGTAGTCGACACCGGCGATATCGAGGTGCGCCCAGGACTGGTCTTCAGCGACGAACGTGCCGATGAATGCGGCACCGACACTTGCTCCGGCAGCGTTGATGCCCCCGTTGACGACATCCGCAATCTTGGACTCGATCCGCTTGAAAAAGGCATCATTCAATGGCAATCGCCACAGCTGTTCACCACTGGTCTCGCCGGCATCCAGCAAGCGCGCGGCGAGTTCGTCGTCGCGGCTGAACAGTCCTGCATAATCCGGCCCGACGGCGCGCGACACGGAGCCCGTCAATGTGGCGACATCGATCAGGATGGCCGGCGAATATTCAACCTGCGCAAAGTACACCGCATCGGAGAGCACCAGGCGGCCTTCCGCATCGGTTGAGCTGATTTCGATGGTCTTGCCGGACATCGAGGTCAGCACATCGCCCGGTCGAATAGCAGTACCCGATGGCATGTTCTCAGCCAGTGCTGCCAATCCCACGACATTGACGTCAGCACCGCGACGGGCAGCAGCAAGCACTGTCGCGGAGACGACGGCAGCACCGGTCATGTCGGCCTTCATTTTCCACATGCCGTCGTTGTTTTTCAGCGAGACACCGCCCGAATCGAAGGTTATACCCTTGCCCGCAAGCGCGAGTGTCGGCCGATCGCCACCCGCCATGTACTCCATCACGAGCAGGCGCGGTGGCCGTGACGAGCCACTGCCAACTCCCAGGTGCGCGCCCATGCCGAGCCGTTTCATGTCCTTCTCGTCGAGCACGCGGATCTTCACGTTCTCCAGGCCGCGGAATTGCTCGCGGATGCGATCGACAAACGACTGCGGATAGATGACATTGCCGGGTTCGGAACTCAGATCGCGGGCGAGATAAACTGCCGAGGCAAGGTGGCCGAGGTCGCCGTTAAATTCGGCTTCGGCGCCCGCGTCGTCGCTGTAAATCGTAATGCCACCCAGCGTTGACGGATCGAGGCGATCCTCGTGGTAACGATCAAAGCGGTAGTCGCCGAGACGGTAGCCAAAAGCGACCCGGCCCCCTGTCGCATCTGCGTCGCGTTCGACACCGGACCAGAGAACGCTGACCGCGGTTCCGCTGGCACCGTCATTAAGGCTCGCCGCCAGGCCGCCAAAATTTTCGGCAGCTACGCGATCCAGCGGGTCACTGCCTACACCGATCAAATCGACGCGGGAGTAAGGCTTGATGCCATAGAGCGTCAGTGTCTGGTTTAGCTCGCCCGTGAAAGACGCCTCGGAGGCGGCCAGCGAAATCGCGCCGTTCGTATTGGCGTCCATGGCGGCCGCGACGCCGGTCAGGCTGTCCCCCTCGGCAACCGGCACGACAATACTGCCGCTCGCCGGCAACTCATAAGATCGGAAGTCGATTTGACGCTGCGCCATCGCCGGGAAGGCAAGCATCAGGAAAACGGCAATAAGGGCGAATGTCTTCATGCTAGATCTCCAGGCCGGGTTTCCGGCCACCTGTTATGCGGACTTGCCGCTTCCTGTTCACCAGCGCCGGCAGGGTTCCGGGGGCACCGGGATCACATGGTACGGGAGTCGGGTGCTGATGTGGACGGTCGAAGGAGTGTTCAGTTGAATGTTGGCGATATTGTGCTTACCGTTCATGGGCAGTTCGTTCTCAGGAGCCGCTTGCGCGGCGCATACCGTGTCAGGCTGACGGAGCTATATTGAATTCTCGCGATGAATTACTGGCGCAGATCGCCGCGGTCGTAGGCTCGACCGGTATATTGACGGGCGACGATGTTGCGGCTCGGCCGGTTGGCTGGCTGAACCCGGCGCCATGTCAGGCAGGGGCCATCGTCCGGCCTGCGTCGACGGAACAGCTGTCCAGCGTCATGAAGCTGTGCCATGACGCCGGGCAAAGCGTCATCCCGGTCGGTGGTAATACCGGCCTGGTCGAAGGCACGCTCGCAGGCTCCGATGACGTCATGATCAGCACCGAACGCATGACTGCGATCGAGGCGACTGACATAGACGGCGCCACGATGACGGTACAGGCGGGCGTGCCACTCGAAGTCGTTCAGACCCGCGCGGCCGAGCAGGGATTCATTTTCCCGGTGGACTTCGGTGCGCGGGGCAGCGCGGCCATCGGCGGCGCCATCTCGACAAATGCCGGCGGCAACAGCGTAATTCGCTACGGCATGATGCGCGAGCAGGTGCTCGGGCTTGAGGCGGTGCTGGCCGATGGCACCGTGGTCAGCTCGATGAACAGGATGTTGAAGAACAACGCGGGCTACGATCTCAAGCAACTATTCATTGGCACCGAGGGCACGCTCGGCATCATCACGCGTGCCGTACTGCGGCTGCGCCCTGCACTCAAAAGCCAGAACACGGCATTTGTCGCATTGGACAGTTTCGAAAAGGTGCCCGTCCTGCTACGCCATCTTGGTAGTGCGCTGGGCGGCTCACTTAGCGCCTTCGAAGTTCTCTGGGAGGATTTCTATCGAACGATTGTTGTCGAGCGCGACAATCATCAGCCGCCCGTATCGGCAGGGTATCCGTTTTACATCCTGATCGAGGCAAGGGGTGGTGACCAGCGCGCTGATGCCGAACGCTTCGAAGCAGCGCTCGAGTCCGCTTTGGAGGACGAGCTGATATGCGATGCGGCGATCGCACAGGGCGGTGCGCAGCGGCAGGCATTATGGGCCATCCGCGATGACATCGAGACCCTGATCAAGTCGCTCGGCACGCCAATAGCATTCGATGTCAGCCTGCCTATCGCAGTCGCGGATGATTACGTGAATCGTGTTCGAGCGCGATTGGCGGAGCGCTGGCCGGACTCATTTCGTAATGTGACGTTTGGCCATCTCGGCGACAGCAACATTCATTTCATCATGACGATTGGTTCCACCGATCAGGATCAGCGCGCCGCCGCCATGAATATCGTCTACGAAGAACTCGAGCCCTATGACGGCTCCGTCTCGGCGGAACACGGTATTGGTCTGGAGAAGCGCAGCTACCTGCATCATTCACGCAATGCGGCGGAGCTGGCGTTAATGCGGACGCTGAAGCAATCCCTGGACCCCGGCAATATTCTCAATCCAGGCAAGGTGCTGGGAGTCCAGTAGCCCGTTTGGTCCGACAATGACGAATAGCTGCACCCCATCGCGAGCATCATGAGTTCCCGCCCCGTCTTAATGTCGGATAGTCAGCTGACCTTTCCTAACGCGTCATCCAGCGCGGCCAGCGCGATATCGGCGTGACTGGTATCGAAGACGAGCGGCGGGCGGATCTTCAAACAGTTTCTCCACTGCCCATTGAGAGATAGCAGCACGCCGTTTTCCCGCATGGTTTCCTGTACCTGGGCTGCCTCGGTACCAGCGGGCTCCTTGCTGTTGCGATCGCGCACCAGTTCGACGGTCAGGAAGAGCCCCTTGCCCCGTATGTCGCCGATGAGCGGGTATTTCTCCGCCAGCTTCCTGAATCCCGCGAGCATGTGATTGCCGCTCGCGTTGACGTTCGCCAGGAGGTTGTCGCGGGCGACGACTTCGAGAACCGCTTTGCCGGCGGTTGCTGATACGGGATTGCCGCCAAAAGTATTGAAGTAGTCGGTTTCCTTCGCAAAAGCCTCGGCAATGGCGGGCGTCGTAACCACGACCGCAAGCGGATGGCCATCGCCGATGGGTTTACCCATCGTGACGATGTCGGGAACCACCCCGGAGTCCATGAATCCCCAGAAGTTGTCGCCCATGCGGGTCAGGCCCGACTGTACCTCGTCGCAGAGAATGAGACCGCCGGCAGCCCGCACTTTTTCGTGCACTTTCTGCTGGTACTGCGGCGGCGGCGTGTGGATGCCCGCCGCGTCGTAGATTGAGTCAATTATCATCATTGCAGGCTTGTGACCCTGCTCCGCAAGTTCGTCGATCGCATCGTCGACAAGGTCGGCATATTTCTGCACATGGTCAGGGTCGTCGGCGCCAAACCGGCCGCGATACGTGTCGGGCGTGTCGACGTCAACGATAAAGTCCGGCCGAGGCCGGACACGCTCGAACTCCGGTGAGAGCTCGGAAACGAGCGTCGAGTTGCCGTGATAAGCACCCCAGTTGCAGATCGCACCCTCATTGCCTGTGACAGCGCGCGCGATACGGTAGGCGAGGTCGTTGGCTTCGGTGCCGGTGCAGACAAACATGCATACGGATAGATCGCCAGGCAGTGTGTCCGCGAGCATCTCCGCATACTCGACAACTGCGTGGTGCAGGTAACGAGTGTGCGTATTCAGTGTCGCGATCTGTTTCGAGATCTGCTCGACTACGTGCGGATTACAGTGCCCGACAGACGGTACGTTGTTGTAGCAGTCCAGGTACCTGTTGCCGTCGTTGTCGTACAACCAGACGCCTTCACCGCGTACAAGGTAAAGGGGCTTCTTGTAGAAGTGGGAGTAGGTCGGTCCCAGGGCCTTGCGGCGGCGTGCAATCAGATTATCGATGTTCATTCATTATCTCCGCGCTGCACTGCCTGCAGGAAATCGTCCGGGTCGATACACAGTATCTTTTCCAGCGTTTGTTTCACGATTGGAATATCGATGTCACGAAGCTCCGGGTCAGTCTCGGTGTGTTGCGCACGAAACTCCAGTAACTGCACGATCATGATAGCTCTTGCCAAAGTTGCGTCGTAGAGAAGTTCGCGTTGTTCGTCGGGCAGGGTAACGTGTAACTCGAAGCCCCGCAGCAGCGCAGCCGCCGCCTCGAGAGGATCCTGGCTGCGCTCCAGGATGCTGGCCATCGACGTGGCGAGATCAACGACGAGCGGACCCTCGATCTGGTCGCCAAAGTCGATGACGCCGGTGATCGTGCCGGGGGCGGCGGGGTCACACAAGACGTTGCCCCAGTGTCCGTCGTTGTGAATGGTCTGCACGGGTAACGCACGCATGCGCGGCAGTGATTCATTTTCGAGGCGCTGCAGCGCCGGGCTGCAGCGCTCTGCGAGACCGTCGCGCAGATACCGGGTGCGCAGCTCGTGCGAGGTCACCAGGCCGTTGAGAATGTTCCACGGCATGAAATGCGCACCGCCGGCGTGTCTGAATCCCGCAAACGCCTTGCACATGCGCCCCTGCAGTGAACCGATTTGTGTAATCACGCCGGGAGAACAAGGCGCGGCGTCCTCGAGCGGCACGCCATCGACCCAGGACAGCAAGCGGACGACATGTTTGCCCTCATTGGAGCGCAGCGTCTTGGCGAAGGCGCCGTCCAGCGAGCGCTGAACTCGCGGTATCGGGATGGTCGGATCTGCCTGCTCGAGGTGCCGCATCGCCTGCACCTGGAAATCGACAAGGATCGGGTCCTCGAGCGGACTGGAGACCTTGAGGACATAGCATTTGTCATTCCCGGTGCACACCCGGGTATTCTGGTCGCGCTCACCGCTCAGCGGTTTGCTCGTACCGCTGATGCCCCAATGATCCTCGAGAAACTGTTCGAGTAGTTCCCGTGAGAGTTGAGGCGGCGTAAAGCGCAGGTCGCTGGGGGTCAATTCATTCTGCATGTCCGGCATTCTTGCATTGCGCGTGTCTGTCGGTAAACAATCCACCGCTCAAGTCCAGTGTTGGTCAAACCGATGCCCCAACCAAGCGCCCCACAACTCGCTCCACTTACCGCAGGTGTTCTCGGCGGTATGGGACCGGATGCGACCGTCGATTTCATGGCCAAAGTAATCGCAGCTACGTCGGCAGAGACGGACCAGGGCCATGCCCGCATGCTCGTCGATCACAATCCGAAAGTACCGAATCGCCAGGCTGCGCTGCTTGGTGATGGTGAAGACCCGGGTCCGACGCTGGCAGCGATGGCTGCCGGTCTGCAAAATGCCGGCGCTGACTTTCTCGTCATGCCATGTAATACGGCGCATGCGTATGCGGATGACATTCGGGCTGCCGTTTCGATTCCGCTGGTATCGATCATCGACGTCACGGTCGACGCGTGCCGCGGTAAGGGTGCTGTTGGTGTGCTCGCAACGGATGGTTGTCTGAAGACGGGCATTTACCAGGACGCACTGCGGCAGGCGAATATTGAGTGCGTATTGCCGAATGCGGATGAGACGGCCGAGCTAATGCGCCTTATTGCAGCAATCAAGGCCGGCGACAGGAGCGAGGCTGTCGCGTCGGCTATGCGGGACGTTGCCAACGCTCAGGTCGCAAGAGGTGCCCGCGCAATTATTGCTGGTTGCACGGAGATTCCACTCGTTCTGACCGATGAATTGCTGGAGGTCCCTCTCGTGTCCTCAACCGATGTGCTGGCCGCGCTAACCGCGGCGATCGCCGCCGGCCAACGTCCGATCGACTGATCATCGGCGGCGCTAAAACATCATCAAGCAACGCTGACTACCGTGGCATAATTGGCCGCTATTTCTTGTAAACCTAATAACGCAGGGTAGAAACATGTCTCAAGCACCAAAAGATTCCGGTCGTTACGAATGGTCGCTGAGTGATTCAGATCTTCTCAGGACCCAGGCTTACATCAACGGTGAATGGGTGGATGCTGATGATGGCTCGACGTTCCCCGTGTACAACCCGGCGACTGGCGAGGTCATTGCCGACATGGCCGACGTAGGCGCGGCGGAAACTCGCCGTGCAATCGAGGCGGCGGAAGTTGCGCGCCATGACTGGGCTGCCAGGTCGCCGCACGAGCGCGCGGCAATCCTGCGTAAGTGGAATGACCTCATGCTTCAAAACGTCGAGGATCTCGCCGTTATCATGACCGTGGAGCAGGGCAAGGTCCTGGCCGAGTCGCGCGGAGAGACGGTCTACGCAGCCTCGTTCATCGAGTGGTTTGCCGAGGAAGCAAAACGAATTGACGGCGCGGTACTGCCGCAACCGCAGACGGATCGTCGGGGTATCGTGATCAGGCAGCCGGTGGGTGTGTGCGCGGCAATAACGCCCTGGAATTTTCCAAGTGCGATGCTGGCGCGCAAAGCGGGGCCAGCGCTGGCCGTGGGTTGCTCAATGGTGGCCAAGCCGCCGCATGAAACGCCGTTATCGATGACCGCGATGGCAGAGCTGGCGCATCGCGCCGGTTTGCCGGCGGGCCTTCTGAACGTTATACCGACGGCAAACTCGCGTATTGTCGGTGCCGAGCTGTGCGAAAACCCGACTGTTCGCAAGCTGACTTTTACGGGTTCGACAGGTGTTGGCAAACAGCTCACCAAGCAATGTGCCGATACCCTTAAACGACTGTCGATGGAGCTGGGCGGGAATGCACCTGTCATCGTATTTGACGACGCTGACCTCAAGCTCGCCGCGCGGGGCGCGGCCGCGTCGAAGTATCGCAATTCGGGTCAGACCTGTATTTGCGCAAACCGCATCCTGGTTCAGGACAGCATCTACGATGAGTTTGTCGAGGAACTGAAAAAGGTTGTCGGTACCTACAAGATCGGCGACGGCCTGGACGAGTCGGTGACGCACGGTCCATTGATCTCGCGCAAGGCGCTCGAGGACATCAAGGAGCTGGTTGACGATGCAATCGACAACGGTGCGACCGTTGCCGCGGGTGGCGAATTCGGCGAGGGCGACTCGCATTTTGTGGAACCGACAATTCTCTGTAACGTTAACGAGAACATGCGTATCTTCAAGGAAGAAATTTTTGGCCCGATCGCGCCGATCTACAAGTTCAGCACGGAGGAAGAGGCGATCGCGATGGCCAATGACACCGAGTACGGGCTTGCGGCCTACCTGTTTACCGAAAACCAGGGTCGCAGCTGGCGGGTTGCCGAGGGTATCGACTACGGCATGGTGGGTATCAACGAGACGATCATCGCATCCGCTTACATGCCGTTTGGCGGTGTCAAGGAGTCAGGCCAGGGTCGCGAAGGTTCGCACCAGGGTGTCGACGAATACCTCGAGACCAAATATCTCTGCTTTGGCAACCTGGGGAAACAATAGTGACATCGAGCAATGCCGAGTGGCAGAAACGTAAACTCGCAGCCATGGCGCGCGGGCAGGGCAATATTGCCCCTGTGTATATCGAGCGTGGTGAGAATGCTGAACTCTGGGACGTCGAAGGTAAACGCTATATCGACTTTGGCACGGGTATCGCGGTCTGTAACACGGGTCACTCGAACCCGCGCGTGGTCGCAGCGGTCAAAGACCAGGTAGAGCGATTCAGCCACACCTGCGTCATGGTTACGCCCTACGATTCGGCCGTGCGACTTGCGGAAAAGCTCAACGAACTGGCACCCGGCGACTCGCCCAAGAAGTCCATGTTTGTAACGACCGGCGCCGAAGCCGTCGAGAACACGATCAAGATTGCGCGGGCCTATACCGGTCGTCGCGGCGTTATCGCGTTCAACGGTGGATTCCACGGTCGCACGATGTTGGCGATGGGCCTCACCGGGAAGATCACACCGTATAAGACCCTGTTTGGCCCATTTCCCGGCGAGGTGTACCACGCACCGTTCCCGATCGAGTATCACGGCGTCAGCGTCGACGACTCCATCAAGGCGTTGAAGAACCTGTTCAAAGTGGATATCGCGCCGGCCGATGTGGCCGCGATCATCGTCGAGCCTGTGCAGGGCGAAGGTGGTTTTTACGCGGCGCCGAACGAATTCATGCAGGCATTGCGGGCTATTTGTGACGAGCATGGCATTGTCATGATCGCCGACGAGATCCAGACGGGTTTTGGTCGTACGGGCAAGTTCTTTGCTTCCGAGTATGCCGGCATCGAGCCTGACCTGATTACGATCGCGAAGGGTATTGCAGGTGGCTATCCCCTGGCAGCCGTCACTGGCAAAGCGGAGATCATGGACGCGCCGTTACCTGGCGGCCTCGGTGGTACGTATGGCGGCTCTCCGGTCGGATGCGCCGCGGCGCTCGCGGTCATCGACGTGATTCACGAAGAGGGTCTCGTTGAGCGGGCCAATGGTATCGGTGCGAAGTTCGGCAAGCGCCTCAACGCACTGCAGGAGAAGCTGCCGCAGACGATCGGTGCTATTCGCTGCGACCGCGGTGCGATGATTGCGATGGAGCTCGTGGAGGATGGCGACGTGGCCAAACCCGCGGCTGAGTTGACCAAAGCCCTTGTCGCAGCGGCTTATGAGAATGGACTCGTGCTATTGTCCTGCGGCGTTAACGGCAACGTAATTCGTTTCCTGCCAGCGCTGACCATTTCGGATGAACTAATCGACGAAGGGTTCGACATACTCGAGTCCTGCATGGAAAGCCTTACCTGACGAAGGCCCGGATAAACAGCCGGGCGCTTCGGTGATACCGTATTGCGTATCAGTCGGGGGTCGCTACGATAGATCGGCCAAGAATCATCAGGAGGCGCAATCATGGGTTTCGCACTTTCGGACATGAGACTGACGAGTTCCGCTTTTGATAATGGCGCGACTATTCCGAGCAAATTTACCGGGGATGCCGAGGATGTTTCGCCGGCGATGTCCTGGTCCGCCGCGCCAGAAGGTACAAAATCTTTCGCCCTGATTTGCCACGACCCGGACGCGCCGTTAATCAAACCCGGTACTTACGGCTTCGTGCACTGGGTACTCTATGGAATACCCGGATCGGCGCATGAACTCGCTGAGGGTGTCGGCGACTATATTCAGGGTGTCAACGACTTCGGTAATGCCGGTTACGGTGGACCAATGCCGCCGGAAGGGCATGGCACGCACCATTACTTTTTCTGGCTGCTCGCTCTCGACTCGGAGCCCGATCTCGCGCCGGGGCTCACGATGTGGGAACTGCTGGAGAAGATTGAGCCCAGCGTTATTGCGATGAACCGTCTTGTGGGTACGTACTCGCGGTCATAGCCCTTTTTTGCTACAGCGCTCCGTCCCGCGACAGGTGGGAGGTGATGGCTTTCGCCTCATCGCGAATGACCGTCATACCACCCGGCCTGTCAAACGTATCGACAATCTTGCTGTTTGACTCGATTGCCCAGACCGGCTCGCGCGTGCTTGCCGAGTAGAGCTGCGTAGCAAGTACGATTGAATGTTTGAATTCTATGTACTGCGGCTGCACGTATTCTTCTAATTCAACGTTCCAGACGTTGTAGTAGTACGTTGGCGTGATGTTGTAGGTCGACTTGGGCCGCATATCCTTGACCTTTACGTCGGCATCATGTTCTACGAGGCGCGTGATCAGGACAGCATCGGAACCCAGTTCATCAACCATAGCCAGGAAGGTCTCCCGGCTTGCGGGAACCTTGGGCGTCATTTTCGATGTGCTGGCAACTGCCGTTACACCGAGTTCCGCGAGCTTTGCGACGATTTCCTTCTCCAGGTACACCCGGGCATCGTAGGACTTAAACAGCGCAATGACGAGAATATTGTCGTACGGCGCATCGGCAGACGGCGAAAGATTCTGGACCTTGGTTACCTGTGTGCTCGCACACGCGCTGAGGCCCAGCGCCAGGCAGGCAAAAATGAATTTCTTAGTCACGGTTTCTATTTCAACCAAACAACGTAAAGGCCGTGCATGGTCGCACATCGATCTTCGTCATGAAACAGGTCTACATGAATATCCAGGCGCATCCTGCTCCGGTCACCAGCCTTTAGTCGTGCCAGGCAAGCCTCGAATTCATCGGCTTCGATCCAGGCATTCACGCGCAGGAGTCCTCTCGCGGGACGTTCAAACGTCATCTCATTCTTGTAAACAACGATTTCCGTGTTGCCGATCCCGTTGTCGATAAATGCGAGTGTCGACACCGCCCAGCCGCCGAAAAGACAGATGCTGGCGATACTGCCGCCGAAGGCCGTCCCCTTGTTGTTGATATTCGGTGCCAGCGGCGCTTCCATTGTCAGCGTGAGTTCATCGAACTTGACGAATGAAAGCTGCATCGCATCGAGCAGTGGAATATCCAGCCGGCATTCCGCCTCAAAGCGCTTGATGTCGATCATGGAAAGATCCACGGATGTTTCAGTACCCGTTTTTCAGGTTTCGTTTTACTCATTGTCGTCGTGAGTATATAGCCTGGCCCGTTGCCGAGGTGCCGTAATGCCTGCATTGGCGCCATCTTGTTGTAAGCTAGGCCCGCCAGCCAACAGGGGTTTGAGGGGAAATAACAATATGGCACAAGCATCGGGGAAGACCTGGTCATCGGGGTTTACTTTTATTCTTGCAGCCGTTGGCGCAGCCGTCGGGCTCGGCAACATCTGGAAATTTCCTTATATCGTCGGCATCAGCGGTGGCGGAGCGTTCGTGCTCGTCTATCTCGGCTGCGTCCTGTTCATTGCAGTCCCCATCCTGATTACCGAGCTCTGGATCGGCCGTGCCGGCGGGCACAGTCCACCGATTGCGATGGCGAATGTCGCGAAACAGGGCGGCCTGAACCCGGGTCGCTGGTCACTCGTCGGATACATGGCGATGTTCGTGGGTTACCTGATTGCCACCTATTACAGCGTCATTGCCGGATGGACGCTGGCCTACATCTTCAAGGCAGGTGCCGGGTTTGGTGACGGTGCGCCCGGTGCGATTGCGCAGCAGTTCACCGATCTCAAGGCAGATCCGCAGGCCCTGATTCTGTGGCACAGCATCTTTATGACCATCGCACTGTTCATCGTTGGCCGCGGACTCAAAGACGGTATTGAAAGGGTCGTCACCGTATTGATGCCAGCCCTTTTCGCGATGTTGCTGCTCATGATCGGCTACGCCGCGGTTGAGGGTGATTTTGCCGCAGGTCTCAGCTTTCTCTTCAGCACGGACTTCAGCAAGATCGATGGTGCTGTCGTCCTGACCGCCATCGGCCAGGCATTTTTTTCCATAAGCGTCGCAATGGGTCTCCTGATGACGTACGGCTCTTATGTCCCAAAGGGCGTGTCGTTAACGAAGTCTGCGCTGATCATTGCCGGTGCGGATACGCTCGTCGCTTTGCTTGCGGGGCTCATGATATTCCCGCTTGTGTTTGGCAACGGGCTGAACCCGGGCTCCGGTCCGGGCCTGATCTTCGAGACCCTGCCCACCGCGTTTGCGGACATGCCCGGCGGCCGGGTATTCGGAGTTATCTTTTTCGTCTTGCTCGCATTTGCGGCCGTAACGTCCCTGATAGCGATCATCGAGCCGATCGTGCGTTTCGCAGAAGGCAAATGGAACATGGCGCGCCGAAATGGTGTCATTGTGTTCGGCCTGCTCGCATGGGGCATCGGCCTGATAACGGTGTTCTCATTCAATATCTGGGAGGAAGTCTATCCACTTGGCCAGTTTGAGGCGTTCGCCACCACGAACCCGTTTGGGCTGATTGACTACTTTACGGCGAACCTTATGATGCCGCTCGGCGGCATCTTGATGGCCTTGTTCGTGGGCTGGCGTATCAAGCCACAGGTGCTCGCGGAGAGCCTGTCCTTCGGTAACGAACTCCTGTTCACCGTCTGGTTGTGGATGATTCGCATTGTCGTGCCCCTGGCTATCCTCTGGGTGCTGTACTCGAGCCTCTAGTTGACAAGAGAAACAGTGCTGCGGGGCGAAGGATTCCTGCCGGTCTGGCCTCTAACCATCAGATGGATACGAAACGAACAGGCTGACAGGCAACACGCTGCATGAACGACCGACAACCGCAAATCGTTCAGGACAGGGATCTCGCGAGGCGTGTAGCCGCGGGTGAGAAGGACGCGTTTGACCTTTTTTTCCACGAGTATTTTCCGCGTCTCTTTCGCTTTACCCTCACCAGGGTCAACAATAACCCGGACCTCGCGGAAGAGGTTGTGCAACGCACCATGTGCATTGTCGTGCGCAAAATGGGGACATACCGCGGCGAGGCGTTGTTGTTCACCTGGCTATGCCAGATCTGTCGTAATGAAGTAACAGCGGTTTGCAGGCAGCGGCGCGTCGAACTTACAGACGATCTGCCGATTGAAGACCATCCTGCCGTACAGGCGGCGCTGGAGTCAGTGGCAACCGATGAACATCGTCCCGAGGGTGCGCACCGGCGCGAGGAGATCGCGCACTTCGTGCGTACGACGCTCGACTACCTGCCGGCGAAATACGCGACGGCGCTCGAAATGAAATATATGCAAGGCAATAGTGTTGCCGAGATCGGCGCGGCCCTGGGGATTGGTACGAAAGCAGCCGAGTCGTTGCTGACCAGGGCCAGGGTGGCATTCAAGGACGGTTTTCGTTCGCTCTGGGACTTCGAGCCAGGGTTTATTGTGGACTAGGCAATGATGGATCAAGAGAACAACGAACAACAGGAACGTGATGAGGAGGCGCTGGTGCGATTGATGCGCATTGCCGGCCCGCGGCCCGATATTTCCCCCTCTGTCGAGTCGCGGGTCTATGAGCGCGTCCTCAGGGAGTGGCAAGTCAGTACCGCACCGGCGGATAGCAAGCGCGTGTACGCGAACGTGCAACGGTCCTGGCGAATGGCCGGTGTGCGCCGCCAGCTGCTCCGTTGGGCCCTGCCGTTGGCGGTGGCAGCCTCTGCTGTTCTTGTCGCGGTCATGATGCAGCAGCCGGTCGCACCCACAGTGCCCGCTATCGGTACCGTGGCGCGGGTCGTCGGCTTGCCGGCGGAAGTCGGTGTCGCGAATGGTGACAGCGTGTTCCCGGGAGCAACCCTCACGACCGGCGACGGGCAGGGACTGAGCTTGCTGCTGGTCGGAAGTGAGTCCGTACGCCTCGGCTCGAACTCGGCCCTGCGTATTGATGAACGGGCCCGGTTCACGCTGTTGAAGGGCAGGGTCTATGCCGATACGGGCCAGTTTGCTTATCGTAATGGCGGCCTGCAGATAGATACAGGTCTCGGCGTTGTTACCGATGTCGGTACCCAGTTTGCGGTCGAATTCGATGGCGATACGCTGGATGTTGCAGTCAGGGAAGGCCGGGTC
>Ga0316191_10000475_pt1 | contig 26179 bp, 27 predicted proteins | sample Eddworburr2cm_MG_FD_204928 | JGI IMG/M metagenome (GOLD analysis project Ga0316191, IMG submission 204928) | Coastal sediment microbial communities from Maine, United States - Eddy worm burrow 2 cm | ecosystem: Environmental > Aquatic > Marine > Coastal > Sediment | place: USA: Maine... | reverse complement strand
AGCTGCTGCTCCATCTCCAAAAAGCGGGCAAGTGGTTCTGTCGGTATAATCGGTGATGGCCGACATCATATCTGCACCGACAAACACCACTTTTTTATACTGGCCGGACTGAATAAAACTTGCTGCGGTCTGCAGACCGAAAACAAAACCCGAACAAGCTGCAGAAATATCAAAGCTCCAGGCATTTTTCATCCCCACTTTGTCACTGATCAGGTTGGCCGCTGCAGGAAAATGGTAGTCCGAGGTAATGGTAGCGCAGATTACCAGTTCCACATCCTCAGGAGCGGTACCGGTCTTCTTTAGCAATCCCTCGACTGCCTTAGCCCCCATGTCGGAGGTGGCACCCTCTTTTAAAATTCGGCGCTCCTTGATCCCGATCCTTTGCATGATCCACTCGTCGGTGGTCTCCACCATGGTGCTCAGTTCGTCATTGGTAAGCCTGTATTCAGGTACCCAGCCGTGAATTCCGGTTATCCCTGCATCAATCTTGCTCATCTTTCCAGTTCTTCTTTAATCCTGTTTGCCAAATCAGCGCCAACCACTTCATAGGTGTGCAGGAGCATATTTTTTATTGCTGTTTCATTGGAGATTCCGTGCCCGATGACCAGAGGGGCATTGATACCCAATACCGGGGTTCCTCCAAAATTTTCAAAATTAAACATTTCAAAGTAACCATTGCAGACTTCCTTAACGGAAACTAACCTGTAGAATGCCTCAGCCTGCTTTAACAACATGTTACCAATGAATCCATCGGTCACAATCACATCGGCCCGGCTTGAAACAAAGAACTCGTTGGCCTCAATGTTCCCTATAAAATGGTAGGCTGAAGATTCATTCATAAGCTGGTAGGCACTCCGGGTGACCAGGTTTCCCTTGCTTTCTTCCCGGCCCACATTCAACAAAGCTACCTTTGGTGTTTCAATTCCATGAACCAATTTTGAATATATGGTACCAATGGAGCCATACTGGTATAAAACATCGGGACGTGCATCCGGATTGAGCCCCACATCGAGCATAATGGTGGGAGAGCCATCTACATTGGGAACAGGCGCAGCAATGGCAGGACGAATGATGCCAGGGATGGAGGTAATTATCTGCATGGCACCGACCATCATAGCGCCTGTGTTGCCAGCACTGCAGAAGCCATCAAGGGAACCATCCATCAACATTCTCTGGCCAAGGAAGAGTCCGGCATTTGGCTTCTCCTTAAATGCTTTCAGGGGATGGTCGTCCATCCCTACAGAATCTTTGGTGTGAATTACAGAAATTCCGCTCAGATCGAGCTGATGGTCCTCTGCGTAGCGGTTGATAATATCCTGATCACCAATTAAGGCAACATTCACGTTGCCGGGCAGGGATTCTTTGGCAAGAATCGCTCCACCTATGGTAGAGCCGGGAGCAAAATCGCCCCCCATCATATCGATCCCAATCTGCATGGCTTATCGGGCTGTCACCCTGGGAAGGGTGTACTTAGCTTAAATCAGCTTCAGCGTCGATGACCAGCTTTCCTTTATAATAAAGGTTGCCATCTACATAATATGCACGGTGACGTTCATGTACAGTTCCGGTAGTGGAACAGGTGGAGAGAGTAGGAGCTTCTGCCTTGTAGTGGGTTCTTCTCTTGTCTCTTCTGGTCTTCGAAATTTTTCTTTTCGGATGTGCCATATCTATTCGTTTTATTCAATTATTCCTTTCAATGCATCCCACCTGGGATCGCTTTTTTCCTTTTGCTCAGGCTCCCTGAACCTGTGAGCATCCAATTGCTTCAACATCTCCGGATCACAGGTAGAATTTCCTTGTGAATCTTCCGGGTGAATCTTCTGATAGGGCAGAGCCAGTATAATAAACTCATATAAATACTGTCCCACCTCAATTTCGTGATCATCCCTTCCGATCACTAGGACATCATCTTCAATTTCCCCGGGAACTTCTCCCGTCTTCACAAAAACAGATTGCATGGTGTCGATACCCCTCATAAATTTTTCGAGGCAACGGTCGCATATAACTTCCACTTCTCCCTTCAAAGAAAAATGGAGCGAAAAGACTCCCGTCTTCTTTTCCAGGGTGACATCTGCATGCACATTTCCGTTTTCAATTTCCGGATGTTCAAATAAAGCAAAGAACTGTCTGTCAAGTTCAAATGAAAAATCATGATCTCCCTCTCCTAATCCCGAGATGCGTACTGCATATGTACCCCGCTTGTTCACTCTTCTTCAATTTGGGAGTGCAAAAGTAAAAATTTATCTCATATAAAAAAACAAAAAACGCGCATTAATTCATGACACTTAGGGGATTAAACTGACCGAGAAGGGGAAAATTAAAAAAAGGGAATCAATGGAGCATCTGCTCAATGGTTTCAATGATGGAATTAATGAAATAATCATCCTTGGTCAGGTACTTGTCAGCACCGTTCTCCATGAATTCAGAAAGCAGCTTATCATCGCCCTGTCCGGTTAAAATCACCACAGGAATATCCTTGTTGATCTTCCGGATCTCTTTCAGTGTATCCAGGCCATTGAGGGTGCTGTCATCAATGCCTTCCAGAATATGGTCCAGAACTATTAAACTGGGCTTCAGGTGCAGGTTCTCCAGGCAATCCTCCCCGGTTTTGTAACAGCTCACATCGTAATCGCGCCGACTCTGAAAGGTATACTCCAACAGATTCAGAATCACTTTGTCATCATCAACAAAAAAAATAAGCCTGCTCATAGAGGATTGTGATCTCAGTGCACTCAATAGTAAAAGTAGCAAAATAATCATTATTTCGAAACGACTCCTCCGCTGTCCGGAAATGATACACCAACAATCCGGTATCGTACACTTGAAGTAGTAACGAGAAATTACATTCACCTGAATTATAATGCATTAGGTGTTTTGGCACTACAATTGAATTTATATGAGATTGCATAACCCCTAAATTACTGCTCCAATGTCACTTTTCAGAAATTACCTGCTTTCCCTGGTTAGAAATGCCTTCAGGGATAAATTTTTCACGCTCCTCAATTTGCTGGGTCTGGCCGTGGGGATTACTGCCTCCATCCTGATTTTTATCTATATCCAGGACCAGTTGACCTACGACAAACACCATGAGAATCTCGATCGCATCTATCGGCTCGAAGCTGACTTCACCATCAATGAGAAACAGGATTTGATGGCCCTGGTACAATTCCCTCTTGGTCCCACATTAAAGGATGAATATCCAGAGGTAGAGGAATACGTACGAATGATCATTCGACCCGATCAATATTTCGAGAGAGAGGAAGATACCTTCAAAGAGGATAGCATCGCCTTTGCAGATTCAACCGTTTTTAAAATCTTTAGCATACCCTTTATTGCAGGAGACAAATCCACTGCACTGAGGGAGCCTTTTACCATGGTTATAAGTGAATCGATGGCCAAAAAATATTTTGGGACCTGGGATGCTATTGGTGAAAACATGAAGGCTCTGGATGGTTCCAACTATACAATTACCGGTGTTTTTGAAGATCTCCCCGACAACACCCATATGAGATTCAATGCCATGATATCCACTGCTACCATTGAAGAACAGATAGGAGAAGCCCAATTCAATAATCGCAGCGCCATCGCGTTCTGGCAAATGGCCACCTATGCCTATATCCTCATGGCTGAGAACACAACACCCGATATGGTGCTTTCCAAATTTCCGGATTTCTACGACAAATACATGAAGGAACTGGGCGATCAGATAAATGCCTCTTTTAACCTGAGAATCACTCCCCTGGCTGATGTGCATTTTCAGAAAGATGAGCTACAGTATGATATGCCCAGGGGAAACATGAATTATGTATATATCATGGGGATAATTGGAGTATTGCTCATAGTTATTGCCAGCATCAACTACACCAACCTGACCACTGCCCGGGCCACCAACCGGAGCAAGGAGATTGGCATACGTAAGGTGGGAGGTGCCGATAAAAAGAAATTGCGTTCGCAGTTCCTGGGAGAATCTGTTGCGATGGCCATAGTATCAGGTCTTCTTGCAGCTCTCCTGGCTTTATTGATCCTTCCATTTTTCAATAACCTGACTTCAAAATCATTTGACGGGACTATTTTACTTCAACCTGAAGTACTTCTTTTTATTCTTGGAATTTCCCTGCTAACAGGCTTTCTTTCAGGTATATATCCCTCTACCTACCTGGCTTCATTCAACCCGGTTTCTATTTTGAAAGGAAGCGGAGTTAGCTCTTCCGACAGAGGGTGGTTAAGAAAGGGATTAGTGATTGTTCAGTTCCTGATATCTGCGGTAATGGTGATAGGAGCCATCAGTATTGCACTGCAAATGCGCTTCATACAGAAAAAAGACCTGGGCTTTGAGAGTGAGAAGATTTTGCTGCTTACATTAAATGATTCCGCAGTCTTCAACAATTTGAACGCTTTTTCCGAGGAGATCAAAAGACACCCTGCTGTGGAAGAAACTGCACTCTCTTTTACTGCTCCGGGCCGAAATCACGGAAAGGGGGTAATTATGATAGAAGACAACAATGGTGAAATGCAGGAGATGACCTTTAACCAGATCTTTACCGATCATGATTACCTGGATGTGATGGGCATACCGCTGGCAGCCGGCCGTTTTTATGACCGGGAATTCGGATCGGATCAGGACAACTCTATTGTGGTGAATGAAGCGGTGGTCAGAGCCATGAAGTGGGGAGACAATGCAATTGGAAAAAAATTCAAGTTGGCTCCCAATGTACAGAACATCACCACTCCTGATGCAGAAGTCATTGGGGTAGTAAAGGATTACAACTATGGATCTTTGCACAATCCCATTGAACCCCTGGTGCTTGTATTAAGAGAAAATGTTCAGTTTCTGCGACTGCTCCATGTGAGGGTGAATAATGATCAGATGGCGGAAGCATTAAAATGGGTAATGGAGCAGCGCGATGCTTTTAATCCTAGCTATCCCATTCAGTACAGCTATTTGACCGAAGAATTGGACTCCCTTTATGAGGAAGAACATGTGGTATTTGCACTGGTAATATCCTTTACCATTCTGATTATCTTTATTGCAGCCCTGGGGCTCCTGGGACTCTCATCCTTCTTAACTGTTAAACGAACTCGTGAAACCGGTATCAGAAGGGTAATGGGTGCCTCTCAGAATCAAATACTATCTCTTTTCCTGATTCAGTTTGCCAAATGGGTCATTATATCCAATGTGATTGCCTGGCCCGTAGCTTACTTTGTCATCAAACCCTGGCTTCAAAACTTCACCTACCGGATCGACTTCCCATTCTGGACCTTTATAATATCTTTGTTGCTATCACTAACCATAGCTGTGATCACTGTAAGCTGGCAATCACTGAAAGCTTCAAGGTTGAATCCGGCTACCTCCATCAGAGTTGAATGATAACTGGAAAGATTTTAGGAAAAACATATGTCATAAATGGCGTTCCCCTTGATGTATCGGGTTTCAAGCCTGATATGTCTCTCGACATCTATTATGAGGTGGTCAGGTTGATTGAAGGCAAACTTCTGTTTTTGCATGACCACCTGGATCGCCTCAAAAATTCTTTGGCCGGATCGGCATTAGAGTTCCCCGGAGGAGATACCATTCTTAAGAACCTCAGCCTGCTGCTGGAGAATAATTCCTATAGCCAGGGCAATATCAGGATCTGCCTCCAACCCTCCACAGATAACAACTCCGATTTACTTTGCTACTTCGTTCCCTATTTCTACCCTGAAGCAAGCAATTACCTGGAGGGTGTTCGCCTGCTGAGCTATCCCCACATCAGACCCAATCCGGGAATCAAGAAATGGGACGATGGCTTTCGAAGCTCTGTTGGAAAATTCATCAGGGATCAGGGTATATATGAAGCAGTTTTACTGAACAGGAAAGGACAAATAACTGAAGGGAGCCGATCCAATCTGAGCTTCATCGACCAACAAGGCAGCTTGGTCACTGTACCTGACAAACAAATCCTGCCAGGAATCACAAGAAAATATGTGCTTAAAATAGCTCAACAGGAAGGCATCCCGGTCATTGAAAAATCCATAGCCCTGGACTCTCTGGACGCCTTTACTTCAGCTTTTATTTCCGGGACCTCACCCAAAGTGTTACCTGTAAAAACGCTCGACAAATACAGCTTTGAGGTGTCTCACCCGGTGTTGCAAGAGCTTATGAAGAAATTCGAAGAGCTGATAATGAAAAACCTGTCAGCAGTATAAGCTCAGGCACTTAATCTTTTCTTTGATACAAAAGATAGATCTCTGTATCTAAGGGGACCTGTTCAAATACTTCGTGGTCCGGAAAGGATCCACCTTCATAATAAATTATATACCGGGAATCCTTCAATGGTTCTCCCAGACTAACATTGAAATATCGGGCCAGGTATAATTCCAAATTCCAATGCTTCAAAGAATCCCTTTGGGATACCTCTGCCTCCAGATGAACGCTTGTGCCTTCCTCTATTACTTCGCCAATCAGGTAGGTATCATGCAAAATGTCCTGATCACGTCCTGCCTTTCCAATCTGCAGGGAAGTGTAAAGTAAGCCTCCAATCACAAGCGAAAAGCTAAAGACCTTGAATACTTTGAAGATTTGCGTTTTCTGTGAGAAGAGCATTGGCATCTCTGCCAGATAAATGGATATAAACACAGAGAAAGCCAGGGCAAAAAACGGAAGGGACGGGCCCAGATAAAATTCTCTCTGGACCAGGGTAAGGGCCAGTGGCAAAGATCCCGCCAATCCCATGAAAAAGAAAAAGATCATGAATCTTTTTTCTTCGGAATGATCACTAAGGCTTACCTTTTTACGCCGGAACAGGAATGCAATGACGGCCACTACAATTGCCGGCAAAAGATCCAATAGCAATCTCCAAATAATATGGAAATGAGAATTCACTACCGGGTCATTATGTATTCGCTCCAGCAACCTTGCCTTATAATAAAAGCTAAAACTTTCGTAAGCATTATCATTCAATAAAAGAAGCATATAAGACAGGACCGGGACAAGCAGAAGGATAAGTGAAAAGAATAGCGCTCCTTGAAATCTGATTTTTCTGACCGACAGCCAAAACAAGGCTACTGCCGCCAGGGGAAACAATCCCGTCACCCCTTTGCAAAGGGTGGCCAGAAAAATTGAAGCTCCTCCAAGTAAAATAAACAGATAGGAATGTTTCGTACTACTCAGCCCCTTCAGTACAAAATATACCGAGGCCATTGTGAAAAGTCCCATGGTATTTTCCTGCACATTCATCTGGTAAGAGCGGAATACAATAGGCATGGATACCCAGATCAAAACTGGTAGCCAGGATAAGGCCTGGATTTCTTTATTTCTTTGAGTAAGCAGATTCCAGATCCTTGTAATCAGGAAGGCTGCCATCAGGGCTGTGAATAGGCAATAAATCCTTTCTGTATATAAGCTGTCTCCGAAAATACTAAAGAAGGTCCCCTGGATGGCATATACAAGCGGTGGGTTTTCAAGAAACCACGATGAACCCATCGTGTTCCAGTTTTGGGTAATATGCGGAAACCAGAAAGTACCCAGGCCGTTTGCGAAATTTTTTGAAACAACAGCATATTGGGTACCGTCAGTGAACATACCATCCTGAATCAGGGATGGCATAATCGCAATGACAAAAACACCTATGGTAAAGAGCCAGAAGGGTAATTGGATAATGTTGATTTTTGAGAACAATTTGCTCATTTGCCTGGTTCAAAATTTTCTCAAGGCGAAGATAGAAATAATGAACATCTTACTTTCATAATCACTAAATTGGTCTTCTAAATCCGAAATACTATGAAGTTTCAAGCTGCATCCAAACATGTCCTCCGGGGACTGGTTCTTTGTCTTGTCTGCATTACATGTGGATGTAATCAGAGCAATGAGAATGCTACAGTAGTATCATTGACTCCCAAAGAAGAACTTGGGAAATTACTGTTTTTTGAAAAGCAGCTTTCTGATCCAGAGGGCCAGGATTGTTCAGATTGTCATGATCCAAACCTGGCATTTGCAGATCGGAATACAGGCTTGCCAGTTTCAAAAGGGGCTATTCCGGGAAGGTATGGCAATCGAAATGACATGCCAGTTGCTTATGCATCCTTTGTACCTCCACTGCACAAGGATTCTGTTGAGGATATCTGGATAGGCGGACTCTTCTGGGACGGAAGGGCAAATGATCTTGCTGAACAGGCCATGGGGCCACCACTAAATTCGCTTGAAATGGCCAATGCGGATACTGCATCAATTTTTAAAAAGATAATCAATCTCGAATACTCGATAATGTTTAAGGAGGTCTATGGTCAGGATGCACTTTCGAATCCTGACATAGCCTATCATAATATGGCAGATGCTATTGCGGCTTATGAAAGGACAGAAGAATTCAGGCCCTTCAGCTCAAAATTTGATTATTTTCTGAAAGGAGAAGCAGAACTATCTGAGCAGGAAATGAGTGGAATGGCATTGTTTGTTTCCGAGCTGAAAGGCAATTGCGCGGCCTGCCATCCCCACACTACATTACCGGACGGTACTCCGCCTTTATTTACAGATTTTAGTTATGATAATCTGGGGGCACCCAAAAATCCTGAAAATCCATTTTACTCATTAGCGAAAGATCTGAATCCGGAAGGAAAGGACTTTGTTGACCTGGGTTTAGGAGTCACCGTAAACGATGCTGCTGAAAATGGAAAATTTCGTGTGCCGACTCTGCGCAATGTGGCCATTACTTCACCCTATTTACACAACGGAGTATTTAAATCGCTCTTTCAGGTGGTATCATTTTATAACAGTCGTGATGTTCAATCCTGGCCCGAACCCGAAGTAGCCGAAAATGTGAACTACGAAGAGATGGGAGACCTGGGATTAACGACCCAGGAGATGGAAGATATTGTAGCATTTCTTCACACTCTAACGGATGGATGGATGCCTCAAGGGGAATAGACAATCAGAAGCCCTTGCCCGTAATCCAATGAATTATTACCTTTGCTTTCCCAAGAGTCAAAAGGGGTGTTAGCTCAGTTGGTTCAGAGCGCTTGCTTGACAGGCAAGAGGTCACTGGTTCGATTCCAGTACATCCCACAGATCGAAAGGCACAGTCAGCTATAAGAGCTGTTTGTGCCTTTATATTTTGGATCAAGTTAAATTTGATGTGCCATCAGCCCCAAGGTTCTCTTGATTATGATTAATAGCATGTATCTGTTTTAAGGATATTTCGTATCATGGGATATTGGTAAAGGCATTGTTAAAAATCAAAAACCAATTATGAAAACCCTCAACATGATTGCTGGCACTCTTGTGCTAAGTATCCTCTTTTATTCCTGTGACAAAAACGAATTTGCACCCGAAGTAGCTGACCAGGAATTTAACATTGCAGAGAATAGTCCTTATGGATCAATACTCGGAGCTGTAACGGCATCGGATGCAGATGAAGGACAGCTTGTTTCTTTTGAAATCATCGATGGAAATGTCAATGGAACTTTTGAAATTGATCCTTCCAGCGGTGTACTTTCAGTTTCAAATCCTGCAAGGCTTAATTATGAAGAATCCACACATATTATGATAACAGTTTCTGTTGCCGATAATCATAAAAAGGACCCAATGGAATCTTCTGCAAGGATCCAGATAAACCTGACAGATGTAAATGAGTTTGCTCCGGTAACAAATGACCAGGTTTTTGAGTTGGACGAAAACGCTGCTGGCGGAACGGAAATTGGGAGTGTTCTGGCTGCAGATTCAGATACTCATCAAGAGTTGATTTACGACATTCTACCCTCAACGGACGATGGGTATGCAGCCATAGAGTCAAATACGGGAAGACTAACAATCCTCGATTCCTCGGCATTCGATTTTGAATTAAGGGAACAGATTGTTGTTAGTATTCGGGTAAGAGATAATCATACCAATTCAATGTCGGATACCGCTACAATTACAATCAATATCCTGGATGTTCCTGAGCTAGACTTTGGGCTGGCTGGAAATTATCCCTTCAATGGCAATGCCAATGATGAAAGTGGAAATGCCTTACATGGAACGGTACAGGGAGCAACATTGATAAATGATAGATTTGGAAATGCAAATGCTGCTTATGAATTCGATGGCAGTGCCACTTTTATATCATTACCGGATGAATTTGACTTTCAAAACAAAACCATTAGTCTATGGATTAATGCTTCAGCGGCTACCTACGGGGCTGCCTATGGATCCATATATCAATCCGATAATCCGAGCATTAATTATGGAGTTGTAGGCATGGCTGTATTTGACACAAATAATGCAGGAACAAAAGAGCTGCTAATGGGAATTTCAGGTGCCTCTTATTCAAGAGATATTACAATTGATACCTGGTACCATGTTATTATGCTTGTTAACGCTGATAAGCAAGTACAATTTTATATGGATGGTGTATTAGCCTATGAAGGCGAATTCCCTGGCTACATACAATCCGTGAACGGGCTGGAGCAAACAATTCTGGGATCTGCAAGACATACATTAAATTCCTTCTACAAGGGGGCTATCGATGATGTCCGCATTTATAACAGGATTCTGAGTGAAGAAGAGATATCCTTGATTAAATGAGCCAGGAGCCTGTATGCCCGGGCAAGAATCACTCGCGCAGCTTAAAATTGATGGGGAAGGTATAGATCACATTTACGTAGTGACCACTTTGAAATCCGGGTTCCCACCTGGGGGAAGAATTGATCACTCTGAGCGCTTCTTCATCCAGCGAAGGGTGAACTCCTTTGAGGATTTCGGCCCTTTCGATGTAGCCCTTATGATTCACCACGAATTTAACCGTTACTTTTCCACTAACGCCGTTTTCCACAGCCTCGGGAGGATATACCAGTTTCCCATGGATGTATTTGTAAAACTCAACTTTGGGGTCTCCATCATTAAATCTGGGCATAATTTCGGTGACATAATGGTCATCAGGCACAAAAGTGTCCGTGCCAGGATCGTCGGTGTACACTGGAATTACAATATCCGTCCCTCTGGTATATTCCGGATTCCAGATTTCAGGATCAATCTCAGGATCACCATCGATGGGTTTTATTACCTGTGCAATGGGAGGCAACTCCGGTTTGGGCGGAGGTTTCATATCATCCCTTCTGATCACAGGCATTATAATTTCATCGAGAGAGATTTCCTTGGCTGCATACACATCCGACAACTTGCTAGTCATGGTCGTCCATTCGAAGCTGATAAGAATCAGTGAGAGGGTGATAATTAGTCCTATGAAGAGATGAAAACTCCTCTTTCTCTCCAGGTTCGCTTTATATGATTTTTTAAGGTCCATGATATATGATTTAAGGTGCTTTACATGATAGAAACATCAAGAATGGTGCCGTATCTTTTTCATATCTTTAGGGATCAACAATAAAACCTCCTACATGAAAAAGAGCCTCTTTATCCCAATGGCAGTATGCCTGACATTGATTTCTTTCCAAACTGTATTGACTGCTCAGCAAAGCGTGGCCGAAAAACTGGGTTACCCAGCAAACACGAAGCTGCTGATTGTGCATGCCGACGACATCGGACTGGCCCAGTCAGTCAATGAAGCTACCCTTACTGCTTTTGAAAAGAAAGGGATCACCTCGGGCAGCATCATGGTGCCCTGCCCCTGGTTCGCCGATTTTGCTGAGCATTATAAGGCCAATCCAAATCTGGATGTGGGAGTCCATATTACCCTGACTGCCGAATGGGATTATTACAAATGGGGTGGCGTTCTCCCTGCCACAGAAATTCCCAGCCTCCTGGATGAAAACGGCAACTTCTATGCCTCGGTGGAAGAGGTGGGACAACATGCCGATCCGGCGGAGGTGGAGAAAGAGATACGTGCCCAGATAGATAAAGCCATTGCCTATGGCATCCAGCCTACCCACCTCGATACCCACATGGGTTCAGTGATGGCCAAACCGGAAATGATGCAAATCTATCTGAAGCTTGGATTGGAGTACAAGATTCCAGTGTTTATTCCCCGAATGATCCTGCTTGGAATGCCGGAGGAGGCCAGGGAGAAAATGAAAAAAGAATACGTGCTGGTGGACAATTTCTTCATGATGAATACCGATGATCCTGGACTTACCTGGGAGGAAGCATATGCAAAAATGATCGTCAAGGTCAAACCAGGATTGAATGTAATGATTGTGCATGTGGCCAGTGACAATGCAGAAATGCAGGCGATTTCTGTGAATCATCCTGCATTTGGTTCTGCCTGGAGGGCCAGGGACCTGGAGTATTTATTGAGCCAGGAATTTAGGGACATACTGAAAGAACAAAACATTCAGCCGGTCACCTGGAAAGAGATCAAGGAGGTGATGTAGCTGAATGTTTTAATATTTAGGAAACTACTCGCCGGCGTACTTTACCTCCGGAATCCCGTTTTTCAATGCCACCGAATGGTACATGGTGGCAAAGGCTGCTGAGATCCACATGGCTGATATAAACACACCCACAAAGAGGCAAATGAGTCCGCCTATCACAATGAAAAATGCCAGAAAACCCATGAGAAAGATCTGCCACCCATAGCCGCGGGTCATGTCCCAGCTTACCCTGAGTGCATCCATCACATCCATTTCCTCATCCACCACCAGGTAGGGAACAAAGGCGAGCCTGCAGGCAAAAATGATCCCGGGAACAACCAGCATGACAATTCCCATGCCCACAATTACACCCACCACAATGTTGGCAATCACTGCATTCCAATAGTTCTTCTGGAAAACAGCGAAAATGTCTTTGATCTCTATGCGTTCTCCCCTGATCGCCTTCAGAAAAACCCATTTAGCACCATAAGAGATGGGGCCTGCCACAAAGACGCCATAGGCAATTCCGAACATCACCAGTGGCAAAATGAACCATTCGAAATGATCCATTTTCCATTGTCCGAAAGAAACCGGACCTGTCAGCAGCATATAGATAATGGATACCACCAGCAATTCCACAAAATAGATCCAGATAATCTTCCACGCGACAGAGTAACTTTTTCCAGCATCGGGGTAGAAGTCGTATTGTTCATTATTAAGTATTGTTACCATGAGTTTGGAGTTTTAAGTTTCAGTACCAAATGTAGGGTGCTTGACAGGGCCTTCCTTCAGACTTAAGTAGTGAATGCAAAGAATCCTACTTTAGTTTGAATCGGCGCCAGACTATACTTTAGTAGGATTTTGAGCTTGCATCCCGGCGGTCAAAGGCAATATTTGTATCTTGACATTTCACTTCAACAATTATGAGTGCATCCTGGCGCCTTATATTACTTCTGATCCCGCTGATTGCGGGTGCTATCGCCATTTTTTTTACTTTCCGGCTCAATAAAAGATATCGGATTCCCTTTGTAAACAGCTACTTTTTCTATCTGGTTTTCCTATATATTTTCGGCACCTACAGTCTGGCCGGATCAGGAATCCTGGAGTTTTTGCTGACCGGGATGGAAGTGGACCCGGAGGTCTTACATTCTTCCCGTCTTTATGCCATCTTCCTGGGTATACCTTTTATCGGTCTCTCGCATTTCATGTTCCTGAGAAGTATCCGGGAATTCTTCAATAAAAAGCAATCTCTCCTCTTCATCATTCTGTATTTTACCGTAATCCTTGCGGCTTTTGTGCTTTATGGAATTTACATGGTGAAGTTCAACTATTCGGCTGGTGGAACCACCCTGGATGTGGTTTCCCTGCAACGCCAGGTGTTCTGTGGATTCATGATTTTTGTCTATATGTGGGCCTTTTTGTCGATTCTTCTTTGGTCTCGTAAACTTACATCTTTGGCAAAAAAATTCATTTTGACTTTTGGTGCCAGCTACTTGCTTTTTATGATACTTGGTGTGATCCTGATTTTTATTCAAGCATTAATTCCGTACTCCCAACATCTCTTTATTTTGATTTTTTTATCCCTCCACCTGGTTCCCATCTTTTTCCTGAACCTGTACCTCGATAAGACCAGCGTAAGTGAAAATGACAAGGAGGGTGACTACGAGACCCGGCTTTCCAGGTTTGCGGAAAAACATGAGATCTCTAAGCGGGAATGTGAAGTGGTCCGGCTCATTTGCCAGGGATATAGCAACCAGGAGATAAGCGATGAGCTGTTTATATCTTTGCAAACCGTCAAGGATCATACCCACCGGATCTTTGTGAAAACAGGAGTCAGGAACAGGGTGCAGTTGACCAACATGATCAGGTAAGAAAGAGCTAATGAATTTGGACAAAAGAGCACAACTTAGTGCCTATCTGGAGGAGCAGGAAATCCCCTATGAAATTCACGAACATCCACCCGTACCCACGGTGGAAGAGGCTTTGCCCTATTGGAAAGACATTGAGGCCGCACACTGCAAAAACCTGTTCTTCAGAAATCACAAAGGCAATAAGCACTATCTGGTAATTCTGGATCACAGGCGCACTCTGAATATCAGGGACCTGGAACAGAGACTGAAACAGGGAAAGATCTCCTTTGCTTCTCCCAAACGAATGGATCGATACCTGGGTGTTGGTGGCGGATCGGTCTCGGCATTCGGGATCATCAACGACCATGAAAGCCATGTGCATCTTTTCATCGACAAACGTTTAAAAAATGTGGAGCGTATTAGTTTTCATCCCAATGAGAACACCGCAACCTTTGTGATCTCCTTTGCATCCTTCATTAAATTCCTTGAGTCGTGCGGCAATTCCTATGAATTTATTGCGTTGTATGATGACGAGTCAGAAGGGATTTAATTCGAATTTCCTAAATTGCAGCCGGTATGAAAAAAATATTAATAGTCCTCCTGGGATCCTTAATACTACTCCCTGCCTGCTTCGATGATCCCATCACAGGCCCGGAAAACCTTACAGCGCGCCTGATTTTCTATAACAATCTGATGGAAGCTGATAAGATTATCTGGAAAGTGGAGGAAGCTGAATCTACAAGTGGGCAAAGCTATGGCATACCGTACGAAGGGACAGTTGAAGTGGGTGGATATGACCACCCGGTTCGTATTGCTGCTTCCACACTGGAAGGGGGAGTAACACTTGATAGCCTCGATTGCTCTCTTGACCCATTTAGTTACTACATGGTATCCATTATAGGAACTGAAGAAGAGCCACGTTTGCAATGTGATAGCATGGATACCTCCTTCCCTTCCCCTGGCATGGTGAAGATGCGTTTTCTGCAGGCTTCTGAAAGTATGGGTGAGGTTGATATTTACATTGGAGGAGACTTGCCCGAACATCGAAGATTTATTGGAATAGCATATGGCCAGCTTTCTGAATATGTGGAGGCCACAGAGGAGTCCTTCTGGACTGCCATCATCGTTACTCCTGCACAAACTGCCCCGGCCGATTCCATCATCCTCTCATATACAGTAAATATTAACTTTGCACACAACAAGACCTATTTCGGGATCATCAATCATAACGAGACGGATCCTGAATCCTCTTTCAGGATGCAGGTGTTTGACCAGCCATCCTACTAAATGGATGCCATTGTTAAATGGTATCTACCAGACCAAGAAATAATTTGCAGTATTTATCAATACCCATTATGGAAAAACAGAGAAATATGAAACAGCACGTCTCCTTTGTGGGAGCTTTGCATGTGGGCTTCGGAATCCTCGGGCTTGTGGGCGCCCTGGCCGTTTACTTCGGATTTCATTTTGTGTTCAATTTTATTGAGGATGAACCCATTGCTAAAGAGGTTATCACGCATTTGGGAAATGCAATAGCACTGATGCTCCTCTTTTTCAGCAGCCTTGGAATCATAGGGGGAATCGGCCTTTTCTCCTACCAATCCTGGGCCCGCATCCTGGTGATGATCGTATCCGCCATGAACTGCCTTAACGTTCCGGTGGGTACCGCTAAAGGAGTATATTCCATCTGGGTATTAATGCAACCCGAAACCATAGAACTTTTTAATGCATCCAACCAATCCTGATCTTATGAAAAAACAATTTATATTCTTCATCTTCATCCCCTTATTGCTGGTTTCCTGTAAAAAGGATCCCGAACCGCAGCCAGTAGAGATTCGTGCCTATGCCTCAATCATTTCGCTTCTGAGAGAACCTTTTGCCGTCACCTGGGTGGTAGATGGTGTTGTGGTCCCCGACGAACAAGCCTATGGCTCAAGGATTATGGGAGGTATCCTGCTGGAGGGTGCTACGGAAGAAATCTCCTTCACAGCCGAAAATTCTGACAACGGTGCGCAAATCGAAAGTCTCTTGCTCACCATGGACAGAGACAAGGACTACCTGGTAGTTCTGTACGGATCTGCCGAGGAGCCATTAATGGAATTCCAGGAGTTGGAAACCTCCCGGCCCGAGCCTGCGAATGTGAAATTCCTTTTCCTCCATGCGGCCGCTTCCCTCGATTCCGTCGATATTTACATGGGCGGTACTGAAGTGGGTAACCTGGAAGTTAGCGACTTGAGTTTCTCAGAGCAATCCGAGTACTTCGAAGTAAGTGAATACAATGCCAGGACTTCGGTGACAGTGACCGAGCATGGCGATGTTTATGATCCGGAAAAAGAGCTCCTTAATTATACATATAACGACCTGATCAAATCCAATACCAACTACTTTTCCGTGGTAGGTAATGTCAATGGGGATACAGCCGATTCAGAGCTTAAACTCTGGCTCTACAATCTTCCCACACAATAAAAAATCTAATAACGTGCCCGCCTTGTGTAATGGGTGTGCAGCAATTCGTGGGATTTATGTCCCAGGGGCTCTCCCAGAAATTCCTTGTAGATCCCTACCACTTCCGGATTTTCATGGGATTTCCTGATCTCCATGGACATGTCTTCCGCATAAATCGCCTCGGTCCGCTTTTTACGGATCTTCTCATTGGTGGGAATGGGTTGTCCGCCGCCTCCCAGGCAACCGCCCGGACAGGCCATCACTTCGATGAAGTGGACATTGATCTCACCACTTTTTACTCCGTCCATCAAAGCACGAGCATTGACCAGTCCGTGAGCCACGGCGCACTTCAGCTCCACTCCGTTAAGGAAACTCCACTCCTCCTTGCAATCTTCGAGGAGAACAGAAGCCTGTCTCACTCCTTCCATCCCCCTTACGGGTGTAATGTTCAATCCCTCGAAAGGCACCTCCCGGCCTGTGATAAGCTCATAGGCAGTCCTTAGTGCCGCTTCCATAACACCCCCGGTGGCACCAAAAATCACGGCTGCTCCCGAAGAGGCTCCCATGATGCTGTCGTACTTGTCCTCGTTCAGCTTATTGAAATCGACGCCGGCCTGTTTGATCATCCTAGCCAACTCACGGGTGGTCAGAACATAGTCCACATCCTTGTACCCGCTGGATCGCATTTCAGGACGATTGGCCTCGTATTTTTTTGCAGTACAAGGCATGATGGAAACACTAACCACATCTTTTGGATCAATTTTTCTCACCTGGGCATAGTAAGTCTTGGCCAAAGCCCCAAACATCTGTTGCGGGGATTTACAGGTAGATACATTGCTTAGGTATTCGGGAAAGGCATGCTCAATGAACTTGATCCATCCCGGTGAACAGGAAGTGGTCATGGGCAGTGCCACGGTCGGATCCTTATCCACCAGCGCCTGCTTCAGTCGTGTCAGCAATTCCGTTCCCTCTTCCATGATGGTGAGGTCGGCAGTAAAATCGGTATCCAGAACAGAATCAAAACCAAGTCGCTTCAATGCAGAGACCATTCTACCTGTCACCCTTTGGCCTGGCTCAAGTCCAAGCTCTTCACCAAGTCCCACCCTTACGGCTGGAGCGGTCTGCACCACCACATGTTTTGAAGGATCGAGTATGGCATCCCACACTTCATCCAGGTAGGTGCGCTCCACAAGTGCTCCGGTGGGACAACGGTTGACGCACTGACCGCAGTTGGTGCAGATCACTTCCGCCATGGAGAGATCCTCAAAGGTGCTGATCTTTTGATGTTCCCCCTTGTGAGCTACAGTTAAAGCATTTACTCCCTGCAGCTGCTCACAGGTTCTCACACACCTCTGACAACGAATGCATTTGCTGTCATCTTTCTGAATGGAAGGGGAAAAACGATCGATGGTATAATCCTTAATGTTGATGAGGTCCAGCAAAAGGTGGTCGCCCACACAGAATTCGTTGGAGAGGTCCTGCAATTCGCATTTTCCGTTCTTATAACACTTAGTACAGTCCGCATTGTGTTCGGAAAGCAGCAGTTCAATTACGTGCTTCCGTGCAGAACGTACCTTCAAGGAATTGGTCAGGATCTGCATCCCTTCACTGACCGGTGTGGCGCAGGCCGAAAGCAGCGATTTGCCTCCCAACTGCTCCACCACACATACCCTGCAGTTACCTGCTACGCAAAGGTCATCGTGGTGACACAATGTGGGAATCCTGAAGTTCAGTTTTTTGGCAGCCTCAAGAATGGTGGTCCCTTCATCCACCTTGAGTAACATACCGTTTATGGATAGCTTTATCATGATATCTTCTTTTCTGATTGCTCTTAGTAAATGATTTCTTCCTTAAAATTCTCCACGATGGAGCCAAAGGCATTACCCACCGACTGACCCAGTCCGCACTTGGAAGCACGCTTCATGGTCTTCGCCAGTTTCACCAGCTCGTCCAGGTATTTTGAGTTCTTATCGCCACGTTTTACCGCTTCCACGCCTTTTAATAATTGTTGGCATCCCACCCGGCAGGGAGTACACTGTCCACAGGACTCCTCGGTAAAGAAATCCAGGTAATTGTGCAGCACATTGTACATAGAACGGGTTGAATTAAACAGCTTCATGGAACCTCCAGTGGGGACTCCTTCAAAACCAATGATGGTTTCATCAAACTTTTTTCGCGGGACACAAAAGCCTGAAGCTCCTCCCACCTGTACTGCTTTGGTATCTCCATCCCCAAATTCATCCACAAATTCATCTACCGACATTCCCAGCTCAAGCTCGAAAATACCCGCTTTGGGAGTATCGCCCGATACCGAAAATACCTTGGATCCTCTTGAATCTTTGGTTCCAAGCTCTTTAAAATGGGATGCTCCGTAAAGCATGATCATCACGGTATGTACCAGGGTTTCCACGTTATTGATGGTGGTGGGCTTGCCAAACAGTCCCGATGCGGTGGGATAGGGTGGTTTGTTCCTGGGTTCTCCTCGCTTTCCTTCGATGGATTCGAAAAGGGCACTCTCTTCCCCGCAAATATAGGCACCACTGCCCAGGCGGATATGAATCCTGAAATTGTGGTTGAACTCGTCCATCATCTTATGGAAGGTGTCTAGCTGAGCGTTCAGTTTTGGGATCATGAACTTATACTCGCCCCTTAGATAGACATACCCGTTCTTGGCTCCCACGGCCCTTCCTGCAATGGCCATTCCGCAAAACACCTTTTCTGGTACCTGGTCGAGTATCTCCCGATCCTTAAAGGTTCCGGGTTCTCCTTCATCTGCATTACATACAATGTATTTTACCGGCTCTTTCTCCTGAAAAGTATACCTCCACTTCAACCCGGTAGGGAATCCAGCACCTCCCCGTCCTTTCAGGTCCGATTCAAGTACCTTCTGGCAAATGGCATCAGGATCCATTTTCATGATCTCCTCAATAACATCTCGGCATTCGACTTTTTCGAAGATGAGATCCACCCGTTTTACATGCTTATCACTCATGCTATGTTTTTTTTCTTTGTTTATTTCTTGATGTACTCTCTCAAAATCTCAGTCACCTTTTCCGGAGTAAGTTCGGTATAGGGTGTGTCGTTGATCAGCATTGCCGGCGCTTTGTGGCACCATCCTATGCAATTCGCCTCCAGAAGACTGAACTTTCGGTCGGGAGTGGTCTCTCCAATTCTCATCTTCAGAATATCCTCTATGGTGGAGAGGATGTCATTCTTACCCTTCATGGCACAAGAAATAGTTTTGCAGATTCTGATGATATATTTGCCCCTGACTTCTGTATCCAGGAAAGTATAAAAGGTCGCTGTCCCATACACGTCAGCAGCCGATATATCAAGTTCCCTGGCCACATCCACCATGTCCTGCCTGGATAAGTACCTGTTATGAACCACCATGTCCTGCAGGATCGGAATCAGGCTCTCACGGGTCCTGCCATGCTTGTTGGCCAGCTCCCTAACTAATTCATTTTCAATAATCGTCTCCATGAGCTCTCAAGAAATTAAATGTAATGCGTTGGTTTTGTGCAAATTATAAATTCTCTGTTATTCGTTTCACACAAAGAAAGATCAAATTTAGAATTTTGATGTGATTTATATAACAATAAAAGTCATATTTTATCCCCAGCCACAAATAAATATTCGATCTAAATAAGAATAGCACGCTTTTTGCTGTAAGTAAATATCTTACAATACACCATTATAAATAGCTGGAGACCCTGAATCCTATCATAAATCCTATAAAATCAAAAAAAATATTAAAATAAACTAACATTTTAGTTGGTTAACTAAATATTTAGTTTTATGTTTGTACCGAGCATCGATGAAAAAGCATACTATGAACACACTTACCAAAGCCGAAGAACTGATCATGCAAATCCTCTGGGACGAGAAGGAGGGCTTTGTTAAGGATCTGCTCAAAAAGTTCCCGGAACCCAGGCCAGCCTATAATACTGTATCCACTATTATCCGGATCCTGGAGAAGAAAGGTTTTGTGGATCACCGGAGCTTTGGCAAATCTCATCAGTACTTTCCACTTGTGAGCAGGGAACAATACCGAAACGAGCGTTTCTCCTACCTCATGAAAGATTACTTCAACAACTCCATGAAGCAGGTCCTCTCCCATTTCGGAAACAGTGGATCGCTCAATCTTAAGGAGGCAGACGAAATTATCCAGCTGATGGAAGAAATCAAACAGAAAGGAGGCAAGGATGAATAACCTCTTTAGCTACCTGGTGGAGCTTAATATCTCCCTGATGATCCTGTTTGTGGCTTACAAACTCTTCTTCGAAAAGGACAGGAATTTCTTAATCCGTCGAATTTATCTGCTTGGAGTGGCTATTATGCCCCTGATCCTGCCCCTGATGCCCAGCACCCTTCGCATGCCTGTCAGCGACCTGACCCCGGTTTCCATCACCCTTGAGGAGATCACCCTTTTTGGCTCCGGACCCGTACAGGTGAGCAGCGGATCCATGTCATTCATTAATATATTATTCCTGATTTACCTGGCTATTTTCACTCTGGGCTTCATAAAACTCCTTTTGCAACTGGCAAAAATTCTACGGGCCAGCTTCACTTCCAAACGCTTCGAAGCGGGAGGCACCACATTACTGGCAAGTAAGACCCTGCATGCCAGCTCATTTTTTGGATTTATATTTATTGACCCCGCCAGAACAGAGGAGGAATCCTTTTCCCTGATCCTGGATCATGAAGGTATTCACAAACGAGAATGGCACTCCGTTGATCGCATACTGGTAGAATTTTTTGTAATGATCAACTGGTTTAATCCTGTGGCCTGGATGTTCCGCAAATCCGTGATCCAGAACCTGGAGTTCCTGGCCGATTCGGCTGTACTCCGGAAAGGCACCGATCCAATGAAATACCAACTGTCTATATTAAATCAATACATAGGAAGCGCTTCTATTTCCAATCAATTCAGTAGTCAAATTAAAAACAGAATCAACATGCTAAACAAAAATTATAAATTGGGATCCCGGTGGAAACTGTTCCTGCTGGTCCCGCTGACACTTATCGCCTTTTTCTTCGTGGCCTGCACGGATAAAGATGCGCCTATAACGGAAATCGATGCCATTGAGGAAGTATCCGCAGATGCAGCCGAATCTGTTGATGTACCCGAATCTGAAGTTTTCTATATCGTGGAAAAGATGCCCGTGTTTAAAGGGGACGAAACCCATATGGAATTCCGCAAGTACATTGCCACGAACCTGAAATATCCCACTGAAGCCAGAGAAAATGGTGCATCCGGCAAAGTTTTTGTCAAATTCATTGTCACGAGTGAAGGAAAAGTAATTATCCCCGACCAGGAGACCCTGGCAAAAGCTGAAGCAAAACCTCTTGATGAGGTGGTGGTTGTCGCATACCGCTCGCTGCAGGAAGATGCTGAGACTCCCGATGAAAAATACATCCAAATGCTCAAAGATGAAGCAGTAAGGGTCGTATCCTCATCACCGGACTGGGAACCAGGTTCACAAAGAGGAACCAAAGTAAACGTGATGTTTACCTTCCCCATAAATTTTGCCCTTCAGTAGATCTATCATTGACCACCGGACAGAGATCCGGTGGTCATTTTTTGTAGTTTCACTTTCCGCATGGAAACAAAGATAAAGTTAACTACCCCTTTGTGGCTACTCATCTTACTAGTAAATCTTTACGCTTGCCACTCCCATAATACATCCCAGAAAGATAATACCGCCTGCCTGCTTGACTCCCTCATTCAGATTCAACAGATCAACGAAAAAACCATTCTGGTTTCCTTCGGTGCGGAATCCATATCCGCCATCAAGACTGACAAGGGCATTGTGCTAATAGATGCAGGCATATCCACTGGCCTCACTAGCATGTTCAGAAAGAAAATCGAATATGAATTTAAAGGCAGACATTTTACCTATGTCATTAATACACATGCCCATCATGACCATTACAGAGGTAACAGCGTTTTTCCAGAAGCAGAAATCGTGGGACATGAGAATGGCTTAGACGAAATTGAAAGTCAATGGAAAGATTCGGAAAAAGTTAAGGCATCCCTGGAAGAAATTCTGAACGAATATAAAGCCAAACTACAGGATTGTGTCCCTTATTCTGAGGAATGGTATTACAACTTTCAGCAAAAAACCAGATACCAAAATGCATATAATGATGCCTTAGACTCGACTCCAATATTAAAACCCACAATTATTTTTTCCGATGATCATGTCATTCATATGGGCGATATTACATTTGAAATGAAGTACTTTGGAAAATGCCATTCAAATAGCGATATTTTCATTTATGTCCCAGAACTAAAAATGTTGTTTTCCGGTGATTTAATGTTTCAATACGGCAGGCCAAGCATCCGTGATAATACAATGACAGAAAAGGAAATTTGGCTTAAATCACTTGCCTGGACAGAAGAAAGGATTCACAATATTGAAAAAGTGATCGGAGGACATGGAGAAATACTTACTGTGGATGATCTGAAAGCATTTGTTGGAATCATTGATGATATACTAGAACAAAATAAAAATGAAAGTACTCTATAGGACATTTTGCCTCCTTGCCTTATGCCAGATCCTGCCTGTGCTGTCTGCCCAGGATAATCTTACCGAACTGTACTATTCCGGTGACTACAGGCAAGTCATTGACCTTTCGTCCCAACAAATCGAATCGGGCGATACAGCGGTCAACACCTACTATCTGAAAGCCCTGGCTGAATCGCAGTACGGGCAAACCGGAGCATCTATTGCCACCCTGCAACAGGCCATGGCCATACACCCTGACAATGCCAGGCTCCTGCGCATGATTGCCGTTCAGTATTTTGAAGCAGGCGATTATGTCAAGGCGAATCAGAGTTATACCCTCCTTGTGCAGGACGACAGCACGGACGTAAGCTCCTGGCTCAAGCTGGCCGATATTGCATCTTTCAGACAGCACAACGAGAAGACCATTGAGGCCTTAAACCAGGTGCTTCGGATTGATTCCATGAACCTTTCGGGCCTGATGAAAATGGGCGATATCCTGTACAGACACAATAACAGTGACGCCATCGTGTATTACCAGAAAGCCTTTATTCTTTACCCGGACAACCAGAATGCGGCCTATGCCCTGGGGAACCTACATATCCAGGCCAAAGAAGCCTGGAAGTGCATCCCTATTTGCGAATACATGCTCAGGCTGGACACGACCAGCATCAAATTCAGTAAGCTGCTGGGCTATGCCTATTATAAGATCGCCGACCCTCAGGCGGCTGTCAGGTATTTTGAATATGCCAATCAACTGGGCGACTCCACCGTCTTTGCCTTTAAATTCAAGGGTATTTCCCATTACCTGCGGACCGATTTTGAATCGGCCATCACATCCCTGCAGATTGCCACTGTAAAAGACAGCCTCGATGCAGAAATTCACTTCTTCCTGGGAGCCAGCCTGGCTACCACCAAAGCAAAAAAAGAGGCCATGTATCACCTGAACAGATCGCTGAAGCTGATGCAGCCCGATCCTTCCATTCTCTCACGCATCTATTCCGAACAGGGCAATATCAAACGTCTGGAAATGGAATATGAGGAGGCTTTCTCCCTCTACGAGCAAGCCTGGGAAGCAGATACCACCAATGCCATGTCGCTCTATTTCATGGCCTCCATCCTGGATAACAGCATGCGCAGGTCCAAAGAGGCCCTGGTGGTATACCAACGTTACATCGATGCCCTGGAAAATCTCCCGGAAAAGGAAGAGAGCAGTCAGGGTATTTCTGTAAGAGCCATAGTGGAAGACCGGATTGTGACCCTGAAGGAGGAAATATTTTTCAGGGATGAATAGCCACTGAGCTCCTACGATCCTTCCATATTGCTTATTCCATAATAATTCGTAACATTTGTATACCAAAACCATAGTGGAATGGATACACCTATTGTGCTTCTTATACAGGGAATGCTGGCTCCAGGATTGATGATATCTGCCTGCGGATTGCTTTTGCTGGGCATGAATAACAAATACAGTCTGGTGGTGAATCGCATCCGCCTGCTGAACGAAGAGAAACGAAAAATCTTTCACCAGAAGCAAATCGATGAAATCGACAGCAACAGGTTAAGCAACATAGAGCTTCAGATCAGCCACTTGATAGAACGAATTTCCCTTGTCCGCAATGCAGTTTTCAGCTACTCACTGGCCGTGGCTCTTTTTATTGTGAGCTCTGTATTGATAGGGCTAACCATCAGCAAGAAAACTCCTGGCTTCGACTGGCTCATTGTGGCTTTCTTTTATGCAGGCATGTTTGCCGTTTTCATGGGCATTGTCTTTGCTGCTATTGAGGTCTGGAAAGGATACCGCATTGTCAAGATCGAAATCTCCGAGATTTACAAGCCTGTGGATTGAATCCAAAGCTTAGCTTTGCTCTATCTGGATGTGGGAAAGGCTCGTTAGCATATTTCGTAAAAAGGCTTAATTTTGAGTAAATGAGCCAAGCATGAAGGAACTACGCAAATACTATCGCATCAAAGGCAGCCCGGAAGAAATATATGCAGCACTTATAAATCCTTTTGCCATATCCCTCTGGACCGGAGCCAAAGCTGAAATGAGCGAAGAACCTGGAAGCAGCTTTTCCCTGTTTGACGGAGACATTGAAGGAGTCAACATCTCCTTTGAGAGGGATAGTAAAATAAGCCAGGAATGGTTTTTTGGCGACCAGGATGAGAAGTCCATAGTAAACATTACCCTTCGGCCCGACAGGCATTATACCAAAATTGAATTGCATCATAACAATATCCCGGAAGAAGCCTATGAAGATATGGTCCACGGCTGGGATAATTTCTATTTTGGCGGTTTGAAAGACTTTTTTGAAAAGTAAGCAAGATGTCCCGGAAAATCATTCCCTTTCTACTTATCCTGCTTTTGCTGCCTTTGGGTATCGCCGGAAGGAGCCTGGATGAAATCAAACGAAGCGGAGTAATCTGGGTGGCCTTTACCTCAGATGATCTGAAAAACATCAACTACGACCTTGCCCTTGAATTTGCCCGTTACCTGAACGTGGAGTTGAAAGAGGTGAAGATTGAATGGGATGAAGCCTTTATGTTGAACGGCTCCATTCCGGAGGACATGCAGACCAATCCCGGTCTCCGTTATACTCCCGATGCTTTGAAACGAGCTGATATCATCTGTTCCACGTTTACTGTAATGGAATGGCGCAAAAGACTCTTTGGTTTTGCCGAAACACTTCAGACGGCCGAATTGCTTATGATCAATAAAAACGAGGTGGCTCCCGCTGACTTCAATGATTTGGCTGGCAAACGGATTGCTTTTATGGGTGAAACTTCCATTGAACAGCACCTGCTGGAAATAAATGCTACCCTCACAGAGAAAATGAAGCTGGTAAGGACCAGCAGTTCCGAAGAAACTGAGCAATTGCTTGAAGAGCTTAAGGTGTACGGAATTGTGCTTGATGCCGATGAAGCCCTGCTTATCAATGCAAAGAGCGGCCAGAAATATAAGATAGCCATACCCATCAGTGAGGTCTCACGCTCTGCCTGGGCTGTTGAAAAGAACAATCCCTTGATCCTGGAGGTGGAGAATTTTTTCGAGACCATTGCCAGTACCGGATTCCTGGATGACATCTTTTTTCGCCGTTTTGGAATTACCTATAAATC
>Ga0316191_10000474_pt1 | contig 26181 bp, 19 predicted proteins | sample Eddworburr2cm_MG_FD_204928 | JGI IMG/M metagenome (GOLD analysis project Ga0316191, IMG submission 204928) | Coastal sediment microbial communities from Maine, United States - Eddy worm burrow 2 cm | ecosystem: Environmental > Aquatic > Marine > Coastal > Sediment | place: USA: Maine... | reverse complement strand
ATCCGCGCTGGTCGCCGCGCTGCAGCGGCACTACGAGATCGATCCCAGGCCGTTGTTCGAGGAGGCCGGTCTCGACATCAGCTATGTCGTCGGAACCGTCTACCGTTACCCGGTATCGAAAACCCGCAAGGTGTGGGAACTGGCCGAAGCGGCGACCGGCGATACCGCGCTCGGCCTGATGGTCGGACGCTATGCGCGGGCCACCGATATCCACTCGATCGGTTTCGGGATGTTGGCGGCGAGTTCGATCAGGGACGCGTTGCAGCGCCTCATCCGTTACCGCAGGGCTTTGCATTCGACGATGGAACTGGGCCTGGAACGCGACGGCGATACCGAAGCGCTCGTGATCCAGAGCGATCCGTCAGAGATTGCATCGATCCACGGCATCGATGCGTTTTTCGTCAGCCTGTTGAAATTCTGCAGGAATCTCTACGGTCCCGGGTTCCAGTTTGTGCGGGTCGAATTGATGCGCCCGAAACAACAGCCGGCGCGTTACGAGGAGAGCTTCGGGTGCCCTGTCCGGTTTAACGCTGAGCGTAACGCGATCGTATTCGACAGCTCCGTGCTGGATTCGCCACTGGCCAGCGAAAACCGCGACCTGGCGTTCCAGAGCGACCGCGTCATCGAGCAGTACATTGCCAGCCTGGATCCCGACGAAGTGTCATCGCGGGTACGCGAGTTGCTGCTCGAACTGTTGCCCTCGGGCGAGGCGAGCGGCGACTCGATCGCAAAAAAACTAAACAAAAGCATGAGTTCGCTGCAACGCGCGTTGCGGGCCGAAGGCACCAGTTACCGTGACCTGCTCGAAGACACCCGGCGTTCGCTTGCCGAGCAGTACATCGCCGAGCAAAGCTACAACCTTGCGCAAATCGCCTACCTGCTCGGGTTTGCCGACCAGAGCAACTTTACCCGCGCGTTCAAGCGCTGGACCGGTTTGAGTCCGAGCGAATACCGGGTTCATCGCTCGAGTGAAGCGACGCCTCCGGACCAGATGTCGACCTGAAATCACCGGCACTGAATCTGCTGCGCCGCAACAATAGCGCCCAACAATATCGAGACCTTCCGGATGAATTGCCGGAGAGAGGGCGCACATGCAAACCCAGTTCGTAATGATCTGTAGCAGGGATTTCTGGTTCAAACCACTTGGCACCGACGCGCGGGTCTGGGCGCTTATTGATGCGTTCAGCGGCGAGGACATCACCGTTTATCTGATCAACAACGAGTCGGCGGTCATCGCTTCGCGTCAGTTTCGCTCACGGCGCACTGCGCGCGAGACGTTGCGCGCCGAGGGTTATGTAAGATTGCTCGAGGATCGCAGCGCCCAGGCTTCTGAGGAAGTCCCGGGTGCGCCATTCTACCTCGATCGCCGTGGGCCTCCGCGCGGGGCCGCAGCCTTCTCGCCGTGGCCAGAGCCCGGGTACCCGGCAACTTGCGCCTAGATCGCCGCGGAGTACCAGGGTAGCCGGGCTTTAGCCGCGACTGCGGGACTTGTATTGAGCCTTGATCCTCGCCCCCTTCGCCTGCAGCTTTGGCCGCAGACGCCGCGCCAGCGATGGCGACAGGTAGGCGAGCGTCGCCAGCAGACCGCTTGATTTTGGCATCGCAATTTCCGTGCTCTCGTGAGTTGCCGCGGCCACGATTGCAGCCCCGACCTGTTGTGCCGTGCTCATCGGCTGCGAGAACGTGATGTCGGTAACCGCATCGATGTTGTCCATGATGAAACCGGTATCGATCGGTCCCGGCGAAACCAGCGACACGGAGATGTTCTTGTCTCGCAATTCTTCCGCGAGCGCGAAACTGAATGCGCGCAGGCCGAACTTCGTTGCGGAGTAGGTTGCGGCGCCGGGTACCGGTGCCATCCCGGCGAGCGAGGCGACGTTGACGATTGCGCCGCCACCGGCGCGTTCGAGGTACGGCAGGACCAGGCGCGCCAGGAACAGCGGCGCGGACAGGTTCACTTCCACCATGCGTGGGATTTCGTCCGGATCGAGGCTCTCGACCGGGCCGCGTTTGTGATAGCCGGCATTGTTAACAAGTACGTCTATACGGCCGAAACGGTCGTGCGCCGAGTCCAGCATGCGCTGGCAAGCCACTTGGTCGGTCACATCCAGCGAGGTGATCATCACCTCGGTGTGCGCCGAGAGTTCCTGTGCGATTTTCTCCAATGCCTCGAGACCTCGCGCGACCAGCACGAGATTGGCGCTCGCGCGCGCAAATTCCCTCGCGGCCGCGGCGCCGACGCCCAGGGATGCCCCGGTAATGATGACGGTCTTGTCGCGGAAGTTTCTGCCCATTGGTGTCTCCTGAAATGATGCGGCGACCGGGTCCGCCGCAACGCGTGGCTAGAGGAGTTACGGTCAGCCGCAAGCGCGAGATGCCCGTTTTCCCGTATCTTTGCGTTGTGATCTAGACTTGCCGGGTATGAGTTTTGAGTTCGATTCTAGACCGGTTGAGGCACGACGTCTGTCAAAATCTGGCCATGCGATCCTTGTATGAACGATAAAAAATGTGTCCTCGCAATCGACCAGGGTACGACCAGCAGTCGTGCCATCGTGTTCGATGCGCGTTGCAACATCGTTTCCGTGGCGCAGCAGGAATTTGCGCAGATTTACCCGGCGGGTGGCTGGGTCGAGCACGATCCCGAAGCGATCTGGTCGAGCGCGGTAGAGGCGGCGCGCCGGGCCATTGCGGCGTCCGAGGCGCGCGGCTTTCGGGTTGCCGCGATCGGTCTTACCAACCAGCGCGAGACCACACTGCTATGGAACCGCAATGACGGCCGTCCCGTCCACAATGCGATCGTGTGGCAGGACCGGCGTACCGCCGAGGCATGCAGGCGGCTGGCCGAGGAGGGCCTGGAAACGCAGTTTCAGTCTCGTACCGGATTGTTGCTGGATCCGTATTTCTCGTGCTCGAAGCTCGCCTGGCTGCTCGATCATGTGGATCGCGCGCGCAGTCGCGCAGAGAACGGCGATCTCGCGTTTGGCACGGTTGACAGTTTCCTGTTGTGGCGCATGACCGGTGGCCGGGTTCATGCCACCGATGCCACCAATGCCAGCCGCACCGGCCTGTACAACATATATACCGGGCGCTGGGACGACGAGTTGCTGCGCATGTTCGATATCCCGAGTGGGCCGCTGCCCGATGTGCGTGACTGCGCTGCGGATTTTGGTATGACGGATCCCGCCCTGTTTGGCCGCGCCATTCCGGTGACCGGCATTGCGGGCGATCAGCAGGCGGCTGCGATCGGTCAGTGCTGTTTTGCGCCGGGACAGATCAAGAGTACCTACGGGACCGGTTGTTTCCTCTTAGTCAACACCGGTGAGCAGGCGGTTGCCTCGGGTAGCCGTTTGTTGACGACCATCGCCTACCGCCTCGACGGCGTCACCGCCTATGCGCTCGAGGGCTCGATCTTCGTTGCCGGTGCGGCGGTACAGTGGCTGCGCGACGGGCTGGGGATCATCGGTCACGCGGCAGATACCGAGGGACTCGCTGCCGGCCTGTCCGGCAATCACGGTGTCTATCTGGTTCCGGCTTTCACCGGTCTCGGCGCGCCGTTCTGGAACCCGGAGGCGCGCGGCGCACTGTTCGGTGTGACCCGTGCGACGGGTCCGGCCGAGCTGGCCCGTGCGGCGCTGGAGTCGGTGTGTTATCAGACCCACGACCTGCTGAGCGCAATGGCAAGGGATCGTGTCGCCAGCGCGACGTTGCGCGTCGATGGCGGCATGGTCGGCAATGACTGGCTGGTGCAGTTTCTCGCAGACATTCTCGCTATCCCCGTGGACCGCCCGCAGGTCATGGAGACCTCGGCTCTTGGTGCTGCCTATCTCGCCGGCAGCCGTGTTGGTATTTACGGCAGCCCGGCCGAATTCAGCAGCTTGTGGCAACGTAACCGGCGCTTCGAGCCGCGGCTCGAAGCGGCGGAACGCGCTGCGTTGTTGTCTGCGTGGGACGATGCGGTAGCACGGGTGAATATGCACCCCCTCGGCGCCGCGCCGGCGGCAGATCGACATTGAGGCCGGCCGTGGCCGCGTCCCGGGGTGAGTGCCCGGACCGGCGATGCTATCCTGCCCGGCTTTGGGGGATAACGGGACAACAGTTATGAGAACTTTTTCGAAAACCATTTGCGCCAGTCTCGCGATTTTATTACTCGCGCTAGCCAATCCGCTGAGCGCGGCTGCGCCATTCGATCTGGCCGGCTGGAAACAGCGCTTCAAGGCTGAGCAGTCGATCGATGCGCTGGCGAAGTTGTACGTCGAGTACCAGCTCGAATCCAACCCGGTGTTCGGCATCAGTATCGGTGTCCACGGCAAGGAGGGGGATCCCAGCTATTACGACGACCGGCTTGCCGATACGTCGGCCGCAGCGTGGGCGAGCGGTTATGAGACGCTGTTGTTCCTGCGCGATCGTTTTGCCGCGATCGATACGGCAGCGCTGTCGCGGGCCGAACAGGTAGACCTGCATATTCTGAAGAACGAGGTGGATCAGGAACTGCTGCAGGTGACGCGACTGGGTGCAATGACCAACCCGCTGGGCTATGTGTCGGGTCTCGGCAGCGCCTTCTCCGGCCTCGTATTGCGCGATTATGCGCCGGTCGAGCAACGCCTGGTCAGTTTCGGCCGCCGCTGTGCCGCAACCGGTGCGTATCTCGACGGAGCCAGAGCGGCCCTGTTGCCGCCCTATGTTCAGCCGACCGGGGTGGAGAAGCAGGTTGCGGTAGCGCGGCTGCGTGGCATGGTAAAGACCGGAGGGCTGTTCGATAAATCGTTACCGGAGCTGATCTCGGGTTCGAACCTCTCCGCTGCCGATGCCGCAAAGATCGACAAGAGCTGCGCCGGCGCGGTGGTGGCGATCAACGCCTTCGCCGACTGGTTCGAGACGACCGTCGTGCCGCGCCCGGACGGCGAGTGGCGTCTCGGGCGCAAGCTCTACGAGACCAAGTACGCGGTGCAGATGGACTACCCGCTCGATCCGGATCAGTTGCTCGCCCGCGCCGAAAAGTCACTGGAAAAGACCCATGCCGAGATGGTCGCTGTCTCGCGCCGGATTCACGACGGGTATCTTGCGGACGAGATAAAAAGCGGCGCTATCAAGAAGGCGTCTGAACTCGACGACCAGAGCGTCGTCCGCAATATTTTTGCCAAGCTTTCCGAGGACCGGTCCACGTCGGAAACGCTGATCGAGGACAGCTACGCGCTGGCGGATGCGATCGTCGGCTTTGTCAATGACAAGGACCTGATGGATTTGCCGCCGACCTCGAAACTTCGCATCGAGGATATCCCGCCGCATCTGGCCGGTTTTGCGGTAGCCCAGATCATCCCGGCACCGGCGTTCGAGCCGGAGCTGGAATCGGTGTGGTTCTGGGACCTCGGTCTGCTGGCGACGTCCGACAGCTACCTGAAGGAATACAACCGCCCCGCCCTGGCGATGGTCTACATCCACGAGGGCGTACCGGGTCACTTCGTGCAGCTCGAATATTCGAACCGTTTCGATCGTATCGTGCCAAAGGTATTTCTCAACGGGCCGATGGTCGAAGGCTGGGCCACCTATATTGCGACGCAACTGGTCGAGGAAGGCTTTACGATTTACCCGGACCACCCGTACGGCCACGAACTGCAGCAACTGGTCGATGACAAACTGGTCATGCGCAGCATCATCAATGCCATCATCGATATCCGCCTCCACACCAGCGACTGGCCGGAAGAGGAAGCGGTTGCGTTGATGACCGGCAAGGGATTTCAGGAACCGGGCGAAGCGCAGGGCAAGCTCACCCGGGCGAAGCTTTCATCGGTGCAACTGGCGACCTACTATGCCGGGCATATCGCCATCCTCGAGTTGCTCGAGGAATACAAGAAAGTTCGCGGCGACGAGTTTACCTGGAAGGAATTCAACGAACGCCTGGTCAGCGTCGGGTCGCCGCCGTTCTTTGCGATCCGCGAGCAGATGATCGGTAAATGATCGTGCGGGGCGGGCGCCGCGGTTGTGGCGCCCGCTCTGCTATAGTCGCGCTGCGCCAGCGGCACATCACGGAGGATCGACGATGGCTACCCCTTTGCATGTTGTCCAGAATGTTCGCGACCAGGTTTCGGCAGAAGAGTGGAAGGTCAGGGTTGACCTTGCTGCCTGTTACCGGCTGGTCGCGCACTATGGCTGGGATGATCTGATTTACACCCATATTTCCGCGCGCGTACCGGGTGGCGGGCATCAGTTTCTGATCAACCCGATGGGCCTGCTGTTCGAGGAAGTGACCGCGTCGAACCTGGTAAAAATCGATCTCCAGGGAAACAAGCTGCTGGAGACCCCCTACTCGGTCAATCGCGCGGGTTTCGTTATCCACAGCGCGATTCACGAGGCGCGTGAGGACGCTGGCTGTGTGCTGCATTTGCACACCGAGTATGGCAACGCGGTTTCGTGTCAGAAGGAAGGTCTGCAACGGCTGACCCAGACCGCCTGTTTCCCGCTGGCGACGCTGGCCTATCACGACTACGAGGGCGTTGCCGTTCGCGAGGATGAGAAGGCGCGCCTGGTGGCAAATCTCGGCAACAAGTTGGTGCTGATTCTTCGCAACCATGGCACGCTGACCGTGGGGCCGACTGTCGGCGACGCGTTTCATTTAATGTATATCCTCGAGCGCGCCTGCAAGATGCAGATACTCGCCCAGTCCAGCGGACAGGAACTGACGACCATCACCGATGAGGCCTTCATGAATGCCGTGTCCGGTGGCGAGTCGGTTATCGAGGGCGCGGGAGAATATGGGCCCTGGCAGGCCTGGCGGCGCATGCTCGACCGGATCGACACCGGTTACACGGAGTAGCCCGGAGCGGGCCGCGCCGGGCCATCGTCATTTCCGGCATGGTCGCATCCGCGTCGTGGGTCGCTGTCCGGCGAGAGGCGATCCGCGACCAGTGCGACGACGGCCCTCTGTTCCGCGCTGCCCGGCGCACGCGCCAGCCGGGTTTGGCAATGGCGGCGTCGCGACCCGTCGCAGCCCATGTGTCATGTCGCATGAAGAAATCGCATAATCCGGTCCAGGCCAGGAAGGCAGCGCAACAGGGAGCGAGGCGGTGGCAGCAGCCGCGGTAAAACGGACGATCGCCATATTGCTGGTACTGGCTGTCACGCTGCTGGCTGGCGTCTACGGCGATGACCTGCGGCGCGTCTACCGGGTCAATCACCTGTTCGATCCTGATGTGATCGTGGCGAACTTCCGTTCGATGGACGACATATTCGATGCGCGTGGCGTGGCGGCGAGTACCATGCCCCTGCAGTTCGAGCGTCATTCCCGGGTGTTGCCGGAATTCTACGATTTCGAAGGTGAGCGCAGACCGCTCGCGCAATTTCTCGCAGACACCTGGACCACGGGGCTGGTCGTCCTGGTCAATGGGGAACTCGCCCACCAGGAGTATTTTCTCGGCAACCTCAGCGGCTCTCGCACCATTTCATGGTCGGTCGCCAAGTCGGTGGTGTCGGCGCTGGTTGGGATTGCGCTGGGCGAGGGACTCATTGCGGATGTCAACGAGGCCGTGACCACCTATGTACCGTCTCTGGCCGGGAGCGGTTACGCCGATGCGACGCTCGAGGATGTGCTGACGATGTCGTCGGGTGTCCGTTTCGACGAGGACTATGGTGATTTCAATTCCGACATCAATCGGATGGGCCGGGCCGTTGCATTCGGCACGTCGATCGACGATTTCGTCCGCTCGCTAAAGCCTGAGCGCCCCCCTGGTACCTACCATCACTATGTCAGCATGGATACCCAGGTGCTGGCGATGGTGTTGCGCGAGGCCACCGGCGAATCACTCAGCAGCTACATGCAGAGTCGTCTGTGGCAGCGCATCGGGACCGAGGCGGATGCGTACTGGCTTGTCGATCGCAACGGCGTGGAGCTGGCGTTCGGCTGCCTGAATGCGACGTTGCGGGACTACGCCCGATTCGGCCAGCTCTATCTTCAGGGCGGGACCTGGGAAGGCGAGCAGATCGTGCCGGCAGAGTGGGTCAAAAAGTCGGTGAGTCCGGATGCGGCACGACTCCAGCCGGGGCCGAACCCGTCTTCGGATTCGGTGCTCGGTTACGGCTACCAGTGGTGGATACCCGGGGGCGACGAAGATGATTTTCTTGCGCTCGGCATCTACAACCAGTTCATCTACATCAACCCGTCACGGTCGGTCGTCATTGCGAAAAGCTCTGCCTATCCGGATTACAACAGCGATGGCGTAGCAAAGGAGCTCGAGACGATTGCGATGTTCCGCGCGATCGCCCGGCATCTTGATCGCAGCGATCGATGACGGCTTTTTCCCTGCCTATTGGGGTTTGCGGAAGCGATAGATAAAGCGATCGGTCTTGCCGCGCACCGACGGATCGAAACTCGACGTCGTCGCGTCGTCATCAGGCGAACGAAGAGCATTGCTTTCCGCTTCGAAAACGAAACCGGCGGCCACTATTTCTTTCCTCGCAAGCGCCGGATCGATCCGGTGCAGCGTTTCGCCGCTCTCCGCCGGCGCGCCCGGTGCAGCGGCATGGTCAACGACTCCGAGCACCGCGCCGGGCTTCATCGCCTGGTAGATTTCGCTGAGCATTGCCGGGCCATCGATTTTCATCCAGCCGTTCTTTTCGTCGACGTGGTAGATGTCGTGATAACAGAGAATCATTGTGACAGCGTCAAACGTGGCGGCCGGTAAATCCAGTTCGTTGTTTTCGGCCGTAAAGCGCTTTACCCGATCCAGCCGGCCATCGGCGTAGCGTGCCGCGATGGGCTCCTTGAGCCAGTTCAGGTAGGGCTGGTTGTTGTGCGCCCAGACCATGCCATCGCTGCCGACCGTGTACGTGAGGATCTCGGCGTAGTAGCCGCTCCCCGAGTACATGTCCAGAACGGTCATGCCGGGTTCGATCCGGAAAAATTCGAGCACGGTTTCCGGTTTGCGCCGGCTATCGGTTTCGCGATCGGCCGCCGGACGCGCCGGGTTCGCGAGCGCCATGTGAACGGCGCTGGCGCCGGCCGGCGCGGCGGTCGCAGACAGAATCAGGGCCAGCGCGACGCTGGCTGTGGCGAACCTGCTCATCATTGCCCCCTGTATGTTCTTTTCTGCTTCGACCGGCCGCAGGCCAATTGGTTTCGTAGCGCGGCCTGCACCTGGTCCTGACGACCTCAACGTCGTTCATAATTCCGTCTGTGTTTTTGCCCGGTCCGGCAACATCGAGCGCGCGCCGGATTTGCCGGAGCGGCGAGTAGATATGGACAGCGCGATTAACCGGGACTGGATCGAGCACGACTCGGACTTCAATTCGATGCGCGACCATCCCAGGTTTCGCGCGATCATGGAGCGCATCGCCTGATGCCGGTGCGGCCCTCTCCATGATATCGCCCGGCGGCCATGCCACGCCTGTTGCGGGCCTTTCGATAATCAGTGCCGCAACAGGTAATTGCCAGGCGCTTCCGTGAGACTGTCAGATCGCCGGTGTCGAGCCATCTCCGAGTGGCTGCAGCAGCGGGAAGTGGACTTCTGCTCCGGGGCGGATCCGGTCGAAGTTGAGATCCGGGTTGTATTGTCTCAGCAACCAGACCGGCACCTTGTACTGGCGTTGCGCGAGCACCCAGACCGAGTCGCCGGGCTTCACTTTGTGGATTTCCATATCGCGAATCTGATAGCGGGCAAAGAATGCCTCCTGCAGATCGCGATGATAGGCAAGACGGAGCTGTTCGAACGCCGACCGGTCGACATTGGAAAAATCGAGTTTGAGTCGCTGGCCGATCATCACCGGTTTGCCGAAACTCAGGCTGTTCAGATCGCGCAGTCGCTGGGTTCGCACCTTTAGCCAGTCCGCGTAATGCCCGAGCGTTTCCATCGCCTGCACTTCGATCCGGTTGTCGTCGGCGACCGTGTAATCGCTGGGGTCGGCGGCGAGATCCGGTTGCGCTGTGGCGAGTGCGCTGAATTCGATATTGTCGACGGCGGCCTCGGTGCCGGAAATCGGCATGCCGCTGTCCGCAACGACCAGCGGGTCCGCCTGTGCCGCGGTGGGCTGGGGTGCAGGTGTCGGTGCGGCAGCTGGCGCGGGTTGATTCGCTTCGATCAGACCGGTATTGGCTGACGCAGCATCGGTGGTCGCCGGAGATTCTGCAGCGGCAACAACGACGGGTTGCGGCTCCGGTGCCACGACGACACCGTCAGCAGCCGGCAGGCGCAGCACCTGGCCAGCGCGGATCATGTTGCTGCTGCGCAGGTTGTTGATCTGCATCAGGTCGCTGACCGTGACGCCATAGTCGTTGGCGATACCCGACAACGTATCGCCGCGTTTGACCCTGTGGATGACATCCGGTTTTTGCTGGGAATGGCGCTCGCTGGCGTCGATTGCGGCCAGCAGGCTTTCCATATCGCCATTGACCGAGTGGCCCGGCAAACGCAGTTCATAGCCTTTCGGGATGTACTTGTTGCCGGTCCAGACCGTTGGCATCAGCGCCGGGTTGTAGTAACGCAACGTCTCCTCATCGACGCCAAAGCTCCCGGCGGCCGATGCGGCGCTGACATAGTCTTCCATCGGCACTGTGACGATATCGGGTGGGTTGTCGACCTGCAGCGGCCCGAAATACTTTTCCGGGTCGGCATCGATCTGTACCGCAGCAAGAAATGCCGGGTAAAAATTGCGCGATGCGAACCCGAAGGTCCGGCCGCGGTACTGTCGCAGTACGATTTCCGGATCATCGGTGCCGAGCTTGCGGATGGCCCGGCGCATACCGGAAACACCGTGGTTATAGGCTGTCAGCGCCAGCGGCCAGCTGTCCAGCGTGTCATGGTTGTAGGCAAGCAAACTGGCGGCTGCTTCGGTCGCGATGTACGGGTCCATCCGCTCGTCCATTACATGATCGATGCGCATGAAACGCCGGCCTGTCGAGCGCGTGAACTGCCACATGCCGGCCGCACCGACCTTGGAATAGGCGTCGGGGTTGAACGAAGACTCCACATGCGGAAGCGCCGCAATCTCGGGCGGCAGTCCGCGCCTGGCAAGAGTCTCTTCGATAAACGGCTTCCACCGACCGGACCGGACCAGGCCGGCGCGGAAGCGGTCGGCCTGGCCAAGCTGGAATCGCAGCCTTGAGGCGGCCGCCTTCAGTTCCTCGTTGGTGACGTCGTCGGGCCACAAATCCAGAACCCGATTCTCATCTTTTGTCAGCCCGATGCGTTTGCCGCTGGCCAGTCGCAACAGGATTTTCCGGTAACGCTGTTTTGCCGCCGAGATGTCTTTCTTGCGTGCGCGTCGCGACGTATTGGCGCTGTAATCGAGCCGTTCATAGACGATGCCGAGCCTGCGGTCGTCGTGGAGCAGGCCGCTGGTTGTCGGCACTTCGGTGTAGATTCGTGTCCAGAAAGCGACGTCCGGCTCGAGCCCTGCGGGGCGCGGGAAAACGGACTCCGCTGCGGCTGCGCCCGTGACACCCGCGAATATCGTCAATAAAAACAGAAAGCTTGTACGTATCATCGCTGCATCCGGCTCGGTTTTTCTGACTTTTGCGGCGAAAAACGCCGCGTGCTGTCATGGCGACAGACTGGAATCGCAGTGTAGGCGCCCGGGACCCGCGAAGCCGGGACGCAGGTCACGATTTTGACATAAGCGACCGGCACGGTGCATGTACCGGGGCTCCCGGCGCCGCGTTTGCGCTGCCCGGCGCGCCGGGACTCGCCAGTTTTGTCCGGCAGGTTTAGCGCGGACTTGGGCGCGGTGTCGGGCGCGGCCGCGCCGGCAGAGGAGTGGGCCGCGGGCGATTCGTCGGTGGCCTGTGCCCGGGCGGCCGGTGGTGGGGTGGGCGCACTACGACGGTGTTGTTGTAACAGCAGCTGGAACGATAATAAGGATCGCGCCAGTACGAGCCACCGTAGTATCCGCTGCTTGCATAGACTGTCGTCGAGCCAGAGCCGCCACTGCCGGAGCATCCGCTCAGGGTCAGGCAAATAACCAGCAGGGACGCGCTAACAAGAACGGTGATCGTAGCTCTGGTCATGGCGACTCCTCCGTATCGTCCTCGGGGTAGTCCCACCGCAGCAACGCGATCAGCGTGCCGACCGGGTCGGCAATGACCGCGAGATCGCTCTCGAGAATATCGTCATCCGGGGCCAGCAAGACCTTGCCGCCGTGAACCACGATGTTTTCGAGACTGCGGGTCATATTCTCGACGCGAATAAAACCGAGCCAGGTGGGCACCTGTTCGGAATCATCCGACAAAGGACCAATCGCCGCTCGCGCGTGGCCGCTGCTCTGCAGATAGGCGTCGATGAAATCGGGGGTATCCTCCTTGTCGAAGATCTCGTAGCCGAAAATCGTCTGGTAGAAGTCGATGGCCTGAGGTACGTCGCGGGTGAACAGTTCCCACCATATCCAGTCGCCAAAATCCGCGCGGTAGTCGGCGGGGTCACCCGTAGCAGAACGGATGACGCCAAATACCTCCTTGAGTGGCCCCGCATAGATCGCAAACTCGCCGCGATTCGGGTGGTTGCGGTAGCCCAGCAATTCCTCGCCACCTCTTCCGGTTATTGCGGTGCCCGTAGCCTTCACATCTTCGACCGACACGTAATGGACCCAGCGGCCATAGTCTTCGATACCCTCCGGAGCCGCACGATAGGCGACACCGGCGACCGGAAGACCACCGTTATAAAAAATGCCGTAGGCATTCTCGCCGGAAGTGATATTGCGCCATTTCCAGCCGAAAGCCTGCTCGTAAAACTTCCTCGCACGCTCGACATTGTTGGTGAACAGGTCGGCCCAGATAACTTTGCCTGGCAGGTATTCGCTCGTTGGCGGATCGTTGAGCGCCGGCAATGGCGGCAGGTTGACCGTTTGTGCCGGTGCGGGCAGCACGAAAAATAGTAAGACGATCAGGGCGCTGATACGCATATTGGCCCGGCCTCCCTGGCAAGGTTGGTGTTTTGATCGAGCCCGGTGCCAGCATCATCGATGAACTTGGCGGCGAAGTCCAACGGGATGGTTGCGCGCCAAGGATGTTCGGCGATACGAGGGGATTTGCCGCTGCTCACCCGCGGCAACGATAATCGGTTCATGGCCGAAGCGATTTCAAAGCAAACCGAAGCGTTTCGCTTCGGTGACTGTGTGCTCGACACCGCTGCCCGGGAGCTGCACCGTGGCGGCACCCCCGTGGCGATTGAGCCGCGCGCGTTCGACCTGCTGGTCTACCTTGTCCGCAATCGCGAGCGGACCATCGCCAAGGACGAGTTGCTCGATGCGCTGTGGTCCGGACAGGTAGTGTCCGAGACTTCGCTGACCCGTTGCGTCATGAAGGCGCGCAAGGCTGTCGGTGACACTGCCGGAGATGGCAAGGTCATCCGAACACTGCCGCGCCACGGCTACCGTTTCGTCGCTGCCGTCGATACGGTGGCCCAACAAGCGGAGTCTGGGCCAGCGCCGCCGAGTAAGCCGGAAGTCGTCCTCGAACGGCCATCGGCGCCGTCGGTCGTCGTATTGCCGTTCACGGTTCTCGGTAGCAATGAGGAAACCGCGATGCTGGCCGACGGTCTTACCGAGGACATCATCACCGATCTGTCGCAAAACGGCTGGCTCTTCGTGATCGCGCGCAATTCCTCGTTCAGTTACAAGGGCCAGACGCTGCCGAGCAAGCAGATTGCAGCCGAACTCGGCGTGCGATATCTGGTCGAGGGCAGCGTCCGTCGCCTGGGCGACCAGCTACGTGTTTCGGCCGAGCTGGTAGATGCCGACAGCGGCACCCAGCAGTGGTCGCAACGTTACGATCGCCCGGTCAGTGATTTGTTTGCAGTCCAGGACGAGATTACCTTGGGGATCGTTGCTTCCCTGGGTTCCGAAATCCGCCGCGCCGAGAGCAAGCGTGCCCGTCGGGCCGACCCGGACACACTGGATGCCTGGGGGCTGGTTCACCGCGGCATTGCGGTCAGCTGGTCGACTTTCAACCACGAAACCAATCTCGAGGCGGAGAAGCTTTATCGTCGCGCGATTGCGCTGGCGCCGGGCGATGCCCGCGCGCACGCATTTCTCGCGACCAGCCTGGCGATGAAAGTGACCAACGGCTGGAGCCACGATTTTCGTGGGGAGCGCAGTGAAGCCTGGGCCGAGGGCCAGAAGGCGCTGGATCTGGATCCGGAAGACCCGATGGTGCTAGGCCAGCTCGGTCACCTCAATACCTGTTTGTTTCATCCTGAGGCCGCGTTGCATTTGCTCGACAGATCGGTTGAGCTCGACCCGAACAATGCCTTCAGCATCGCGATCCGTTCGTTCGCGCTGACGGCGATGAAACGGGCTGACGAGGCACTCCTTGGCGTTGAGCAGGCAATGCGGCGGTCGCCGCGTGATCCGGCGATTCACTGGTTTCTCACGTTCAAGTCGTGGGCCTATCTGCAGCTTGGGCAATACCATGAATGTACCGAGACTGCGCGCAAATCAATCAGCGCCTATAGCGGCTGGCAGCCTCCATGGATCACGCTCGGACTTGCGCTGGCGGCGCTTGGCGACTTCAAAGAGGCTCGGCACGCCATCAAACACGGGCATCGGCTGGCCACCGGTGTGCCGCGCTTCGGATTCCAGGATTTTTTTCATTACATTGCCCGCGATCCGGAGCAGGGCGAGGAGCATGCGATTCTGCTCGAGCGTATCTGGGACGAGTAAGCGCTGCGATCAGGGTGACGCGCGATAAATGGTCTTCCGGTCAGCCGCTGCCGATCTGGTCATCCGGGTAAAACACCCCGGTTATGCCGCCGTCTTCCTCGAACAGCTCGGTGCAGGGCTGCATTCGCGACGGGCCGAATGGAAGCGGCGCAACCATGGGCGCGCGCAGGGCGGTCGCATCGGTATTCCCGGCGTCACTTGTTCCGCTCCGGCTGTTGGCGGGAGTCCGCCTGTTGCTGAAAAAGTCCATCTTCCGTTGACCCTTGGGGTGTTTGATATGCCACAAGATGCCGTAAACCTGCGCGGTTGTCCGTGAAGAGAGTCTCATCTCCTTCGGTTGTCGAGAGTGCAGTGTCATAGGTTCCCGCTCGCCGCCGCGGCGTTGTCCAGGCCATGCGCCCACCATGCCGCCGCCATCATGCTAAAAGCCTGTATAAAAAGCCAGTTTTATGTGTATATAAGCAGTCCTTTATGATTTTGACTGTTATGGCAAGTTTTTCTAATAAAAACAGTTGATTATCTATAGACCGGCAAGTGCTTTCCGGCACGGCCCGGTGAGCCGGGTGAAAATGCTGCAATGCAACCAACGATTGCGGCATTCGGCCAAATCCACCTGTCGCTCCACCGTCAGAATCGCTTTCCCCGGTTCATGGCAACGCGCCGAACGATGCGTTGCGGCTGACACCGGAGTGGAAATCGGGAGAGTGGCAACGATGAAAATGATGAATGTGGATTTTGCTGCGCGGCCTTGTTCGATGTTGTGGGCGTCGCGACAGTGGCTGGCTTTCTACCGGCAGGCGCTGTTCGGTTTTCTTCCCGCAGGGTTTCTCGGTGTCGCCGCGCTTACGCATGCGAGCGGAATGTACGGCGAACCGCGCGCGATGATCGCTGTCGTCGGGGCGACCCTGATCGCGCCTGCTGTCCGCGCTACCTATCGTTATTTCCTGTGGCGTCGCTGGACCCGTCGCTAGTTGGCTCAGTTGTGTTTGCGCCCGGCCCCCGCTCGATTCGTGGCGGACCTCGCGCCGTTGGCATGGCGGCGGATGGCGGGTCCAACCGGAACGGCTGCGCTTGACAGGTGTCTGACGCATAATATGCGCCGCGCTACTCGGGGATTGCCCGTCACAAGGATCTTTCCATGAAAACCAAGCTCAGCCGGTGGTTAGCGCCAGCGTTAGTCGCCGTCACATTCGTCGTGCCGGCAATGGCCGCCACCGAGGGCAACTGGGTTGCCCGCAGCAACGCTCACACCCAGCTCGTGCTGGAGTTCCTCGCGAAGTACAACCCGGAGGGCGCGGCCTCGCTCGGCGTCGACGGTCTCGACGAGCAGATTTTCGACCTCGGCGAAAACATTCACCAGCGCCAGATGGAGGAGGCCGGGGTCCTCGTCGCCGGGTTGAAGGCGCGGCTGATCGACGAAACCGACCCCAAGGTCCGGCAGGATCTGCAGATCCTGATAAAAGCGGGTGAGGACTACATCCACAGCTCGCAACTGGAGTACGACAACCTGTTGCCTTACCTCAACATGCCGCAGACGATTTTCTACGGTATGCGCGGGTTGCTCGACCCGCAGGTGGACGCCGCCAGGCAGCCGGCCGCTGTCGTCCGCCTGCGCAAGTATGCCGGGCTCGAGGAGGGCTATCAGCCGATCACCGAGCTGGCAAAGGCGCGGACTGCCGAGCGTTTCGACACGCCCGGACTGATCGGTCCGTACAAGGGCGAGATAGAGCAGGAGCTCGGCAACGCACAGTCCTATGTCAGCGGCATCGAGCAGCTATTTCAGCAGTACGGGCTGGAGGGCTGGGAGGAGCCATACCAGGAAATCGTGCGCCAGCTCGAGGACTACGACACGTGGGTGCGAGCCGAGGTTTTGCCGCGTGCGCGCGACGACTACCGATTGCCGGCGGTCCTCTACGAGGATGCGCTTCGCAACTGGGGAGTCTACGAGTCGCCGCAACAGCTTATTCAGACTGCGACTCAGGGCTATATGGATATTCGCAACGAGATGGATGCGCTGGCACCGCTTATTGCGAAACAGGAAGGCTACGACACCAGCGATTATCGTGAAGTGATACGGCTATTGAAAAAGGAGCGGATCGCCGGCGATGATTTGCTCGACTATTACAACGCACGGTTGAAAGATCTCGAGAAAATCATTCGCGACAACCGGCTGGTATCGCTGCCCGATCGCGATGCGGGTATCCGGATTGCCTCGGAGGCGGAGACCGCCGCGCAACCCGCGGCACATCTCGAGACGCCGCGCCTGATCGGCAATACCGGTGAGTTTCCGGTTTTTGTATTGCCAAAGCTCGGCAGGAACGCCGACGGCAGCTGGCAGCAAAGCGACGACAATTTCGAGGCCGGCACCTGGACGCTGACCGCGCACGAGGCGCGCCCGGGACATGAGCTGCAATATTCGGCGATGATCGAGGAAGGTGTGTCGATTGCGCGGGCGGTGTTTTCGTTCAATAGCGCCAACGTCGAAGGCTGGGCACTGTACGCCGAGGCGATTGCCAAGCCATACCTTCCGCTGGATGCACAGATGATCTCGCTGCAGTACCGGCTTGCCCGCGCGGCGCGGATGTTTCTCGACCCGATGTTGAATCTCGGTTTGATTACGCCGGAGGATGCCAAACGCGTATTGCTCGAGGATGTAGTGCTCGGCGAGACCTGGGCGCAGAACGAGGTCGAGCGTTATACCTATCGCATGCCGGGCCAGGCTACGGCCTATTACTACGGCTATACGAAACTACAGGCGCTGCGGACCCAGACCGAGCTGATGTTGAAGGACGATTTCGATGCGCTGGCGTTCCACGATTTCATCCTCGCCCAGGGGCTGCTGCCGCCCGAGTTGTTGCGCGAGGCTGTTACGACCGAATTCGTGCCGTCGCAGCGCAACGCAGCGGGTAAAACTGCGGCGCGCCGATGAACGTGGCGGGCGGCTTGCCGCTCTGACAGGTTCAAATGCGAACCGGGCCCGCGTCAGCGGGCCGGGTTTCTGCAGTCTGGGCTGGCAAGCTGTGTGGGAGTGTTCTATCGGTCGACGATGATCTGAGGATCCAGCCGGCCGCCGCGCGGAATGACGACATCGTATTTGTAGGTGTCGATCGATTCGTTGCCGGTATGTTCGGCTGTTATCTCGTGAACTACCCAGCCGCGATTGGCGCGCCCCGGAGAATTGGTCGGCGACGGGCCCGGATAGGTGATATAAAAATCCGCGCCGCGGCTGCCGGCAATTTTCCAGCAAACCTTATCACCGGTACGGACATGAAGCGGGTCCTTGCTCACGCTGCTCGGTCTTGCACCGCTCTTGTTGATTACAACCCTGTGGGTGCAACCGGGCGGGTCCTGGGCAACTGCAGGTCCGGCGCCCAGACCAAGTGCAGTAAGCATCGCGGCGCACAGAATGAACTTCATATCGATCGCTGCCGCTGCGGGCTTACGCGGTTCGGTGTTCATAGTTGACTCCTCATCAAAATTCGTTGTGCTGGTGAATGTGCGTGACGTTTGTCGGTCCACTGCGGCAACCGCACACTCTTCCACGCGGGTTCGATTGTCGTTCCCCGTCAATGAGGAGATCAGGCGTTCCGATGTAGTGCGTTCCGGCGGCATTCTCTACCGCATGGAAGGGCGCCCGAATCCGTCGCGTTGAGAGGCGGATTCGGGCTACATTCCTGCGGTATGACGCCGTCTCCTGGCGCTGCTACCGATCCACAATAATTGTCGGGTCGAGCGTGCCACCGCCCGGAATCGTGACGTTGTAGTAGTAGGTGTCCTGCTCCGGATCTCCGGTGGCCGACGCGGTAATCGTCTGCCTTACCCACCCGCGATCCGACTTGCCTGACGATGTGGTCGGCGAACGGTTCTTGTAGCTGATCAGGAAAGTCTCGCTCGGCTTGCCAACGACCTTCCAGCACACGGTCTGGCCGGTTTTCAGTCGCGCCTCGTCGGGATTGACGCTGACTGGCTTTTTGCCCGAGGTGTTGATCTTTATTGATACATCGCATCCTGCCTGGGCATGGGCCGGCATGGTGGCGAGCAGCGACATCGCAACAAGCGCGGCGCCGGAAAACAGTCCCATGCGCACAGCGAGTTTTCGCTCGGGTCGGGCAGTTATCATTATTATCTCCCTCTGTTCACGTTGATTGCGGCTTTAGTTAATCAGAATCCGGTGCGATCAGTTCCTGGAATCGCTCGTTGGATCGCAACGGTTCGAGTAGCGGTTCCCTGGCAATGAGAAAATCCGGGTATCCGTGACCGATCGCCGTTTCGGCTGCCGTCACCGCTGCCTCGATATCGCCAGCCTGAGCATAGACCAAGGCCGCCATGTAGTACACATGGGCGTCTGACGGGTTATCCTCCAGTGCGCTGCCAATCAGTCGCGTTGCGCGCGCCATATCGCCGAGGCTCGCATGATAATGTGCCAGGTTGGAGATACTCCCGGGATCGGACTCGTTGATCAGTAACTCGGCGCCGGCAAGACTGATGGCCTTGCGATAGGCTTCCTGCATTTCGCGGCCCTTGCCGGGTATTTGCTGGTTGGCATCGCCGAGATTTCCCCAGACCCGATGATCGTCGGGAGCCAGCCTTATCGCCTCGGTGTAGGCCTGCGCCGCTTCTTCATACCGGCCCAGGTAGTAGCTCATCGTTCCCATGTTCGAGTAGGTGCTTCTGGTCGGCGCGACTTCCAGGGCCTGGCGAAAGGCGGACGCCGCGTTTTCCAGGTCACCCTTGAGGTAATAGGCGCTGCCGAGGTTGTTGTAACCTCGCGAACCCTCCGGAGTCAGCGCGGTAACCCGGCGGAAATCGGCAATCGCACCGTCGATGTTGCCGTTGAACAGCCTGAAACTACCGCGGACGTTGTACCCCGACCAGTAACCGGGCTGCAGGTCGATCGCCTTGCCGTAGCTGCTCTCGGCCGCGGCCGGTTGGCCGGATTCCTCATACACCCGCGCGAGACCGGTTACGGCGTCGACAGATGTCGCATTGATCGACAGTGCCTCGTCGAACTTTTTCTCTGCCAGATCGAACTGGCCGGACTGCAGGTACAGCCGGCCAAGCGCAAGGTGAATGTCGAGGTTGTCGGCATCCATCTCCTCACCCTCGCGGCACGCTTCCTCACCCTTGTCGAACAGGTCGGCATCGCGAGCGTCGCGAAACCACAGCAGATAAGTTTCGCACAGGCCCGCGTACGCCCGGGCAAAGTCCGGATCGAGGGTCAGCGCATTTTCGAACAGTTCCTCGGCGCGCTGCGCCGTTTCGCTGCTGACAGGCTGCCTGAGATACGCTCTGCCTTTGAGGTAGTAATCGTAGGCGGAAACATTCTTGGTGCCGCCCGCGGTCAACGCCTGTGCGCTGGCTTCCGTCAGCACCAGTTGCAATGCATCCACGACCTTGGTCGCGATCTCGTCCTGGATCGCAAAAATGTCATCCGTGCCGCGATCGTAGGTCTGCGACCACAGGTGGAAACCGTCTGAGGCATTGATCAGCTGGGCGGTCACCCTGAGCTTGTTGCCGGCGCGGCGGACGCTGCCCTCGAGGATTTTTCTGACGCCGAGCTGGGCGGCGATCGTGCGAATGTCTTCGTTTTTGCCCTTGTAGTGAAAAGAAGACGTTCGTGCCGCCACTTTGAGCTGGCTCACACGCACCAGCACGTTGAGGATTTCCTCGGCGAGACCATCCGCGAGATACTCGTCCTCGGCCGAATCGCTGAGGTTGGAAAACGGCAGAATCGCAATCGAATTCTCCGGCGCGCCCGCATACTTCAGAAGTGGCGCAACGCCATCATCGGTCGTCGGCGTGTCGCCCGGATACACCAGGTAATAGCCGAGAAACGGAATGCTGATCAGCAGCGCGGCGAATCCAACGATGTAGGCATGCCGCCAGCGGCCATCGTTGCCGCCGTGGGGAAGGTCGACGATCAAGCCGTCGGGCGTGAGCTGCAGGGCCCAGGTCAGCAGCAGCGCGATCGGGAAACCAATGATGGCCAGCACGACGATCAGTGACATCACCCAGTCAGGGATGTGTAATGCCGGAAACGTCGCTTCTCCGACCTGGATGATCAGCCATGCCGCCATCAGGTACATCGCGCCGATGCGAAAAACGCGGCGACGGCGCAACTCGCGAACAAAGCCACGCAGCCCGCCCGCTCCGGCCGTGGACGCGTAGCTCGCGGTGGTTTCCCTGATTTCCTCGCGTTCCGGATCGTACGGGATCAGCGACCCTGCCACGTAGTAGCCGCCCTCGATCGCACGCCGGACATGCGGCAGCGATTCGATGCCGCTGCTGAGGCAGTCCTGCAGTTCGCGAATACACTGCTCGAGGCGCGCGCGATTCTTGTTTTTGCTGCCCCAGACCGCGAGCGCCAGGTCATCGTCATCGACAACCCCGCCTTTCACCGCGGCGAGATTCAGCAATACTTCCATGACCTCGGGCCGCAACGTGGTGATGCCGTCGGGTCCGCTGACTTCACCGCTCAACGGGCGGATGTCGAAATCGCCTAGGCGGAATCCGTGCCGTAAAAGTCGGCGAGTGCCGTTGTCCGGAGTGTCTGCAGCCACGCCGGAATGATAAAGCACAGGCCCGCTACAAACTATGCCGGTACGTAGATTGCCTCGCACCACCGGAGTGCGCGGTGACGGGCCTGTGCAAGGCGAGGCCCGTCGTTAGTTTGTCGAGAAATGGCTAAAAACTCCAGCGAATGCCCAGCGACCATACATCGGCATTGGAATCATAGCTGCCGTTGAGGACATTGCCGAGATCCCCCTCCACGCCGGTGACGGATTCGGCCAGCTGCTCGGTGAAGACCTCTTTTTCGCTGATAAGGTAATCGTTGATAAAGATGTGCGTGTAGGCGAAGTCGACCTCGACGCCATGCCAGTCAGGCCTCCAGGTAAAGCCCAGCGCCAGCCAGTGGCGATCCTCATCCGGAATACGCGCGGTATTGTTCTTTACCGGGACCGGGCTTTCGTCGTACTCATAGCCGGCCCGCAGCGTCCAGTCTTGGCGGATGTCCCATTCCAGTCCGCCGCCGAAGCGCCAGCTGTTACTCCAGTTTTCCGGTTGGACGATATGACCATCATCCTCGAGTTCGATGACGATTTCATCGAAGGTGCTCCACTCGGTCCACGTTCCGCCGGCCATCACCCGCCAGTCCTCGGTGATTGCATGGGTGAGTCCCAGCCACACCGTCTGCGGCATCGTCACATCGGCGGTGCCGCCTACTTTAGACCGGGAAAACCCCGTCGCCGGGAATCGGAAGGCCGGGAGGAAGCTGGTCGATAATTTCCTGCAGCGGGCCGCTTGCGTTGACCTCGAGCGCGCCGCCGCTGAGTTCGTGGTCGATCTCCGATCGATAACCAATGCCAATCCGGGTGCCCGGTAACGGTTCCCAGATCGCTCCGAGATTGAATCCCCATGCCCAGTCGTCGCCATCGACCTTGGCGTCCAGGTCGAAACGCGGATCGGCCGGAGGCGGCAGCAGGCCCTGGATCGGCGGTGGCAGTCCTGCGCCGAGTTCATTCAGAATAGTCGAGGCATCGATATTGTTAGACAGTGTCACGTCGATGTATTCATAGACGATGCCGCCGCCGATGGCCCATTTTTCATTGAAACGGTAGGAGATCGCCGGGTTGATTGCGATCGTCAACATGTCCGATTTGTTTGCGTGGTAGCGGCCCACCCACTCAGTGTCATACTTTGTGACGGTACCATAGGGCGCGTTGACGGAGAGTCCCGCGGACCAGCGATTACTGAATTCGTGGGTAATGGCGAAGTTCGGGATAAATGCGGGTTCGGCGCCGTCTTTGCTGGGCGTGCCCGAAAGCGGGTTGCCGAATGAGTCGACGGAATCGATGTTTTTGAACTCGAATGAACCGTCGATATAGTGGCCGCCGAACTCGGTTTGCGTGCCCGACATCCACGCCATACCCGCCGGGTTGAAAAACACCGTTGACGCGGTGTCGGCACGCGCGGCAACGCCCGCATTGCGGTTGCCCTGACATTTGACGCACAGCTCCGTCACCTGGAATCCGCCGGCCTCGACCTTCAGCGGCGTCGCCGCGGCGAAAACGGCAATGGCAAAGACCAGGCTCCACCCAAAAGCGTCCAATCTTTTCATTCGCTACTCCCCCGTCCCTCGGATTCCCAAGACAACTGCCACGTTCAGCGCCAATTTTTCCAGTATAGAGTGCGTTACCGAAATTGCACGAAGATCGGGACATGGTCTGCCGTCAAATTGAACACGAAGGCTTGATATTGCCTGTCCTGGTATTCAGGCGACCGGGCAAGGCGTGTACTACTATCAGTTGAAGGACACTGCCAGAGACCCGATCGGGAATCGACTATGGCTCGCGGTTTGCAGGCGGGATTTCGCCTTGGTGAGTACGGGGTTGTGCCGGAGGCCGGTGAATTGCGCGGGCCGGCCGGGGTGGCGGTCCTGCATCCTCAGACGATGAGGCTGCTGGTCTATCTCGCTGAGCACGCCGGTGAACTGATTGACTCGGCGCAGCTGCGCGAAGCGGTCTGGCCGTCGGCCGTAGTCGATGAAGATACTGTTCGGCGATGTGTAAAAGAACTGCACCACCGGCTGCGCGACAATCCTGCTGCGCCGACCTATATCGAAACTCGTGACGGTGGGAACTACCGCCTTATCGCCCCGGTAACCCCGCGCCAGCAGACATCCGACGCCGAGCCGGGCGTGGTGCAGCAGTTTCTCGGCCAGCTCAAGCGGCGCAAGGTGTTTCGCGTTACCGCCACCTATGCGGTCGTCGGCTGGTTGCTGTTGCAGATCGCGGATGTCGTCAGCGACGTTCCGTGGATGCCGGACGGGGCGCTGACTGCATTGCTCACGTTGTTTGTCGCCGGTTTCCCGATCGTCATTATTTTGTCGTGGGCGCTGGAGATCACTGAGAAAGGGGTTGTGCTCGACCCGGAGACTGCGCGGCGCTGGCCAACGCTGACCCGGATATGGCGCCCTCTGATGCTCGGACTGGCGCTGGCGATTGCAACCGCTTTTACCGTTTTCCTGGTGACTCGCGACGAGTTGTGGGCCGGTCACCGGCTTGCCGCAGTGGTGCTCCCGTTCGACGATCTGAGTCCTGTAGACAGCGAGTTTTCCTGCGGCTGGCTGACCGAAGAGATGACCGATGCGCTTGCCAATATTCGCGAACTGCGGGTGGCGGCGCGGACTTCAGCGGAGGCGCTTGCAAAAGCAAGCCTTGCAGTGCCGGATATCGCCAGCAGGCTGAGAGTGGACTACGTGCTTGAGGGAAGCTGCGGTGCCGAAGACCAGCGTTTGCGTATCACCGCGCAGCTGATCGAGGCGGAGGAAGGTTTTCACCTGTGGTCCCAGGTCTACGATGTGCCGTGGTCTGACCGGCTGAGGGTCGTTCGCGAGATAGCGAGACGGGTCGCGGAAACGCTGGAGATCAAACTTTCCGATGAGTCCTTACGCAGGCTCGGGCGGGTTCCGACCAGTAATGACCAGGCTTACGTAAGCTATCAGCAAGGCCGGCGTTACCTCGGTTCGGGGCGCGAGGAAAAGCATCTCGCAGCGGCCGAGAAGTTGTTCAGGCGGGCAATCGATCTCGACCCGGATTTCGCCGAAGCGCACGCGGGTTTGTGCGATACCTACCTCGCTTGGTATGAACTCGAACGCGCGATGCCGCGCTATAGGCAGGCGGAGACTGCGTGTATCGATGCCTTGAAGACTCAAGAAGTCGCGCCGCAGGTCTATGTCGCATTGGGCGACCTTTATCGATATAGCGGTGAATATGAGCGGTCCTATGACTCATTCTGGCGCGCTATCCAACTGGACGATACGCTCGCCGATGCCCACATCGGAAACGCCCGGGTGCTCGCCGCGATGGATCGTATGCCTGAAGCAGAGTCTGGTTTTCAGCGAGCGATCGAATTGGAACCGGGGTACTGGGTTGCTTACAACGCCTTCGGCGCGTTTTTGTTTCAGATCGGCCGGTTTGACGAGGCGGCAAGACAATTTGCAGAGGTGGTCAGCCTGACTCCCGACAATCCGATGGGCTACAGCAATCTCGGTGGTGCCTATTACGTAAGTGGTCGTTTTGCCGATGCCGCAGACGCATTCGGTTATTCGTTGACACTCGCCCCCGGGCGTGATGCATATATGAATACCGGCACGATGTATTTTTATGCGGGTGAATACGAAAGAGCTGCGGAACACTATCGTCAGGCGCTAGAGCTTGCGCCTGAAGACTACCGTGCCTGGGGCAGTCTCGGCGACGCGCTGCAAGCGCAGGATGATGCCGCCGCTGCCGAGGCCTATCGCGAGGCGGCACATTTCGCCCGGAGTGAACTCGAGTTGAACAACGCTGACGCGTTGGTTCGAGCTGATCTCGCGCATTACCAGGCACGTCTGGGCAATGAGAGCCGCGCCCGGGCTTTGATGAGCAAGGCAATCGAGGCGCAGCCGGCGGACATGTACATTCGCTACAACGGCGCACTGGTGTTTGCAGAGCTGGGCGACGTACCTCGGGCACTCGAAAATCTCAAGCAGGCGGTCAAACTCGGATACCAGGTAGATTTGCTGCCGGTCGATCCGGGCTTGCGATCGCTGCAGGACATGCCGGAATTCACGGCTCTCATGTCGCATTAGTCGATGCAATAACCGTGACTATCGGGATAAAAAGGGAGAACAATATGAATACGCTAGCCGCATTGAAAGGATCACAAAGACCGGGCATGTTCATTGGCCTGCTGATACTGATCTTCGCTACCACGGGTTGTGCCAGCAGAACGGTCGACGGGTCATTTCATGATCTCAGCGCCGCGCTCGACCGGCTGACTCGCACCATTTCGCCACCGGATGCGCCGCGCGATTGTGGCGCGAGCCCGCCGAATTCGCTGACCCTTAATGTGAGATTTAACGGTGCCTGTCCGAAGGAAATCGTGCCGGCTGAGAACGGCTGCGTCGACCGCAAGAGCAAGAATGTCGCCTGCGTATGTCGCAACAATGTCGGTAACGCTGAACTCAACTGGCGGTCTGTGGACGGCGACGGCAATCCTGTTTCCGGGGACTACCAGTTGTTCTTCGATCCATTCAAAAGCGGGCCCGGTTTGAGTGCCAACGGTCAGGGAGAGATAAAGAACAAAAAGTTGATCAACTCGCCACCCGTGACATCAGCAGGCGAGACGATCGTTTTCAAATACACCGTGTACAAACCAGGGTGTGATCCGGTCGATCCGCGAATCATTATCGGCGAGTAAGCCGACACTATCCTGGCTGTTTCGGAGTCACTTGGTGGTGCGGGCTAATCCGACTTGGTAGCGGTTGTCGTGTGTTGCTTGCGCCACAAGTACAACACGCCGCCGATCGCCAGGAATGCTGCGGTCACCAGTGCGCCATTCAGTGTGATCTGGGTTAGCAGCCAGACGCAGACTGCAATGCTGATGATCGGCAAAGTCCAGCCGCCGGGCAGGCGTTTCTGCCCGGCGGCGTTAGCATATTTGCGCCGCAGATGCGGCAGTGCGCCGATGCATACGAGATAAATCAGCAGCCTGACGACC
>Ga0316191_10000473_pt1 | contig 26196 bp, 22 predicted proteins | sample Eddworburr2cm_MG_FD_204928 | JGI IMG/M metagenome (GOLD analysis project Ga0316191, IMG submission 204928) | Coastal sediment microbial communities from Maine, United States - Eddy worm burrow 2 cm | ecosystem: Environmental > Aquatic > Marine > Coastal > Sediment | place: USA: Maine... | reverse complement strand
CTTCAATGTATTGAAAAGGGCCGTTTTCACTTTTTCGGAATGGATGGCTTTGTCGAAAGCTTTGGCCAAGGTGGCTTTTACATCGGCGGGCAATCCTTTGGGGGCTACCAGATAATAATACGGATCGAGGTAAAAATTGTACTTGTTTTCAATGAGGGTCTTTGTGTCTGGCGCATAGCTAAAACGGTCCTTGCCAAAGGCCGCAATCATTTTAAGATCGCCACTTTCGAGATATTTGATATGAGCACCTGCGGGACAACCGACATCTACGTGGCCGCCAAGAATACTCTGTATCTGCTCAGCACCGCTTTTGTGTTTGACAAATTTAAATTTTACACCGGCTTGATTGCTGACGGCCGACATAATCATCTGTTGCGGCATGGCATCAAATGAGACCGCTAACTTTTTCGTTTTTGCAAGCGCTATAACGGCGTTGATATCGTTAAACGGTGCATCAGCACGCGCTACCAGCGCCACTTCACCCTTGGTAATGGTACCAATGTAATCGTAAGTATCGATTTTGAAGGGCAGCTTGTCTCCCCGTTTGGCCAAATTCAGAAGGATGGGCACATTAACAGCCAATCCAAGTGTCGAACCATCAGGTTTCTCATTCATCAGCCCCGATAGCATCGCCACACCGCCTCCACCGGGTTTGTTCTCCACAACAACGTTCCATCCCGTATCTTCTTCGACCTGGGCTGCAACCAAGCGTCCCATGGTGTCGGTGGACCCTCCTGCGCCAAAACCAACTAGCAGTTTAATCGAGCCTTTCGGTGACCAATCTTCGGATAGACCCATAACCGGCGAGAGGATCATGCCTAAAGCAGCGACGCTGAACAATAATGATCTGATTTTCATAGCTCACACCTCCTTTTTTTATAGTTAATAATTGTTGTGCTTACTCCGATGTCTGAAACAAATCCAATAAACTAACTTTCCAAAAGAATACATGTCAAGTATTTACTGAAGCTATCTGTTTATTTTAAAAAATTAATCGCTTACCGATTCCTCGCGGCGGACAATACATGGGATCGATTTGTAGGCTGGGGTCCCGGATATAGAATCACGAGACTCGTCACCGCAAAGATAGTTTGCATTTTCTTTTCCAGACCAGCCATGAGGAATAGAAACGGTATACGGGTTCATTCCGTGGACTATTTTTGCCCGGATGGACAATTGGCCCCATTCTGTCTCAATAACGATGAATTCATCATCGGACACGTCAATATCGGCAGCGATTTTTGGTGAAATCTCGGCTTCAGGAAAGGGGCAGAGTTTGAGGAGATCCGGAATATTTCGATGCTGGGAATGATTGAAGGCATTAGATCTGGAGCCCGTCACGAGGCGATACGGAAATCGATCGCCACATTGGCAACTGTCTTCACATGTCGGCAGGGGTAGATATCCTTTTTGAGCAAGCCAGGTCGAATAAAGTTCGATTTTGCCAGATGGGGTATTGAAGCCGTTTTCAAGCAAAGTGCCGAAGTCCGGTTGGTCCAGGCGCATTCCGCGGCGCATGGCGACTGGATCGAGTTCGGATCTTCCCGAATCAATGAAGACGCGTCTTAGAATCTCATCCTCACCGGCAAACCCGGAAAGTTCTTGGAATCCCATACGTGCCGACAACTCGGCGATGAAATGCCATTCCGGTTTGGCATCACCGATCGGTTTCACCAAAGGTTCCGTGGTTTGCAGCCAGGGGACCGGCTTTAAGGGCTCGTTATGAAATTCTCCCTTTTCATAAAAAGTTACCCCAGGTAGCACGATATCCGCCATTCGAGCTGTTTCCGTCATAAAAAGGTCGTTGACCACCAAAAAATCGAGTTTTGCGAGCGCCTCTAATGTTCTCTTGGTATTCGGTAGGGCAGAGACGGGATTGCCGGCAATACTGATCAAAGCGCGAATTGGATAGGGATTTTGCTCAAGGACTGAATCGGTGAGCGCTTGGGCCCCATCGGCTGCCAGTGGATATTGCAGACTCCAGATCGAAGGGGCCTTTGCCTTATCTTCGATCCCCAAGGAAGTATCCCAGCTCGGAAGCGCTGTGAAACGAAGTCCCCCGATTCGATCTACATTACCGGTAATTGCGGTCAAAATTGCCAATGCTCGATTGATCTGAGTGCCGTTTACCTGATGTATTACACCTTCTCTGCGATCAATGGATGCAGGCTTTATCGTTGCCAGCTTTTTAGCGAGTTCCATGATGGTCTCGGAGGGGATGCCGGTGATTTGTGAAGCGTCCTGAATATTTACCTTCTTTGCCGCATCGCACAGACGATCATAGCCTGCCGTATATTTCCTAATAAAGGCCTCATCCGTCCAGCCATGTTCAATCAGTATTTTGACCAAGGACAATATTAGATAGGTATCGGTACCCGGTGTGATGGGCAGGTGCAAGGTTGCATCATCGGCAAACCGATGCCGGCGTGGATCCACAATCACCAATTCGGCGCCCTTCTTGATGGCGCTGTGGATGTCATTTGGCAGATTGAAATAGCGATGCATTTTCGATGCAGATGGGTTGGTTCCCCACAGCGCAATAAGCTTTGCATTGCCAAAGTCGCATGCCGGAAACAAAGGCGCACCGAATGTTGCCTTGTAGCCGATCACCTTGGGCCCAACGCAGAGGGTCCATACACCGGTTACATTCGGTGTCCCAAATAAACGAGCAAAAGCTGAAATAAATGTACGGTCAATGAAACGGGTTGAGCGGCCTCGATAGATGGCCAGTGCCTCAGGGCCGGTTTTGTTTTTTATTTGCTCGAGTCTCTCTGAAATCTCGTTTAGGGCGTCGTCCCAACTCAAGGACATAAAATTGGTGCCGCCCTTGCGCCTGATAAGCGGCGTTTTAAGCCGATCCGGTGCATAAAGGACCTGCGGAGAGAATTTCCCTTTTATGCAAATGCCGCCCTTGTTTTGGGGTATTTGCGGATCTCCTTTGACTTCAACAATTTGACCTCCATCCAACGTAACTAAAAGACCGCAATTGCAACCGCAAATCTGGCAAACAGAGGTTTTTTGGACCATCATAGGATTCCTCCTGGTATCCATACCTGAGTTTTTCCCCTTCTTGATGGTCTTCATACCAGCAATCGCCGGTCCATATCAAGCTGCAAAAGTAATTATGTTGCGAACTCAGATTCAGATTGAAGAGGAGCAAATTAAGCGGCTCAGAGATAGAGCCAAAGAGAGGGGGGTGTCGGTATCTCAATTAATCCGCGAAGGGGTTTAATTTTACCGAAAAAATGAGGACCGGCTTCCCGAATAATAAAAAAAGAAAGCACTGGCGGCGATCGTACGCTATGCTTCAGGCGTTTCCGAAGCCTACCTTTTCGCCTTCTGGTCCATTAGTCTTTGAAAAACCGGGGTTCTATCTGTCAACCAGTTATTTTCTTCATCGAAAAGCTTTTTATGTTCATAGTACCACCCAAAAAGGTACTGTAAAAATGCCGTCAACGTCACGCATCCTAAAATGATATAAACAACATAACTGGTTGGAATATCGAGAACGGTTTTTAAGAATAAGCCAAAAAGCATTCCCGTATTTATCAGACTCATAATCACGCTTAATTCCAGCTGTCCGCGCACGAGCAGATTCCTGTGGTGAATATACTTTTTTGCTGCTTCTTTGACATCCATTTGTAACTCCCTTTTAATCCAATACCTTTATCGATATATTGGACAGCAAATCTTATGCCATTTTTTTTTGCATAGCTATCCAAATCTACCCTAATTATTCGTAATTTATAGTTTTTGTGAATTTTGCGGATAAAGGCCGGTATTGTCAAACTAACTAGTAGGTCAGGTGGATTCGATATCCTGGCTGATTATTATTTCGAGAGGATTATTCTAACGATTTGATATTTTGGATAATTTTTATGGCAACTTTTTTGTCGCCACCAGGCGACGGATAAGTCGAATTCTCAGCATAGTCAAACGATTGGCAGATAGTAGAGAAACTTAGCTCGTTAACCCTATCTTCTAAATCGTTGGTTATTCTTTTGTTTCTTCTGGAAACAGCAAAAACTTTCCGGCCGGCTTCCGACATACTTTTGGATTGTTTGCATACTTTGAGAAAATCGCTGGAAATTCCAAGCTTAACGTCGTACCCGGTGAAAAGGGACTTGCAGACAGAGTTGTAAACTTACTATAATCACTAACTGATGAGGATGCCCCGTCAATTAGACGGGGCAATACCTCAATCCGGCGGCGGAGAATTGAAGATTGACGATTTGTGGAAGTCGCTAAGCTCCGTCATTTTATTGCCACAAAATGCTTAAAAATAATCTATAAGCAACTAATCAGTGTCTTCTCTGCTCGATTAGAGTTATTAAAAAAATTTCTAACAAGGTGAATCTGTCTTGAAACCAAATTTAAGGGGAAAACAAAATGGTTACGATTGATGGATTATTTGGTGAAGGCGGTGGTCAGATCCTTCGGACTTCTCTTGCACTTTCTCTGGTTACGGGAAAACCGTTTTCTATCCATAACATCCGGGCCGGTCGAAAAAAACCGGGACTCATGCGTCAGCATCTTACGGCAGTAAATGCAGCTGTAGAAATTGGCCAAGCTGCAATAAAAGGAAACAGGATCGGCTCACAGGCATTTACTTTTGAGCCTGAGATGATCAAGCCGGGCAAATTCCATTTTGCAATCGGTTCTGCCGGAAGTTGCACCCTGGTTTTTCAGACCATACTGCCGGCGCTTTTAATGGCCGGAGAACCCTCGGAAATTATTCTGGAAGGGGGCACGCATAATCCGTTTGCGCCTCCATTTGACTTTCTTGAAAAGGCCTTTCTTCCAGTTATTAATCGAATGGGACCCCAAGTTGATGCCGTACTGGAAAAACCCGGGTTTTATCCAGCAGGAGGAGGCAGATTTAAGGTGTCTATAAGCCCGGCTGTTCTTAACAGGATTGATCTTCTTGAGCGCGGAAATATTATTCATAAAACAGCCCGGGCTTCTGTGGCCAACCTGCCGGTCAAGATCGCAAACAGGGAGCTCAAAGTTATTCGTGAAAAGCTTGAATGGGGCAGAGAACTGCTTAAAGCCGTTAACGTCGAAAATTCTCAAGGACCGGGGAACATTCTGACGATTGAAATTGAAAGTGATAATATCACTGAAGTGTTCACAGGGTTTGGTGAGAAAGGCGTTTCCGCGGAAAAGGTGGCAAAACGGACTGTGAAGGCTGTCCAGGAATACCTGGCCTTGAATGTACCTGTGGGCAGGTACCTTGCAGATCAGCTGCTGATACCGATGGCATTGGCGGGCGGCGGAAAATTCCGAACGCTTTCACCAACTCAACATACGACAACCAATGCTGAGATTATCAAAAAATTTATTGATGTCGATATTGCCATAAATGAATACGATCAGAATCGATGGGAGATCGAATTATGGAATGGATAGAAAATGGTTTTCTGAACATGTTAGAGACCTTGCCTGCAGAAATCTTGGAACGCTTGGCGGAGGAAATCATTTTATCGAGATCCAGGCCGGAGATGATAATCATGTGTGGCTGATGATTCATGGGGACATCTTCCTATATTGTTAAGGGTCTCGGAAATATTGAATCCTCTTAAATGAAAATGCTAATAATTGAATATTGACTTTGTACAAAAGCCAGTGTATGATCGCACAATTTACTACGAAAGATTTTATAATTATGCGTTCAAATGATTTAAAACAATTTAACAAATTTGAGTATTTACATCGGTCAAAGGGTTTGATCTTAAGTCTGTTTTTTAATGCCTTACAAGGGACGGATATAATTGAATCGCGCCTGGAGGGGGCATGACCTGATACTTCGTCTCAGCATGACTTTATCGACCCCTTTTGGCTGTCATGCTGATAGGGGTTTTTTGATTGCAGAAAGTAAGATCAGAAGAGAAGTAATATGAAAGTGTTTAAATCTAAACAACATATGCTCAAAAGAAAACTACGGTATTGCCCAAGCGGCAATACATTGCGCGAAAGTATGCACTCATTGTTTGATGACGGGTGTATTTACTCGGGTATAATTTTAGGAACGGAGGGACATTTGTTCTGACCCATACGTTCAGTATGCTTTTTAAAAACCCTTTTGGTTGCCCGAGGCATGCTGAAAGGGTTTTTTTTTGAACGTTTTCATATGAACAAGAAGGCATCTAAGTGCCCGGTTCCCGGATTTTTTGACAACTTGATTGCTAAAGAAAAATCCGGTTGCTCACCTAAGTTAAGGATGTGTAAAAAATTGTGAACAGAAACGGACCCGTAGCTTAACTGGCAGAGCAGCCGGCTCATAACCGGTATTGTGGAGGTTCGATGCCCCCCGGGTCCACCATGCCCCTGTAGCTCAGCGGAACCAGAGCACCGGACTACGAATCCGGGTTGGCGGAAGTTCGAATCTTCCCAGGGGTACCAGAATATGATGGGCGATATAGTTATGAAAGTAATACTTCTAAACCAGGACTATTCTTACATTAACAGCATCTCTGTGCGGAGAGCCTTGAGGCTGATCGTCAAAGGAAAGGTGACTGTGGAGAAGTATTCTGAAAAAATCGTAAGAACCGTTGCTAAAGATATCGCTGTGCCGCTGATTCTTCGCCTGGTTTATCTGGTAAGGCAGATTTACCGGAAGGCTGTCACATGGTCGAAGAAAAACGTTATGGTTCGGGATGACTTCAAGTGTGTTTACTGCGGAACTAAAAACAATCTTAACATTGACCATGTTTTTCCTCAGTCAAAAGGAGGTAAAAACACCTTTGAAAACACTGTAACTTCATGCCTGAGCTGTAATAACAGGAAAGGTGATAGGACTTTGAGGGAAGCGAAGATGTTTTATAAAAAAAGAAACTTTACGCCCTACCAGCCGACCGTCATGGAGTTTATAAAGAAGTATCTCGACAGTATCGGCGTTTATGACCTGCTTGTAAAAGCGGGCATATATTAAAGCCGAAAGATTGCTCAAAAGTGTTGCATGAAAACAAAATTCTTTGATGGACCAAGTCTAAAATCGGTAAATTACGTTTTTATCTGAGATTGTGTATTGGATATACACAATTCTTTGTTTTTTCCCAAAACAAATAATTGACATCTGGCTGTTAAGTCGGGTAATAGTTAACCGGTAAAGGCGGAAGATACTTTCGGTGCCAACCTCAAAATCAGATTGTTTTCGCTTTCTATCCTGAAACACAACCGCCCTGCAAAGATTCTTACACGCCCCCTCGTCACCGGCGAAAATCCCTTCAACCACAGGAGGCTTGAAATGATCAAAACCATCCAATTTAACCTTAACGACAAACCTCATAGCATCGAAGTCGACCATGAACGGACCCTCTTATGGGTTTTGCGAACCGATCTGGGACTTACCGGAGCAAAATTTGGTTGCGGGGAGGGTTTGTGCGGTGCTTGCACGGTCCTCGTAGACGACGAGGCGATGCCATCGTGTCAAATTTCTGTAGAGTACGTCGCAGGAAGGGAGGTCAAAACGATTGAAGGCCTTGAGAGTAACGGGCAGCTTCACCCTATCCAAAGGGCCTTTATCAAGTATGACGCCCTTCAATGCGGGTTCTGCACATCTGGCATGATTCTAAAGGCTTACAGCCTCCTGGTATCGAATCCGATGCCGACCCGCGACCAAATCATTTCGGAAATGGACGACAATCTTTGCCGCTGCGGTGCCCATGTTCGAATTATTCAAGCCATTCAAACCGCATCCGAAGAACTGAAAGGAGGCAGACCATGACGAGAAAAGAGAACTTCGTGGGAAAAGAATCCAGCGTGACCGCCCCTTTCGCATCGTTGAGTAGAAGGGAGTTTCTAAAGCGCATGGGCCTGCTGGGCGGCGGCCTGATTGTCTATTGTACCATTGGAGGTTTAACTGCACAGGCCCGGGCACCCAGAGACGGTTACCTCGGCAGTAATGTACCCACCAATTTCAACGCCTTTTTGCGAATCGGCATAGATAACCGGGTGACCTGTTTCGTGGGAAAAATTGAAATGGGCCAAGGCCCGATTACTTCCTTCGCCCAGATGCTGGCCGAAGAGCTTGACATCGCCTATGAATCGGTAGACATGGTTATGGGGGACACGAACCGATGCCCGTGGGACGCTGGAACGTGGGGGTCCCTGTCGACCCGATATTACGGAATTTTCGTGAAAGAAGCCGCCGGCGAGGTCAAAGGGGTGTTGAAGGAGTTGGCCGCCGAAAGACTTTTATGTCCTGTAAAGCGCCTGGTCACGGAAAACGGTCTCATATTCGACAGAAATCGCCCAATGTCCCGGGTGACTTACGGAGAGCTGACCACCGGGAAAATCATTGAAAGACATTTAAAAGATCTGCCCTCTCTTAAGCCCGCATCCGAATATACCATCAGCGGCAGACCTTATCTGCGAAGGGATGCGTTTGAAAAAGTTACCGGAAAGGCCCAGTATACAGCGGATATTCGTCTTCCGGGGATGGTCTACGCCAGGATCTTGAGACCGCCCGCTCATGGCGCAAGACGGCTGAGCGTGGATACCTCCACCGCGGAAAGAATGAAAGACGTCCAGGTCATTCGCGATGGTGATCTGATTGCCGTTCTACACCCGCACCCGGACGGCGCCGCCAAAGCCCTTGGCAGTATCAAGGCCAACTTTGACCTCCCGGATACGGGCATCAACGACCAAACCATATTCAACCATCTGCTCGCAAATGCGCCGGAACCGGTGGTTGCGTCCGAAGCGGGCAATCCCAAGGAGGGCGAAAAGAAGGCCGCTTCGATTATCGAGGAGACTTACCTTAACAGTTATGTATCACATGCGCCCATGGAGCCCCATGCGGCCATGGCCTCTGTAGATGGAAACAAGGCAATGGTCTGGGCCTCGACGCAGACGCCCTTCAATGTCCAAAGCCTCGTTGCCCAAACGCTGGGCTTGCCGGTGGAAAACGTCCGCGTCATGGTGCCTTTCGTGGGTGGCGGATTCGGCGGCAAGTCGGCATCTGTCCAGGCCATTGAAGCGGCGCGGCTTGCCAAACGTTCCGGCAATCCCGTCATGGTTAACTGGACCCGGGAGGAGGAGTTCTTTTTCGATACCTTTCGGCCGGCCGCCGTGGTCAAAATCCGATCTGGTATCGACGGCGCAGGACGCATGTCGTTCTGGGACTACCAGGTGTATTTTGCCGGTAAAAGGGGCTGTCAAAATTTTTACGAAATTCCCCACCATCGTGAAGCGGTCTACGGCGAATGGCGAATCGAGCCGGGCATTCATCCCTTTGCCGTCGGCCCTTGGCGGGCTCCCGCTGCAAATACGAACATCTATGCCAGGGACCTGCAGATGAACATCATGGCATCCATGGCAGGCAAAGACCCCCTGGAGTTTCGCCTGAGTCATCTGAAAGACAAACGAATGCGCGGGGTGCTTACAGCGGCTGCAAAACAATTCGGCTGGACACCCTCAAAAACACCCAGCGGCCGGGGCTACGGGATATCCTGCGGCATTGATGCAGAGACCTATGTGGCGTCCATGGCCGAGGTCGAAGTAGACCGCAGCAGCGGAATGATCGAGGTGAAGCGGGTCGTCTGCGCCCAGGATATGGGCCAGGTAGTCAATCCGCAGGGGGCCGTCATACAGATGGAAGGTTGCATTACCATGGGACTGGGCTATGCTCTGAGCGAGGAGGTTCACTTCAGCAATGGCAGGCTTCTCGATGTCAATTTCGATACGTATGACATTCCGCGATTTTCATGGCTTCCCAAAATCGAAACCGTGATTGTGCCGAATCCGACATTGGCTCCTAAAGGCGGCGGCGAGCCGGCCATTGTCTGCATGGGCGGTGTGCTGGCCACAGCGGTCTACGATGCCACGGGGGCCAAAATGCGCCAACTCCCCATGACTCCGCAGCGCGTTAAAAGTGCCCTGGGAAAAAAGGGATGACGGGTGTGACGCTTTAGCGGACTTTTATTTGGTTTGATAGCTTTCATTGTGGAATAGAATCAACTGATTGTAATTACAACATTTTTAATTTTTCATAAATTTGGTCTGAAAATGCCCGTGTCGATAGCATGCACCCTCCTAAGGCGGATAAACCCACCAAGGCGGATACCTCCTCTCCCGACAAGTTAAGGGTTTTACCGAATAAAGAAAGCGTTACATTTTCGAACTCTAAGGGTACGGGGGGACACCCCCGCACCCTCCTGGTTAATAATTATTACTTTTGTCTTTTTCACTATACAAGGCGGGTATACCTCTGGCCATTCAATCGCATGAGGTGATTAAAGTCACCAAAGGCGACTAAAATCCTGCCATTCGGCATTATTATTTCGAGCACTTACAAAATATTCTTGGGTGCTTATTTATTTATATATGCCCCGAAAGCGGTACAATTCATATTGGAAGAGGTTTGAAAACAGACCAAACTTGACATCACGGCCATAATCCGGGTAACAGAAAGGTGTCTTGGATAAATGGTTGGTTGATTCATTAACGGTTTCAGCAAAGCTCATAACCTGTAGCGAGTTTTCCAAAGAGGAGGCTATCGATGAAGAAAACATGGCTAAAAACCGGAACTATTTTGGTGGCCTGGATATTCGTGGGTACGACCGTATCCGCCACCACGATTGAATTTTGGACAACAGAAACCCAATCTGATCGGATGAAAACGATTCAACTTTTAATGGATACCTATCAGGCGCTTAACCCGGATATAACCGTAAAACTGGTGCCGGTGGATGAAAATGAGATGCCCTCTCAGATGGCAGCTGCTTCAGCAGCGGGCACCTTACCGGGGTTGATCGAGGGAAGCTCCGAATTGATGCTGGCGTTTGGCGAGGAAGGTATATTGGATGAGAAAGGTGCCAGTAGACTCGTCGATAAAGTTGGTAAAAAACGCTTTTTCCAAGGGGCATTGAAAATGATGGAAGTGCCTGGCGGCGGCAATTATTATGCGCTGCCTTACCACGGCTGGGTTCAGGGAATATGGTATCGGGCAGACTGGTTTAAGGACGCCGGATTAGATCCCCCGGACACCTGGGAGAACATTCTCACGGCGGCAAAAACGTTTTACAAACCGCAACAGAACCAATATGGCATTTTAGTGGGAACGAAACCGGAGGCGTATACCGAACAATGTTTTACACATTTTGCCCTTTCCAACGGGGCTGGAGAATTCAACTCTTCCGGAGAACTCATCTTTAATTCCCAGCAAACACTTGATACGCTGATATATTATGCCGGGCTTGCGAAATACAACCCTCCCGGGCCCCAAACCTGGCGCGCACGAGATTATTATATCCAAGGGAAGCTTGCGATGTTTTTCTATTCCACATATATCATGGATGACCTGGCACTGGCAGAAGTGGCGGCCGGCTCACTGACCAATGCCCATTTCCCGCAACTGAGCAAATCAACTTTTGACTCCAAATTAGTGGACAACACCCAGTTTGTCGCAACCATTACCAAAACAAAACCGGGCGCCTATGGCGCCATCGTAGGATTGGGATTGGTAAACCAGAAATCTAAGGAGAAAAACGAAGCCGCCCAGAAACTCCTGGAATTTCTGTACGAACCGACCAGCTATATCACCTTTTTACATATGGCCCCCGGGGGCATGAACCCGATGCTACGTGATATCGCCAGCAATCCCGACTATTTAAATGACCCCAAAGGGGTATTCAATCGGTATGGCCGAAACAAAATTGAAGAAATCATATCCGGATTGGACAATATCGGATCATTTACCATCGTAGCGGGCAAAACATTTCCCGCCGCCGGAAAGATATATGCCAAGCAAATCATACCCAGAATGGTTTATTCGGCAACCATAGAAGGAATGAATCCCGCCGACGCTTTAAAATGGGCCGAAAGTCAAATGAAAAGCGTCATCAATGAGTAGTCTGCGTCCTTTGACTTGTTATGGAACTTACTCCGGAACAAAGAGAGTCTATACTTGGTTGGCAGTTGATTGCGCCCTGCCTGGGGGTAATCGGCCTGCTGATTATTTATCCAATTCTATACAACCTATATTTAAGCTTTTTTGATGTAAAACTTACCGGTGACAAAATTTTCATCGGCCTGGCAAATTATGAAAAACTGCTGAAAGATACGGCGTTTTATGGATCTGTCCTGACGACGTTTATCTATCTTGTCGGCACGGTTTTTGGCACAACCCTGGTTGCTCTTTTGGTCGCCTTGCTGATGAACCTCGAGTTTCCACTGCGAAGTTTGGTCAGAACGCTGATCCTGCTGCCGTACTTCGCCCCGGTCATATCGGTTGTTTTTGGGTGGCAGTTTATTTTCGATCCGGTCAATGGGATTTACAACCATGTTGTTGTGGAAGTATTGGGCATTTCCGCCGAGCGTCATAACCTCATCGGTGAACCTAAAACGGCTATTTTCGTCGTTATCGTCTTCGATATATGGAAACATTTTCCCATCTCCTATCTATTGATCGTATCAAAACTGCAATCCATCAACAAAGATCAGTATGAGGCAGCGGCTATCGACGGGTACGGGCCTTTCGGAAGGTTTATCCATGTGACCCTGCCGGGATTGTATTTTGTATTGGGCACCTTAATCATTCTCAGATTCATCTGGAACTTGAACAAATTTGAAGATGTATTTTTACTGGCTCCCAATGTGGAGACCTTACCTATTTTTACCTATTACGCAGCATTTACCGGAATTATCGACCAGGGTTTTGCTGCTTCGGTATCCGTGGTCCAATTCATGTTGCTCTCCTTTCTAATATACTTCTACGTCAAAAAAGTCTTAAAATGGTGATAGAATGACTGCTCGCTGCTGAAATACTTCTATGTCAAAAAGACATTCAAATAGCAAACTTAACGCCAAAGTGAATCAAATATAAAAACCTCTACTGATTTGTTTAAGCAAATGAATCGTAAACGAAGTTTACTCCAAAACATTTTGCTAACCCTGGCAATCCTGACAGTGCTGTTCTTCTGCTTGTTTCCCTTCATTCAAATACTTTCTACTTCTTTGAAACATCAGTTTGACTGGGGCAATCCTTCTTTAATACCGGTGAAATTCAATCTCCAAGCATACAAGGAACTGTTAGGCTTCGGTGAATCAACTGAAGGGCAGATACCGGAAATGGTAAAAAAACTGCTGAACAATCCTCTGATCACAAAAGAGCAGAGAGAAAAAATACTTTCAAAATACCAATCCACCAGCGACGTTTTTCCTTTCCCGCGTTTTTTCCTAAATACTTTTCTACTCTCTGCATCCGCAGCAAGTGTGTCTCTTGCATTGGCTGTTTTTGGCGCTTATGCCTTCAGTCGATTAAGATTTGGCGGCCGGACGATCATTCAGCGCAGCATTTTGTTTGTTTATATGGTCGGGGGTGTATTGCTGATGGTTCCGCTATATCAAATGAGTGTCAAAGTGGGGTTGGCAAAGACGGTTTGGGGGTCTCTTCTGAGTTTGCTGTTGATATACATCATTCAAACACTGCCGGTTTCCCTGTACATGCTCGGCAACTACTTTCGAACCATCCCCTATTCCATCGAAGAGGCGGCAACCACCGACGGATGTTCGAGAATTGAGTCAATATTTATTATTATCATCCCGCTTTCGGTTCCCATGCTGGTAACGGTCTTTGTGTATTGTTTTATTATTGCGTGGAATGAATTTTTGTTCGCCTCCGTGTTTCTAAAGCAATATCATAATTTCCATACACTGCCCCTGGCAATTCAGTCACTGTTTGTATCGAAAAATGCAATATGGGATCGTATCATGGCAGCGTCCATGCTGACCTTAGTCCCCGTTGTCATCTGTTTTCTTTTTGCCATGAGAAATCTAAGCGGAGGCTTGGCTGAAGGAGGCGTCAAAGAATAATTATGGCGAGCGTAAGATTTAAGAATGTCAATAAGTGGTTTGGCAAAATCAAAGTACTCCACGATATCAACCTTGAAATTAAAGAAAGTGAATTTGTTGTACTGGTTGGACCATCCGGTTGTGGGAAAAGTACAACACTCAGGTTACTTGCTGGTCTTGACGATATCACGGAGGGAGATATTTATATCAACGATAAAATTGTCAATTCACTGGAGCCTCAGCATCGAAATATCGCCATGGTATTTCAGAATTATGCCCTCTATCCACATAAAAACGTCCAGGAAAACATCGTCTTTGGTTTAAAACGAGCAAAGGCGTCCAAGGAACTCATCAAAAACAGACTGGATAAAGCCTCAACAATGCTTCAGCTGCAGGACCTGCTCGATCGAAAACCTGCTCAGCTGTCCGGCGGGCAGCGACAGCGGGTGGCTATGGGCAGGGCAATTGTTAGAGATGCCGATGTTTTCCTTTATGATGAGCCTCTCAGTAACCTTGATGCCAAATTAAGGAGTCAAATGCGCTATGAGATCCGTCGAATCCACAGAGAATATCAGACCACGAGCGTCTACGTTACGCATGACCAGGTAGAAGCCATGACACTCGGCGACCGGGTCGTCGTCATGAAAAATGGGTTTATCGAGCAAGAAGGCTCGCCCATGGCGCTTTATCTTAAACCAAAAAATATCTTTGTGGCCACCTTTATCGGGGCCCCGTCCATGAATATCCTGGATGCGACATTGTACCCCGGATATATTGAACTTGAAAATCAAAGAATGCCCCTCGACAAAGACCGGGTCAAGAAGTCGATATCATCGGATGGTGAAAAGGTCAAATTTGGAATCCGGCCGGATTTTTTTCAGGATGAGCAGCATATCAGCGGGAGCGAATCTCTTACAACACTTAGAAATGTTCGAGTCGATATTGTAGAGCCTCTGGGCTATGACCGAGAATTGAATCTAAAACTGGGAGATCAAATCCTAAAAGCAAGACTGGATCTGCGAACTGAGGCACAGGAAGGTGAAACGATCAATTTATGCTTCGATATGAACCGTGCACATGTTTTTGATATCGAAAACGAAAAAAATCTCACCCTATAAATGTAAGTTTAAAAAGCTAAATAAAATCAATTTTTTATGGCCCATTGGCATCTAAAATGATTGCCAGGGATGTCACTGAAAATCCAATCCGATTTGCATTCTATGATCGAATATGATAGAGCCCGATCCAATCCGGTTGGTGCAAGGGTTCTGACAGATGGCGGCCGGTATCTTTGCGTATCCCGCTGCTGGTAATTATATAGATATCAGCTAAATGATCCTTGATATTAGCGTATCAAAGAGATTGTATTATGATTTCAGATAATTACAAAAATCATAAAAGACGGATATCTCTTGCCTCCTTATTGCTGGTCCTTTTTTTCTTGGTGATAAACGCCTGCACCGTCAAACCTGACTTTGTTCGATCTGGTATCATCCCGAAATTAGCCGCCCCGAACGCCGAGGCGGAGGAATTTGGCAATGATTTGTTCCAAGAGCTTTGCCAAGACTACGCCCTCGATTCAGATAGTCAGAAGCATGATCAGCTGGTTGACGTTTTTAATCAACTCACGAAAGCAGCTGACGTCAACCATCTTCCCTGGCATATTTATTTGTTCAAGGCTTCGGAAATAATGGACATTCGCGCGGTGTACGGGAATTATATATTTGTGTGGTCAGGGCTTCTAGATGCTGTCGAAAATGACGAAGAACTTGCCGGTTTACTGGCCTTTGAGCTGTCGCATACCCTGGCCTATCATACCGCACCCGTAGACTTTACGCTCGCATCCGATGTACTATTCAACGTCGCGGAGTTCGCAACATCCCTGGGCCTTATGGTGGCAAGCCAGGGGGTGGTTGTGATAAACGGTCATGGCTGGATGAAGTTCGTTTATAGTGAAATCGCAGATCTTGATCCTTTAGACCGTAAATATAGCGAAGAACTGGAACGTGACGCCGCAGACATCGCTTTTTTAATAATTTCCCGCACCCAATATTCCCCGCATGCCCTTCTTAATTTTTGGAAACGCGTCGCAGAGGATGAATCTTTGCATGATAAATATGAGCGTTTCAGTCGCAGCCTATCGCCTCGGGAAAGGGCCGCAATGCTTGAAAATTTAATCTTGCAGCCTCCGCAGGCAAGTCCCCAATTTACGAAAAAGCCGACACTATAATCGATCATTTAAGAACCAGCACCATTCATGATCCACTCACCTTACCGACGATGATCGCTCAGTCATCCAACTCTTCAAAAAACTCCTTCTCGGCGCCGCATTCAGGGCAACACCAATCATCGGGCAAGTCTTCAAAGGGCGTGCCCGGGGGAATATTGCGCTCGTAGTCGCCCGCTTCGGGGTCGTAGGTGTATTTGGTACAAGGGCTTTCATAACGGGCTGTTTCTTTGGTGGACATGGTATACCTCCGTGAATTCAAGTGGTTAATATTGGCAACCTTGATACGCCCGCAAAAAGACGCAAAAAGCACAAAAATCAAAAACTGATCGGTTAACCCATGTAAAATATATCAGAACCGGACGTTTGTCGATGCCAAAGGCCGCTTTTTTGACTTCGATTCTATCCCTCGGCACCAAATAATGTAATTTACAAGCAATTACAAAACAAGCGGGATGATATCAAACTCTTGACACAGGCTTGCAATTAGCGATACTGCTTGTATCCGGAACCAATTTCGGTTCAAATCAAACAACTCGTGTTGGAAGTTAACAAAAAATATCAATTCAACCCTGGAAATAACAATTAAAAAGGAGGTATCGGTATGCAAAGAAACATCATCACATCGGTTATGGTCTTGGTATTATTCATTTTTTCAGCTTCGGCGTGGGCCGAAGGTCGTCTGGTGGTTTACTGCAGCAATGAAGCCTTCGCCTGTCAGGCCGTTGCCGACGCGTTTTCCGCTAAATACGATGTCAAGGTGCAGATGACCCGTGCCGGTTCCGGCTCGACGTATGCTAAAATTCTGGCGGAAAAAGACAACCCAAAGGGGGATGTCTGGTACGCGGGGACCCTCGATCCCCATTCCCAGGCCGGCGTCAACGGCCTTCTCGAGCCTTACGAATCCCCAATGCTAAAAGAGATTGGCGAGAAATTTAGAAATCCAGCAACCAGTAAAAAACACCACTCCGCCGGCGTCTATGCCGGTGTCCTTGGCTACTCCGTCAACACGGATCTGCTCAAGGAAAAAAAGCTTCCAATGCCCAAATCCTGGGCCGACCTGACCAAACCGGAGTACAAAGGCTTAATTCAACTGGCCAGCCCTCAAAGCTCGGGAACCGCCTATACCACACTGGCGACCATCGTTCAGCTGCAGGGGGAAGATGAGGCTTTTGTATACCTGGCCAAACTTCATAAAAATATAGGTCAATACACCAAATCGGGGTCCGCTCCCGGAAAATCGGCTGCACGCGGCGAGACATTGATCGGCATCGGTTTTTTGCATGATCATGCGCTTCAGAAGGTTAATGGATTTCCTCTGGAGCTTGTTGTTCCCTCAGAAGGCACCGGCTATGAAATCGGTGGCTTGAGCATCATCAAGGGGGCCAGAAACATGGACAATGCCAAATTGTTTGTTGATTTCATGCTTTCCAAAGAAGGACAAGAGGTTCCCCAGAAAGTAAAGATGTTTCAGGTGCCAACCAACATCAATGCGAATGTGCCCAAAGAAGCCATCCGTCTCGATCAAGTCAATCTGATCGATTACGATTTCGTGACATACGGTTCTGAGGAGATGCGGTCCAAATTGATCGACCGCTGGGCTAAAGAAATTAAACCGATGCCCCGTTAATCGATGTTCACATCAAACACCCATCATGCCTTGGTGAAAACAGCTCCGGGAGAGACCAGGCCGCTGACCATCCTGATTTGGATCATCGCAGGATTTGGCGCCTACTGGTTTCTCCCGTGGTTTGCCCTCGAATACGGGTTGTTTGACGCCACTATAGAAGAGTATCTGGCGTCACTGGGCTGGAAGACGAGACCGCTGACACTTACCGTACCTGTTTTCCTGGCCTTATTTATCCCATTTGCCTGGCCGTGGCTTCCCCTTAAGCGTCTGGGATGGGTTTATACACTTTTTGCCTCTGCCGGAATCGGTTTGATATTTCTTGACTTCATCCGTACCGGAGAGGCCATGGGTTTTAGTGCAGCTGTCGTCGTTATGGCGTTGGCTGCTATTTTTGCCATCGGAATCGCTAAAATAGGCTTTCAGCGGGGAGATTCCTTTATATCCGGTGCCGTGGTTTTCGTAATTTTCATGGTGCTTGTATTCATATTTTATCCGGTAATAAAAATTTTTAACCAGGTCCTTATCAGTCGCGATGGTAGTTTTGCCCCGTTTCAATTCTTTCGAATCCTGACATCGTTTGGCGTCAGTCGGGTTGTCTTTAATACACTGGTTCTTGCTATTTCCGTAGGTGCAGCCACCACATTGTTTGGCTTAATATTTGCGCTTTACGCCGTCAGAGCCACGACCAGGCTTCGCTATGCCGTCAGGATTCTTTACATCCTTCCGATTATCACACCGCCGTTTGTCGTTGGCATGTCACTGATCCTTCTCTTTGGTAGAGCCGGGATGGTCAATGACGTCCTCATGTTTCTTTTCGGTCCGACAGGTATTTTTACAGCGGCAGGGTCGGAAGGCATCTTTGAAAGATCGGGTTATATTTATGGATTTACCGGCATCTTTTTGGCCCAGACCCTCTCACTGACACCGATCAGCTATATGCTGCTCAGCGGTATGATATCCACCATCAACCCATCCATGGAAGAAGCGTCGCTCACCATGCGCGCCTCACGGTGGCTGACACTGCGCAATGTGACCCTTCCTTTGATCAGACCCGGAATTGCCAATGCCTTTTTACTCGGAATGATTTCATCTGCAGCAGACTTTGGAAATCCTTTGGTGTTGGGTGGAGAATACGACGTTTTGTCGACAGAGATTTATTTTTCAATTGCCGGCGCCCAGCTTGATTTTGGAAAGGCCTCGACCTTAGGCTTGATATTGCTGTTTCTTTCTCTGGCCGTATTTATGATTCAGAAGCGCTGGGTAGGACAAACATCCTATGTCACCGTCACCGGTATCCAAACTGCCGGCAATGTAACACCACTGCCAAAAAGAATGCAGCAGCTGTTTACCGTGTTCATATCTGTCTGGTTGGTGCTGGTGGGCGTTTTATATTTCAGTATCTTTTTGGGCGGATTTGTTAAACAATGGGGAGCGGATTATTCGTTGACGATAGCCCATCATCGCGAATTATGGATGCATGGATTTGCATCCGGTGGGTGGCCTTCATTAAAGAACTCACTGGGCTATTCCTTTATTGCAGCACCCTTCACCACCATGATGGGTGTCCTGATCGCCTACATTGTTACCCGCAAACAATTTTGGGGGCGAGGCGTCATCGATTTCGGCACGGTTTTGATTTTTGCCATCCCGGGAACGGTCATCGGTGTTGCCTACATTTTGGCTTTTAATACCCCTCCGGTGGAACTCACCGGGACCGCAATCATTCTTATCATTACGATGGCCATCCGAGCCATGCCGGTAGGCATCCGTGGCGGCATGTCCGCTTTAAGTCAAATATCGCCGAGTCTAGAAGAAGCGTCATTATTGCAGCGCGCTGGAAGCGCGAAAACCATTCGATCTGTTCTCATGCCTATTTTACGACCCACCATTGTCTCTTCCATGGCATACAGCTTCATCCGTTCCATGACAACGGTTTCAGCGGTCATTTTTCTGGCGACCGCCGGCACCAATGTTGCGACAACCTACATTCTGTCGCGGGTGGAAAGCGGAGACACGGGTGTCGCCGTCGCATACGGATCGGTTCTGATATTCACGATGCTGTGTTTTACTTTTCTTGTTCAAGCCCTCACCGGCCGTTCCAGAGTAGAGAAACAGGTTAAAACTCAATGAGGATAAAATGGAGAAAGCAGACTCAATAAAGATTAGATTGAAGAATGTTTCGAAACACTTTGGCGCAGTCAAAGCGTTGGATCAGATTACCATCGAGTTTGCACCTGGAACCATGACGACGCTTCTCGGTCCTTCTGGATGCGGTAAGACCACTCTTCTTCGCCTCATTTCAGGCCTTGAAACCGTAACATCGGGGGAAATTTGGTTTGGCGGAGAAAATGTAGCCGAATTATCTGCCACCAGACGGGACGTGGGCATGGTATTCCAATCCTATGCACTATTTCCCCATATGACGGTGGAACGTAATGTGGGCTATGGCCTCCGTGTTTTAAAAACGGATCCATCAGAGGTGAGCGAAAGGGTTGGGCAGGCATTGAAAATGGTCAACCTTGACGGCTACCAGAAACGGCACCCGGATGAACTCTCGGGGGGCCAGCAGCAACGGGTCGCAGTTGCTCGTGCGATGGTGTTGAAACCCAAAGTGCTGTTATTTGATGAACCGCTGAGTAACATTGACAGTAAGCTGCGTCGCAGCATGCGGGATGATATCCGCATGTTGCAGAAATCATCAGGGATAACCTCCGTCTATGTTACTCATGATCAAGCCGAGGCGCTGGCTGTGTCCGACGAGGTTATCGTGATTAATGAGGGCAAAATTGAACAACAAGGCCCACCCAAATCCCTCTATCATCTCCCGCAAACGGCTTTTGTCGCCAATTTTATCGGTGAATCCAATGTCATCGATGCAACCCTGGAAAAGGATGGAAACAGCAAATGGGTCGTTTTAGGCGACACCCGTGTTCAGTTGCCGAAAGGTAAGAAAGTTCCTGCCCAAGAAGGGCCGATTAAAATTTCTTTACGGCCCGAGATGGTGCATATTAAGTCCGAGAGCAAATCCAGTATGGCAATAGAGGGAATCATCTCCCAAAGCGCATATATGGGACCGGTGATGGAATACTCCATTGACACAAAGGTCGGAAGCCTATTTACCCGGGCGCCGGCTTACCAGGAACAGTATCAACCTGATGATAAAGTTTATTTGCATATACATCCGGAAGAGCTGATTGTGATACCTGATGCTGGATAAGTATATAATATTTATGCATTTTTGAATCTAGTATTTTCAATAGTATCACAGATAAATCTATCCCAGTAATCAATATCCACTTTTTCCGGCAAATTACTTTGGCTTACCATTGTTTCAACTTCTTCCATTAAAGATTCGAGAACCGGTACGACTTCGGTAGTGTAATCAAGCTTGCCGGCTTTTACTTGCATCAGAAACGGTGCATCCTTAAGGGGAAAAGTAATTGTCCCCTGAGTCATGATTTCTTTGGTCTGGATAGCAGCTCTCAACGCATGGGATATCGCTTTCCAATCAATGTTTTTATTTTCTGCGGCGAGTTTTGCACGGTGTCCGTAATCATCGTAAAATTTTTTAAGAATTGGTATTACGTATCCGATAGATGAAGATTCTTGAAAAATTTTTCCACATATTTGGAATTGCCTCAGTCCGTTTGGATCCACCCCTGTTTCATAGCAATGTTCAATTCTTGGTAATTGGTCCCAAATATTTCGAAGCTTAAGTTTAGGATCATTTGATTTTAGTAGCGTTAAAACCAGGGAGGCAGCATTAAGCCTAGAGCCCTTAATACCGTATTTGCTAGCCTGACGACGGGCATAGCTGACGAATGAGTTTAGATTTTTCGTATAGAATTTATTTTTCTGTCTTACAATCGTTTCCCAAATTTTTGAAGTTTCAATCAAAAATTTTTCCGGCGCATGCAGCATGTCCATCGCCACAGTCTGACCATCGCAAGCCAATTTGATAAAATAGTGAAGGGAATATATTTCTTCATCAACATCACCAGGGCTATTCTTATCTTCATAATTTCCTGTTGTAAAATTTCTGCATTTTGGAATATTGCCTAGTAGTATTTCCCCTCTTGAAGGTAAGAAAACACCTTTGTAGTCGATATCTGAATATTCAGTATCGGTGCCATAGAGGTGTGAACCAAACTTCATTTTAACAATAAAGTCCATGGTAAATCACTATCCTTGCCCGGGGTTGATGTTTTAATCATAGTATTCGAGAAAGATATCCTCAAAATTAATTCTCGAAAAAACCATCTTACTTTATAACATAGCCTTTTTCAAAGCTGAATTTAATTATTGGAGTTACCGTAAATATTTCCTACTCGGCGTTTTTTTTGGGGCCAGAAGGTATTGATTCTTTAACTATGAGATAATACATCTTTCTTCTGTACAATTTACGCTCATATAAACCCAACTTATTTTATTGATTTTTAATACAAATTGTGCAATTATACCATCACATCACATATTTATACTTTAACTATTGTGGTCTATTTTCTAAAAAATCTGACTTCCTTGATTGAAAATTTCAGAATATGTGATTATCTTACTTTTGTAAGTCAGCGTGCAAACGTTTATCTTTCTGAAGCGGGCTGCGCACCTTGTTTTAGCAGGACAACAGCGAGTGAATATTCGGCAGTCCTTGCGTGCCATTTTCTATAGGGAGCAAACTAAAATGCATGCCATGAAACGCAATTTTACTGACAGACGTTCCGGGAAAAGTAGGCGCAGGATTTTTCGTTTTTATCGAAGCGACTATAATGGTCCTAACAGAAGGAATCGACAAGATCGAAGATCTCAGCTGGAAAGACGAGATGGCTATGTAAGAATCGACAAATGGTCGAGTGTGAATATGCACAATTTAAAAATTTCTAAGTATTTACGTCCCCACTGAAAACCCTTCAGTTTTATTTTAAATCTATCCTGATATCTCAAAATTGTCCTGCCCAAACCCTTATCATTATTTTATAATGTGAAATAAATTTCATAAAATCGAGTGATTTAATTCATAGCTTGCAACCGACGCTGCTTGTTAATAATTGATATCTAATTGTAATAATTAGTTTAAATTTATTTGTGGCGTTTCAGCACGATTATTGCAAATTGAAAAACCGGTTAAGTCAGTTGGAGAGGGGAATCGATACGATAGGGGGGTTGAGTGAAAAAGGTGGCTTTAACGATATTGATAAATTTCGCGGTGGCCTCAAATGTATTCGCATACACAGCAATCAAGGACCCAAATGTATTCTATTCTTTTTTTGAAAAGCCGGCAAAAATTATAGATTTCGTAGAACTTAAAGATGGTACCTCCTATGATAATATTACAGGTAGTGCCGAAACGGACATCCCTGAGGCATCCGAACCGAATTGCCTAAACAACCGTGCAGGTAATTTAAACGCATTGACAGTCAGGCCAAGTGCCTTTTCAAATACTTGGTCTTTTCAGGGGGTTGAACCTGTTCAAGCACAATCTTTTTGCGACGCCGTCCTGTGGTTTGATCAAGGAATTTCGACAGGTGACTACAATTTGGCGGTGTCGACAAAGGCTGGACGATCGAAACCATTTGCGATATACACAAACAAAGGTTTTATGGGAATTATTCCGGATACTCCCCAAGAAACGCTTTTTATATTTGAAAACCTACATTTTATATTCAGCTTTGAAACAGAGTTTTCAAAGACCGCTCCCGTCTCTGAATCGGAGGCCTCATTTTTGGCGCAAATTGAGATAAACTGATAGGACGGTTGTTATCTTGGAAATCAAAGTTTCAATACCATTCATTTACTGATGTTCGGTTCGCTGACAAAAGCTGACCGGTGAAGAGCTGATGGGAAAACGTAATAGATTAACCTACATTGAAATACTCTTAATACTGGCGATTATTGCAATTCTTGTGGTCTGGCTGTTTCCAAGATTTCTAAAAATGCTTGATTCCAATTCCGCTGAAGTTGGTACTTTAAGACTGCCTACAGGCACAAGTTGTATAGAAAGATATTGCTTGTCTTCGGACCAAGTTTCAAGGCTCCTGACCTCCGTCGGAAAAACTTCTCGGAAGGCCCAGGCCCTGATATCAAAGGAACCTATAATAATTGTAAATAAATTAAGCGTAAACTCAATATACATCAGTATCTATAAAAAACGCGACCATCGCCTCGAGACATCTGTCCGCGTCCTATAATACGAACCCGAAACTCTCTTAATATCTGTTCATTTTTTTATTTTCAGTCCTCCTCTTGACATCTAAAACCGTACCTGATAGTTCTGCCTAGCAATTGATTTTTCCCATTGGAAATGGTGTGTTTTACTTAAATACCTATTTGGACTTGAAGGAGAGCCTATGAGTTCAACAAATTCGTATGTTTACATCAACGATGATGAGGTAGAGCTTAAACAGATTATTATCAGATATGGGAATTTAAGGAAGCTGAGGAAATTTACAGTTAGTGAAGCCGAAAAGCGTGGATTGGTCAAAGTGGAATCAGGGCCCCATGCGTTGAGCGGTGATAAATTTTCCAAAGCAATCGCTATCCTTGATAAAGAGGTGCGATTGTGCCTCTCAACGAAAAGAATGGCCTATTGATCCGTTGAATTACGATTGGAAATGGTCATCTTTTTCCGAAAAACCCGGCAGTTGTTCTTGCTCGCTTTCCATACGGCATATACCTTCGATTATCCGAATAACTTCCTGATTTAGGTGGGTATCGTCGATTGATTTTGAACCTGTGAAATATATTGCCTCAAGTTGGTTGTTGATCATCCATTTTCGAATTAACGCCGACGCCGAGTTAAGTGGATTTTCGTTTAAATCGATATGAAGATAAGGTCGGTTGTGCTTTTCAGCACAATCTTTAACTATTTTTAGTCCGATCGTAAGGCCGCCGCGGGTTAATATCGCAGTTGCGTCGGCAGCAAGCACATTTTTTTCTATCCGGTCCGAAAAGCTAATATCTTCTGATTCTTTTACACGATACTTATCCGGTAAGATGCCCTCGTCCGTTCTTCGCGTCCTATACGTCCAGCCTTTGTGTGGTATATTGAGTTTTATGGCGGCATCCAGAGCAGCTCTTTCGACTCCGGGTTGGCCTCCTGATATGATTTTTTTAATCATTTTAATTTCTTATTTAGTTATCTGACGGCGTCTATCAGCGGTTGGCCCAACTAATTCCATACAATTTTACATTTTACTATCAGGAGTACATTTTTAGCAAGCAGTAATAAACGCTTCAATCGTTCGGCAAAAAAATGTTCATGCAACCGAAACCTTTTGACTGGCGTGATGAAAATGCACTTGTGACTTGATGCTCATATGCTTAGCTTTTTACACTGTTTTTGTTCCGCGAACTCGGTTTCTGGTGTCAGGGAAGGTAGAGGCAATAGCATATCCTCATATCTAACTTCATGAATTTCGATACCATTTTCATGAAGTTAGTAATTCGATCAAACTGGCCGTTTTGTTGGCCAGAGGCAGCGATGAATACTGACACCTGAAACCTGACACCCAAAAAGAGGAATAAAAATAGGAATAAAGTTAAGCGGTCCAATATGAGAATTTTCACCATCTTAGGCCTTAAATAGTGTCATTACCCAATGATCTCAAATAGGAGTACGGATATGTCGAGTTTCGCAAATCGAATGGTCCGGGCCGCAAAATTGGATGTCAATCTATATGAAGAAGTAGAAGCGGACAAACAGGCCATGGGGCAAGCCATGGGAGTGGTAGTTCTGGCCAGTTTGGCAGCCGGAATCGGGAGTGTCGGTGCGACAGGTATCAACGGGCTATTGCTTGGAACCATCGCTGCCCTTGCCGGGTGGTTCATCTGGGCGTTGATTACTTTTTATGTGGGGACAAAGTTACTGCCGGAACCCCAGACCGAGGCCGACTACGGAGAGCTATTGCGAACAACCGGTTTTTCAAGTTCACCGGGCGTGTTGCGTATATTTGGGGTCGTACCGTTGCTGGGAACCATCATCTTTGTTGTATGCGGAATCTGGATGCTGGTTGCCATGATCATCGCAGTCAGACAAGCCCTTGATTACAAGAGCACGTGGAGGGCGGTCGGCGTTTGCTTCATCGGCTGGTTAATACAGGGTGTTTTGTTCTGGATCGTCTTTTCGCTGTTTAAGTGATAATAAACCCCGAGTCCATTTTTTTGACAACATATTACGAGAAAATAGAGGTTTCAGCAATTCACAACTGGCATTGATTGAAGATTGTCAATATTAAATTTGCTGCCCCAGCAGGGACCACTCTTTCCGAGCGTAGTCTGGGAAAAAGCTTAGTTTCCGCGGCCCTTAAACCGAATGATTCTTGCAGCGCTTAAAGTGCCCAACCGCATCCAAGCTCTCATAATTGATTGTATAGAGCGGATCAATTATATTTTCTTGAAAAAAGGCATCGGTCATGGATGCCCTCGAATAGAGCAGGTCCACCAAACTGTCGGTTGGAATTTTTTCAAAGCAATCCTGGCAGGTAAAAAAACTTTCAAAAATAAAAATTTGGCCACCGGCGGCGTAGAGCTTCTTGAGGTTGTCTTGTGT
>Ga0316191_10000472_pt1 | contig 26198 bp, 21 predicted proteins | sample Eddworburr2cm_MG_FD_204928 | JGI IMG/M metagenome (GOLD analysis project Ga0316191, IMG submission 204928) | Coastal sediment microbial communities from Maine, United States - Eddy worm burrow 2 cm | ecosystem: Environmental > Aquatic > Marine > Coastal > Sediment | place: USA: Maine... | reverse complement strand
GCCGTAGTGAGAAGAGAATCCGGGTCGTGGAAGTGGCCAGTGTTCCTGTTCTCGTACATGACCGTACTTGCATACATTGCCTCCTTCGCGGTTTATCAGGGCGGCCAGCTTCTGGGTTTCGGATAGGTTTGGGTATGCCGTGGCAGCAAATCATGGCAGGGTTCATCGTCGCAGCCGCCGGGGCTTATGTGTTCTGGCGGCTCCGCCGAAAAAAGACCCGGCGCCGTTCTCAGGGCCCAGACGTGCCCGTCTCGAGATTGACGCAAAAGCGCCCGCCGCCAGGTTCGTGCGGGCATTGAGCGCAATGACTACATTGATTTAGACATGGGCCGATCCGCCACCATCGAAGGGCTCCGGAAGTTTCGAAAGACACTTCTGCGCGAGCGGGACCCTTGGCACGACACGTCGCGCCGGTTTCGCATTCGTCGCTTTGCCGGTCCGGAATGCTTTCTCGAACACCTAGAAGGGGTGCGGGTAGCGCATTTGACCGACTTGCACGTCGGTCGCGTCACGCCGATGGAGGTCCAATACGACGCGGTCTCGATGACCAATGCGGGCAAGCCCGATGTCGTGGTCATCAGCGGCGACTTCGTCTGCCACAGTCAGGTGTACCTCCACGATCTCACCGACGTGATTAGTCAGATCGACGCGCCGGTGTTTGCGTCCCTCGGCAACCATGACCACTGGGCGGGCGCGGAGCCGGTTCGAAAGGCGCTCATTCGCGGCGGGGCCGAGGTGCTCGACAATGCGAACACGACGATCAGCATCGGGCATCAGCGGCTGCAAGTCGTCGGGCTAGACGACGCTTACACCGGGCATGCCGATCAGCGTGAGGCGCTAAAGGGCCTACGCCGCGATTTGCCAGTCATTGGCATTTCGCACATCGCCGAGGAGGCCGACGCGCTCTGGGAGGCTGGGGTCCCGCTCGTGTTTTCCGGTCACACCCATGCCGGCCAGGTCACGGTCGCTCGGCTGCACGAGCTTTCGGTCGGGAAGCTCGCCGGCCACAAGTACATTCATGGGCTCTACGGCTCCCGCGGAGCACAAGACCCGAAGGGCGCCGTTTACGTGGGCGCCGGGGTAGGGGCCGCGTTGGTTCCGCTGCGCTTGGGTGAACGTGCCAAGCGCGAGGTGGCGTTCTTCGAGCTCGGCACGCAGCCCGGCACGTTCGACGAGCATCACCAAGAGCAAGCGGCGCATCAGGGACGAGTTCCTTCCCTCAAGACCAAGGAGCGCCGAGCGGAGGCCGTGCGGCGCAAGCACGAGCGCCGCGAGCGCAAAAACGGCGATGGCGATGGCGCCGGCAATGGTCCTGGGTTCAGCTCCTGAGGCGGGACCCCGTCACTGATTGTCGGCGAGGAAGTGTTCTGCCTCGAGAGCGGCCATGCAGCCCGTGCCTGCCGCTGTGATCGCCTGTCGCCACTTCTTGTCCTGAACGTCGCCTGCGGCGAACACACCAGGGATATTGGTTTGTGTCGAGTCGGGCTTCGTCACGATGTAGCCCTGCTCGTCGGTGTCGATCTGGCCGTTCAAGAACGCGGTGTTCGGCGTGTGGCCGATCGCGAAGAACAGCCCCGCTACGGGGATGTCGCGCTCCTGATCGGTCTTCAGGTCTTTGACGCGAATCGCTTCGAGGAAGTCGGCGCCCTTGGCCTGCGTGACGGTGTGCGACCAGAGCATCTCGATCTTCGGGTTCTCGAGTGCGCGTTGCTGCATGATCTTCGAGGCACGCAGCTCATCGCGGCGGTGGACGATGTACACGGTCGAACCGTACTTCGTGAGGAACGACGCCTCCTCGACCGCGGAGTCGCCGCCGCCGATCACCGCGAGCGGCTGATTGCGAAAGGCGGGCAACGCGCCGTCACACACGGCGCAGGCCGAGATGCCCTTTTGCCAGAGCTCTCCGTCGTTGGCGCCGGCGATGTCGAGCCGCTTGGCTGTTGCTCCCGTCGCGATGATGACGGAGTCGGCGCTGCCTTCTTGGGAGTCGGCCTTGAAGCAGAAGGGCCTGCTGGAGAGGTCGATTTCGTTGATGGTCTCGGTGTGGATCGTCGTGCCGAATCGCTCCGACTGCGCGCGAAAGCGATCGGTCAGCTCGGGGCCCATGATGCCCTCTGGGAAGCCGGGGAAGTTCTCGACGTCCGTGGTGGTGGTGAGCTGGCCGCCGGCGGCGATGCCGCCTGCCATGAAGCCCTCGAAAAGCACGGGGCTCAGCTCGGCCCGTGCTGCGTAGATCGCCGCGGTGTGGGCTGCAGGTCCGCTGCCGATGATCAAGACTCGATGGCTCATGAGACTCCTTTTGAGGCCCCGGTTATGCATACCCGTAGGCGGGTGCGCAACCCCTAACCGACCACGTCGGACACGCGTGCGCCGATGGCAAGGGCGGCTGTAAGCCCCGGAGATTCGATGCCAATCAGGTGCACCACCCCCGGTTGGGAGGTCGGGTTAGCGATGACGAAATCTGCGAATCCGCCCCCGGGCCCGACGAGCTTGGGTCGGATCCCGCTGTAGTCTGGGGTCAGGTGCTCGGGTCGGATAGCCGGGAGGTAGCGTGCAACCGCGTTGGCAAAACGCTCGATTCGGGATTCGTCGACCGAGTAGTCGATCGTGTCGACGAACTCGGCGTCCGGACCGGCGCGTCGCGCACCCGAAATGTCGGCCGTGATGTGAACGCCCAGGCCGCCGCCTTCGGGCAGTGGATAGATCAAACTGTTGCGTGTGGGTGGGGCACCTGTCCCGAGTGCGAAGTATGAGCCCTTGCAGGGATACAAGCGCCATGGTCGTTCCGCTTCGGGCAGCCCCGATTTGGCGGCCACGTCGAGCGCCGAGAGGCCAGCGGCGTTGATGACCCGCGGCGCCTCCAACTCCATTTGGCTTCCCGTCGTGTCCGTGGTCCGAACGAGCCACCCATTCTGGCACTTCCGGATTTCGTCGACCGTGGTGTGGTACACGACCATGCCGTCGGCTTCTTTGATCTCATGCACGAGGCTGGCGATCAGCTCGTGGACGTCCACTACGCCTGAAGTCGGGGAGTGAAGCGCTAGCGCGCAACGGAGCTCGGGCTCCTGCTCCATAGCCTCGCTCCGCGTGAGCAGTCGGAGCTCGCCGGCGCCGACGTCTTTTGCATGGCGAGCGATCGTCTGAAGACGCCGCTCGTCCTCGGCGCTCGTTGCGACGATCAGCTTCCCGGTGTGTTTGTGGGGCACCTCGTGAGCCTCACACCACGCGTAGAGACGCCGGTTGCCTTCGATGCACATCCTCGTCTTGAGCGAGTCGTTCGGGTAGTAGATCCCGGCGTGAATCACTCCGCTGTTTCGGCTCGAGATCTCGCGCCCGGGTCCCACTTCTCGCTCGATGACCAGCACCGAGTCGAGCCGCCGGGAAAGCTCATGGGCGCAGGCGAGGCCGACGACGCCGGCTCCAATCACCACCGCGTCGACCTGTTCGGACATCGTCATCCCCCTAGAATGCCAGCGGGTCGATCCGCTGGGCAGGCAGCTGAACCGACAGCTGCGGCATCGGCAGCTCGCGCTGTTGACGGTACGCCTCGTAGTGCACCAGCACTTTGCGGACGTAACGGTGGGTCTGCGTGAATGGAATCCGTTCCAACAAGACGTCGAGCGGCGTTCCATCGGCGCTCTCCTGAATCCAACGCCGAACGTTGTGCGGCCCGCCGTTGTAGGCAGCGATGGCCAGCGGCAGGCGTCCGTCAAAGCGATGGATCAGCGAGCTCAGGTACCAGGCGGCGAACTCGAGATTGAGCCGTGGGTCGAGGAGATCGGCTGGTGTGAAATCGTCGTGGCCCAGTGAGTGCGCGATCAGTCGTCCCGTACGCGGCATGATCTGCATGAGGCCGACGGCGCCTGCGTACGACACGATATGCTTCTGATAGGCGCTCTCGACGCGCATCACTGCAAGCAGGACGTTCGGGTCGAGGCCGTATCGGTTGGCGGCAGGAACCGCGAGCCATTCGTAGGCACGCGGCAAAGTCTCGATGAAGTCGGGCCCCGCGAAGCCACCGGCCGTTCCCACGTCGCCAAGCGCGGCGGCGACCGCAGCGAGCGTGGCGCGGTCTTCGTCCGAAAGCTCGAGTCGCGCGGCGCGAACGTCGCTCGCGATCGGTCCGTTTGTTCGTCCGTCTGCCCGGGCCACGCAGGTCAAGCCCGCCCTGGCGATGGGCTTGCCGAGCGCGTGGCGCCACGTCAGGTAGGCTTCGAAGAGCTCGGCGGTCGCTGCATCTCGCTCCCCCACCCGCAGCAGAGCCGTTGCACGCGCGATCCACGGATAGCTTTCCTCGTGAAGCTCGCCGATCGGTTGGAGCCGGCTGGCGAGCGTCCGGCTGGATGCCCGGGGTGGCTTGAGAACCGTCCGCGCCTGGCCATTGGAGAGGCCCTCTTCGCCCGAGCTACGGTTGCCGAGCTCCAGCCGCCTGAGGCCGTTTTCGGCCCAAAGCGCGTAGTATCGGTCGCCGTCGAGCTCGGCGGTGGCTTTCGCCTGCCTGAAGAAAAGGGCTGCCTGGGTTGGGTCACCGGCGCGTTCGTGAGCCCTGGCCAAGTGGTAGATCGCCGCCGCCCGGTAGGGGGAGCTCGGACGCTCTGCGATCACTTCCAGCAGGGCGACGATCAGGCGTTCGCTGCCTGTTCCAGCGGCGGCCATCGCCGCCTCGAAAAGCATGGCCGACGGAGCCCCGGCCCGTGCGTGCAGGGCGACCAGCATGCCGTCGATCTCCTCGACGAGGCCGGCTGCGGAAGCGATACGCACCATGTCCACGAGCCCGCTCGTCGGGATCGACGCGTTCGAGCGGCCGGCACGCAATCCGGTGAGTTGTCGCAGCGCTTGCTCGGGCTCGCGTGCACTGGCGGTTTCCGCCATGTCGTTCGCACGATGCTCGATGTGCCGGGCCGTCGCGGCGTCTTCGGCGGGAAAGAGCTGCGCGGTTCGCAGGAACGTCTCCGCCGCTGTCCAACGGCCCTCGTCGCGAGCCAGGCGACCAGCCAGATAGTGAACCTCGGCGTGCTGTGCTCCAGTGAGAGGGCGATCGAGGAGCTCGGCGATCGTTACCTTGGCTGCCGCGAGCGGACCTGCGTGCACGAGATGGCGCACTCGCTGCACCCGTTCTTCGTCGGTCATGAAGGGCGTTTCATGGCCGAGCGCCCCTAGGCGGCTGAGCTCCGACTCGGCCCAGGATGCGATGCGGCTCCCGGGGTATTCCACGCGGACCGCGTGCATGGCGGCGATGGCCTCGTCATACCGGGCTTGGCGGAGGAGGCTCTGGGCATGCTCGAAGAGAAGCTCGGTACGGTTCGGAATCGAGGGGTAGGCCGCGAATAGGTCCTGGAGGGTCTGGTCGGCGGCCGGGTCGCCCGCGCGGAGCAGTGCGAGCACCTGGCCGAAGCTCGCCTCGACGCGAACGGACTCATGGGGGCTATTCGCGGCCTCCGCGAAGAACTCGGCGGCTCGCTCCGGTTGGTCGCGAAGGAGCTCGAGCCGGGCGCTCTGAAGAGCGATCCGGTCGCTGATCCGCGGGAGGCCCTGGTAGGCCAAGTCGAGCTGAAGGCGCGCCTCCTCGTAGTTCGCTGCCGCGATCTGTTTGACGGCTTCGCGATACGCCTCGATGGCGCGTGCCTCGGGAGGCTGCGCATCCACGACCGGGAGAGCACTCAGGTACGGACCGCACATCGGCGTGCGCCACTGGACGAGACTGATCGGAGCGGAGCTGACCGGCGGCTGATCCGCAACGCACATCGGCACATCGGGCGATGCGTAGACCGGTGCGGGTGGCGGTGCGAAGAGCACCGCCGCGAACACCACTGCGATGAGTCCGCGATGAGCCACGCTCCCTACAACATTGCAAATTCGTGAGGTGGGACGCAAAGATTGAGTTGCCGACACGCCTCTTTATACGTAAACGGCGCGCCGACGCTTCATTCTTGCAAAAGTTCGTCGCTCTGCGGCTCTTCGCCCGTCTCGACTTCAGCTGGGGCGTCGTCCTTGGGCTCGTCCTCGAGCTCGGGTCGCAGGACAGTGACGATGCCGACTCCGACCAGCACCAGGAATCCGACCATTAGCCAGAGCGTTCTCCACTTCGCGGTTTCGTATCGCTCGTCGTAGCGGGTCACGCGCTCAGCCTCCGAGCTCGGCCAATGCAGCGCGTGCGGCGTCCACCACGCCTTCCAACGGAACGTCTAGGGACTCGCTTTCGGTGCGCTTCTTGAGCTCGACGGTTCCCTGTTTCAGGCCGCGAGACCCGATGGTAATCCGGACCGGGATCCCGAGGAGGTCGGCGTCCTTGAACTTGACCCCGGGACGCTCCGACCGGTCGTCAAGGAGAACCTCCACCCCCTGTGCCCGTAGCGCCTCGTAAATTTCGGCAGCCCTGGCGAGAGGCTCCTCGTCCTTGCCGATCGGCGTGATAATCACCTCGTAGGGGGCGACGTGGACTGGCCAGCGGATGCCCTGCTCGTCATGGTGCTGTTCCATGATCGCGGCGATCAGGCGGGTGACGCCGATCCCGTAACAACCCATGACGATCGAGCGGCTCTTGCCCTCTTCGTCGAGGAAGGTCGCGTTCATCTTGTCGCTGTAGTGGGTGCCGAGAACGAAGATATGCCCACCTTCGATGCCGCGGTAGAGTTCGAGCTTCCCATCGCAGTTGGGGCAAGGGTCGCCGGAGGCGGCTTGGCGGATCGAGACGACCTCGGCTTCGAAGTCGCGGCCGTGGTTGACGTTCTTGTAGTGGTAGGGCGTCTGTCCCGCGCCGGAGATCGCGTTGGGCACGGCGACCGCGTCCGGATCGGCGATGATGCGCCCCTCGAACCCAACGGGGCCCACGAAGCCGATCTCGGTGCGGGTGGCTTCTTTCACTGCGGCATCGGACGCGAGCACCACCACCTCGACCCCTAGGTGCCGGGCGAGGCCGATTTCGTTGATCTCGTGGTCTCCGCGAACGACTGCCAGGACGACTTCCTCTCCGGCGACGTAAAGCAGCGATTTGAGCGTGTGGGATGCCTTGGTGTCGCCACCGAAGAAGGAGACCACTTGTTCGATCGAGCGGGTATCGGGCGTTTCGACCTTCTCTAGAGCTTCTAGGCCGGCAGACTGGGCGGCGGACGCCGTTGCTCGGCCCGCCTGGGCCACCTCGACGTTCGCGGCATAGTCGCAGGCGCCACACGCCACGATCCAGTCTTCGCCGGTCTGCGCGAGGACTTGGAACTCCGCGCTCTGCTTGCCACCGATCGCTCCACTGTCCGCCTCGACGACCCGGTACTCGAGCCCGAGCCGCTTGAAGATGCGGTGGTAGGTCTCGCGCATGTGGGCGTAACTCTCGAGCGCGGCCTCCTCGGACACGTCGAAGGAATACGCGTCCTTCATGATGAACTCGCGGCAGCGCAAGAGCCCCGCGCGCGGTCGCGGCTCGTCCCGGTATTTGAGCTGGATTTGGTACAGGTTCAGCGGGAGCTGCCGGTAGCTCTTGATCTCGCGTCGGACCAGGTCGGTGACGATCTCTTCGTGCGTCGGTGCCAGGTGGTACTCGCCGCCCTTGCGGTCCTTGATGCGCAACAGAGTCGGGCCGTAGACCTCCCAGCGCCCCGTCTCCTTGAAGTACTCGCTGGGCACAAAGGTCGGCATGAGCAGCTCGTGCGCTCCCGCCCCATCCATCTCCTCGCGAATGATCCGCTCGATCTTGTGAAGAACCCGCGTCCCGAGCGGCAGCAACTCGTAGATCCCCGCCCCCACCATCCGCGCATACCCAGCCCGAAGCATGAGCACATGCGAGGGCATCGTCGCGTCCTTGGGAACTTCCTTAACCGTAGGAATAAACGCCCGCGAATACCGCATCGCGGCGAGATAGCAGGGGAAGGGGATACGTTCCACCCCTTCAACCGCATGAGATCCTTGAGAGTATCCCCTAGGTGCCGATGATGAAGCTTACGCTGGTGGTGCCGGAGCCGCCGATGTTGAGGGTTTGGACGTTCTTGGCGCCTTCGACTTGGTACTCGCCGGCTTGGCCGGCGACTTGTTTGTGGCAGTCGAGGACTTGGCGGACGCCGGTGGCGCCGACGGGGTGGCCGGCGCCGATGAGGCCGCCGCTCGGGTTGATCGGGGTCTTTCCCCCGAGGGCGATGTCACCGGCTTCGATCGCTTTCCAGCTCTCACCGGGAGCGGTGAGGCCGAAGTGGTCGATCGCCATGTATTCGGAGGTTGTGAAGCAGTCGTGGGTTTCGATCGCGTCGATCCCGCTGGTGTCCGCTATCCCTGCGCGCTTCTGTGCGTCGGTCACCGTGCTGCGGACATGCGGCAGGATGTACTCCGCGTCGCGGCTCTCTGCGACCTTATCCTCGAAGCGCATGCGCGCCGTCGCGTGCCCCCAGCCCTTGATGCGGGGGATCGACTCGAGTGGCACGCCAACGCGGTCGGCCCACTTCTTGGCGTACTCGGGCGAGGCCAGAAGCAAGGCTGCGGCGCCGTCGGTCACCTGCGAACAGTCCGAAATGTGGATGCGGCCGCCGATGCTGCCGTTGAACTCGTCACGGCTCATCGCGTGGTCATAGTTCATGTACCAGGTACGCGTCTGTGCGTTCGGGTTGAGCTTCGCGTTTGCGTAGTTGATCGTGCTGATCTCCGCGAGGTGCTCGTCCTTGAGGCCGTAGCGCTTGTCGTACTCGTCGCCGAGCTTACCGAAGAGCTTCGGGAACGGGAACTCGATGCCCTTGGCCTCGAGCTCGTACCAGGCGGCCGTGCCGAGGAAGTCGCCGCCCTCGCCAGGGCCTACCGTCTTCATCTGCTCGACGCCGACCACGCATGCGAGGTCGTAGCGCTGGGCTTCGATTTCAGCCGAAGCCGCGAGTAGGGCGATGCTGCCCGACGCGCATGCGGCTTCGTGACGCGAGGTCGGAAGGCCGCTGAATGCCGGATCGATCTCCAAGAAGAAGGCCCCGAGGTGCCCCTGCTTGCTATAGAGCTCTGCTGCGAAGTTGCCGGTGTGGGCAACGTCGATCTCGCCGGGCTCGATTTGGGTTTCTTTGAGGGCTCCGAGCACTGCCTCGCGCATCATCGCGACGAAGTGCTTCTTCTCTTTGCTCCAGTTGCGAGCAAAGTCTGTCTGGTAGCCGCCGAGGACGTAAACTTCTGGAATCTGTGCCATTTCTTTAACCAAAACCTTTCGCTCAAGCGGCGACGAAGAACTTACCCACGTTGACCTGTGGGTCATCGAAGAACGTTGTGCCCTCTTGGGCGTTTGCGAGTGCAGGCGGCACGGGAAGGCCGGCCTTGTCGATCATTTGAATCGTGCGCTTCAGGCCGATGGTGTCGACCAAGACGCTCGGAGGCGCCCAGTTGAACCCGTAGCCCATGATACGGTCGATGCCGGAGATGTCGTCGGTGACCTCGCCGACGCGGTGGAACGAGTAGCTGATGTACCCAGCGATCACCTTCTGCGCGATCGCGGCGTACGGCCCCGTGGCTTCCGCGAAGGCGCGCATCCCGTCGACGTATCGGCCGACTCGGTGCAGGTTCGAGATCTCGTCGATGAAGCTGAGGTCAGGCCGCATGAGGTGGGAGGTGGGCACGAAGTTCTGGGTCTTCGGATCGAGGACGATTCGATCACCGGCGTCGTCCTTTCCAAAGAAACCGCCACCAGTCTTGCGGCCGAGCACGCCCTTCGCCATCAGGTCCGACATGTACTGCGGAAGCTTCAGGGTTTCATGCGCCTCGTCAGGAGCAAGCTCGTAGATGTTGTCGACGATCGCGCGGTGGATGTCCCATCCCACGAGGTCGATTGTCGCAAGCGGCGTCAGCGCGCGGCCGGTGTACGGACCCACGAGCTCGTCCACCAAGATTGGCCCGTGCTCCTCCGCCAGGATTGCGCATTCGTTGAGCAGCTGGAACCCGATTCGGTTGCCGGCAAAGCCCGGGGTGTCCGCTGTTCGCACCATCGCGCGACCCAGGAGCTTCGTGCAGTACACGTCGAGGAAGTCGACCAGCTTGGGATCGGTGTCCTTGCCCGCGACGAGCTCCGTGCCGACGATGACGTTCGGCGGGTTGAAGAAGTGCAAGCCGATGAAGTTCTTCCGGAAGGACTCACTGCGGCCCTCGGCGAGCTGATTGATCGATAGACCCGAGGTGACGGTCGCGACGATCGAGTCCGGCCGGCGCACCGCGTCGATGCGATCGAAGAACTCCTGCTTGAGATCGAGCTGCTCGGTGACCGCTTCGAAGATCAGGTCGGCTTCTGCAACCACTCGATCGAAGTCGTCGTCGTAGCTTCCGGTATCGACCTTGGAAGCCACGGTGCTGGATCGCACCATCTTCACGGCCGCGGAAAGCCCGCCGTCTGCCTTCTCCTTGGTTCGCGCCAAGAAGGTCACCCGAGGTACCGCCGTGGTGAACAGCGCCCCGCTTCCGAGGCCCATCGCGCCATTGGCACCGAGAACCACGACATGTTTGATCGAGCGTGAGCTCAGCAAATCCGAGGACTTACCGCCCGCCGCTACTGGGGTCGACGACAACATCTCTTGTCCTTTCTCTCCCTCGGCTGTTTACAACTTAACTAGCCGGGAAGGGCCAATCTGGGCGAGAGACCTCCTTCAGTCAACCGAAAGCTCGTAAAAACAGGCATTTACAAGCGATTTACAAAGCGGAGATACGCGCAATTTTCGGCCAACTGACCGGAATCACGGCGATCTCCCGCCCCGCGTGTTAGGGAAGCGTTCCGATGGACGTCGCCCACACCGCCCAGGAGCTCGGAGTCAGCAAGGAGGCCGTCGAGCTCTTCCGCAGCTCGGATGCGATCGACCTCCACATCGAGTCGTTCGTTTGGCACCGCGTTTTTGGATACGACCTCAATCGAACGCACCGCGGCGGGCTCTTCGGGCGGAGCTTTTTCGGCCACGCGGACTTTCCGACAGTCCGTGAGATCGGCCTCGGCGGGGCAACCTGGGTCATCAGCACCAATCCCCTCCGTTCCGCGCGAGGCCGCCGACGTGCATTCGAGAAGAACCTGCGGGGGCTCCGTTCTCTGCTCGAGGACGCTCCGGGAATCAGACACGTGCGAACCGCGGGAGAGTTTCGCGCCGCGCGCGCGGCCGGGGAGCACGCCGCCTTCATTGGTATCCAGGGAGGCAATGCCCTCGACGACGGTATCGACGCGTTAGATCTGATCGCCGACGGCTCTGTCCTGCGGGTCACGCTGCTTCACCTGACCTCCTCGCGACTCGGTGCCTCCAGCGCACCGGGCTCTTCGCGTGCCGCCGGGCTGACGGACTTTGGCCGGTCGTACGTCGAGCGTCTCAACGAGCTTCGCGTGGGGGTCGACCTCGCTCACGTCAGCCGCAAGGGATTTTTCGATGCTGTGGACGTGCACGACAAGGCGCAGCCCTTGTTCGTGACCCACACGGGATTGGCTGGAGTCTACGAGCACTGGCGAAACATCACCGACGAGCAGTTACGCGTGGTGGCTGACACCGGCGGCACGGTCGGCGTCATGTTGCATGCCTCGTTCCTCGGGCGCCGCGGCGCTACCGCCGGCACCGTGGCCGACCATCTCGCGCACATCGTGGACACCGTCGGCGAGGATCACGCGTCGATCGGCACCGACTACGACGGGGCCATCACGCCGCCCAAGGACTTGCCCGGCCTCTGGGCGCTCCCGCGCTTGGTACAGGAAATGCTCGATCGCGGCTGGTCCAGCGCGCGCATTCGGAAGATCCTCGGCGGCAACGCGCTGCGGGTCATCGAGGCGTTGCGCGGCTAGACGAGCGCGCACAGGCTTCGGTCATGGCACTCCTGGAACAGATCAACGCCGACCTCAAAAAGGCGATGCTAGAGCGGGACGAGGTGACCCGCGATACCCTTCGCATGATCAAATCGGAGCTCCTCACGCTCGAGAACCCCGATGGGCTTGCCGTGCTCTCCCGTGCGGTGAAGTCGCGGCGCGACAGCATCAAGAGCTACGTGGAAGGGGGCCGGCAAGATCTTGCCGACAAGGAGCAAGCCGAGATCGAAGTGATCGAGCGCTACCTCCCGAAGCAGCTCGGCGAAGACGAAACGCGCGAGGCGATCGCGGGGATCATCGAGGAGCTCGGCCTGTCGAGCAAGAAGGACCTCGGGAACGTCATGAAAGAGTTGAAGGCGCGCTATCCGGGCCAAGTCGACGGAAGGCTCGCCTCTTCGATTGCAGGCCAGCTGCTCGGCTGACGCTCTAGTTGCCTGACTCGTTCTGTGCCGACCACCACAGCCGGTATCGCTCCCGGATCGCCTTGCGGTCGTCGCGCGGCATGTTGACCCGGTAGCCGTACTCCTGACCGGACGCTCGCACGAGGTCACGACTCGCGATTGCGCGAATCTCCGGGTCTTCGTGGTCGAGGCTGTCGATGAGCCACTCGACGCGCGAACGCCCTCCATGTTCGCTAAACCAGCCGCGCCAATCCCTCTCCCGATCGCCGAAGTCTTGCGCAGTCAGCATGCGCAAGACACGCCACGCCGCCTCACCGAGGACGCTGCGCTCCGACAGCGCAGGAATGAGCGCTTCAATACACTCCTCGTCGCGGAGAACCGCAAGCGCACGCATCGCAAGCAGGCGTGAGCGCTGATCGGTATCCGACGCGAGGGCCAGTGCGCGGAGCGACTCCTTGAGGCCCTGGACCCCCTCCTGTTCATGGAAGACCTCGAGCGCATACAACGCGCTCCGCGAGACGCCCTGATCGTCGTCGAAGAGAGTGGTAGCCAGGGGTTCGACGAGAAGCGGGTGCGGTAGCTCGGCCGCGACCAGCGTCGCGTAGTAGCGAGTTTCGGGATCGTCAGACTTGAGAAGTTGGCCAATGTAGGGCGCAGCCCGATCGCCAAACGCGACCAGGGTTCTGCAAAGACCTGACACGCTGCTTCCCTTGGGAGGCTGCACGTGCGGCTCCCAACGATTGAACCAGAGGCGACCGGGAAAGAGGTTCCGCAAGGTGGGGAGGACCTCTTCGCCCATCGCCAGGAGGGCGCTGTGATCGGGCGCTTCTTCATTGGGTCCGTGCATCCCGAGCCGGACCACCATGGTGTGGACGCGGGCGGTGAAGTCTGGGGGCTCGAGCTCGGGCAGCGGTGTTCTCGGCGCCGTTCCGACCGCGGTCAGCTCGCCCACGTTCAGACGTTCGATCAGGAACTTCATGGCCGCCGTTCGCGCGTCGTCGCCTCGGGCGGGCGGGATGCCGGTCCATCGGCGAAACGCTTTGCCGAGCTCGCGGTCAGGCCACCATTTCGCCTCGAGACTTTCACCGGGCGGCGGATGGGAGGTGCGCCAACGGCCGTCAGGAGGCTCTGACATTGGAGCGTCACTGGGACTTGGCGCCTCCACGCGGTCGGAGGGCGCATTCTTGATCAGATAGGTAGAGTCCCGCTTGCTCTCTGACCCCATGGCCCGTCAGGGTACACCAATCGCCGTCAAACGAGCATTTTGATCCGGCGCTCGTCCTGAGCAGTGCTGACTTTTCCGCTGGAGGCTTCGCGGAGAAGCTTCTTGATGCGGAGCCCGAGGACGTCGATCTCGGTCGATGCGAACTCTTCTGCCCCGAAGCGCTCCACCTGCTGGGTCTGACGTCTCAGAATCTCGATGTCCTGGCGGAGGATCCGCATCGCAACTGGCTTGAAGACGCTGCGCAAGATCCAGTTCGGGACGGGGACCTTGACGGCCACCGTGGCAAAGAGATCGGTCACAGTAGGGGTTCGCGGCGTCAGGGCGGCCGTCGTGATGATGTGGCTGCGGTCACTCAAGCGGTACTCCACCTGCGCGATGCACGGGAGGAGGAAACGGTCCCAATGAAACACTTCGCCCCCTTGCGGCGCGAGAAGGCGGCCAACCAAGCCTTCCGGCCGCTCCTCGCCGATGAACTGCGCCTCGACGCCGCCTTCTAATGCTCGAATGACGACTTCGATTGGCTTGCGATCGGCGTTCTTGCGGAAGAGCCCAGCGTGCACGAAGGCGGTGTGCGGAACGTCCAAGGCGTTCTCCGCCACGGCATCGAGCGGCCCCGGCATTTCCAGCCGCTCGCGGATCGTGAGGTATCCAGGCTGATCCGCGCACGGGATCTCATACGGTTCCGACTCGGGCTCGACGTCGGCTTCGGAGTACACCCACACCCAACCTTGCGAGTCGCGGCAAGCAAACGCCGGCACGCGGCGCGTGGGGTGGTCGGGGTCGTCGCACAAACCCGGCACAGCCTTGCATGCACCCGCGCCGTCGAACTCCCACCCGTGGTAATGGCATTGGATGTTCCCAGCGATGACCCGCCCTGCGGACAGTGGGGCGTTACGGTGAGCGCAGCGATCGAGTAGTGAGACGCTTTGTCCGCTCGAGTCGCGAAATGTAACGATTGGTAAACCGTTCAACACGAACGGTTTGGGTTGTGTTCCCACTTCTTTGCTGGCCGCTACGATGTACCAACCGGGTGCGAAACCAGGGTTTGCGTTCGACTCCGTTTGCGGTGGTTGCTGTTCGCTCATCGTGACTCAAACGCAATTTCTGCGCCCGCCTAAGTGTACCTTTGTTTCCTTTGCGTAATTAGCACGGTTGGGACCTAACTTTCGATGGAATGAGGTGGGTTCGACTGCTACAGGCACAGCATGTCACGCCAAATCAACAAGGAACGTACGCGGCATCGTTTGCTTCAGGCGATTCTCAAAACGATCCAGCGGTACGGACACGGCACCCTAACGACTGGACGGGTCGCGCAGCTCGCCGGGGTGGCACAACCCACGTTCTACGTGCACTTCCGAAGCATGGATCAAGCCCTCGAGCAGGTGGCAGAGTGGGTCGCGCAGGAGCTGAGCCCCGGCCTCAATCCGGAGGCGTCGGCCGAGCTCGATCGCGCCGCCGAAGTGCTCGAAGAGGCAGTGCGCAAGTGCACACGCTCCCTCGTTCGCGACCGCAAAGTGGCCGAGGTGTTCCTCCGAAATCGGATGGATGAGACCTCTGCGCTCGGGCGGCGTTGGAGCGTGCTCACGGGAAGCCTCCGGGAGCGGATGCGCCAGATCGTCGTTCAGGTGGGGCCCAGCATCACCCCGGCCGACGCAGCGCTGCATGCCGAGTTGCTGGTCAGTGTCGTGTTCGGTCTGGCCGAGGCCTATCTCGGCGGCCGGGTCGACGACCTCGACCGCGCCACGGCGACGGCTTCACGCGCGATTGTCACCAGCATCCTGACGACCTCGTCCGTCGCAGACGCCGCCTGAGCGGTCGGTCTTTCGAGGGTCGGCTTCCGATTGGACGGCTCTCATGTTAAGCCCGCCGGGTGAGTGATCTCTTCAATCCTTCTCCGGAGCACCGTGCGCTTCGCGAGCTCGTCCGCTCGTTCACCGAACGAGAGGTCGACCCCCAAGCCGAGGCGTCTGACCACGAAGAGCGGTTCAACGTCCAGCTCTTTCGTAAGCTCGGCGAGCTCGGTCTTCTTGGGATCACCGTCGAGGAACGCTTCGGCGGCGCCGGCCTCGATCCGGTCGCTGCGCTGATCGCACACGAAGAGCTTTCGGCGGCCGACCCTGGGTTCGCGCTGGCGTACCTCGCTCACTCGATGCTCTTTGCAAACAACCTTCAGATCAACGGCAGCGACGAGCAACGCGCCAAGTATCTACCCGATGCGTGCACTGGAGCGAAGGTTTGCGGGATGTGCATGTCCGAACCAGGGGCGGGCACGGACGTGCTCGGTATGCAGACGACGGCGATCCGCAAAGGCGATGTCTATGTGCTCAATGGCGCCAAGATGTGGATCACCAATGGGGCGGTGAGCGACACGGAGCTCGGCGACACGTTCCTCGTCTACGCCCGCGTTCAGGGCAGCCCGCGCAACCAGCTTTCGATGTTCATCGTCGAAAAGGGCTTCGCTGGTTTCAGCTTGGGGCAGAAAATCAAGGGCAAGCTCGGAATGCGCGCATCGACCACGGCAGAGCTCGTGTTCGAGGATTGCCAAGTGCCTGCTGAGAACCTGGTTGGCGCTGAAGGCGCTGCGACGCTTCACATGATGCGCAACCTCGAGCTCGAGCGCGTGACCCTGGCCGGGATGAGCCTTGGCATCGCGCGCAGGTCGATCGAGGTCATGAATCGCTATGCGAGCGAGCGGACTTCGTTTGGAAAGCCGCTACGCGAGTTTGGACAGATCCAGCGCTACATCTCGCAATCATACGCCGAGTACATGGCTGGTCGTGCGTACACCTATTATACCGCGTCGACGATGAGCTTGGACACGCCCGGTCACCGTCTCGATTCCGATGGCGCGAAGCTGTTCACCTCGACTATGGCCAAGGACGTTGCCGACCGCGCGATCCAGGTGCTCGGCGGCTATGGCTACGTGGCCGAGTACGTGGTCGAGCGGTTGTGGCGCGACGCGAAGCTCCTCGAGATTGGGGGCGGCACCCTCGAAGCGCACCAAAAGAACATGTGCCGGGAGCTTGGGCACACCGAACGCATTTTGTGAGAAACATCACATCTCACCAGGTTCGCCCATGTTTTCGCCTCCCTAAGTAGGCGGTGGCTCTACCGAGCGGCTATGCTGTGCTCTGTGACACTTTCCCTTTGGGGGGGAATAGGACGAAGTGACGCAAGAAGCCGTAGCCAGCGATATACCTGCGCCGCCAGTCGACCTTCCGGTTCTCGGAAAGTTCGCCGGCTACGATGTCCTCGGACGCCTTGCGCTCGGAGGGATGGCCGAGATTCTTCTCACGCGCCACGCCAACACCGACGGTAACCATCGTTTCTTGGTGGTGAAGCGGATTCTTCCGCACTTCGAACAGGACAACGACTTCGTCCAGATGTTCCTCGACGAGGCTCGCATCGGGATGCAGCTCAAGCATCCGAACATCATTCAGTTCCATCAGTTTGGCGCGGACGAAGGGTCGCACTTCATCGTGATGGAGTGGGTCAACGGAGTGCCGCTGGGCCGGATGATTCGGAAGGCTCGCAAGTCCGGCGGAGTGGGGCTTCCAGTCGCGATTCGCATCGGTGTCGATGTGGCGCGCGCGCTCCACTACGCGCACATCGCGAACGACGAGCACGGTGAGCCGTTCAACATCATTCACCGCGATGTGTCGCCGCACAACATCATGATTGGTTACACCGGTGCGGTGAAGCTGCTCGATTTCGGAATCGCCAAGGCGGACCACCGTGCGCACAAGACCCAGGCCGGAGTGGTCAAGGGCAAGTTCGCCTACATGGCGCCCGAGCAATGTACAGCGGGTCAGGCCGACCATCGGCTCGACATCTTCGCGCTGGGGGTTTGCCTCTTCGAGGCGCTCACGGGGCGCTCGCTCTACCGGCGGCAGACCGAGGCAGCGACCATGCGGGCCGTCATCATGGATCCGGTGCCGTCGCTCAAAGAGCGGATGCCCGACGTCCCCGACGAGCTCGACCAGATTCTTCAGAAGGCTCTCGCGAAAGAGGCCGGCGATCGTTTCGCGACCGCCGAGGAGTTTGCCAACGAGCTCGAGCGCTTCGGCAAAGAGAACAAGCAGTTCGCCACGCAACGCGAGGTCGCGGATTTCGTCAGGAAGGTCTTCCCGGAAGAGTTCACGCGCGGTCCGCGTGTCGACACGGTGCCCTTCGGAGCCTCCATCACGCTCGACATGCATCACGCGAATGATTCCTCTTCATCGAAGTCGTACGTGTCGCAGATCCCGGGGGCGATTCAGGAGCTCGAAATCGACGGAGCGGGGGCTGGCCTCGACCTGGGGCATCTGCTCGATGCGCCGATCGTTGCGCCGCTGCCTCCGCCTGAAGCCGAGCCCGCGGCCTCGGATCCGCAACTCAGCAAGCGTCCGACGCTGGACGCTCCCAAGAAGATCCCGAAACAGGCGGCGCCGAGAAAGGGGCCGGTAGGCCCGAAGAAGCCATCCAGCTTCGGCTGGAAGCAGATGGGGCTGCTCCTCCTGCTCCTGCTCGGCGGACTCGCCATCGCCTACGAGCAGACCGACATCGTCAAGGACGCGGTGGGGGACATCGAGGCGATGTTCGAGGATAAGGGCCCGCCCGAGATCGCGGTCGATGACAATCCGCTTCTGCGAGAGCATGGAGCGCGCATCTTGGTGGCGTCTTCGCCGCCCGGCGCCATCGTTTTCCTGGACGGTAAAGAGCAGGGTGTGACGCCAGTCGCACTGACAGGATTGATGCAGGGTGACTACCGCGTTCGCGTCGAAGCGCCGGGATTCGCATCGTGGTCGACCAAGGTCGAGGTCTCGCACGGAGAGACTGCCGGCGTGACCGCGCCGCTTCTCGGCAAGCAGGGAGGCGCGAAGCCCGGAGCGTTTGGCCGCGTGAGCATCGAAACGACGCCTCCGTCGGATGTCTACATGGCTGGCGATTTGATCGGACGGACACCGATGGAGACCGTTTACGCGCCGCTTGGGCGCGTGACGTTCGACTTCGAGCTCAGTGACGGCCGGAGGGTCAGCCGTCAGGTCAAGGTCAAGTCGGACGGCGTCGCGCGCGCTCGCTTCGACCTGACGAAAGCAAAGCGCTAGGCGCCCGCTTCCTCGCGCAGCAGAACGTAGCTTTCGTATCGTTTGCGGTCGATGGCGCCCGCGTTCACCGCATCAACCACGGCGCACTGTGGTTCGTGCGTGTGGCTGCAGCTCCGAAAGGCGCAGCGCTCTCGGTGCGCGTTGAGCTCAGGGAAGCATCGGTCGAGCTGCCCGATGGGCAGCGCCCATGTCCCGAGCTCCCTGATCCCCGGAGTGTCGGCGAGGAATCCGCCTTCAGGGAGCGCGTACAGTGAAGCCACACGCGTGGTGTGACGGCCCTTGCCGTGATGGTCGCTCACGCTCGCGATACTCAGATCGAGGTCGGGCAGAATGCGATTGATCAGGCTGCTCTTGCCCACGCCCGATGGGCCGACGAACGCCGAGATCTTTCCTTGCAGAGCCGCAGTCAGGGTGCCCATCCCTTCGCCAGTGCCCGCGCTCACGGTCAGGACGGGGTATCCGATCGATTCGTACACCTCCTGCCAGCTTGGGGCGTCCGTCTCCCGGAGGTCCGCCTTGTTCATGACGATGACCGGTTGGACGCGCTGGTGTTCCGAAATTACGAGGAAGCGGTCGAGCAGACGTGTGTTGAGAACGGGTCGCCCGTGGCAGAACGTGACCATCAGTTGGTCGAGGTTCGCCACGAGCACGTCCTCTTTTTGGGGGCCTCTTCCCGGTTGTCGTCTGGAAAAGCGAGTTGCCCGGGGTAACACCTCCACGACGACCCAGCTTCGCTCGTCGGGTCGCGACACCATCACCTGATCACCGATGACGCACAGATCCGTCGTCCGCGGGGTGTTCTTGAGCCTCCCGCGGATTCGTGCCTGCACGACGTCTCCGGCGACGAGGACGTCGACGAATCCGGCGGTCGAGCGAACAACGAGGCCTTGCATCGTCCCGGCCATGCTCAGCCTTGGCAGTTCGAGTCCGGGTCTTTGGTGATCAAGGGGCGCAGAGAGTCCTGGTGGGAGATCCATGCATCGACGACCTCGTCTGGCGCGTCGTGGTCGCGCAGGGTCTCGATCAAGATTTGCCTGCGTCGATCAAACTGCCCGCCGAAAATCCGATGCGGGCGGTGGGCTTCGTCGAGGGCTCGGCCGCCGTATTCGATCGGTGCTCCGAGGTGTTTCGCCGCATGCTCATACTCAAAACGTTTGATTCGCGTGCGTTCCGCCCGCGTAAACAGAAAACCAATCATCACGTCGTCGAAGCAACGGTCGACGAAATCGTCGACGATCACTCGCAACTTGGGCTCCCCACCGAGCTGTTCGAACAGGCTCATTGACGCGATGACCCTGATGCAATGTAGAGGGTCGATCAAGTTGCGTCGCCCGGATGGAAGCCTCCGAAGAAGGCCGGCACCAAGAAAATCCACAAAAAGAAGCCCAGTTCTAGTAGAGATGACTAGCAGCCATGATCGACGGTGACCCGGAGCTCGCGGAGCATGCGTTTCGGCTTTGCCAACAACTACTTCGCATCGACACGACCAATCCGCCTGGGAACGAGTTGCCTGCGGCAGAGCTAATCGCCGATGAGCTGCGCAGCGCGGGTTTGGAGCCCGTGGTGTTGGAGAGTGCTCCTGGGCGAGGCAATGTGGTTGCCCGGCTGCGCGGCACCGGTGAGAAGCCGCCACTTCTTCTGACCGCGCACTTGGATGTCGTCGAGGCAGACCCGTCGGCCTGGGACCATCCGCCGTTTTCGGGTGAGGTCCACGACGGATGTTTATGGGGCCGAGGGGCAATCGACGTGAAGAACATGGCCGCGATGTCGGTCGCGATCATCGCTCGGCTCGCGCGGGAAGGAGTGAAACCGAAGCGCGATCTGATCTTTGCCGGGGTTGCCGACGAGGAGGCTGGCTGCCGTCACGGCTCGCTCTGGCTTTGCGAGAACCACCCCGATCTCGTACGCAGCGAGTTCGCGATCGGGGAGGTAGGCGGCTTTAACATCCAGGTCGCCGGGAAAAGCTTCTTCACTGTGCAGGTCGCCGAGAAGGGTGTGTGTTGGGTGCGCGCGCGTGCGACGGGTGAGCCGGGCCACGGTTCGATGCCTCGAGAAGACTCCGCCGTGGTTCAGCTGAGCGACGCGATTGCGCGCTTGGGAAAACGGGGCCTGCCACGACATTCCTCGGAGCCCGTCCAAGAGTTCATTGGCGCGCTGGCGTCGCATCTGCCCGCTCCCATGCGGCCGTTGATCAGAATGCTGGGCAGCCCGACGCTCGGCCCTGCGATGCTCAACCTAGTGCCTGATGCAAGCGTCAGGCGCGGGTTTCGCGCGTTGCTGGGCAACACGGCGTCGCCCACGGTGCTCCGCGCTGGCAACAAGATCAACGTCATCCCGGGCTTCGCCGAGGCCGAGATCGATGGTCGCATTCTTCCGGGGCAGACCGGGGATGACTTCATGCGGGAGCTGCGGGAGGTATTGGGTGCGGACATCGAGCTCGAGGTCATGCACTCGTTGCCTCCGGTCGTCACCGAACCGAAAGAGTCGTCCCTGTACTCGCTGATCCACGAGGTCATGGCCGAGCGCGCCCCCGATGCACCAACGGTGCCGTTCGTCACCCAAGGATTTACAGACGCCAAAGCGTTCACGTCGCTTGGGACCAAATGGTATGGCTTCGTCCCCGTGATGCTTCCGCCCACGCTGCGATTCGCCGACATGTTCCACGGGCACAACGAGCGAATCCCCGTCGACGGCTTGGCCTGGGGCACGCAGACCTTGATGGAGGTCGTCCGGCGCTGCATCGGCGCCTAGTGTGCGGATCTTTTCGCTTGTGGTCGGCTTACCTCCTCGCTCGCTCCCTGCGGGGGCGCTCGACCACAAACGAAAATCTCTCGCACACTAGTTTTCGCCCATTAGGCTTCCGCTCCTGCAGTTCACCCTTCCCATTGGCGGCGAGATCGATGACCCTCCTCTACCTCGATTGGGATGGGCTTGCAGAAGCGTCTTCACGACAGCGAGATCTTACTCGACCTGGCTGCCAGCGATCTGCAGGGTTTGGTCCAACAGGCCATCGACGAGCTCGTTCGCTGTGGGAAACTGAGCGACCGTCAGCGACAAGCAATTCAAAACACGCTCGCCGAGCGGGGTGAAGGAGAGCTCCAGGACCTTGGCAGCGGCGTGGGCGTTCTTCGTGTGCGCTACGAGGCGCAGAACCGAGACGTCTACCGTTGCGCGCTGATCAGAGTTCCTGAAGGTGTTCGCGCGAGTGACCACGAAAAGGTTCACTACGTTTGGCTCATCGTCGCGCCGTACGGGGCGACGACTCCGCCCAACGGGGATCTGGAGCCATTCGGATGGATGTTGCACGACGAGCGATTCAGCGCGTCGATCATCGGTGCCAACGATCCGATGCAGGTGCTCGCGACGTACCAGCTCTACTTGGAGTACGTCGAGGCGCCGCCGGACGAACGGAGGCCCTCGCTCGCCCCCACGTATCCAGGCGTTGCGCCTCTGGAAACGGGGTTTGCCGCCGGGCTGATCGCAGATGTTCGACGAAAGCTGCCCTTCTACCCGAGCGACATCATCGACGGGCTCAACATCAAGGGGCTCGCCACAATCCTGTTCCTGTTCTTCGCGTGTCTCGCACCGTCCATCGCGTTCGGCGGCCTTCTCGCGTTTCTAACCAACGGGGAGATCGGAACGGTCGAGGCGATTCTGGCGACAGCGATCGGAGGCGTGGTCTACGCGCTCTTCTCTGGGCAGCCTCTGACGCTGCTCGGCAGTACTGGGCCTGTCACGATCTTCTTGGCCATCCTGTATGTCTTTTGTCGGCAGCTCGGCGTACCGTTCCTTCCCGGGCTGTTTTGGATCGGCATGTGGACCGCGGCGCTCATGATGGTGTTGGCCCTGACCAACACGAGCCGTTACATCCGCTACTTCACACGGTTCACGGATGAGATCTTCGGAGCGCTGATCGCGCTGATCTTCATCACGGAAGCTTTCCGCGATATTTTTGGGGGCATTTTCGGGTCAGAGGTGCCCACCAATGGCGAGCTTCTCGCGCTGATCCTCGCGCTCGGAACCTACATGATTGCCCTTCAGCTCTCCCGCGTGAGGCAAAAGCCGCTCCTCACCAAGACGGTTCGAGAGTTCTTGGCCGATTTCGGGCCGACGATTGCGATTTTCGCGATGACGGCTGCGGCGTGGGCGATGCGGCCCATCGAGCTCGAACACCTTGCGGTTCCGCACGAGTTCGCCACGACGAGCGGACGGCCCTGGCTGGTCAACCCCATGGAGGCCCCACCGTGGTTCTGGTTTGCATCGATGCCGATCGCTGGCCTCGCCGCCGTCCTGCTCTTCCTGGATCAGAACATCACGGTTCGCCTAGTCAACAGCCCGCAGCACCGGCTGAGGAAGGGCGCCGGCTACAACCTCGACATGGCCGTCATCGCGGTGCTCGTGGCGATTTGCTCGGTGATTGGACTGCCCTGGGTCGTTGCCGCGACCGTCCGATCGTTGAATCACGTTCGAAGCTTGGCGACCGTTCGGCACCATGCGCGCGGCGAGCACATCATCTCGGTGATGGAAAACCGCCTCACGCCTCTGCTGGTCCATCTGTTGATCGGCGGCTCGTTGCTCTTCCTCGGGCTGCTTCGAGAGATCCCGATGTCCGTGGTGTTCGGCCTCTTCCTGTTCATGGGCATCGCCTCGCTCCGAGGCAATCAGTTCGTCGACCGCCTCAAGCTCTGGGTCACTGACCCGACGCTGTACCCGCCCACGCACTACATTCGACGGGTGTCGCGGATGGTCCTTCACAGCTTCACCCTGATTCAGGTCGCATGCCTATCGGCTCTTTGGCTGGTGAAAGAGTCGTCCTACGGGGTTTTGTTTCCGCTCTGCATTGCGCTGCTCGTCCCCATCCGCCGTGGGCTGGACCGCGTCTTCACCCAGAAAGACATGGCTTTCCTGGATGCCGACGAGAATCCCGAGGAAGAGCAGTACCGAGAAATGGATTAGTGTAAAGTCGACGCGATGCGGGAATGGCTAGAGCAAGAGTTCGGTGTTGCTCCGTGGGTATTCGAAGGGGTCTTCCTGCCGTTGCTCGCGTTTCTGGGCGTGCTGTTGGTCCGCGAGCTCGTTCTGCTTTTCGTGAGGCGAAGGGTCGAGGATCCGGAACGCCGAAAAATCTGGCGCCGGCAAACGCTCTGGGCCGCGGTTCCGTTGGCTATCTTAGCCGCGGTAGGCACATCTTGGGCCCGTCAGGACAGCATTGCGCGGATGCTCGCGACGGGTTCCGGCGAGGTTGTCGACGTGCAGGCCAATCTAGGAACCGCCACAAAAATCGTTGCCTACACGCTAGTCTTGGTCACCTTCTTCCTGCTCATTCAGCGGACGTACCGGAACCTTGCGGCACGAATTGATGATTGGAAGCCGGCAGAGGAGGGCGTGAAAGTGCAGAGCGCCGTTCTGCTATCCCCCGAGCGCGTGCGCAGGATGTTGACCGGCGCGCTTCGGGTCTTCCGCGCCCTGCTGATCTTCGTCCTCCTGTACCTGTACGTCCCGTTCATACTCAGCGCGATCCCTCAGACACACGAGCTAGCCGGGAAGGTCATGCCCTACCTGATGGCGCCGGTGGTGACCTCGGGGAAGGCGATCTGGGGGTACCTCCCGGACTTCATTACCTTGGTCGTGATCCTCGTCGCTGGACGCTACCTGATCAGGCTCCTTCGATTCTCGATGGTGGCGATCGGTGCCGGTGGACTCAAGGTCGAGGGCTTCGAAGCCGAATGGGCCGAACCAACGTACAAGCTCGGTCGCATGCTGATCGTCTTCGTCGTCATCATGATCAGCTATCCATACCTTCCTGGGTCGGGCTCCGACGTCTTCAAGGGGTTCTCGCTGTTTCTCGGCGCGCTGGTCACCCTGGGCGCCAGCTCCTCCATCGCGAACGTGATCGCGGGAATCATCTTGACGTACACCGGCTCGTTTCGCGTCGGTGACCGGGTCAAGATCGGGGACACGGTTGGCGATGTGATCGAGAAGAAGCTCTTTGTGACGCGGCTCCGGACCATCTACAACGAAGAGGTCACCGTACCGAACGGCGTCGTGATGCAGACAGAGCTTGTCAACTACACCGCGTCTTCGAAGAAGGGCGGGCTTGCGCTCACGATTGAGGCTGGCATCGGATACGACGTCGACTGGCGCACCGTGCACGAGCTCCTGAAGAATGCCGCCGGCAAGACCGAGCGCATTCTCGAGGAGCCAGAGCCCTTCGTCTTGCAGCACGGCCTCGGCGATTTCGCCGTCCAATACAAGCTCGTCGCGTTCACCGACGATGCGAGAACCGCAGTGAAGACCGTCTCGGAGCTCCGGCAGCACGCGTTGGATGAGTTCAATGAGGCCGGGGTCGAAATCATGACACCGATGATCCACGCCGTGCGAAACTCGCCGGAGCTCGCGACCCCAAAGGGAGCAAGCGAAGGACAGGCAGGCCCGTTCCGGGTGGGCTCATCGTAGGACGGCGGTCAGCGGCAGCGCCAGTGTCAGTGCCCGCGCCAGTGCCAGTGTCAGCGACAGTGCCAGTGCCAGCGCCAGTGTCAGTGCCAGTGTCAGTGCCAGTGCCAGTGCCAGTGCCAGTGTCAGCGACAGTGCCAGCGTCTGTTCCGGGGACCTGCGGCTACCAGGGTTCCTTGTACGGCCTCAGATCCAGCTCGAATGTCCACGCGTTCCGAGGCTGCTCGTGCAGCCAGAGATACATTTCGGCGATGCTCTTCGGATCGATCAGGCCGTCCTTGCCTTTCGCTGCGGCGAAGTCCGGCATGGTTTCATGCACGCGCGGGACGTCGATGACGCCGTCGATGATCGCGTGCGCCACGTGGATGCCCTTCGGGCCGAGCTCCTTGGCCATGCTCTGAGCGACCGCTCGGAGGCCGTGTTTGCCGGACGCGAACGCAGCAAAGTTCGCGCTCGCCTTCATGGCTGCGGTGGCGCCGCTGAACAGGATCGTCCCTCGCTCTCGCGGAACCATGCGTCGCGCGGCTTCGCGGCCGACCAGGAATCCGCCTAACGCCGACGCTCGCCACATGTCTTCGAAGGCCTCGACCGTCGTGTCGAGGATCGAGCCCATGGTGAAGCCAGCGGCGTTGAAGACCGCGACTTCGATCGGACCGAGCGCTCCTTCCGCGCTCTCGAACAAGTCGGCGACCGCGCCTTCATCGGACGCGTCCGCACCGAACGCTTTGGCCTGACCACCCGCTGCTTCGATTTCCGCGACCAGTGGCGTAAGAGCCTCCGCGTTTCGCCGCGCCAGAGCGACGGCGTAGCCGCCTGTGGCGAAGCGCTTCGCGACCTCGGCCCCCGTGCCGGTCCCGGCTCCAACTATGACAGCACATCCTTTGCCCATGAGCGACCTCCAGGGATTGTTCATGTGGTCGGGGCGGGCGGGCGCAAGGGTGAGTCGAAGCGGCAGTGACGGTGTCCGTGGCAGCGTCGGGGCCAGTGGCAGTGGCAGTGGCAGTGGCAGTGTCAGTGTCAGTGTCAGTGCCAGTGCCAGCGTCAGTGCCAGTGTCAGTGTCAGTGTCAGCGTCAGTGTCAGTGCCAGTGCCAGTGCCAGTGCCAGCGTCGGGGCCTGGCGCGGGTTTTTCTGACGGGAGTCTTGGTTCACGTATTCTCCCTCAGATGTCTCGCTCCATTCCCCTCCGCCTTCTCTCCGATCGAGAGCACTACGAGGAGGTCATGCAGGCCGTTCTTGCGGCAGAGCAGAGCGTCTGGGT
>Ga0316191_10000469_pt1 | contig 26218 bp, 23 predicted proteins | sample Eddworburr2cm_MG_FD_204928 | JGI IMG/M metagenome (GOLD analysis project Ga0316191, IMG submission 204928) | Coastal sediment microbial communities from Maine, United States - Eddy worm burrow 2 cm | ecosystem: Environmental > Aquatic > Marine > Coastal > Sediment | place: USA: Maine... | reverse complement strand
CGCGAAAGAGACCACCGTTTCGCGCCGGCTGTGACGGCTGGCTGGGGAACACATGTATGGGATGGTGGTTTCCTCCGGCTGTGGCGGCGCAAAACCGGCCTGACCGGTCAGCTCGAGGACCTCTTCGAGGCTGTAACGAAGCGCCGCGTCCTGATGGGCGAATGACAATGACCCGAACATCACCCAGCGTCCTCCCTTCCGCAGCAGCCCGTTGATGCGCCTGGCGAGAAGCGCGAATTCCTCGGATACGATATCCACCAGCCACGGAGTAATCACCGTATCGAAACTCTCGCGGGCAAACGGTGGCCGCAGTGCATCGGCGAGAACCAGCTGGAAATTCTCCCCGGCCTGCTCCGGTGCCGCAAGATCGCGTAGCACGGCGTTATCCTCGAGCCGGCGCGGCGCAATTGGAAATTCATGCAACCGGATTGTCTCACCGCGTACAAGGCGCGCCGCCAGAAATAGCAGGAACGGGTTGATGTCGAGCGCGATACTGCGTGTCGGCGCCAGCGCCCGGTGGACATCATAGGCGAGCCGGCATGCGCCGGCGCCGAGTGTCAGTACTATGCCGGGCCCGGATTGTTCTCCGAGTGCGGTTCTCACCAGGTCGAGAGAAATCGCGTTTTCCTCATCGCCCCAGCCCCAGTCACGGTGAATGTTGGCGTAGTACGTGGCGATACTCTGCGGTGCGGGCATCCGTGTCCGTAATGCCAGCTGCATGGAGTAAGGTGTGTCCCCGGAGACCTGCAGCGGTTTGAGCAGATCGACGAGGGCACGGGCATTGTCGCGGTAGGCAAGCGCGAGCAATTCAAGGCGAGAGCGTGTCAGCCCGCCCAGATCGCGGCGCGCAAGGCGTTTGTCGAGCGTTGCCGCATCGTGCTCGCGTTTGGCGACGACCATGTCCAGGCGCTGACGCCATTCAGCTATTGCAGCCGCCGGTTCCGCGAACAACCACGGTATTTCTTCGAACGTGGGAAAGCGGGTCTTGCAGCCGCCGCAGAGCAGGCCGTCATCGTCTTTTTGCAGAAGGTTTCGGTCGCATCTCGGGCAACCGAGGATCTCGTCGTGTGACTGAGTTTGACTCATGCCTCGCAACCTTGTCGTTGTTCGAGCCCGAACGTCACGCGTATCCGGCGTAAACGCAGCGCGAAAGCCCCGGCAAACAGAATCGGAGATTATCGCTGACAGCGCGCAAGGTAACACATGCGAGGCAGGTCACGACCAGTCCTGCGGCGTGTTTCCATGCACTATCGTCGTGGTGGTTGAAGCACGCCGCCCGCGCACGCAAACTGGCGCCTGTGGCAGCGGCGAGGGGCCGTGCAGTTTGGGCCTACAATATGGCCTGGCGCGGCATGTAGGCGTGGTTCTGCGGGGCTGTCGCGAAATGGCCGGAGGAGGCGAAAATGAAAATTTTGCTTGCGATGTTAGTGTTGATTACACCCGCTGCGGCCGCTCTGGCACAGACCGGTACACCTGGCCAGGCGCCGGTATCTGAGGAGCCGCAGCCGCCCGCCCAGCAGCCAGCGGCCACGCCGGAGCAGGCGGCTGCCACTGCCTGGCTGGAACTGGTTGACAGCGGGCGCTACCAGGAGAGCTGGGATGCCGCCGCAAGGTTATTTCGTGGCCAGATGCCGGCGGAAGACTGGAGCCGGCTGGTCGCCGGGGTACGCGAGCCGATCGGCGCGCTGCAATCGCGGCGCCTGCAGTCGAGTACCGCCGCGGCATCGTTGCCTGGCGCACCGGACGGGGAATATATGATGCTGCAGTTCATCAGCAGTTTTGCCAACAAGGCGCATGCTCAGGAGCGCGTCACGCTGATGCGCGAGGGCGATGTGTGGCGCGTTGCCGGCTATTACATTCGCTAGATTGGCATTCGCCACAGGCTGCGCGGCATGAAACAAGTGACGCCAGCGCGCAGGCATTTCGATGGCTGGTTGCGCAGCTACGGCGATGCATGGGAGCAGCGCGACAGCGCTGCCGCCTTGCGCCTGTTCAGTCCCGACGCCAGTTACTACTGGACCCCTTTCGATCCTCCCTTGGTCGGTCATGCGGCGATCGCGGAGGCGTTGTCCGCTGCTACCGCCAGTCAGCGCGACATCCGTTTTTCATACGAGATTCTCTGCGCTGACGCGGGCCGCGGTATTGCGGCATGGTCAGCGTATTTCGCCCGATTGGATACACCGGCGGCAGTCCGGGTCGAAGGCGTGTTGAGCGCGGAATGGGACGACAGTGGTAACTGCCGCCGCTTCCGTGAGTGGTGGCATCTCGTCGAGGGAGCGCCGGCTGTCTGAACGAAACAGGCCCGCAAACAGGGTCCGCGGGCCCGTTCGTGTCAGCTGGCGAGGGCTCAGCCGCCAATCACGCCATTGACGATGGGGTTGAATGCCGTCAACTGGTCGCGCAGCGAGACGCTGCCAAGGCCATGGTTCGGGAACACGTCCGTGAACCGGTTTTGCTCGCCGTGCAGAGCGAGATAGTTCAGCACGACGGTCTGAACCAGCAGGTTGACGTTGTTGGCCGCGGGGGATGAGCCTGTTTCCACCGAACCGTCGGGCCGGAACCAGCCTATCTGGCGATGCATCTCCGGGTCGAGATTGTCTCCGCTGAACAACTGGGCACGTCCGCCCGGATTGTAAACAAGGAAAAACGCCGCTGCGGTCGACTGGTTATCCGACTGCCATTCGAACTTGCCGCGGCCCTCGACCGAATCGTCGATGGTGCTGTTGGCCGATACCGAGCCGTCGCTGAAGACATACAGCATCAACGGGACCTGCATGCGGTGGGCATATTCGAGGCAGGCGCCCATGCAGCGTCCGGCGCGGAAGTCTTTGACCTCGCCCTCGCGGCGCATGCCGCCGTGATAGTCGTAGCCGCCCATCGTAATGGTGCCGGCGCCGGAGAATCCGTTGACCACCATTTTCATCACCGCGGACGTCTTGCGGAATTCCCCCTCGTTGTCGAACTCGGCGCGGCTGAATATGCCGCTGGGACCGAGAATGTCTTCATCGAGTTCCGGGTTCAGCGTGGACGGATCACCGTAGCGATCGGTCAGGTCGGCTGCCTTGACATAGCCGCAGCGCACCAGTTCCTTGATCAGGGCATCGCGATTGACCGCGGTGTTGACCCGATCGAGCTTTTCGTCGCTGATGCGCTGAACCGCTTCCATGACCGCTACGGCGTCGGATTGATCGAGCAACCCGACCAGTTTCCCGGTATCCACCAGGCCGGTTACATCGCTGGTGCGATCGACCTTGGTCGGTCGAACGCCAACTTCGATCATGTCTGCGGGAGCCATCGAGTTACCGCCGGATTCGGAGTTACGCGACCCGATCAGGGTCAGTAATTCGCCATCCGCGCCGGCTTTGTGAATTCCGTACATCGGATTGTGCGGGTTGTTTCCGGTGTCGTTTTCGGAACGTGCCGGAATCACCGCACCATTCGTATTGGCAAGAGCCGCGGGTGATGCCTTGTCGAGTATTCCGCGTAGAAAGGCGCTGTCGGAATGAAACGCAAGCCCCATGTCGGTGTTGATGAAATCGGTTGCGCCGGTTATCGGGTCCGCGACAGACGGGACGACGTCACCCGGCAGGCCGAGCTTGGCGTAGCCCCCGGTGTTCAGAAAGTCCATCTGCCCACCTTGTTGTCCCACGAGAACGTTCGAGCCCGCGATGTTGGCACCGCCGGCCAGATCGATGCAGATGAAAGGCACCTTGCCAGCACCCTGGACCGCGATCCCGCACGAATTGCGCAACGCCTGCAGGTCCGCCGACAAGGCCGCCTCGGCAGCACGCGGGTTGGCAAACATCCCGAATATGGACGGTCCGAGAATCGTGCCGGTTCCCGCCATGAAGCCCTGGGCGATGAAATCGCGACGGGTTACAGGCCGTTTGTGATTCTCATGCAGAATCGGATCGTCGATATTTCTTGTCTTGCGCTTTCTTGACATCGTTTTCGCCTCGATGCGTTAACGTTCGTTTACTGCACCAACATCGGTGCGCTACCCACGGCTGCCGCGCAGACCGCCTTGACCACTGTCGCGGTACGTCCCGCCGGGCATCCGCCGCCGCAACTCGTGAGCGTGTTGATCAGGCTGTCCAGGTGGACCCGTGTATCGGCCGGATCCGGCTGCGAACCGACGTTCGTGTTCAATGTCCTGGTGATCAGCGGGTTCAGCACCAGGTCGCGTTGTGCCGCGCCATTGAAGGCCACGTTGGCCGCCGCGCCGAAATTGAATCCCGGGAAGTACGCGGCGCGCAGTGCATTGTCGTCGACGAGCGCGTTGCAGTACTCGATTGCAAGCTGGGCGATGCCGACCTGGTGAGCCGAGGAGAAAGTCTCGATATTCTCCACTACAGGCAGCTGCTGCTTGACGATTTCGAAGGTCTGCTTCACGTCGGACTGCTGCATGCTGACCGTAGTGATTGCGGCTATCGTCGCGTTGATTTCGTCGAATGTACGGATGCCGATGGCCGGTTCCGGATCGCCGTTTGGCGGCGGCGCCGGCGCCAGCGGCAGTGCCTCGATGCGAACGTTACTGAACGCGCCGAGTTGTTCGAAGCTGAGGAAGAACTCGTCCTGGTCGGGGCCTTTTTGCAGCCCGACGATCGTGCCGAGTTGCGACAATGCCTGTCCGGTTTCGGTGTACGATGCCGCGCTGATGGTCACGTCCATATTGCCGTAAACCTGCCCGACCTGGGCCTCGCCGCCATTGATGCCGAGCAGCATGCCTTGCACCGGGATTCCGTCCGGGGAAGCATTTGGATCGAGACTGATGAATACCGGTTTGTTGAACAGGTAACTGTAGTTGTCGTACTGGCTGACCTCGAACATGATGTATGACTCGGGTACGTTGACCACGTGGCCGACATAGAACAACAGCAGGAATTTCTCGCCGACTCCCGCTTCGAAGTTCTGTGCCACCTGTGCCGGTGTCATGGTGCGATTATGGATCGCCACCAGGCGCACGATTCCTTGCCACTGGCCGTCGTTCGAAGCTTCGTTTCCGACTACGAACGCGAAGGTATCGTCCCAGTCGTTCAGGGTTCCGCCACCGGCGCTGTCCATGTCTTCGGTGTAGGCACCGTTGACATAGATTTTGCGTCCTTCGACAGGATCGAAAGTTGCGACAACATGCTGCAGCGACGCCTGCAGATCCTCGTCGGCGGCGTTGGTCGCAAGGCGCGGATCGCCATTGCCGTCGCTGATGCTGGAGCGATTGTAATGCTCATAGGTATACAGCCGCTGCATCAGGCTGAAATTGCGTGCCATGTCACCGGCAGAGTAGGTGATGATGCGGGCGTCTTCCTGGGCGACATTGGCCGGCACGACCCACGCTTCAATCGAGTATTCGCCGGTGGCCTTGATCATGTCGTGCAGTTTCTTGCTGCTTGCAGTCGAGCCCTGGGCCTTGCCGCCCTTGATCTCGATGCCCCAGCCGCCGAACCAGGAAATGTCTCCCGACAGATTCAGGTTGAGAGCCGGCTCGACGCCGCTGGTGTCATACGCGACCGCGCCCTGGCCGGTCTTGAACTCCCACATGGCGACGACATTGGCCTCATAGCGGTTGCCACCGCTGGCCACGACGCCGTCATATAGCGTCAGAGCTTTGCTGACCACCAGGCTTGGATCTATCTGGGTCGGCTCGATGCCGCCGGCAAGCGTTGCAATTGCCGCCAGCATTTCGTCACCGTTCGCCGAGCAGTCGGTCCAGCAGTTGTGGAACTCGTCGCGCAGACGGATGACCAGGCGCGAGTCGTCGGGATTGTCGAGGTCAATCTTGGACTGAACCTCTCCATAGGCCTCGTCGACGTCAGCGCTCGCGAAATAGGGCGATTGCGGCGAGTTCGCCGAGCTGATGTGACAACGCGAGCAGTACTCGGTCAGCAACGGATAGACGGTCGCGGCAAAAGCGGACGAGTCGACCGGAAAGTTCTTACTGTTGCCCGGGTCCTTGATGACAGGCGCCTTGAGCTCGATAGCGCGGCCACCGCCAGCGGCCGTCTCACCGGCCCATGCGGTGATCCAGGTGGTCAGGATCTCGCCGCAGGCTGCATCGCTGTCGAGCCAGCAGTTGTGACCGCCGGCCACTTTGCTGACCATTCGCGAGTTTGCCGGATCGGTCAGGTCAACGATTGTATTGGCCGCTTCATAGGCCATATTGACATCGTCGGTCCTGGCGAAGGCCGGGGACTGCCCGCCCACGATGTGACACGATCCGCAACGATTGTTGGCCTTCACGTTGTCCCAAACGTAGATTTTGAAAGACTGCACGTCAGCGGTGCTAGGGGGAGGCCCCGCATAGTCCACGATATTCGGTGCCACAGTCTGCGGGTTGTCCTCGGTGCTGACGCCGGAGCCGCAGGCACTTAGTGCCAGTGCTACAGTCAGTGCGCCGCTCGCGAGCAAAAGGCGGCGCGAGGCGGTGATGCTCGGATTGCTATTCATCACTTTCATCGGCTGAATCCTCTTAGTCGCCCATGCAATAGACGGCCGCCTCGGCAAACGTCTGTTTCAGTTTGTAATTGGTGCCGCGTAGTGAGGCGACCATCGCGTCGATCTGCGCGCGATCGCTGCCATCGACCGGTCCGCGGAAGCACACGGCCTCGAAGACCTTGGTGGCCTGGCATGCGGCGAATGCCTCGCTGTTGCCGAGTTCCTGGCCGAGGGTCTTGGCGCCATTGCCGGATCCACCGAGGTTGGGGTCCCAGCCCAGCAGCGCGTTCTTGCCGGCGCGCCAGTAGTTGTCCCACCGGTCGTCCGGCGTAGAGAACCCCGGGCGGAAATTGTCGGCATTGTTGAAGTACTTGGGCTGAACCTGGCCCTCGGTGTACTCGATGCTGCCGCTGTCCGGGTTGAAGTTGTAGTAAGCGAAAGCCTGTGCCAACGGGTCCATGCCGTTGTGACAGCCAATGCAGTTGTTCAGGAATACCCGGCTGTCTCCACCGGGGCTGCGCGAAACGTCCTGGCGGATGCGATCAGGAATACGCGAAGTGTCGTGCACCTCTTCCATGTCGCGGCAGAGGTGATTCAGCATCGTAAAGCGGAACATCGCGCGGTTCGTACCGGCGATAAAAAAGGCCTCTGCAGCAGCCCGGGTCGTCATGATCCCCGCAGTCGCATTCGGTGTGAGGCTGGTAACGGCGCTCTGCTCAGTTCTGCGCAGCCCGGTTTTCAGATCGACTCCGCGGTTTTCCAGCTCTTCGTAATGGGTGTTGTTCGCCATCGAGTAGCCGGGCAGACCGAGATTGTCATTGCCGACATAAACGATGTCGGCGGACAGCAACGTGTTGAAAGCGATCTCATCGCGAACCATGCCGATGACTGTTGCGGTGTAATCGTTAAGCGGAACGAATACCGATTGCTCACGGTTGGTCCATGGTGCCGCCCAGTTTTTCAGCGTGATGTTGTAGAAGCCACTGTTTTCCATTGCCGTGTACGCGGCGCTGACGGCGTCGCCGCCGGCAATATCGGCAGTCATCGAGTCGAGAACCGCATCGTTTGGTGGCACGCCTGCAATCCGGTCGTGTATTCGACGTGCTTGTTCGCGCGGCCCGGCATAGGCGGGCGCAAGGCTGACCGCCATCAGACAAAGTGCGGTTAGCGCGAATGCGGCAAGCCGCAATGTCTCGCGTCGGGTTTGTTGTCTACGCATCGTAAGCATCCTGATCATCGTCCATCCGTTTGCGGTTTGCCGTCACAGAACAACGGCTCCGTTCAAGCTGGTTTCTAGTAGTAGCAAAAAAAAATCTAGCGCGTAATGTCGAAAATCAGCGACGTCTTAAAACGGCGACACGTTCGCGTTGTTGCGCTTCTCTAGTAGTCTCGATTCATTCGAAACAAGGCCAGGGGAAAAGTGTGAACTGCGTCGCAAAGTGCCTACGTACATAGTGAATCGCGATGCCGGAACCATTTCTGTGATGCCCTTAACAGAAAGGACAATATGTCATGTCCATGATTACGTTAACTTCGCAACTGACTAACGAAACGCCTGGTTCGAGCCAGGTTGGAAACTTCATCGAAGGCGTTATGAAAAGCGTGCACCAGGAAACCATCGGAACTGTACAGGCGGGCATACGAAGTGTGCTGGCGAGCGTTGTGCTGGTTTTTGCTCTGGCCGCCTGTGACGGTGGCTCGGATAGCAACGGCCTCGATCTTGGCGGTAGTCAGGATGAGGACCCGGTTGTGGTGGATTTTCCCATTGCCTACGTAAAGATGCCGGTTCCACTCGAGGACGGGGATCTGCGCGAGCTGAATACATTTAACATCGGCGCCGATTTGTACCTGAAGAATCGCGCGTCGCCGAGCGCCATCGAATACAACATTACCGGAGCGTTTACCGAAGGCTTGTATGACATTCGTGACCTCGATGTCTCATTCGACGGCACCAAGGTCGTGTTCGCGATGCGTGGGCCGTTCGATGAGAATCTCGACGAGGACGAACAGCCGTCGTGGAATATCTGGGAATACGATATTGATAGCGACATGCTGCGGCGTGTGATTGGATCGGATATCACAGCCGAGGCAGGCCAGGATGTGGCGCCGCATTATCTTCCGGACGGACGCATCATTTTTTCGTCAACGCGGCAGAGAACCTCCAAGGCCGTATTACTCGACGAGAGCAAGCCGCAATTCGAGGCCCAGGACGAGAATCGCAACGAACCGGCATTCGTGCTTCACGTAATGAGTGCCGACGGCAACGACATTCAGCAGGTTTCCTTCAACCAGAGTCACGATCGTGATCCCACCGTGCTGTCGAATGGCCAGGTAATGTTCTCACGCTGGGATCACGCCCCGGGTGTCGATGGCATCCATCTCTACAAAATGAACCCGGATGGCAGTGATCTCGAATTGTTGTATGGCGCGAACAGTCATGCCACCGGCATTGATGGAAGCATTATTCAATTTGCCCAGCCACGAGAGATGCCGGACGGCCGGGTGATGGTGGTGATACGGCCTTTCGAAGATACCGACTTCGGCGGCGACATTGCGGCGATCGATATCGTCAACTTCATCGAGAACGAACAAACCACGGTTGCCAACAGCGGTGCCATGGCGGGACCGGCCCAGGAGAAAGTGACGATCAACGATGTTCGCACCGACGACCAGATTTCGCCGGGTGGACGGTTTATGTCGATGTACCCGCTTTGGGATGGCACGGAGCGCATGATCGTAAGCTGGAGCCAGTGTCGCTTGCAGGAGGTTGGGGCGTTCGATCCGGATGCCGATCCGCTGACGGCGGAACCAGTCACGATTTACGGATGCACGCCGGATCGGCTGGCCGACCCGGCCTATGAGGCGGCGCGTCCTGCCTACGGTCTTTGGGTATATGACCGTAGCGAGGACACTCAATTGCCGATCGTGCCGCCCGAGCAGGGCATCATGGTGACTGAGGGTGTGGTTGCCGCGCCGCGCCCGCGGCCGCCGGTCATCCTCGATAAAGTGCCGGGGCTGGACACGGATTCCGACCTGGTTCAGGAGAATGTTGGTGTCATCCACATTCGCAGCGTTTACGACATCGATGGTGTCGCGATCGCGGATCTCGCAGCACTCTCCGACCCGGCGGTGACCACGGCCGATGAACGGCCGCTGCGGTTCGTCCGGATCGTCAAGCCGGTGAGTATGCCGGACGACGACGTTCTGGATTTCGACAATTCGGCGTTCGGTGTAAGCGCCGGTCAGGGCATGCGCGAAGTGCTGGCCTATCAGCCGATCGAGCCGGATGGCTCGGTAATGATGAAGGTCCCGGCCAATGTTCCGTTTGCCATCAGCATGCTTGACAAGGACGGCCGCCGGATCGGTCCACGACATAGCAACTGGCTGCAGGTGCGACCGGGTGAGGTGCTGGAGTGCAATGGTTGCCATGACCCGGGCGTTGGCATCTCGCACGGCCGCAGCGATGCCTTCGCCGCTGTCAACGAAGGTTCCCCGACGACCGGTGAGCCATTCCCCAATACCGATCCGGCGATATTCGCCGACTTCGGCGAGACGATGGCGCAGGCTCGAATGCGCATCAGTTGTGCAACCGATTGCGCTGCGATGACCCCGAGCGTCAATATCGAATATGAAGATGTCTGGACCAATGAGGGGGTGCGGGCAAAGGATGAGCCGTTCGCGTTTAGCTATGCCGACCTGGAAACCGCGCTGCCGACGGACCCGAATTGTGTCGATGACTGGCAGTCGGGTTGCCGGATCACGATCAATTATGAGACCCATATCCATCCGCTGTGGTCGACGCCGCGTCTGATTCTCGACGTCGACGAGATAACCGTGCTGGAGGATCGCACCTGTACGTCGTGCCACAACGACCGCGATGCGATGGCGGCCGCACAGGTGCCGGCCGGCCAGCTCGATCTGAGCGATGGCCTGTCCGACATCGATATGGATCATTTCAAGGCCTACCGGGAATTACTGTCCGGCGACAACGCGCAGGAGCTGGTCGACGGCGCACTGCAGGACGCGCGCATGGAAATAGGGGTCGATCCGGATACCGGCGATCCGATTTTTGCACCGATCGGCGTTGCCCCCTCGATGAGTCTCGCCGGCGCGCGCCTGTCACCTGCGTTTTTCCAGCGTTTCGAGACCGGCGCTGCCCACGCGGGTTTCCTGACGCCCGCCGAGCTGAAGCTTTTGTCGGAGTGGCTCGACCTCGGTGCGCAGTACTACAACAACCCATTTGAAGCTCCGGTGAACTAGATCATGCGCCTGTTGCCATTACTTGCTGCCCTGCTTTGTCTGTTTTGTGGCGATGCCTTCGCCGCCAGGGAGGCGTTTGAAGTAGTGGTCAACGATCCGTATATCGAATTGCATACCGGGCCAGGCCGCGGTTACCCGATCTTCCATGTGACCGAACGTGGGGAACGGATCGAGGTTCTGAAGCGTCGTACCGACTGGTTCAAAGTGCGTACGCCCGAGGGCAAGGAAGGGTGGGTAAAGCGCAAGCAGATGGAACTTACCCTGTTGCCGACCGGTGAGGGTGTCGAGTTTGACGATCCCGTGATGAACGATGTGCTGGCGCATCGATTCGAGTTTGGCGTACAGGGCGGCGATCTGGATGGTGCCAACCTCATATCCGCCTATCTCGGTTATGCGCTGACACCCAACTTTACCGCGGAGCTGCGCGGGTCGCGCGGTCTTGGCGACTATTCGAATACCTGGCTCGCCAGCGCCAATCTTACACATACGTTTTTCCCGAAGTGGCGGGTCTCGCCGTTTTTCTCGCTGGGCGCAGGGGTAGTTCATACCGAACCGAAATCCACCCTGGTGCAGACCGAGGATCGTACGGATCAGACGGTGCAGGCCGCCGCCGGAGTGCGCGCCTATCTGACCCGACGTTTCGTATTCCGCGCGGAATACCGCAATTACATGGTTTTAACGAGTCGTGACGACAACGAGGAAGTAGACGAATGGACGGCAGGTTTTTCAGTATTCTTTTGATCGCGGCTCTTCTCAGTCCCGTGCAGGCGGCACTGGCGCAGGAAGAGCGGCCGTCGTCGCCCCAGGTCATCGAGCCCGAGGTGGAACGTCGCGATATCAACAGGGCGCGTATCGATACCGAGAATTTCGAGCTCGGTGGCTACGCCGGAATCATGAGTGTGGAGGATTTCGGTACCAATGCGGTCTATGGCGCGCGACTCGCCTACCACATTACCGAGGGTTTCTTCATCGAAGCGACCTACGGTATGACGACCACCGACAAGACCAGTTTCGAGCGCCTCAGTGGCGGTGCGGAACTGCTCAGTGATAGTGAGAGAGACCTCACGTATTACAACGCGGTACTCGGGTACAACCTGTTTCCGGGTGAGGTGTTTTTGGGCGGTTCCCGGGCGATGGACAGTTCGCTGTATGTCGTCGCCGGAGCCGGCAGCACGGATTTTGGCGGCGACGATGAATTCACGATGGTGTTCGGCTTCGGTTACCGGGTTCTGCCGACCGATTCGCTGGCTTTTCATCTGAACGTTCGCGATCACATTTTCGAGAGCGATCTGCTCGGGCAGGACGACACCTACCACAACATCGAGGCCATCCTGGGCCTGACCTTTTTCTTTTGAGGGAGAGCATAGTGAGCAAGGGCAAGCGCAAAAGCGCTGGAAAAATTGCCGTCATCATGGCGGCGACGCTGCTGGGGACCGTTGTTGCGGCGGGTTCCGTCGTTGCGACTCAGGGTGCTGCGCCGGCGTTTTCGCTACAGACGCGAGATGGCAAGACGCTCAGCCTCGAGGATTTTCGCGGTGAGGTCGTGATGATAAATTTCTGGGCCACCTGGTGCGGTCCGTGCCGCCAGGAAATGCCGCTGCTGGAAGAGATCTACCAGCGTTACAACAAACTCGGTTTCACACTGCTCGGCGTTAATGTCGAGGAGCACTCCTCTGACGCCGATCGTTTCCTTGCCGAGACGCCGGTGAGTTTCCCGATTCTTTACGATCCCAGCAACGAGGTCAGCAAACAGTACGGAGTGAGCGCAATGCCGAGTACTGTCATTGTCGACCGCGAGGGCAATGTCCGCTTTCTTCACCATGGATACCAGCCGGGTTACGAAAACGAATATCAGAACCAGATCAGGGAACTGGTGCGGGAGTGAGCATGAAACGAATCATCGCGGCAGCGGCACTGGTTGCGGTAGTCGGTCTCACCGGCTGCAGCAATGTCGAACCGTGGGTCAAGCCCTACGAGCGGGATCGTCTTGCCGATCCCATCATGTTCTTTGATCGCGATCCGGTGTCTTCCGCCTATACTCATCACGTCTACGAGGCCCGCGAGGGCGCGCGTGGCGGTCTGGGTAGTGCCGGCGGCGGCTGCGGATGTAACTGAGGCGGGGCGACCCAATGTCCAGAACCTTTCTCTGTCTGACCGCGCTGACCGCCTTGACCTGGCTGTCCTGCAGCCATGGCGCGGTGTTGCCGGAGGACAGGGCCGATGCCCTTTATCATCGCTATGACGGCGGCGGCGTTACCATCGACGGCCCGTCGTTGCTGGTGCGCAAGCAAGTTGCAAAAAATGTCTCCGTCGCGGCCAATTACTATGTCGATAGTATTAGCAGTGCCTCGATCGACGTCGTTACCACTGCCAGCGCGTATAGCGAGAAACGTACCGAGATGAGCGTCGGGGCGGATTATCTTTATAATTCGACGATTTTCAGTACCGGGTACAAAAACAGCGACGAGAGCGACTATGCCGCCAACTCGGCTTATTTTGGTGTCAGCCAGGATCTGTTCGGAGCGCTGACCAACATCAGCATGAGTTATGGCCGGGGCTGGGACGATGTCAGCCGCAACGGCGACAATGAGTTCTCGGCCGATGTAGAGCGTCACAGCTACCGGCTCGGCATTTCGCAGATTCTGACCCGTAACTTGCTGATGGGAATGACGCTGGAAACCATCACTGACGAGGGTTTTTTGAATAACCCGTATCGTTCTGTACGCTATCTCGATCCCGAAAGCGACAAGGGCTACAGCTACCAGGCGGAGGTGTATCCCAATACCCGCACCAGTACGGCGGTATCGTTGCGCGGACGCTATCGATTGCCGTACCGCGCCGCGGTGCATAGCGAGTATCGGTTTTTTGACGATACCTGGGGAATTGCCGCGCACACCGCCGAAGTCGGCTACACTCAGCCGGTCTGGGGCCGCTGGATGGTGGATCTGAATTACCGTTTCTACACCCAGACGGCAGCGGACTTCTATAGCGACCTGTTTTCGCGCGAGGATGCCCAGAACTACATGGCCCGGGATAAAGAGCTGTCCGATTTCGATTCGCACACGCTCGGTATTGGCCTGAGCTATGAAATTCTGCCCAATGGCTGGCGTTTCTTCGACAAGGGGAATCTCAGCGTCAGGTACAATTATATCTACTTCGACTACGAAAATTTCCGCGACCTCCGGGACGATGGCGATACGCCGGGTACGGAGCCGCTGTACAATTTTTCCGCCAACGTCGTGCAGTTTTTCTTTTCCGTCTGGTTCTGAGTACCGCTGCGGGTAGTGTGCGCTGACAGCGGTGCTATGCTCGCTTGGAATTCACACGGATTGGCGCGATGGAATGGAAATTGTTTGCAACGGTGTTTGTGACGGTGTTTATCGCGGAACTCGGGGACAAAACCCAACTTGCGACGATGTTGTTTGCGGCGGATCGCGAGGTGAGTCGGCTGACGGTCTTTCTCGGCGCCTCGGTAGCACTGGTGGCCAGTTCCGCGATCGGTGTCGCGGCCGGCGCACTCGTCGCCGAACATGTCAGCGAAAAGATTCTCTCATACGCGGCAGGCGTCGCATTTATCCTTGTCGGGGTGTGGACGATGCTGCGGGCATGACGCCCGGTCGGGGCAGGTGAGCCATCGTCAGAATCCCATCCGTCGGAGAAATCGTGCCCGGCGAAGAATCAATATTCCGCTTGCGAGCGCGGCGAATCCGATTATCCAGGCCAATGTTTTGACGAAAAACAGCGGCTTGATCAACAGAGCGAGCCCGAGCATCGCCGTTAGTATTCCGATGATCAGCAAAAATCGGTCCTGCAGCCCCAGTCCGCGCATGGTCCCTGCCATGCCGAGCAGAAAACCCGCCATGATCAACAGCCAGATTCCGATCAGAGTGGTGAGTACGCTGGCACTGAACTCGGGCAGCAGTAACAGTAGCGCGCCGAACGCGAGCCCGATGATGCCCGAGAACAACATTGGTTTGTACAGACCGTCGCTATTCCTGACGATGCTGGCGAAACCCAGCGCGAAGCCGGCATCGAGTATCGCGAAAATACCCATCAGGCGGACCAGCGTCACCCACGTTGCGTCGGGCCATAGCAGCGCCGCAAGACCGAAAACCGTCAATAATGTGCCGCGTATGAACAGCGCGCGGCTGTCGCCCGAGGTGTTTTTCATCGTAGACGGATTCTATAACGATTTCCGCAGCGTTGACGGTGCCGGGCCTAGTCCAGCTTGCGCCGCTCGCGGTTGAACCCGCTTTTCATGGTGCCGACGATATCGCCGAGCTGCTCGCAGATCATGTCGACGGCATCGTCGAGCGTAAAGATCCCTGCCAGCGCTCCGTTGTCATCGACAACCGGCATACGGCGCACGCCGGCGGTACGCATGCGTCTTATCGTGCCGCGTATCGAGTCCGACTCAGTCGCCGTATGCAACTTCGTACTCATGACGTCCTTGATTCCGACAGCAGTCGGATCGACTCCTTCACCGAGCAATTCGATCACGATATCGCGATCCGTCAGTATCCCCACGGGCCTTCGCCCATCAGGGGTGGAGCGGGTGACGATGACATCCCCCACGTGATGACGACGCATCAGGTGGACTGCATCCAGGATAGAATCCTCGATATCGACAACGGTGACCTGCCGATTGCACACTTGACCTAAAGTCATGACGGTTCTCCGCGGCGGACGCCTAACGTACTATGATGTCCAACGGGATCGTCAATTGACTATCGCGGATTCTACCTATCGTTTGGGAACCGAAGCGCGAGCCGACTATGCAACTGCAAATCCTGGGCGCCGCCGGTGAAGTCACCGGTTCCTGCTACCTGATAGAGAACGCGGGCCGGCGAGTTCTGCTCGAATGCGGGCTGAAGCAGGGTAGCCGCCGGGATGAGCAGGAAAATCGTGCCGATTTTCCGTTCGATCCGAAGTCGCTCGACGCCGTTATTCTGAGTCATGCGCATATCGATCATTCCGGCCGTCTGCCGTTGCTTGTGCAGCGCGGATATCGCGGGCCGGTTTATTGTCATCGCGCGACCCGCGATTTGTGCCGGGTCATGTTGCGCGATTCCGGTTTCCTCAATGAAAAAGAAGCCATGTGGGAAAATCGCAAGCGCGAACGAAAGGGGCTTGCGCGCATTGAACCGTTGTACAGCATGGCCGATGCCGAACGCAGTCTGAAATATTTTCGCGGTCTGGGTTACGAGCGACGCCAGTCAATATGTCCCGGCGTCGAGATTCGACTGCTCGATGCCGGTCACATCCTCGGATCGGCAATTGTTGAGATCTGGCTCGACGAAGGCGGGCAACGGCGCAAGATCGTTTTCAGCGGCGATCTCGGTCATCATGGCGCGCCCATATTGCGTGACCCGAGCCCGGTGACGGAGGCCGACCTGGTGTTGATGGAGAGCACTTACGGGGATCGCCGTCATCGCGGCTGGACAGAAACCATCGAGGAATTTGCCGAGATATTTGCGGCCTGCCGCGCCGCTCGGGGCAATATCCTGATTCCGGCGTTTGCGGTCGGCCGCAGCCAGGAGCTGTTGTACCTGATGAATCGTCATCATCGCGAGTGGGGGCTCGAGAAGTGGCGGGTTTTCCTCGACAGCCCGATGGCTATCCAGGCAACCGGTGTCTATCGCAAGTACGGCAGTCTTTACGACCGTGAGGCGCGCGACCTGTGGCGCAATTCGGCCCGCCGCAAACTGCTTCCCAACCTGCATTACATGCGTACGACCCAACAATCGATGAGTCTGAACACGATCCGCTCGGGTGCGATCATCGTCGCGTCGAGCGGCATGTGCACCGGGGGGCGGATCAAGCATCACCTGAAGAACAACGTCTGGCGCAAGGAATGCCACATCATCGTCACCGGTTTTATGGCCAGGGGAACCCCGGGCCGGGCATTGGTGGATGGCGCGCGGTCTATACGCCTGTGGGGCGAGGCGATTCGGGTGGCCGCGACCGTGCATACGATCGGCGGGCTGTCCGCGCATGCCGACCAGGCGGGTTTGCGCAAGTGGTTTGGGAGTTTCGAGGGCTGTCCGCAATTGATACTGGTGCATGGCGAATCGCGTGCCGCTACCGCGCTGCAAGACCTGCTGGCGCGTAGCGATGGCGTCGACGCCAGCGTTGCCGTACCGTTGCAGAAAATCGACCTGCTGGCATCAAAGCCGCGTGCACGAGGCCGTTAGCGCGGGGATGGCGCGGCGCGCTGTCCGCTGATCGCCTCCAGAACGTCGCTGCAGGCCGCCGCGAGGGGGCCGGCGAGACGGATGCGGTTGCCCGGATGCGGGACCGAGTCGGTGCTCCATATGTCGCTTAGCGCCTGGGACGGACCGGCCGGGATCGCGCCATCGCGGAACAGTGCATGGGTGACGACCGCTTTCACGTCGCGTGCCCCCCGGTCCCTGGCAAGCCTCGCGCATTCCAGCAGGGTGGTGCCGGTGCTGGCGATATCATCGATCAGCATGACATCGCGATTTTGCAAATCGAAATCCGGCAGGTGCAGTCGTACCTGCCGATCGCCGGCGCGGGTTTTGCTCGCAACCAGGTGATCCAGCGAGGGGGATCCGCGCGCAGCCAGTTGCAGCCATTGCAGGGATTCTTTGTCGGGCCCGATCAGTACCGGGTCGACAAAGCTGCGCCGCGCCAGTTCGCCGGCAAGCGGTGCCGCACTGACCAGGCCACAGCAGGTGTGGGGCAGCACATCCTCGAGCCGATGAACGCGGTGCAGATGGGGATCAACGGTGACCAGTCCGTCGACCAGTTCGTCGAGCCAGGCACCTATCCAGCGCTGGCTGATCACCTCCCCGGTGGTGAATTCGGCGTCCTGGCGCATGTAGCAGAGATAAGGCGCGACCAAAACGATGGTTGCGCTGCCAGCATCGCGCAGATGGCGCACACATAGCAGGAGTTCGACCAGTTTCTGGTTGGGCTGGTCCAGGCTGCGAAAAATGATGACGCTGTTGCCGCGCAGTTCCGGGATACGAATACGCGATTCGCCGTCCGGGAAGTGATGCAAGTCGACGCTTTCGAATTTCCAGCCAAGTTGCCGTGCGACGGCCGCGGCGGCGGATTCAGTTTCGCTGAATCCGAGAACAAGCCCATTGTCCGGGTTACTGTTCATGCCGGACCGACTGCCCTTCCAACGCATCTTTCGAGCCAATCCGGAAGCCGGAATCAAGCTCCGCGCATGCACAGGCAAATTCAAAATCCGAAGGATATTCGGCATAAATGCGGTACAGCGGTGTCGATCGTTCCACTTCTGCACCGAATTTGTGGAAAAGATCGACGCCCGCGCCTTTTGCCATTGGCGCCCCCGACAGGCGTGCGATCCTCGCCATCTGTAGGTTGTCGATCGCCACGACCCAGCCGGATCGGGTGGCTAAAACGTTTCGTTGCAAGCGGCCACTTGTAAATCGCTGCTCCTGGCGGCCCTGTGCAGTAATAATCGCCTCCATTTTTTTGAGTGCACGGCCTGACTCGAGAATGTCGCGCGCGATGGTATAACCCTGACCGCCACGGACGTCCGGATCGAATTCGAGAACACGCCCAGCGATCTGCAACGCATGCTGTCGAAGGTCGAACGGAGCATCGTTTTGATTGTGCAGGACGGCCATGACATCGCGAGCTTCGAGCACCGGGCCGATGCCGTTGCCAATCGGCTGGCGGCCGTCGCTGATCAATACCTCGAGGTGGACACCGAGCCGGTCCGCGACGAATTCGAACAGCCGGCGCAATGCCAGCGCTTCACGCATTTGCCGCACTTTGGCGGTGGGGCCGACCGGAATGTCGATCAGCAGGTGATTGGAGCCGGCGGCCAGCTTTTTGGACAGGATCGATGCCACCATCTGCTGGGCGGAATCCATACCCAGCGGGCGCTCAACGGAGATCAATACGTCGTCGGCCGGTGCCAGCCTGGCCGTGCCACCCCAGACGATACACCCGCGGTGGTGACGGATTACCCGGTGTAGTGCAGGCGGATCGAGATCGACTTTTGCCAGCACTTCCATCGTGTCGGCCGTACCCGCCGGCGAGGTGATCGCGCGGCTTGAAGTCTTCGGGATCAGCATGCCGTGGGCTGCGACGATTGGCACGACCAGCATGGATGTGCGATTGCCCGGGATGCCGCCGATGCAATGCTTGTCTGCGACGAGAGGTTCCTGCCAGTCAAGCCGCTCGCCCGCGGCCAGCATCGCCCGGGTCAGGAACAGGACCTCGTCGCGATCGAGTCCGCCCTCACCTGAGGCCACCAGGAATGCTGCGATCTCCATTTTCGAGTAACGGTTGCTGACGAGGTCGGCAATAATCGCGTCGAAATCGCCCTGCGCCAGACGTTCGCCGACCATTTTTCGCCGCACTGCATCCATCGACGTCGGCGGACCCGCATGATTGACCTGGACCAGAGTATCCGGAGCGACGCCGAGTTGCGCAAAGGCCTGCTCTGACAGGCCGAGCTCGTCGACCGCGATGATCGCCGAGTCATCAACCACATTCAGTACTGCGAGTACCGTGGTTCCGTTGGTTGCGGTGATCTGGATCTTTGCGAGGGCCTGGAAGCCTTCAACCCGGTAGATTTCGCAGTCCCGGTGCAGATAGGCAACGTTTTCGCGGAACGTGTCGATGGCGATACGCCGGACCCGAAGCGCATTCTGCCGAGCGCCGGTGGGCGTATCCTGAGGCTGCAAAAATTCCTTTTTTCGCATTGCATTGACTCCGCTTTCAAGTAAGCACATGGAGCCCGTTCTTTGCATAGGTAGATTCCACGACGGGGCTAGTGGGGTTTACCAATTGAGCTCAATACTGAGGGTGCCAAGATGGAGTCAACAGAAACGTTTGATCGCGATTTCCACACAGTATGTGCCCGTCGCCAGCCGCCATTTGGCGGGCAGCAGTTGCGTAGGCGGATTGCAGCACACTGCGATTAGAGTTTTGACGGAACTCCCCTCCGAATTTGTGCTGAACCCCGGGGGCTTTCCCCGGGGGTGCTTTTGCAGATTCCCCCCCCCCGTATCATTAAGACTGCACGTAGCGGCCGTTTGTGGTTGAGGCGCCACTGCGGCTGGGCTACAGTGCGGGGATTGAGAAAAGCGGCCGCTTGGCCGTATCCAAAGACGATCGATAACGAACTTTTGCACGGAGTCAGGCAATGGACGAGGGACAACTAGAGACTACCGCGCGGGACTGGGTTGGCGAATCCCACCGGCTGGCTACCGAATTCGGCCTCCTGGACCTTGGCGTCCGCCTGATTGCGGCCATCGCGATATTCGTGATCGGCAAGTGGGTGGCACGCAAGCTGGCCGATACGGTCAAGTCGCTGATGGAACGCGGCGACAGCGACGAGATGCTGGTGCGATTCGTGCGCAACATGGTGTACTTCCTGTTGCTGACTTTCGTCATCATGGCGGCGATCTCGCAGGTCGGTATCGAAACGACCTCGTTTATCGCGGTTCTCGGTGCAGCGGGTTTTGCCATTGGTCTGGCCCTGCAGGGGTCGCTGGCGAATTTCGCCGCGGGCGTGCTGCTGCTGATATTCCGTCCCTTCAAGGTCGGCGATTTCATTGAGGGGGCCGGAGTCAGCGGCGTCGTCGAGGCGCTGCATGTTTTTACGACAACCCTTAAGACCGGCGATAACAAGACCATCATCGTTCCCAACGGTGACCTTGCGTCCGGCACTATCGTCAATTTCTCGGCCCAGGCGACGCGACGCGTCGACCTGGTGTTCGGCATCGGCTACGGTGACGATATCGACAAGGCGAAAGCCCTGATGCGCGAGGAGATGGCCGCCGACGAGCGGATTCTGAAAGATCCGGAGCCGACTGTCGGCCTCGTGGAACTCGCGGACAGCAGCGTTAACTTCGTATGCCGGCCGTGGGTCAACAGTGCAGACTACTGGGGCGTCCTGTTCGATCTCAACGAAAGCATCAAGAAGCGCTTTGACGCCGAAGGCATCAACATTCCTTATCCGCAACAGGACGTGCATATCGTCGATTACCGCAAGGGCGGACAGCAGGACGGATAGACCGGGCTGGCCGCTTTGCCCCGGGGCATGCGTTGCCCCGGCGGCAATGTGGCTACGGCGGCAATGTGGCTACGGCGGCAATGTGGCTACGGCGGGACGGATTAGGGAGATTCACGCTTTATGATCGTCAAGACAATTCGCGATTTTCTCAAACTCGAAGCAGCGAGCGGCCTGATATTGATGGCCGCCGCGGTCCTCGCGATTATCGCCGCGAATTCACCGCTGTCCGTGTATTACGATGCCTTGCTGCAGATTCCGGTCGTCGTGCAGGTCGGCCGTCTCGAGATTGCCAAGCCACTGTTGCTGTGGATCAACGACGGCCTGATGGCAGTGTTCTTTTTTCTGATCGCGCTCGAACTCAAACGCGAACTGATGGAAGGCGAGCTCGCCGATCCTAAAAAGGTTTACCTCCCGGCGTTTGCGGCGATCGGCGGCATGGCCGTGCCGGCCGCGATCTACGCATGGTTCAACTGGGGCGATGCGGTGGCGATGAAAGGCTGGGCAATCCCCGCCGCCACCGACATTGCGTTCGCGCTCGGGGTGCTCGCGCTGTTGGGGAGCCGCGTACCGTCGACGCTGAAGGTTTTCCTGTTGTCCATTGCAATTCTCGATGATATTGGCGCGATCGTGATCATTGCGGTGTTCTACACCGAGGGGTTATCGGTTACCGCGCTGCTCGGCGCGGCGGTAATCCTCCCCATACTGGCGTTTCTGAACTGGCGCAATGTGCGCTCTGTCCCCACCTATGTCGTCTTTGGCATCGCGCTTTGGGTGCTGGTGTTGAAATCCGGCGTGCATGCGACGCTGGCCGGGGTGGTGCTTGGATTCTTCATTCCGTTGAAATCCGATGAGGAGGGTTTTTCACCGGCAAAAAACCTCGAGCATGAGCTCCATGCAGTCGTGGCATTCGCGATCATGCCGGTTTTTGCATTTGCCAATGCCGGCGTTTCCCTCGATGGTATCTCGCTGGACAGCCTGTTGACGCCGGTGCCGCTGGGTATTGCGATGGGTCTGGTGGTCGGCAAGCAGGTGGGCGTGTTCGGATTCACCTGGCTTGCGGTAAAACTCGGGCTCGGGCGGCTGCCCGACGGCATGAACTGGATTTCGGTCTATGGTCTGTCGGCACTGTGTGGCATCGGGTTCACAATGAGCCTGTTCATCGGCTCGCTGGCGTTCGAACAGGGGGGGCCGGACTATGTGGTGACGGACCGCCTCGGCATTCTGGCGGGTACGGCGATAGCCGGTCTGTGGGGATACCTGGTGCTGCGATTCGCGGGCCCGTCACGCCCCGGGAACGTCTGATCGGGGTCTGGCTGGTTAACCGCAGGCGCTGCCGGACGGCGCTCGGGGCGCCTGTCGATCGGTAAAAATTCAATTACGGGAGAGAGCAGTGGACGTTCGTGCGGCAGTAGCATTCGAGGCAGGCCAGCCTCTGCAGATCGAGACGGTGCAGCTGGACGGCCCTCGCGAAGGCGAGGTGCTGGTGGAGGTTAAGGCCACCGGCGTTTGTCACACTGATGCCTTTACCTTGTCGGGCGATGATCCGGAGGGGCTTTTCCCGTCGATTCTTGGCCACGAGGGTGCGGGCGTGATCGTTGATGTCGGACCCGGGGTGAAGTCACTGCAGCCAGGCGATCACGTGATTCCGTTGTACACACCGGAATGTCGCGAATGCGATTTCTGCCTGCACCCGAAGACCAATCTCTGCCAGGCGATTCGTGCCACCCAGGGTCGGGGCATGATGCCGGATGGCAGTAGCCGCTTTTCGCTGAATGGGCAGCCCCTGTACCACTATATGGGGACATCCACATTCGCCAATTACACCGTGCTCCCGGAGATCGCCGTTGCAAGGGTCAGGGAGGACGCGCCTTTTGACAAGATCTGCTACATCGGTTGCGGTGTCACCACCGGTATCGGCGCCGTGCTGTTTACCGCGAAGGTGGAGCCGGGCTCGACAGTAGCCGTGTTCGGACTCGGCGGGATCGGGCTGAATGTAATCCAGGGCGCGCGTCTGGTCGGCGCCGACCGGATCATCGGTATCGATCTCAATCCGGCGCGGGCAGGCCTCGGTGAGAAATTCGGGATGACCGATTTCATCAACCCGGCCGAGACTGACGACGTCGTCGGTGCAATTGTCGATCTGACCAATGGCGGAGTGGATTACAGCTTCGAGTGCATTGGCAATGTCAACGTGATGCGCCAGGCGCTGGAGTGCTGCCACAAAGGTTGGGGTGAAAGTGTCATCATCGGTGTGGCCGGAGCCGGTCAGGAGATTTCGACTCGTCCGTTTCAGCTCGTTACCGGCAGGGTCTGGCGCGGTACTGCATTCGGCGGTGCCCGCGGTCGCACCGATGTGCCGCGGATAGTCGACTGGTACATGGACGGCAAAATCAACATCGACGATCTGATTACCCATACGCTGCCGCTCGAGAACATCAACGATGCCTTCGACCTGATGCACAAGGGCGAGAGCATTCGCTCGGTTGTCGTCTACTAGCCGTCCGATGCAGATCGAGAAACTCAGCGAGCACGGTTGCCACGGCGGCACGGTAGGGTTTTATCGGCATCGCTCCGTCGTCAATGACTGCGATATGCGGTTCTCGGTTTTCGTGCCGGCACAGGCGCACAGCGGCAAGGTGCCGGTGCTGACTTATCTGGCCGGGCTGACCTGTACCGAAGAAACATTCATGATCAAGGCCGGTGCACAGCGCGACGCGGCTCGTCTCGGTTTGATGCTGGTGGCCCCGGATACCAGCCCGCGTGGCGAGGACGTGGCTGACGATCCTGACCAAGATTGGGACTTCGGTCTTGGCGCAGGGTTTTATCTGGATGCGACGCGTTCACCGTGGTCGGACCACTACAATATGTATAGCTATGTGACCGGGGAGCTGCCCGAGCTGATCGGCGCGCATTTTCCCGCTGATCCGCGCCGGCAGGGGATCTTCGGTCACTCGATGGGTGGGCATGGCGCGCTGACAATCGGTGTTCGCAATCCGGATAAATATCGTTCGATATCCGCTTTCGCTCCGATCTGCGCGCCCATGCAATGCCCATGGGGACGCAAGGCCTTCTCGGGCTATCTCGGCACCGATACTGACGCTTGGCGGCGACACGATGCCAGCGAGTTGATCGGCGCGCTGACGGACGGGCCGGAGCGCCCCCTCTTGCGCATCGACCAGGGTTTGGCCGATGCATTTCTCGCCCAGCAGCTGCATCCTCATCTTTTGGAACAAGCTTGCAAAAACAGCGGGTACCCGCTGGATCTTCGACGTCATGAGAACTACGATCATGGCTATTATTTCATCGCGAGCTTTATCCGGGAGCACCTGGAGCACCATGCCCGCTGTCTCGGTACCCTCTAGAGGCTGGGTACTCGCGATACTCGTGCTGGCTGCCGCGGCCAGCATCATGTCCACCGATCTGTATGCGCCAAGCCTCGCCCACCTGCCAGAGTATTTCGGGGCGAGCAAGGAGGTGGTGCAGCTCACTATCAGCCTCAATATTCTGGCGTTCGGCGCCGCTCAACTTGTACATGGTCCGCTGTCTGACCGCTTCGGCCGGCGCCCGGTACTGATCGTCGGGATGATTGCATTTGCGCTGGCCAGTCTTGCCTGCGCCGGCGCCCAGACAATCGGTCAGCTCATTGTCGCGCGGGTGCTGCAGGGTGCGGCCGCCGCCGTCGAAGCGGTTGTCGCGCTGGCCATCCTGCGGGATGTGTTTGAGGAAACCTCCCGGATTCGCGCTCTTGCAATCTTCGGAATGGCCGTGGCGCTCGCGCCCGCGGCGGCTCCGCTGATCGGCGGCTGGATGCATGTGTTGTTTGGCTGGCGCAGCAATTTTTTGCTGATCGCAGCAGCGGCAATCGCCGTGGTTGTGCTGGTCGTCAGGATGTTGCCGGAGACGCGTGAGCAGGCTTCGAAACTCGCGCCTTCCCAGGTCCTTGGCGCTTACCGCGACCTTTGCCGCAATCCGCGTTTCATTGGCTATACGCTGGTATGCGCTTCGGGTCTCGGCATGATCTTCGCATTCGTTACCGCGGCCCCGTTCATCATCATCTCGGATTTCGGTGTGCCTACCGAAGGTTACGGCATTTTTCATGGCACGATTGTTGTCGCGTATTTTCTTGGCAGCATGCTGGCGATGCGGATCGCGGGCCGGGTCTCTGCGAGGTTGATGCTGCGCAGCGGGCTGTTGGCCGAGGCGGCAGGGGTGCTGGTGCTTGCGTTGCTGCTGCTGAGCGGAAATCTGACCCCGTGGAGCCTGACCGTGGCGATGTCGATAGCGCTCGCGGGTATGGGGCTGGTGTTCGCCGTGGGTCCGGCGCGGGCAATGGAAGTGGCGGATGTACCTGCTGGCGTCGCCTCGGCGTTCTATGGAGCGCTCGAGATGATAATCGCAGGGGTCGCCGCGGCGGTCGTCAGCTTGCTTCACTCCGACGCGGCTGTTTCGTTGTTGCTGACGTTGTTGATATTGTTGGGCGCGACGTTCTGGTCGGAGCGTATCGCCCTCTCCTCTGAGCCGGACCCGGCGGCAATCAGCTGATTGTTCGGCGCCAGGTGGCGATGGCCTCGCCGATCTCGGTGGGGGAGTCTTCCTGAATGAAATGGCTGCCGGCCACGGTGACCTCGGACTGGTTGGGCCAACTGCGGCAGAACTCACGCATGCCGTCCACCAGGATCGCTCCAGGCTCGGCGTTGATAAAAAGTTTCGGGACGGGCGAGGATTTTAGCCACTCCGCATAGCCGGCAACGATTGCGCTGACATCGGCAGGTTCGCCATCCAGGGGGATCTGCCGCGGCCACGTCAGTGTGGGTCGCCGGTCTTCGCCCGGTTGTAGAAACGGCGCCCGGTAGACCTCCATCTCGGGCTCGGCCAGGCCGCGCAGCACCGAGCCGGGCAGGACGCGCTCAACAAACACATTTTTTTCGAGCACTATTTCCTCGCCGGCAGCAGAACGGAAGGCGCGAAACAACTCGCGGATGGCTTCGGGCCATTCGCTCCAACTCATCGGTCTTACGATCGCTTCCATGTAAGCGATGCCGATCACGGCCTGCTGATGGCGCCGGGCCCAGTCGAACCCGAGCGCAGAGCCCCAGTCGTGGATCACCAGCGTGACACGCTCTTCCACCCCCAGCGCATCAAGCAGGGCATCGAGATATTCGCGATGCTCGACATAGCGATAATGCTCCGGCCCGGAGTCCGCGAGCTTGTCGGAGTCGCCCATCCCGATCAGGTCGGGCGCGATACAGCGTCCCTGTTCGGAGAGCAGCGGCATGATATTGCGCCACAAGTAGGATGAGGTCGGGTTTCCATGGAGGAAGACGATAGGATCCCCTTCTCCCATCTCTGCATACGCCATCTTCTTGCCGAGAACCTCGATTTTTTTCTTGGGATGGGCGGCAGTGCTGATCATGACGGTAGCTCCCTGAAAGCTGACTTCAGTGCTTATTGACTATCGTGGCGGCAACACGGAGGATGAAACGGCAGTGTGCGGCACCCAGG
>Ga0316191_10000468_pt1 | contig 26222 bp, 23 predicted proteins | sample Eddworburr2cm_MG_FD_204928 | JGI IMG/M metagenome (GOLD analysis project Ga0316191, IMG submission 204928) | Coastal sediment microbial communities from Maine, United States - Eddy worm burrow 2 cm | ecosystem: Environmental > Aquatic > Marine > Coastal > Sediment | place: USA: Maine... | reverse complement strand
ATAAGGCGTGAATAATCCCGATTTTCATCAGCGCCGTCGTCGCCAGCGGTTTATCCGCATTCCGGCTGAAATACTCATCATATAGCACGGCGGCTTCATCATAGGCTTTAGAATCAAAGAGCTTTTCAGCCCTTGAAAATAGTTCGTCATCTCTTTCAGCCGGAAGAGAATCCGGGATTACACCGGGTTTGGCTGCACAGGCTGCGAAAAGAATAAGCGCACATAAACTGATGAATATAGGTTTTAGTTTCATAGCGAGATTAATCCGAAGTTGTATGAATTTTGGATAATAGATGTGCCGAAGCATGCTGCCCTGCCTCAGGTGGAAAAGCAGAAAAAATCACTGTGGATCAAGTTAAAATCGTTCAATTCCGGTTAAATTTTGTTTACCAGTTTACACAACATTTGGGGATTGTCAAACATTTGTTGACCAGCATGAACATCATCTATTTTGTGTCTCCGTTTCTCAGTGCCTGAATTTGATAAAAAGAATTTTCTACTTGCTTAAATCTAACCCGGACAAACCGGAATTGACGATCAAATATTCATTCAAACATATCCAGTCATTTGGAGATAGCGAACATATTCCAATAATCCGCTACGGGTTGCTGCAAAATACACAGAAATAATTCATAAGTACCTAAATTAAGCTAAACTTTTCACCATATTGGACGATAAATAATTTGTACGGAATCCGGTCGCCAATCTCACCTAATTTTGCGTTAAGGAGGGTTAACCTGTGAAATTATTAAAATTCATATTATGTCTGAGCATTATCTTGTTTGCTTTCCCGGCTATGTCCGAAATATATAAATACGTGGATGAATATGGAAATACGCATTTCACGGATGACTTCAGCAAGGTACCAGTTGAGCAAAGGCCCACTGTAGATACCAGTGTTGAATATAAAAACGACACAGATACGGAGCAAGTCACGGACTCAGAAACCTCATACGAAACCGACGATGATGTCACGGATGAATCGGTCGAAGAAGTTGAAGAATTTGCCGATGATTCTGAAGACCAGGATGAAATGGTTGATTCATCCGAAGAGACAGATGAACAGCAAATCGTCGCAATGGATCAGGACACCGAAGACGAGGTAGATCTATTGGCTACTTTTGATGGCGCTGAACTTGAAAAAGATCTGAATGCAATTCGTAATCAACTGGAAGAGTTGAAAAAAGAAATCGATGGAGAATATCAGGACCTGGTCAGGGAGAAGGAACAACTCGCCAAAGAGAAAAAATCCCTTAAGGGCCGGGGGGGAATTTTAGAACATAACAAAAAAGTCAGACACCTGAATAAAAAGGTAGAGACCTACGCCAAAAAAGCCAAAAAATATGAATCCCGCGTAGAGGCATACAATGAACGGGTCAAACAGGAAAACGCTAAGTCAAAGCAAAAATCGGAAACACATTAGAAATTTGGCTTCTTCTGATACCGGACCCCAAGAAAGCTCCGCCGGAAATCTCCGGCGGAGTATAGGGCTCTCCAACCCAATATCCGGCATCGATTAAGGTACATACCGCATCCATTTCCCGGCTTTCGGTATCTTTATCCTTGACATTCCACTTCAATTCCCTATTTTTACATAGATCAATTATCAATATCGATCGGCATCGACTACAATTGTTTGAAAATATTCTATATTTGATATGACATTTTAGACCCGTTCAATCTTGTATGGGTTTTGAAATGTACGCCTAGGGTTCTGTTTCCATCAACTCGATTGATTACTAAAAAAAATAAGGAGGAAGCGCCATGGCTGAAACCAATAGGAGTAATACAGCAGATTTTGAAAAGGCTTTACAAATAGGCCGTCCGCCGAATGTGGTTAAATGCTTTCCAAATTCTAGAGCTCTCATAGTGAGTGGCAAATTTATTGACCGAGCCATGCTTGTCAAAGGAGGTGCCATTGCCATGGCTGCCAACGGCCGAAGCAGTTTTGTCATTCGCGGTGCTTTAAAGGCCGCCCAGAGCGCCAATGCAGCGATAATCATTGAAATCGCCAAGTCTGAGGGGGGTGCCAATGCCTATTGCGCCGTGAACTATTGGAATATCGCCCGAATCGTCGATGCCACGTGTAACGAACTGGGTATCACCATTCCGGTGGCGATCCACGCGGACCATTATGGTTTAAAAAGCGACCAGGATGTTGAAGCTGCCAAAATAGAAATCCCAACGCTGTTTGAAGCTGGAATAACATCTATCGCCATTGATGCTTCTCACATGCCGGATGACAAAAATCTGCTGGGCAACCTTGAACTGTACCCGTATGTTCCAAATTGGGCCGGCCTAGAAACTGAAATCGGAGAAATTAAAGGAAAAGAAGGCCTATCAACTGTCGAAGAAGCGATCTTTCTCATCCAGGGCTTAAACGCTCATGACATCTTCCCCGACTGGATTGCCTTAAACAACGGAACAACCCACGGAATCGAAGCCAGCGACAAGGGTATTCAGGTGGATTTGACCGCTCGGATTCATGATGCCTTGGAAAAATACAGGGTGTCCGGTGCCCAGCATGGCACTTCCGGTAACAGCTCGGATCGTTTGCGGGAAATTGCATCGAGAACGAGAACCACCAAGGCAAACGTCGCCACTGCTCTGCAAATGATTTCATGGGGCCTCGAAGTCAACGATTATGGCAACGCACAATTGGACGATCAGGGTAATTTCTTTAAGGTCAGCGATCAAGGTGTCACCGAAGAAATGTGGTCTGAAATGGTAGCCTATGCCCAAAATCAAGGCTGGAAGGCTGGTAACTATAAAAAACTCAACTTACCTTTTGAAAATAAATTACTTGGCCAGTCCGCTGAGATTAAAAACCGCATGGCTAAAAGAGTTGAAGATTTCGTGTACAATATGCTCGTCAATGTCCTCAACACCAAAGATACGGCGCCATTGGCCTTGGCAGCCATTCTTGAAGCCGGATCTTATGACGCCGGCCCCAAGGGGCATCGGATTGAAGACCCCTCGCAATGGACGTCCGAACAAATCATTAAAAGAGGGGCTTCCATCAGCAGCGACAAAGGGCCTGAAGGGGATTTTGATGACTAACCCCAAACGGGGTGCTGAAAATTGCCATTTGCATGCATAGGTTCAAAAGCTCAGAGTTCAACGGTTTTGGCCACGAAGGGTGGCCTTTCCCACCAGGGGATGCATATTCTCTCATACCGGAGGCAAGGGCATCTTACGGGAATATCATCAAATCTACCTTTTTAGCTAAGAATTACACCGTATCAAAGCTGACGGTATTTCTTACTCAGATAGAATAGCTTATATTCTATCGAAGCGAGAGTCGGAAAATTAAAGAATAGAGATTTAACGCCACCCTTCAATGGGTTCGTTTCGTCCCCGTTGCATGCGGAATCAAATGGCTAAACCTCCTACAGACAAGATCGCCGTTAGCCACCCTCTCCGTCATTATATATTATAATATCAAAATCTTAAAAAAAATACAGTTTACTACTTCCTCCCATTTTGCACATTTTTTCCTAAAGTCGAGTTCGCATACTGCCGATATCTCTGCCAGCAAGTCAGGAGGAATCAGAAATGTATGTCCCTAGTTATCAAATGCACAATGTTTTAAATGTTTATAGCAAAAAACTTAGGCACAAGATATCATCCAAAGATCAAAACACGTCTGAGACGCTGCCCGTTGACCGGGTCGATTTGACTTCGGAGGGGAAACGGCGAAAAACCATCGAAAAAGTCTCAAAGGAGATCTTGGATAAAATTATCCGCTTCGGTTCTCAGACCGACTCGCCCCATGGTAGCTCAGAGCAAACGAAGGCCAATACAGATAAAGTGAGTGCATCGGCCAAACCGAACAGAGTTGGATTTGTTTTTAATGTTATTGACACCATCAATAACAAAACGACCAACACAATTTCGGTGGAAGATTCAAGTTTCTTGATCCAACGGCTTGAACAGTTGTCAAAAGATCCGGTCGGCATAAAGCAGAATATCGGATTTGAGGATCAAGGGGAATTCGACAATCCGATGATATGAGTCATTAGGGTGGAGGAACTCTCAACATTTAGCGTTGAATATGGGCAAGAGTTAATGAAAAAAGGGGGATACCATGATAAACGCAATTGGCGAAGCCACAATACAACAATTTGTGCGAACAAGTTACAATGTAGAAACCTCAGATAAAGATTTGGCGGTCCAGAAGACTGATAAGATTAGGAAACAGCGCCCGGTCGAAAAAGGTGATGACGGTCAACAGCCTGAACTGAATTTGCAAAACCAGACCAATATGAAAACCCGCAACATCATTGAAGATGGCAAATTGGTTGTTGAAAAATACGATGAGGACGGCAATTTGGTTAAAAAAACCCCACCGGGATACCTTCCCATCGGTGAAAGGGTCTAATGTAACCACAGCTGTCTTTTACACGATTAAATATTTTCGGAATGAACTACCTAGCGGCAAGCCACGAGGTATCTGAAAGTTGATTGTACCGATTCTATCGCAGCAAGCTGCGGGGAATTAGACCCTAAAAGAGATTAAACCAATTGGCAACGATTAAGGTTGATTCGGCTATTCAGTGCGGCAGCTAGCTGCTTAAACACTTTTTGCAGGCAGCCTCTGATAAATGATCGAAAATGGGTTAAAGACAAGGCAATGGGTCAAGCTAATTAAGTCACATTCCGTAAATATCCATGGGCTGAATTTTGTATTAGACACTTTCACTATCGCACGATTTTTTTGACCTTTTCCCAGATCCGTGCTTTTTCTTTCAGCGGAATGTTTTCAAACTCCCATTCGCTCTCACCGACCATATCTTCCATCTTTCTATATCGCAATTCAAATTTTTTATTGGACCCTGCCAATGCGGTTTCGGGATGAATTTTAGCCAACCTGGCAATGTTGACCAGGATAAACAGGAAATCACCTAGTTTCTGTGACAAAATTGCGCTATTCTGCGTATTCAATATTGCTTTTAATCCAGCCAGTTCTTGTTCCACGTTCTCCAGGGCTTCATCCACTTCCAACCAGTCAAATCCGGTTTTGGCAACGCGGTCTGAGATACGATAAGCACGAATTAAAGCAGGCAGTTGCACCGGTACAGAATCGAGAGATGATTGCTTGGCTGAGGACTTTTTTTCACTCAATTTAATTTTATGCCAATTTTCAACGATCTCTTCGCTTGTTTTTACGTTTTCTTCACCAAATACATGTGGATGGCGTCGAATCATTTTTTCGGTAATTGATTGAGCGACATCGGACAGATCGAATTCTCCACGCTCCTGAAATATCCTGGCAATAAAAACAATATGAAATAAAACATCTCCAAGTTCTTCACGGATGTGTTCAGGGTTTCCGGCTTCGATTGCATCAGCCAGTTCAAAGACTTCTTCAATTAGATAGACAGCCGCATTTCGAGGTGTCTGTTTTTGGTCCCAGGGACATCCATGTTTGCCCCTCAGGGTTTTAACCAGTCGGACTAAATCATCCAGGAAAGAATGTTTTGGGACTAATTTGGAATTTTCCACGCTTTTTTAAGCTCTCCCAACTTGGCGATAAATTCCTGCTTCATTTGCTTAGAAACCACTTTCGCCATTTTTTCTGATACCCATGATACGCGGGGAGCCAGCATGGAGTTTTTAAGAAAAGCAGATCCTTTGGGTAGAAACGCGGTGAGGGTGATAAAGAGAACAGAAGCGATCAAAATACCTTTAATAAAGCCGAAGCCAACCCCTCCGATACGGTCGACCCAGCCTAAAAATGCAATATTCAAGAGATATTTAATAATGATACCCAAAATACCGACAATAATCAGCACACTGCAAAATATAATCAAAAAACTCAATATATTAAGATATGCAGTTTCTCTTATTAGACCTGAAAGCAATTTGGCCAATTTCGTATAATACGTAAAGGATGCATAAAAACCGCCTAGGACACCGACGATGGACGACACCTCTTTAACCAGACCCCTGAAGATGCCTCTAACCAGGCTATAGCCCAGGATCACGATAATTATAATATCGAACGGGTTCATATAAGAGAATGCCAAACCAGGGGGTTAAAATATTGGAGTGCCAGTCGGTTGAAGTAGCAAAGCATGCTTTTCGAGTCAAGGTATTTTTCTTTTTTAGTGCTAAATACAATTTGGCATTTGCAATCCTTCAAATAGATATGATAAAAATATCTTTTATGTTAGATCCGGATAGATCTTTATCCGAAGGGCTTATTCATAAAATGGCAGAAAAATCCAAAATCAAACAAATCAGCCTTGATTTCTCAGATATTGATCTGGCGCAACAACTTTTCGGTGAACATAACAAGAACCTGAAAAGGATTGCAAAGGCAACAGATTCTACTATCAATGCCAGAGGTAACACTGTATTTATTTACGGAGAAAAAATAGCAGCTAGACTGGCCGACAACATCCTTAAGCAGCTTTACGGTCTGCTGAAGGAAGGATATCCTATTCACACCAATGACATCGACTATGCAGTCAGGATTTTAAGTGCGGATGACCGGGTAAGATTAAAAGAAATTTTCCTCGATAAGGTATACATTACATCCAAAAAGAACACTGTAGCACCCAAAAGCCGTGCACAAAAGGAATATATTGAGGCTATCCGAAACTATGATATCGCTTTTGGCATCGGTCCGGCCGGAACTGGAAAAACGTATCTGGCGATGGCGATGGCGGTTTCTGCCTTGTCAAAGGGTACCGTAAGCCGGATCATTTTAACCCGTCCGGCGGTGGAAGCAGGGGAATCCCTCGGATTTCTGCCGGGTGACCTTGCTGAAAAAGTCGACCCTTATTTGAGGCCGCTTTATGATGCGCTACATGACATGATGCGCTTTGAAAAAGTTGCAATGCTAATGCAAAAAGGAATTATCGAAGTTGCACCCATTGCATTTATGAGAGGACGCACCCTTAATGATTCATTTGTTATACTCGATGAAGCCCAAAACACGACCACCGAACAGATGAAAATGTTTTTGACCCGGATCGGTTTCAACTCCAAAGCCGTCATAACCGGTGATATCACCCAGATTGATTTGCCGGCTGAGAAAGCTTCCGGATTGGTCGAAACGAAGAATATTCTGCAAGGTATCGAGGGAATTAAATTCGTTTTCTTCACGAAAAAGGATGTGGTCCGACATAAACTGGTTCAGGAAATTATTCGAGCTTATGAAGAGCTTGAAGCCCGCAAACAAGATGTGAGGTCCTGATGAAAAGTAGCGCCTGCCGGTGGGAACGTTAAACGGGCAGATATTAAAACCCCAGTTGACTTAAACTCCAATTGAGAGTTATTCGCTATTAGCGATTGATTAATCGTTTCAGTGGAAAAAAATGGGTAAAGAAAAAAAGAAAGAATCTGGCAATAAATTCCTCGACGACAACAGGCGGTTTCGCTGGGGAATTTTATGTATCGTAGCCATTTGTTCTTCAATAATACTTTTTCCCAACCTTGTCATCACCAGGCATCGGTATAACTTGGGAGATGTAGCGCAAAGGGACATCAAATCCCCCAGGGATTTTTTTATTGAAGATCGGGCGGCTACCGAAACCAATCGCCGACAGTCAGAGGATAATGTCCTGACAGTTTACGACTACGACTCGGAACTTGCCCGGATGCTGGCTCGTAACGTCGAAGCGGTATTTGCGCAAATGAGGACTGCAGCCGATGCTCAAGACAACCCCGAAACCCAGAAACAAACACCAAACGGCAGCACGGTTGCAGTGACGGATACAGCCTACAAACAACCAGAACTTATCATTGCTGAAAAACGAAAGTACCTTGAAGAAAAACTCGGTATCCGAGTAAACGAGGGCGCTTACGTGGCTCTTGATAAAGTGGGATTTTCAAAAGAAATATCTGATCTTATCAGCCGCATATTGAAAGAAATATTAAGAAATGGGGTGGTGACCAACAAGGAAATCCTGCTGAAAGAATCAGAAAAAGGCATTATTCTGAGAGATGTACGCACCAAAAAGGAACAAGAACTGCGCCAGTTAAAGAAATTTTACGGGCTAGACCAGGCCAAAACCATGGTCCGGATCGTTGGCCAGCCACTCCTCAGCGACCTGGACTATGGTCTCTTGAACCTCGTGGTTGATTTCGTACAACGGCTCATCCAGCCCAACATTACCCTAAACCGCAGCGAGACCCAGGAGCGAAAAAACAAAGCAGCCGCGGAAATCAAACCCGTTCTTCACAAAATCAAAACAGGTGAGATGCTTTTGCGCGAAGGAGAGCTGGTCACCGATGTACAATTGTTAAAACTCCAAACTCTTGAGACCCAGACGAAAAAAGAACAGGTTTTTTTATCCAGTATCGGCGCCGCCATGCTATTGATGTGTCTACTGATTACCACTTACATTCTCCATTTAAACCAGCCCGGCCGGCTGGCGGCGGAACACAACATGAGCCTGCTTTTTATGGCATGTGTCTTTTTAACCTTTTTTTTTCTGGCAGAACTCAGTTGCAAGTTATCCGAGGTTTTAACTCAAAGCTCAACGCTTCCCATTCATATGTCCTCGATGTGGTTTGGCATCCCGTTGGCGGCGGGATCCATGATAATTTGTGTATTCATGGGATTGACGATTGCGATACCGCTGGCAGCGGTTATGGCAGTCGCTTTTGCAATTATATTTGAAAACAGCTTGGTAATTTTTCTTTTTTTTCTGGTAAACGGCACCATGGCGGCCTACTGGATAAGACATTGCCGTGAGCGCAAAGTCTTCATAACGGCCGGCGCCAAACTCGGATTGCTCAATATACTGCTGGTGACCTCCATTGACTTTTACCTGGCCGAATTGTCCGGCGCCAAACTTATGTGGGACTGGGCTTTTGGATTCATGGGCGGAATCGGCGCTGGCATTGTCACAGCCGGTATTGTCCCACTGGTTGAAATCGCCTTCGGTTATACCACGGATATCTCGCTGCTGGAGCTGGCCAGCCTGGATAGACCGATCCTGCGAAGGCTCATGATCGAAGCGCCGGGCACTTATCATCACTCTGTGATTGTTGGATCTTTAGTGGAAGCTGCGGCATCTGATATTTCAGCAAACCCTTTGCTTGCCAAAGTCTGCGGGTATTATCATGACATCGGCAAAATTAAAAAACCGCTGTATTTTATCGAAAACCAAGAAGGTGGTTTAAATAAACATGACAAACTGGCACCCTCTATGTCCAGCCTGATTTTAATCTCCCACATCAAAGACGGCGTCGAGATAGCCAGAGAAAATAAACTAGGTAAAATTATCATTGATATCATCAGACAACATCACGGAACCAGCATTATCAAATATTTCTATGAAAAAGCCAGGCAACAAAAGGGGGAAGATTCCGTCAACATTGATGACTTTAGATACGTCGGCCCCAAACCGCAAACCCGCGAAGCCGGACTGGTGATGCTGGCCGATGTGGTCGAAGCAGCATCAAGAACCCTTGATAACCCGACACCGTCCAGAATCCAGGGTCTCGTCAAGAATCTTTTTAACGGCATATTGTCGGACGGCCAGTTGGACGAATGTGAGCTGACGCTCAAGGATCTTCACAAAATTGCTCGCAGCTTCGACAAAATCTTAAACGGAATTCACCACCATCGCATCGAATATATCGAGAATAGGTCACCAGCCAGCGCGAACGGCAAGGGAAGTACAAGGAATGGAAGTCCTGATAGACAACCGGCAAAGCTCGTGCGGAATTTCACTGGAAAAGATAGAGCAGACGGTAAGGGTCATCTTAGGCGCATTAGACTGCCCTGACGGAGAAATTTCGATTCTTATTGTCGATGATCCACAGATAGAAAAGCTAAATCGGAAATATCTAAACCGTAATAGTCCGACAAATGTAATCGCTTTTCCCATGCGAGAGGGTAAATTTTCCCACCTGAGCCCGCAGCTTTTAGGCGATGTGGTAATATCGACAGACACGGCGGCAGAAGAAGCGCAAAATTCCGGTATGAGCATGGAGCAACGGTTCACAGAGCTACTAGTGCACGGCATTTTGCATTTATTTGGCTACGACCATGAAACTTCAGTGCAGGATGCCCGGAAAATGGCAAAAAAGAGCCGGCAACTGTTAGAATTGATTTAAAAAACCTACAAAGGGGTAATCAATGGCCGGATTGGCGGTAAAAATTGACCACGTGGCAGCCCTGAGAAACGCCCAAAAAAGTCAGTCCCCGGACCCGGTAACAGCGGCCACCATGGCAGAGATGGCCGGTGCGGATGGTATTACCGCCCACCTGCGACTGGACCGCAAATACATAAATGACCGAGATGTTCGTATTTTACGCAGCGTCGTACAGTCTAAACTGATTCTGGAAACGGCCTCGACTTCCGAGATGGTCGGCGTGGCATTGGATATAAAACCTGATCTGGTTATCCTGGTCCCTGAAAAGCGCGAAGAATTCACCGCGGATGGCGGCCTGGATCTGATCGTACACCGCTCCGACATTTATGATACAGTGGCGACACTACAAAACAGCGGTATACCGGCAGGGCTGCTGGTGGACCCGGAGCCCGAACAGATAAGACTGGCTCACAAAATCGGCGCATCCTTGGTTGAGATTCACACCGCAACTTACTGTGACGCAAAAACGGCTCAAAAAAGACATCAGGCTTTTTTAAATATTGTTGATGCCGTTAAACTTGCCCACAAGTTGAAATTCAGCGTTAAAGTGGGACGCGGATTGTGCTATAAAACAGTGAAAGCATTTAAAAAAATCGATGAAATCGATGAATTCAGCATCGGTCATAGTATAATTTCGCGGGCTGTTCTGATTGGAATGCAGGCTGCGGTGGCGGACATGAGATCGCTGATTCTGGCGTTATAAGTATTTGAGCTGAGTCGACTGGAAATCGTGGGATTTTATATGATACTCGTTACAGCAAATGAAATGCAGCTAATCGATCGACGGACCATCGAGTCCTTTGGTATACCCGGCCGGATATTAATGGAAAATGCCGGCCGGGGGGCTACCCAGTTTTTTTTTAAGCAATTTGCAGATTTTAAAAATAAGCGGATCGGTGTCATCGCCGGGCGTGGGAACAATGGCGGGGACGGCTTTGTAGTTGCCCGTTATATAGCCCAATCCGGGGCTGATGTAAAGGTATATCTTCTTGCTACAAGCAATCGGGTCGGGGGCGATGCCGCGGCCAACCTAAAGTTATTAAAACCGCTCAACATCCCACTGATTGAAATCCCGGATGAAAGTTCATTTTCTGCCTATCAATCCGAGATGGAAGATTGCGATATATGGATTGATGCGATTTTCGGCACCGGATTGAAATCGGATGTCAAAGGATATTTTCAAACGGTAATTGATTTTATCAATGCGCTCAACCAGCCCGTGTTCGCCGTCGACATCCCGTCTGGTCTGAATTCAGACACCGGAAAACCATGCGGGACCTGCATTCGCGCCAGTGCCACGGCAACCTTCGGGTTTGCCAAACCCGGCCACATGATCCATCCGGGAGCAGGCTATACCGGCGCGCTTGAAATCGTTGATATTGGAATTCCGCCATATATCGTACAAACCGTGGCACCCAAACAATTCCTTTTGACGGCGGATCTCATCAAGTCTTATGTGACACCCAGAGTTGAGGACGCCCACAAGGGTACCACCGGACATCTGTTGGTGGTGGCCGGATCTCCCGGAAAAACCGGGGCCGCTTCAATGACGTCTGTTTCTGCACTGCGAGCCGGCGCAGGACTTGTGACGCTGGCTATTGGGCAAAGCCTCAATTCAGTCTTAGAAACCCAAATGTTGGAAGCCATGACAGCCCCGTTGCCGGAAAGCAAGGAAGGTGCCCTCGGCAAATCAGCCTTCGGCGTCATCCAAAAATTGATGTCCGGCAAAAAGTGCCTCGCCATCGGACCTGGTCTGGGACAGGCCTTGGAAACCAGAAAGCTGGTCCATAAAATCATACTTGAGAGCCAAATTCCGGTGGTCGTGGATGCCGATGGCATTAACCATCTGGTCGGCCGGATGCAAATCCTAAAAAAAGCACACGTACCGATAATTTTGACGCCTCATCCCGGCGAAATGGCCCGTCTTTTGGATGTAAACGTCGGCAATATTCAGCAGGATCGGATAAACTGTGCCCGCAACGTCGCGGTTGACTTAAATGTACATGTCGTCTTAAAGGGCGCTCGTACTGTTATCGCACACCCGGACGGCAGAATCTTTATAAACCCCACCGGCAATGCCGGTATGGCTTCAGGCGGCATGGGAGATGTGCTTACAGGAATCATTGCCGCACAAATAGTCCAGGGATTCTCTCCTGAATCCGCTGCCCATATTGGCGTGTATTTACACGGAGCGGCAGCTGATTCCTTGGCGCACACCATCGGGCCCTATGGTTACCTGGCCGGCGAAGTCATGCACGCCGTTCCCGGTGAAATTAAGAAGATCATGAACAATGTTCGGTAGCCAATTCCAAATAACGACCCGCACTGTGCAAGAAACCCATAAGTTGGGGAAAACAATCGGCCAACGAATTAAACATCCGCTGGTCATTGGACTCAGCGGTGGTCTTGGAAGCGGCAAAACCGCTTTCGTACAGGGCTTGGCCGAAGGACTTGAGGTCCCGGACGAATATTATATCACCAGCCCGACGTTCACGCTGGTCAACGAATACCCGGGGCGCTTTCCCTTGATTCATATTGACCTGTACCGCCTGGATGGTATTCACGATCTTGAAGATATCGGCCTGGACGAGCTGCTGTATGATCAGGCTGTAATTGCAATAGAGTGGGCGGAAAAAATATCGCATCAACTGCCTGACGAACATCTGACCATGACCTTTGAAATTATCGACGATGATGACCGCAAAATTGGTCTGAAGGCATTTGGACACAGCATCGTCAATATCACAAAAACATTAGATGAAAGCATCCTAGGGATGAAATGAGCTTAATCGTACAGAAATTCGGCGGTACGTCAGTTGCAGACCTCGAACGTATCCGTCACGTGGCCAAACGAGTGGTCGCAACCTATAATCAAGAAAACGATGTGGTCGTTATCCTGTCCGCCATGTCAGGAATTACTGACCATTTGATAGACATGGCCCGGAAGGTAACCGAAGCACCCGACGGTCGGGAGCTTGATGTGCTGTTGGCCACTGGTGAGCAAACGACTTCGGCCCTTCTGGCCATGATGCTAAAATCAATGGGCTACCCCGCCCAGTCACTGCTGGGACATCAGGCCGAGGTGGTAACGGACCACTGCCATGGTAATGCTCGCATCGTAGATATAAGAGCCGATCGAATAAAAAAATTGCTCAAAGAACGTCACATTGTCGTGATAGCCGGGTTTCAGGGGTGTGATCCTGACGGCAATATCACAACGCTTGGACGCGGCGGATCCGACACGTCCGCCGTGGCGATTGCAGCGGCAATCAAAGCGGATGTTTGTGAAATATTTACGGATGTGGATGGTATTTACACAGCCGACCCCAATATCTGTCAAAAAGCCAGAAAGCTTTCGACGATATCCTATAACGAAATGTTGAATATGGCTAGTCTTGGCGCCAAAGTGCTGCAAATTCGTTCAGTAGGATTTGCTAAAAAATTCAACATCCCCGTACACGTCAGGTCATCATTTAGTGATGAGGAGGGAACCATGGTTGTCAATGAAAATTCCGGCATGGAACGTCTCGTTGTATCCGGCGTTACCCATGACAAAAATCAGGCACGCATTACCTTGAAGAAGGTTCCCGATCAACCTGGGATTGCGGCAAAAATTTTCACACCCATCGCCGATGCCGGCATTATTGTGGATATGATTATCCAAAATACCCGGCCCGAGGGACAAACTGATTTGACCTTTACGGTACCAAAAGGTGAGTTTAAAAGAGCAATGGTGCTGGAAAATAAGATTGCCGCAAACATCGGCGCCGAAGAAGTATTCGGTGATGAAAATATTGCCAAGGTTTCGGTTATCGGTGTCGGAATGAAGGATAACTCAGGCGTAGCATCAACCATGTTTCGCACGCTAGCCGAGGAAAATATTAATATTAAGATGATCAGCACCTCGGAAATCAGAGTATCCTGTGTTATCGAAGAAAAATATGCCGAACTGGCTGTGCGGGTGCTGCACACCGCCTTTGGGTTGGATAGGGACGAATGAAAAAATTAAGCTCCGACCAATTGATATTTGCCCTGTTGTTGGGTGTTATTATCATTGGGCTTACACTATATCGGATGTTTAACATTTTCTAAAGGGCGGATGCAATTTCTTCTGCAATGCGTGCAGCCGCCGCTTGGGAATCCGAGGCATCCCGTATCGGCCTTCCGATCACTAGGTAATCCGATCCATTTTGAACGGCCTGCGCAGGTGTTGTGACCCGCTTCTGATCGTCTTTTTCACCAAGCGACCATTGGGGCCGAATCCCCGGTGTAACCGTGATAAACTCATTTCCAAAGTGTGTCTTGATCATGGCGGTTTCAAGGCCGGAGCAGACCACACCGGCACAGCCGGCGGTTCTGGCCATGTCGGCTCTTTGTAAGACAAGGGCGGGCAGGTTCTGATAGAAATCCGGGCGGTATCCAGCGGCCCTGATATCTTCCGCATTTACGCTGGTCAGCACCGTAACACCCAGGATATGAACCCTTCCTTGGCTGGCGCCAACCGCAGCTTCGAGCATTTTTGGCGTCTCTCCGCAGTGTACGGTCGCAAATCGGATATCGAGATCGACAATTCCGGCCATAGCGCGGGAGACAGTCGCCGGTATATCATGCAATTTCAAATCTAAAAACACACCGGCACCACCAGCCGCATTGATAAACCGTACGATATCCGGACCAGACCTTATCATAAGCTCATACCCCACCTTGAATAGCCCCACATGATCGGCAAGAAGCTCAACATAGCGTTTGGCGTCATCCGTAGAAGATACATCCAGTGGAAAAACAATATAATCTTTGGCCACTCTCATTTCAAACTCCTTTGAGAAGGATGCCCTATATCGTCTCTAATCATTCGTCATTCCCATAGTGCTCTCTCATCCAGTTCAGATATTCTCCGCTTTTAACCCGTTGCACCCAGTGTGAATTATCCAGATACCAACGAATCGTTTTTCTGAGTCCGGTTTCAAGGGATTCTACGGGAAACCAGCCCAATTCTTTTTCCAACTTGCTGCAATCAATTGCATATCGTAAATCATGCCCGGGACGGTCTTTAACATAGGTAATCAGGTCCCTGCGAGATCTCCCATCTGCCTTTGGAACCATTTCATCGAGCAAATCGCATACCATGGCGACAGTGTCGAGGTTGGCCAATTCGCAGCGGCCGCCGATATTGTATGTTTGGCCCCGGGTACCCCGCTTCATTATCTCCCAGACAGCCCGGCAGTGGTCTTTAACAAACAACCAGTCCCTGACATTACTGCCGTCTCCATAAACCGGAAGCGGCTTATCTTCTAAAGCATTTAGTATCATCAATGGGATCAATTTTTCCGGAAACTGGTACGGTCCATAGTTGTTTGAACAATTGGATATGGTCGCCGGCAGCGCGTAAGTCTTATTGTAAGCCCGGACAAGATGATCTGAGGCGGCCTTGGATGCCGAATACGGGCTGTTTGGTTTATAAGGAGTTTTTTCGGTAAAAAAACCGTCAGATCCCAGAGAACCGTAGACCTCATCGGTGCTCACGTGATGGAAGAGAACCAGGCGATCCGCATTCTGACGGGAAACTTCAAGGAGATTGAATGTCCCTTCGATATTGGTTCTAATGAAGGCATCCGGGGCAACGATCGATCGGTCCACGTGGGATTCCGCGGCAAAATTACAGACGGCATCGATTTCATAGGCTTTGAATGCATGGGCCATGGCCTCCGGATCACATATATCTGCTTTTAAGAATAGGTAACGCTCGGGATTTGCTTTTTCGACATCGGCCAGGTTGTCGGGATTGCCGGCGTAGGTAAGCTTGTCGACGTTAATGATGCGCCCGTCATAGTCGGACTCCAACAGCAGGTAGCGAATAAATACGCTTCCAATAAACCCGCATCCGCCGGTAACCAAGAGATTCTTCATGGCACCTCCTCGTATTACCTATCCCGTAAAAAACAAATTACGAAACCCAAAATAAAAACAACAATTATAGGCCCCGCTGGCCAAGTCAAGTTAAACCTGTTCTTTATCTCATATCGTATTATTCATAAAGGATTTTCTCGGTCATCCAAAAATTCTGTTGAAATAACCCATTATTCTAGGTATAAATATGTATCTGCTGTATTTACAGGCAAATATGGTTACGTTTCCCAATATTAATAATATCTGACATGCCGCTCATATCCCATTGTGTGAAAGCGAAGCTTATCTATATCCATAAGATAATTAAATGACTCTATCAGAAAATCAGCAAAAAATGTTACGAACGCTTCCCGGCGTGGACCATGTCCTGGAGCGTGCCGCGACGGTGCCGTTTTTTGAAAACATTCCAAAGACGATTATGGTCAATTCTATCCGTAACACCTTGGAAAATCTTCGAGATAGCATCCTTAAGGAAAATCGGAATATTAGCGAAGAGAGCTTGTCGGAAGACAGGATCATCAAATTGGTCAAGGTGGCGGTTAAAGACACCATGGCCTTTAATTTAAAACACCTGATCAATGCCACCGGAGTCGTCGTGCACACCAATCTGGGTCGCTCCCTGCTCCCGGGGGAGGTAGTTGAGAATATCACAGCTATCGCCGGTCGCTATTCAAATCTCGAGTATGACATTGGCGCCGGCAGGCGGGGCTCCCGATACAGTATTATAGAAGATATTATTTGCGAAATCAGCGGCGCCCAGGCAGCTTTGGCAGTTAACAACAATGCCGGAGCCGTTTTGCTTTGCCTGGACACCATTGCCCGGAACAGAGAAGTGATTGTCTCCCGGGGTGAGTTGGTGGAGATCGGAGGTTCATTCAGAATCCCGGACGTTATGGCGAAAAGTAGCAGTATCTTAAAAGAGGTCGGCACCACCAATCGCACCCATATGAAAGACTATGAAAATGCCATTGCCGATAATACCGCCCTGCTGCTGAAGGTGCATCGCAGCAATTACAGCGTCATCGGGTTTACGGCCGAGGTTTCATTAAAGGAATTGGTTGAACTCGGTAATCGGCAGGGCAGACCGGTGATGGAAGATCTGGGAAGCGGTACCTTCATCGATTTTTCAAAATACGGGATAGTCAAAGAAGCTACTGTGCAGGAATCCGTGGCCGCCGGCGCCGATGTGGTGACCTTCAGCGGCGACAAACTTCTGGGGGGACCCCAGGCAGGCATTATTGTAGGTAAAACACCCATCATCGAAGCAATTAAGAAAAATCCCCTGGCCAGGGCCCTGCGCATTGACAAACTGACTTTGGCCGCTCTTGAGGCCACTGTAAGCCTTTACCGCGATGAAGCAAAGGCAGTACGCAGGATACCGACCCTACGAATGTTGACGATGGGTATAAACGAAATTGAACAAAAAGCATCGAAGCTGATGGAGAACTTGAAGAAAATAGACCCGTCCCGGCTTCAAATCAACCTCATTGAACTTTCCTCAAAAGCAGGCGGCGGAGCATTGCCGCTTCTATCACTGCCGAGTAAGTGCCTGCGAATAAAAGTTGACGGCCTTTCCGCCAATAACCTGGAAATAAAGATGCGAAAAAATTCACCGCCGATTATCGGGCGCATCCAGGATGATGCTTTTATCATAGATCCTAGAACATTGCAGGATGACGACTTACCAATTATTGAATCGGCATTTAAACACGTGTTGAAAAGAGCTTAAACATGGCCAATAACGCAAAGGCAGTATTTCAAAGCCGGGGATCTGCACGAAACTTTTTACTTTCAAAAACAGACACCGGACCGATTAAAGATATAAAAAGAAAAAAGGCTGCGGGTGTCAATGAGGTACTGCAATCTGTTTTTCCGGATATGCTTGTTGGCAGGAGTTTTATCGACCATGCCGTACAACATCTGGATTCCATCGCTCAATTCGCAGCCCTTGCCGTCGGAGTGGATCAGAATCAGCAGGAGGACCAAAAATATTCTAACCCCGATGCGCTGGACAAGCATGTCGAGGTGGCCGGAATACTGAATATTATTTGCCGAGAGAAAAACGGTTTGTGGGGTGTCCTGGAACCCGGATTATTCGGGAGTATTTTCCCTGAAATAAATGTATCGGAGGGTTTCGAATTAGCCCGCGACATTCAGGACCGCCTGGCCGCAAAATCCGAACAAACGGTTACCATCGGATTTGCTTCCTATCCGATCATCACCTTTGGAAAATCCGATATGATCGATAATGCCCGCAAGGCGCTTGACCATGCGGCCTTTTTTGGACCCGGCAGCGCGGTGGTTTTCGATGGGGTAAGTTTAAATATTAGCGGTGACAAATTGTATGAAAATGGAGATCTTCAGGGGGCCATCGACGAATTTAAGCGCGCTCTTGAAATGGATCCTTCCAATGTAAACGTCCACAACAGTCTCGGTGTCTGTTACGGTCTAAAGAGTGAATATGAATCGGCGCTAGAAGAATTTAAGAAAGTTGCTTCCATAGACCCCGGAGAGTACATGGCGATGTTCAACCTGGGGCTGGTCCATACGCTGAGAGGGCAGCCCGAAAAAGCCCTTAAATTCTTTCTCAAGGCCGGCAAAATCAATGGCGATGTGTATGAAGTCGCCTTTCAATGCGGCAAACTCTATTTCGAGTCAGGTGATCTGGCAAAGGCAAAACCGTTTCTGGAGCGTGCATCAAAGCTCGATCCGGAATCGGGTACGGTTTATCGTTACCTGGGTGACTGTTATGCCGCCGACAACCTGACGCAGGATGCCATATCAGCCTATAAAAATGCCATCAAGCATAACCCCCATGATTCAGCCTCCATGTCGGCGCTGGGATGTCTGTTTGATCACCAGGACGAAAATCCGGAAATCACACTGATGTTTTGTCGTGAAAGTGTCGAACTTTCACCTAAAAACGGTCTTTTCCGCTACCGGTTGGGCCGGCTTTATTTTAAACAAAATCGCCTTGACGATGCCTTAAAGGAGTATAAAAAAGCAGAACAGTTCGGTTATGATGCTGCCCGAGATATTCAAGAAATCAAAAACCGACTTGCTGAAAATGAAAGATAGGGGTTCATGGATTCAAAGGTTACAATGAAAGATATCATCCTCCATATTCTAGATGCCGGCATTGAGATAAAACGCCGCTGCATTGAAACAAATATTGACAATATCATCACTGCGACAAGCTTGTTGGCTTCCTGTATGGCATCCGGCAATAAAATCTTTTTTTTCGGAAACGGTGGAAGTGCTGCAGATGCCCAGCATTTGGCAGCCGAACTCATCAACCGATTTCAAATTGAGCGACCTCCACTGGCAGCTATTGCACTGACGACTGATACGTCGGTCCTCACCAGCATTGGCAACGATTATCACTTCGATGAAATTTTTTCCAAACAAATTCATGCGCTCGGAAAAAAGGGCGACATTGCCTGGGGCATCAGCACCAGCGGGAATTCTCCAAACGTCCTCAAGGCAGTCTCAGCCGCCAAAAAAATGGGGCTTATAACCATCGGTATGACCGGTCGGGCAGGTAAATTGGGTGCCTGTGCCGATCTCGTACTATCGGTCGAGTCGGATGTCACCGCTAGAGTTCAGGAGACCCATATAATGTTGGGGCATATCGTGTGTGATCTTCTGGAGCGGAAGTTGTATCCGGAAAAATTTTGGAATTAAAAAAACGAATATAGTCTGCTAAAGCAATCTACAATCCCCATTCCCAAGTCCGAAATCGAAGGAGGATCATGCCACAAAAATTTGATCCGATTGACCTCAGCAGGGTAAAAACCCACCATCTCGCCGACCGAAAAAGCAGGGTAACTGTAGAAGAATTCGGCAAACCCTGGCAGAAAGGCGCCTCCTACCGGAATTTTCTGCACAATTTGCCCGACATCCTGGCAGGCAGTCAATTAAAAAACGTCATATCCGCCATCGTCAGGGCTCACCGTAATAACCATACGATTTTGTTCGGTATGGGCGCCCATGTAATCAAAGTCGGCCTCAATCCCATCGTCATCGATCTGATGGAACGTCGAGTCATCACCGGCGTGGCCATGAATGGCGCCGGCATCATCCACGATGTCGAACTTGCCATGGTCGGCCGGACATCAGAAGATGTCGACACCGCCCTAGACGACGGCTCCTTCGGCATGGCCCGTGAGACCTGTACGTTTTTAAATGAGGCTATCACATCAACCCGCAAAATATCCACGGGACTCGGCGAAGCCGTTGGTCGAAATATCCTCGAAAAGCGGCTTCCGTTGATGAAGCAAAGCATTCTCGCAACGGGAGCCCGCTTGGGAATACCCGTGACGGTTCATGTTGCTATCGGAACAGATATTATACACATGCATCCCGGATATGACTCCCAAGCAGCAGGTTCGGCCTCCCACCACGATTTTCGGCTGTTTGCATCCCTTGTGGCCGCACTCGAGAAGGGCGTCTATTTGAACATCGGATCCGCGGTAATTTTGCCGGAAATATTTTTAAAAGCCACGACACTAGTAAGAAATTTAGGATATACACTGGAAAACTTTACAACGGTCAACATGGATTTCATCAAGCACTATCGTCCCCTCACCAACGTAATCAATCGGCCCACCGCCAAGGGTGGTCGAGGAATAAACCTGGTGGGTCATCACGAAATCCTATTGCCCCTGATCGCGGCGGGCATTATTGAAGAGATAGATTAGCCTTGATTTTGGGGTCCTGATGATTATTTTTTAAGGCATCAAGGCGAAATTCCAAAGGAGACAATTGAATGCCGATTTACGAGTATCACTGTGAAAAATGCGGTGAGAATTTTGAATGCCTGATCATTGGAAGTGATACACCTGAATGTTCCGGGTGTACCAGCAAAAAGGTGAAAAAACTCATGTCAGCCTGCGGTTTTGTCAGCAAGGGCGGAGGTGGCGAAACCGTATCATCGTCAGCCGGTTCATCCTGCAGCGGTTGTGCGACCACCAACTGCACAGGGTGCAGTCACGGATGAAGGAATCCATTAAAATTGGAACCAGGGCCAGCAAGCTTGCGCTGTGGCAGGCCAACTGGGTCAAATCAGCCTTGACCAAAGCCTATCCCAAACAACCCATCGAACTGGTCACCATCAAAACCAAAGGTGATAAAATCCTTGATGTGCCGCTTGCCAAGGTTGGCGGCAAGGGGCTTTTTGTTAAAGAAATTGAGCAGGCCCTTCTGGACGGCCGGATTGATATTGCCGTGCACAGTATGAAGGACATGCCGGCTAAAATCCCGGACGGTCTTTGCATCGGCGCAATTCCTGTGAGGGAAGATCCAGCGGATGTTCTGATCTCCAAAAACGGTATCTATTTCTCGAAATTGAAGCAGGGCAGTACCATTGGAACCAGCAGTCTGCGCCGTGGTGCCCAGATTCGTCATCGGCGGCCGGATATTATTATCGTGCCGCTAAGGGGCAATGTGGAAACCCGTTTGAGAAAGCTGCAAACTGAAAACATGGAGGCCGTTGTTCTGGCTGCAGCCGGTATCAAACGCCTTAACCTAGCGCATCGGATCACAGAGTATCTGAATTTCGATGTCTTGCTTCCGGCAGTCGGACAGGGCGCCCTGAGCATCGAAATCCGACAAAACGATCCCTACATCCAGCCCATGATAAATTCGCTGGATGATCCGCACACCCGTGCCATTGTAATGGGTGAACGTGCCTTTTTAAATTACCTGGGTGGCAGCTGTCAGGTGCCCATCGCCGGCCATGGTATGATTACTGACAACACATTCAGCCTCACCGGTCTGGTTGCCGATCTCGACGGCTCACGAATACTCAAAGCCACCTTGGCGGGACCCGCTGATTCAACAGAAACCATCGGAATCAGCCTCGCACAGCAACTTATAGACCAGGGTGCCGATAAAATTTTGGAACAATTACAAACTATGGAATCCGCAAATCATGGCAGCTAATGTTTATCTGGTCGGTGCGGGTCCTGGGGATCCGGGTTTAATCACCGTAAAAGGCAAGCAATGTATCGAAAAATCGGATGTCATCATCTATGACTATCTCGCCTCCCCGGCACTCTTAAATTATACCCAAACGAACGCAGAACTCATTTATGTCGGCAAAAAGGGCGGGGATCACACGCTTTCTCAGGATAAAATAAATGCCCTCATCGTGGAAAAGGCCAAGGCAGGTTTCACCGTTTGCCGCTTAAAAGGCGGAGATCCGTTTATATTCGGACGGGGCGGAGAAGAAGCTGAAATTTTAGCTTCAAAGTCAATCCCCTTTGAAGTGGTCCCGGGTGTGACATCCGCCATCGCTGCCGCCGCCTATGCAGGTATCCCCCTGACCCACCGTAAACTTACGGCCACCCTTGCGTTTATCACCGGTCATGAAGATCCCCATAAAAAAGAATCCAGCATCGACTGGGAGTCTCTGGCCAGGGGCATTGGAACTCTGGTGTTTTTCATGGGGGTTAAAAACTTACCCGATATCACCCAGAAATTGATCGCCAACGGCAGATCACCGGACACTCCGGTGGCTCTGATTCGCTGGGGAACCACGCCCGGTCAGACAACCGTGACCGGAACACTTGACAGCATTGCCGAACAGGCTAAAAAAGTTGATTTAAAACCACCCGCCATCATTGTGGTGGGTGAGGTCGTTCAATTAAGAAATACCCTTAAATGGTTTGAAAAACGCCCCCTGTTAGGCAGGCGCATCGTAGTCACCCGTGCCCGGCAGCAGGCAAGTGAGCTGGTAAGACAATTGTCCGATCTGGGCGCTGAGTGCCTGGAATTTCCAACCATTAACGTGATGCCTGCCGACGATCTTACCCCACTGGAGGATGCCGTTCAAAATTTATCCACCTATGATTGGATCATCTTTACCAGCGTCAATGGGGTAAAATTTTTCTTCGACCATCTATTTGGCACGGACAAAGATGTTCGTGCATTAAACCATCTGCACACCGCCGCCATTGGTCCGGCCACTGCTGAAAAATTGCTCGAATATGGACTGAAAAGCGACATCCTTCCGAAAAAGTACATAGCAGAGGCCGTCGTCGAGGCGTTTCGCAAAATATCTTTAGAAGGCAAGAAGATTTTACTCCCCCGGGCCGCAGAAGCCAGACCGGTGCTGCCGTTGGAGTTACGTAAAATGGGTGCCCAAGTCGATGAAGTGACCACCTACCGTACCGAGAAAGTCCGCGGAAACACTGATCAACTCATCAATCGGCTCGAAGAAGAGACGATTGATCTAGTTACGTTCACCAGTTCATCCACCGTTCAAAACTTTAAAGCGCTACTCCCTTCGGATCGCTTTAAACAGCTCATCAAAGGAATAACCATCGCCAGCATCGGCCCAATAACCACCGAAACGGCCATAGAATCAGGCTTTGAAGTTGCGATCACTGCAAAATCATATACCATTCCCGGGCTGTGCGATGCGATTGTAAAATTTTACCACAATAAAAAGGTTTAATATTAAATTTATCCCCTAAAATTCAGGCAATTAGAATGAAGGAGTTCCTTAACAACCTACCGGCCTTGGTAGATGAAATAAAGGCTCTTAGAGATACGATCATAACCAACATCGTCTTAATCGGCCAGGTTCCCGCACCGACCTTTAAGGAAAAAAGACGCAGCAGTCTCTTCCAGGAACGGCTGGCCGAGTTCGGGGTCGATGAAGTGACCACCGATGGTTATCGCAACCCCATTGGAATTATTAGGGGAACCTCCCCGGAGAAACCGCCCATTTTCATTGCGGCCCATCTGGATACATTTTTTGAAAGGGACATCGTTCACAATTATACCATCAGGAAAAATACGATTACCGGGCCGGGGATCTTGGATAATTCCCTCGGGGTGGGGGTCCTGGCGTCACTGCCGATCATATTTGAGCGACTGGGCCTGCGTTTTGAATCGGATGTTGTCCTGGCCGGTACCATCCAGTCCATCGGCAAAGGCAATTTGCGCGGGATTCGGCATCTACTAAAAACCTGGCCGACCCCGATACGGGCCGCCATCTGCTTGGAGGGCGTCGAACTCGGCCGACTCAACTATTTCTCGGATGGAATGATCCGGGGGGAGATCGTTTGCAGTATCCCCGAGGAAAAGGGCGTGATGTATAAATTCACCCCCAATGCGATATTGATACTCAATGAGATCATCAACGAAATCTTGAACCTGCGTCTTTCCCAGAGACCGCGGGCACGCATCGTCATCGGTAAAATCAACGGGGGTGCCAACCATGGAAAAATTGCTTATGATGCCACTTTGGGGTTTGAAATTCGTAGCGATTCTTACAAAATGGTTAAATCTATCTACAGTAACCTCAAAGATATTGTCGACGGGATCGCCCATGAAAATGAGGTCGGCCTGGATATGAAAACCATTAGTAATTTGAAGGCCGCCAGGTTAAAATTCAATCATCCTCTGGTAAAGAATACGGTCGAGGTTCTGAAAGCCCTGGGTATTAAACCGGTCAGCAAATCGACCGAATCAGCGTCGTCAATCTTTCTTGCACGCAAAATACCGACGGTCACCCTGGGAATCACCCATGGTGAAAATGCCTATACCAATAGCGCCACCATGGAAATTGAGCCCATGTTCAAAGGGATTACCCAAATCCTCGGCGTACTAAAAGCCATCGACAGCGGGATTTGCGATGGATAATAACTGGCTCAAAGAAAATACATTTCACTATTCTGAATTCGGGGATCTTTCCCGGCTGGTCGAGGAAAAGCAGAAAAAAAAGCTAAAAATTTCTTTATGCCTGCCGACCCTGAATGAAGAAAAAACCATCGCAAAAGAAATCATCATCATGAAGTCTGAGCTGATGACTCGCTTCCCGCTGGTGGATGAGCTTGTTGTCATCGACTCGGGATCAACCGACAACACCGTGGAAATTGCCAAGTCCTTCGGTGCGGATGTCTATGACGCCGACGAGATTCTTCCCGATCTTGAAAAATTTAAGGGAAAAGGTGAAAATCTGTGGAAAGCCCTTTATATTACCACGGGTGATATCATCGTTTACATCGATGCGGATATTAAAAATATTCATCACCGCTTTGCATTTGGTCTTATCGGTCCGCTGCTTAGATATGACAAAATCAAATACGTCAAGGCCTTTTACGACAGACCGATTTCCATAGGTAAAAACAGGATTAGACCCACGGGCGGGGGAAGGGTCACGGAATTGGTGATCCGGCCGTTGTTTTCCCTTTTTTTCCCGGAACTCACTCAAATCCTTCAACCGCTTTCGGGAGAATATGCCGGTTATCGGGAAATTTTTGAAAAAATCCCGTTTCCCATCGGATACGGCATAGAAACAAGCATGATCCTTGATATTTACGAAAAATGGGGTTTGGAGGTCATGGCCCAGGTGGATCTGGATCGCCGGATTCACCGTAATCAAGACACCAAAGCTTTGGGAAGAATGGCCTTCGCCATTTTGAAAACCTTTATCAATCGTCAGAAAAGTTTGGGTTTAGTTGAATTAAAAAACCAACTTTTCGATGAAATCATCCAGTATAATCTGGTCGAGAACCAGTACCAGCCGGACATTTTAAAAATTGCAGGCCTCGAAAGACCGCCTATGATTGAAATTCCGGAGTATTGCGAAAAATTTAATCCTAATGTAAACTGACAGCGATCATCAAATCTTTCCCAGATAGGATATCTAAAATTGGCTGAATTGAAACTGATTGATCCCTACAATCGTCATTTGAATTATCTGCGCATATCCATCACCGACCGGTGCAATCTGAAGTGCATCTATTGCGTTCCCCGTGATCTAATTCCACGGCTATCACACGATGATATCCTAACCTACGAAGAAATTCTGCGATTGGTGCGAATTGGTATAAAACTGGGGATCTCAAAGATTCGGGTGACCGGCGGAGAACCTTTGGTTAGAAAAGGGGTGTACGGTTTTTTGTCTGATTTAAGCGGGATAGACGGCCTGGCGGACTTGTCTCTCACCACCAATGGGGTTTCTTTGAAAGCCAACCTGAAAAAGATTAAAGCTGCCGGTATCAAAAGAATAAATATTAGCCTGGATACGCTGAACCGTACCAAATTTGAGCGCATAACCGGTTTTAATCTGTTTGATCAAGTTTGGCAGGGCATCGAAATGGCGTTGGAAATGGGATTTCATCCCATTAAGCTGAATATCGTTGCCTTAAACGGAATCAATGATGATGAGTTAACAGACATGGCAC
>Ga0316191_10000466_pt1 | contig 26239 bp, 31 predicted proteins | sample Eddworburr2cm_MG_FD_204928 | JGI IMG/M metagenome (GOLD analysis project Ga0316191, IMG submission 204928) | Coastal sediment microbial communities from Maine, United States - Eddy worm burrow 2 cm | ecosystem: Environmental > Aquatic > Marine > Coastal > Sediment | place: USA: Maine... | reverse complement strand
GTTTTACCGGATAAAATCAGCTCTGCCCCGGTCAATGTGGCTCCGCAAGCCCAGGAAGCATAGTCGTACATATCTTTAAACACTGGACAATCGGGTGTGCCAAGTCCCATGCTGCGGGCTTCGAGCGTAATTTTCCCAATGGCAGCCTGTTGCAAAGCTTCCAGGTATTTAGCCGTGTGAAAAATTTTCAGCTCCGAATTTGTTGCGGGTACAGGCGCTGATTCCCTGCCACATTTGCCCGCCAGCAGGTCTAAGGAAATCAGAAGTTCCCGTGTTTTTGCAGCTCTTCGAGTGTCAAACATGGAATCAGGCGGGTAGCTGTATTTTTCAAGCTCCTGCGAATGTATAAATACGGGCTTTTTAGTATTATCCATGGTCAATCTTCGTCATTCATACTCAGTTGCCGGCATTGAATTCATCCCGGCTTCCAGGAATACCTCCATCCAAATCTGTCCCTTGAATTTTACCCGAAAGTCTTTTTGTCCTGCCACAAGTTGCTCAAACTGTAATTCTATATGGGGGCGGTTCATCCACCCGTAGGACGCTTGATCCCAGGCGCTCAGAGAGACCTTCACCACGTTGGCACAGGCAGCTGCTTCCCGAACTTGTCGGGATTTCAGCGTTGTTCCACTGGTCGGAAGAACGGCGAGAATGGTGGTTTTTGAGCGGATAAACTCAAGTACTTTCCCGAACCTAGAATGCAATGTCGGTTCTCCGGAACCGGTAAGGGTGATATAATCCGCCTGGCCGTCCCATTTAAGCCACTCTCCCATTTCAGTCAGGACACTGTCCATGGGGACATATTCCCGCTTGTTTACTGTCTTTTTCGTGGTTCAACCTAACTGGCAAAAAACGCAATCCAGACTACATGTCTTGTAAGAAGTCAAATCGCTACCCAGAGACCACCCAAACCGGCGGGACGGAACCGGGCCAAACAGGCAACGTTACATCATCACTTCATACCGCCCAATAGGCGCCGATCAATGTTGCCGGGGCCGCCGCAGTCAGGCGTATAACAGCTGACATTGACAAAGGCGCAATTCTCAGCGCATACCGGGCAGGCACCAGGGGGCTCAGCGGCGGTAACCAAAAAGCCGCATTTAGCACATTTCCAATATGCCAGTCCGCAATTGGGACAAATATCTCCCTCAAACCTGCCGTCTGCAGTATAACCGCAATGGTCACAGACGCTTTTCTTTTTTTTGCTTTCAATTATTTGCATCGCACACCGCCTTCGGATATCCTCATTGGTAAATTTTTCCTACGGGAATTCTTTTTCCCTTTTTCAAACCATGATCTGCGCTTAGCGGGGCAACTTCACACTTTTTTTCAGCATCTCATGCCCTTTCCATCTTCGAGCTTCCACTTATCGCATTCGTGTTACCTGCCCGGTCTCAGCACACCATTACCCATCTCGCGGATAGAGCGTCCACATACGGGCTAATTCGTCTTCTTCGCAGTGGGTTTCACGCGGGAAGACATGTTTTTCTAAATCGTATAAAGAAAATTTGGACATGGTTAGCTCCCTATTACTTTTTCAGTGACTCAGGTAGTATGACCCGCTCTTTGGTTAATTCTTTCATCTTTTTCCTTGAATATCCAAGTATCTCCCATTGCTCTTTGTAGACGGGTCTGCCGTCTCTGTTAAAGGGATCCAAGAGAACTTTCCTGTTAAAAAATGGGGAGGGCTTGGTGTGACAATCTTTACAGCCCTTGGCACCTATAGCATATTTTCCACTGACGACATTGTGGCTCAGATCAAAAGGTTCACAGCATTTGAAGCCACCATCCCTGGTGGGCATATTGGCCTTGTTCAACTGGTTATTCTCCATGTAATAGATCATTCCGCCTTTCACCAGTACCGGCGTATGATATGCGATGCGACACCCGAACCGGTCGGTACCATTTGATATGGCCTTAAGATAGGTTTTTATCTCTTCTGAGGTGTTTACGAATTTTGAACCGTTTAACGCTTCCAGAATCGCAAGGTTGGTGATGGAAAACTTGTTTTTCAAATTAGCCCCTGTAATGTCCCTGATCCGCCACAGGATAATAGGGATAACCCGATGGGATGCCCGGTCCCAATCTCCCCACCAGATGGCCTGTAAAGGATCCACAGGCTTGATTTTTCCTTTATACATCACAAAAGCGGGACACCATTTGTTTTCCGAACATTCTAATAAAGGCTTGTTGGGATGCAGTGGATCATTGGACATAAAATCAGTGCTAAAATAAGTAATCGTCTGGCCGCTCGTGGCATTGTCAATAACTGCTGTCGCTTCCTTATATTTATACGGGATATGGCAGGTCTCGCAGGCAATTTTTTCAATGTGTAAGTCGGAAAATTTATGATCCGGCTGCGGTGCGCGGCTATCTTTGCCATTTAAATGGCAATCCAGGCATGAATTCATTTGGCCGTCAATATCATTTCGTACGGAACCGACCAGTATGTCGCCTTTGGCAATCTCGTGATCTTCTCCGGCGGGGTGACAATAGATACAGGTCAAGCCTTTGGCTTTGTGCACATCCGTTTTACGCTTCCAGGTCCTTCCTCTTTTCTTAACATCAGCCATTACATGGCAATTCCAGCAATTCTCATCAACAACCTCTTTGGTTATAAATTCGGCGAGGTTAGCAGGGTCGGCGATATTGGTTTGGGCGTAGTCGGTGTGAAACGAGAGGGCCTTTGGATTTTCTGAGGGGATGGATGGCTTGGATTTTTTAAGGTCCTTGAACCAGCCGGCGCCGACCATCGGCGCCTCATAGAAAAAGCCTCCTCTTACCGCCAGCGCCCGCGCTTTCCAGTTATAACCTTTGAGGTGGCATATCAAGCAGTCGGCTTCAAGTACACCGCTTTTGCCCCAGTCTGATTGATAGTAATCACCATCAAGAAAATTATCAGCATTGCGAATAATCCCGTTCACAGGGTCATTTGCAAATTCATCGTATCGGTTTTCCTTACGGTCGTATTCGGCCGATCCACCTCCCGGATGGCAGACGCCGCACACCCTTACAAAATGAAAGGATGATTTATCAATGTCACTGCGCCGCAAGTTCACCTTTCTGGCCAACTGGCTGGAATCAGATGCGGGAGGTCACCACTTGCCGTACATACCCCGCGAGAGAAGCCAGGGATTCCTTGAATCCCGATCATCACCAACGATAATATTCCCGTCAGCGTCGGTTCGACCCTGTTGAAAATGATAAGCATTGGTGATGGCATCATATTCATGGCACTCCCCGCAGGTGTTTTTAGGGCTGTAAGGAATATTACTGTCCAGGGATATTTCATTGCCGTCATAATCTATCAACATTACTTCCGGATGCGGTTCCTTCTCCACAGCCCTGCACAACCCGGGGACCAAAAGAAATACAAAGACAGAAAGCATAAAAAAAATTCTTTTTTTCATCATTCACCTCCGCTAGTATATCTTAATGAAAATACCAGCCGGATAATCAAAATTAATGCATAATTAATGCCATTGGTTGTTACACAGGTTAAAGGGACTGCTGGATCCTTATAATTCCTTTAACTTAGATCTTTTCGTATGATTCGATTCGCTTACGCTTTTTTGCTTTTTTTAGAAAAATTTCGATTTCAAATTCGAAATTTTTCGAATTCTGTGTTCAAAAACAAAAGTTATCCGATTTCATTTTAGGTTAACTATCTTAATTCATAATGCTTATCATCATCAAATTTTTCTGGCATGTTATATGCTGTAAGGAAAGTGACAATTTTATAAATTAATATTGGGTATAAAAATGAACGAGAAGAAATTTGATTTTTGGCATGATCATTCTCTCAATTACCTCGAAATGGCATTTCGCTATGATCGACGAGAACGATCACAGAATCCGGATGGATATGGAAAGAGAACCGGCGAATGCAGGGATACAGTTGAAATGTTTCTGCGCATTGAAAACGGTCGTATTCAATCAGTATCCTTCGACACTGACGGTTGTATCAATACCAATGCCTGCGCGAATACGGTAGCACATCTTTCAGAAGGCAAAACAATTGAGGAAGCCTGGGAAATTACGCCGGAGGAAGTCATCGAATTCTTGGAAACCTTGCCCAAAGAGAATTATCACTGCGCGGAGCTGGCAGTAAGTGCTTTTTATATGGCGTTAGCCAATTGTCAGGAGCGCCGACGAAACTCCTGGAAGAAGCCTTATCAAAGGAAAGGGTAACCGTTCAAGGGTTCTGAGTTTGGAGTTCAGAGGTTCACGGTTTACAGATTTATTTCAAATCTGGAACATAGAAACTTCGGAAAATTTTCTAAAACAGGAAAAGGAGAAACACGATGATCCCAAAAATAAATAAATTTCTTTATGCCACCGATCTTTCAGATAATTCCGCCTATGCTTTTCGCTACGCCATTAACTCGGCCTTAAAACACGATGCCGCCATCATCATCCTGCATGTCTTTGAGCATGCGTCGATGACCAACCGCGCTGTGATGGATCTGTACCTTGATGAGGACTTTCGAAATAGGATTTATAATGAAAGAGTCACTGACACCATCGATCGCATTCGGAAGCGGTTGAAAATATTCTGTGATAAAGAATTAAATGGTGATCCTAAATATGCCAATAAGGTAGACTCGATAGAAGTATGTGAAGGTTTTCCAGCTGAGCAAATATTGAGAAAGGCGGATGAATTCAGCTGTGACGCAATCGTTATGGGAACCCATGGAAAAGACTTTGTCAGGCATGCATTCCTAGGAAGTACTGCCAAAAGGGTTTTGCGCCGAACCAGAAAACCGGTCTTCATCATTCCATTGCCGAAGGGTGAGACTGATATCACATTTCATGATCTTTAATCGGATGTAAACAAAGCTACGATGGCTGCCGAACAAATACAAAAAAGGGGAAAAAATTTCCATGAACGCTGAGATGCCAAGAATTCTTTGCGCAACGGATCTGTCGGGTAATTGCGATCATATTTATAGCTGTGCCATGAACCTGGCCAGCGAGAGAGATGCCGGCCTTCTGGTTCTCCACATCATAAGCCAAAGATCGATTAAGGCGGCAAAAATGCTGGCCTACTTTCTTAACGAATCCCAAAAAGATGTTGTAAAAGAAAAAACCTATTTCGCCTTGCAACGGATGAAAGAACAACTTACCTCCTCTCTCAAAAAACACCATAAAAATCATCCCGCGCACCCAGGTCTGGTCGAACACATGCTGGTATATCCCGGCAAGGTCGCTGAAGAAATAGTGGAAAAAGCAAATCGGTTTGGATGTGAGGCGATCGTCCTTGGCTCTACTGATACGAGCTTATTAACACGATTTTTCTCAGATGACACGGCGAAGAAAGTTCTCAAACAAACCAAAAAAACTGTGTTTATGGTTTCTTTGGAAAAAGGTCAAATTAATGTCATAACTTACAATGAATAAATTTAATGTCTCTATAGTTGCATATTCATGAAAATTGAAAATAGAGCGTCACCGGAAAACTTATTTTTTGCTTTCTCAAATTTAGATCTCACAAAAAGTATGTCTGTGAAAAAAAGCCGTTTCACCGAGATGCTTATAGAAGTAAAGAAAGTTCTATTACCTCCCGCAACTCATAGATTTCTTTAACCTCCTGGATACCTATGGATTCATATATAATATCAGCGGCTTGGTTCATATCGGACCAATTCCTGAAATCCTAACTGCTTTAACGCTTGAATTTCAGGGGTAAAACTCATCTTCTATCGTTCAGTCAAGTCACGATATTAAATATTCGAATTTTTGCGAAAAGACATTTCGAAATATTTCTAAAATTCACTTAGAATTTATCTGGTAAAAAATCACATCTAAACTTAAGTTACTAATATCATATTATAATATTTTATCCGTCTTTGATGGCATGTTATATGCTTTGGAGAAATTGCAGATTCACCGATCCTCCGATTCGATCAATAACAGGGGCAGAGACAATGGCAACAACATACCACAAACCTGAGGCACTATCTGATCAGATCACCCACTATTGTCCCGGATGCACCCACGGATTGGCGCATCGACTTATTGCGGAGGTCATCGATGAATTGGGCATCCGTGGTCGCATGGTCGGTATCGCTCCGGTAGGATGTGCCGTATTGATGTATAACTATTTTACCTTTGATTTTCAGGAATCGGCCCACGGACGAGCACCGGCGATGGCGACCGGTATAAAACGCGTGCGGCCGGATTTGATCGTTTTTACCTATCAAGGTGATGGCGATCTGGCGAGCATCGGAACGGCTGAGATTATTCATGCAGCCAACCGGGGTGAAAAGTTTACTGTCATCTTTATTAACAACGCAGTTTATGGGATGACCGGCGGGCAGATGGCTCCCACAACACTGCCGAACCAGAGGACTACGACGTCTCCCAGAGGGCGAAACGTCCAGGAGGTGGGGATGCCCATTAAAATAGCCGAACTGCTTTCAACCCTTGAAACCCCGGGATATATCGCAAGACAAGCGTTGATTAAACCGAAGTATATTATCAAGGCAAAAAAAGCGATCAAGAAGGCGTTTTTGTATCAAATTGAGAACCGTTGTTTCAGTCTGGTGGAATTGATCAGCACCTGCCCAACCAACTGGGGCATGACCCCGGTGGAGGCGGTGAAGTGGGCCGAAGAAAATATGCTGAAATATTATCCTCTGGGAGAATTTAAAACACCGGAACTATCTGGAGCTCAAAGCTCAAGGTTGAAAGCTCAAAGCAACTGATTAACAAAGCTATCGTGATCTAAAAGAAAGGTGGAAAAAATGGGAATGAAAATATCTGTTTGTGGAAAGGGAGGAAGCGGCAAGAGTACTTTGGTTAGTTTACTGGCAACCGCAGCTCAAGCCAGGGACCTTACGACACTGGTGGTCGATTCGGATGAATCGAATTCCGGACTCTTTCGAATGCTCGGTTTTAATGAACCCCCGATCCCTCTTATGGCGCTTGTCGGCGGCAAAGAAGGTATTAAGGAAAAAATGAACCAATCTTCTATCTTATCTGAAACGAATATCACCCTGGAACAAATTCCAGACGGGTATATCAATGAGAAAAATGGTCTCAAACTGGTCAGCATCGGCAAGATTCACCAGGCCCTGGAAGGCTGTGCCTGTCCCATGGGTGTTCTAAGCCGTGAATTTTTAAAGAAACTGCGACTGGGAAAGGATGAAATAGCGATGGTGGATATGGAGGCTGGTATTGAGCATTTTGGTCGAGGTATCGATAACAACATAGATGTGGTGCTTGTTGTGGTGGAACCGTCCTTTGAATCGATAACCCTGGCTGAGAAGATAAAAGACCTTGCCGCCGGTATCAACAAAAAGCTCTGGGCGGTGTTGAATAAAACTAGTTCGGATAATTTGATTGCTGAAATCAAGGCCAAACTAAAAAGTAGAGAGATGGAAACAATTGGGGTGATCCCTTATGATGCTTCAGTATTCCTTGCCGGTCTAAAGGGGGATACGCTAACCCAGGGACGAGCTACCCATCAGGCAGGAGAGATTTTAGAATTTCTGTTGACTCAATTCATAAGCCACCGGCTATAACAGGTGAGAATCTAAAAGGTTCTACGGTTACAGTGAGAGCATACTTCATGGTGCAAACCTGATCGATGCCGGCGGCTTATGAATTGAGATAAAAAATCAGCGGCCACCAGCAGAGGTGGCCTGGGCCCCTTTTAGAGGGCATCCTCATACCCCCAGTTCTGCTGGTGGTCGCTGATTGCCAAAACCTAAATAGAACATGGAGTAAGTATGTGTCTCAGCACTGTATATATTCAATCGAAAGATCGGCGGATTAAAGTCATGCAAGACGTTGCCCAGATGGAATCTAATCAAGAAGGGTATCTGCTGATCGGGCTGTTGGGGGATCAAAAATTTGTAAAAGGAACGATTAAATCTGTAGATTTCGTTGACGATCATACAGTTGTGCTTGAAAAAGAAGAGAAATAGAAAGGAGGGAACAAATGATACCCCAGATTAAAAGAATTCTTTATACGACTGATTTGTCGGACAATTCGACCTTTGTCTTCAGATATGCCATCAACTCTGCAAAAAAACACAGTGCCGCCATCATCATTTTGCATGTTTTGGAGCCATTGTCGGCGACTACCAATGCAATAGTACATCCCTATCTAACCGAGGGGCAGGAAAAAAAGATTTCAGAAGAGAAAATAGCATACGTCAAAGACCGTATCAAAAAGCGGCTGAAGATATTTTGTGAAAAGGAACTTAAAAATGATCCGGACAGTGTGGATAGAGTCGAATCCATAGAATTGTGTGAAGGCTTCCCGGCCGAGATGATCCTAAGAAAGGCAGATGAATTAAACTGCGATGCAATAGTCCTGGGAACTCATGGTAAGGGCTTCATTCGAAATACTTTTTTGGGAAGTACGTCTAAAAGGGTTCTTCGCCGAACGAGGAAACCGGTTTTTATTATTCCTTTGCCGAAAGAGGAGGCCGATATTGGACTAGGTGATGTTTAACCAGGGGAAGAAGATCGAAAGTCGTAAAACTTGTGTTCGATTCTTCTTTCAGGAAGGAGAACTTTAGGATGCTGCGAAAAGCAGTCAATTAAAGGAGGAGAACCCATAGCAAAGGGATCATTGCAAATACCTTTTTAGGGAGCACTGCCAAGAGAGTCCTGCGTCGGACGAGAAAACCGGTCTTTATTATTCCGTTACCCAAAGGGGAAACTGATATTATCATACACGATGATTGAAGCTCGTGATTAAATTTTTATAGAGAATTTCTGGAGGCTAAAATGAAATTGTCATCGGGATTCGAAAAAGATCGAAAGTCGGAAAGCTTGTATTTGGCTCTACCGCCCAGTACGTCAGCCTAAATGCCCCCTGTCCGGTGGTTTCAATAAAATGAATCGTTGACGTCAAAAGACTGTAATGGAACCGATTAAAATCCTCGTAATTGACGATGAACCCGTAATCTGCGATGGCTGTCGCTTGACGCTATCAGACCATGGTTTTGCAGTGGATAGCTGCAACAGCGGTACCAACGGGCTTGAAATACTTCTTGGGGGCGAATACGATCTGGCACTGCTGGACATGAAACTTCCGGATATGAACGGAATGGAGATCTTACGGCATGTTAAACATGAAAACCCCGGTGTGTATGTAATCGTCATGACCGGTTACTCCAGCGTAAAGAACGCCGTGGACGCCATGAAGTTGGGCGCTTTCGACTATATCGCCAAGCCGTTTACGGATGATGAACTGCTGATTTCCGTGCAAAGGGCTGTTGAGACCAAGCGCCTGAAAGAAGAGAACCTGGCCCTGCGCCACCAGCTCAGCGAACGCTATGATTTTGGCAATATCATCGGTGAAGATCCCGAAATTCTTAAAATATTTGATGCCGTTCGAAAAGTTGCCCCTACCGACAGTACGGTGTTGCTGAGCGGCGAGAGCGGAACAGGCAAGGAGCTTTTCGCACGGGCCATCCACGCCCATAGCAAAAGGGCTGCGCGCCAATTTGTTGCGGTGGACTGCAGTACGTTCTCTTCGTCCCTGCTGGAAAGTGAGCTGTTCGGGCATGTCAAAGGCGCTTTTACCGGTGCGGTCAAAGATAAAGCCGGCATCTTCGATGTAGCCAAACACGGTTCTCTTTTCCTAGACGAGGTGGCCAACCTTAATTTAGATATTCAGGCCAAACTGTTGCGGGCCATAGAATCCCGGGAATTCAAACCGGTGGGTGCCGGCCGGCTTAAAAAATCCAATGTCCGCATCATTGCCGCTACCAACCGCGATTTAAAGATTATGGTGGATGCCGGCAAATTCCGGGAAGACTTCTTTTACCGCTTAAACGTATTTCCTATCTTTATTCCACCGCTCAGGGAAAGACGGGATGATATTCCGAGGTTGCTGTATCACTTTTTAAAGTTATACTGCCGCCAGACCGGCAAGCGAGTCGACGGTTTTTCAGACGATGCCCTGGAAACTTTGATAAACCATGAATGGCCGGGTAACGTGCGTCAGCTTAAAAATGTGGTCGAACGTCTGGTTATCATTGCCGATGACCGAATTTTAGATTACCAAATCGTGTCCGATCATTGGGAGATAAAACCTAACCGCATCCCGGACGCCGTTCCAAAAACTATGGAAGAGCTCAAATCGGTCAAACGACATCTGCTGGAAAACCAATTTGGTCAAATCGAAAAAAACTTCCTTCAAAAGGCCCTTTCCGTTGCCGCGGGCAATATCGCCCAAGCGGCCAGGCAGGTGGGCATGCAACGGTCAAATTTTTCCGTCCTTATGAAAAAGCACGGCCTGTCTGCAGATTGCATCGATACAGCCTCAAAGGAGGGGATTCCATGAATATGCACACTGAAGCGGACGAGCCGGAATTGAGAAATTGTGGATGTCGCTTTTTTCCGTCCTTTTTAAAATCGACAGAATACCGCAATTTTAGGCATTTTAGGCATTTTAGGCATTTTGTAATTTTAGGCATTTCTTTGTGTAGCTTCTTCTTTCATCTAAGAAATATTTTGGCACAAAATGCACAAACTCAATTACTAAGATTCAACTTGCCCGTATGGGAACCTATACTTCCGTATAAGTATATATACGCAACTAACACCGATAAATAATTGCAGAAATAATAATATGGCGCTTCTAGTGATATATAAAAATATACGCTACCCTTTATCAGGAGCCAAATTGATAGGAGCTTCCTTGCATGCAACCTTTTGATATGATAACCAATTTCAAGTCGTCCGATTTTTTCGTAGATTTACTTTTTTTGGCACAACCGTTGCTCATTAAAGTGTCAACCAGCCGAAAAGGCAACTGAAAAAAGTTATAATTTAAAAGGTTCGCAAAAGGAGGTATCGTCATGACAAGGTTACAGGAAAGTACAGCAACCAATTTTGAAGTTCCCCCCCATATTCTGGTGATGGAAGATGATCTGAGTGTGGCCAAGGGACTGGAGATGGTGTTGAGCGAAGGAGGCTTTGATGTCAATTTGGCAGGCACGGGCGAGCTTGCCCTGGAGGCTTTCAAGCAAAAACGCTTTGATCTTTTGGTGGCGGATCTTCGACTGCCGGACATCGATGGTATGGAGGTGATCAAACAAATTAAAGCGGAAAAACCCGAAACCGAGGTCATCGTGATTACAGGCTATGGCACCACGGCGACAGCGGTGGAGGCCATGAAGTTGGGAGTTCACGACTTTTTGCCCAAGCCGTTTACCGAAGATCAGATCAAGAAGGCCATCGATGAAGCGTTGCAGGAACATGTCGAAAAACCTACGGTTGCGGCCATCCAGAAAGCGGAAACAGAGGAAGAAAAACTCATACAGAAGCGGGAGGTCCTCGGGGTGTTAAGCCGGACTGCTGAAGATGCTGATTTCTGGGGCGATTTGATGGAAAACGGATCCCTGGCGCTGGCGAACTACCCGCTCTCAAACGAAGCTAAGGCGGCCATCACATCGGGTGATTTGAAATGGATCAATGAAAATGTGGGCGAGCTTACCCAGAAGCAATTGATGTTCATTTATAAGCGTCTGGAGCGGGAAGCCTGGTAATGACTTCTTCAACAAAATTTGAAAACTATTTCCACGTATTCAGAGACATCATTCGAGCGATGCACTCTAGCACCAGTGTAAAAGAAGTGCTGGAGGAGGTGGTCGCCAAATCCACCGAAGTTCTGAGTGCCAAAGGTGCACTTCTTAGGATACTTAACAAGGAAACCAACCGGTTCGAGGTGCGCGCCGTATACGGTATGGGCGAACGCTACCTACATAAGGGTCCTGTGACCACCGAAAAACTGCTCCCCGATCCGCGCAAACTCCACAAGGTCATCTTCATAACCGATGTCTGGAACGCCCGTCGGGTTGAATACCCTCAGCAGGCATGGGATGAAGGCATCCGGATGATGTTAGACGTACCCCTTGCCATCGAGGATAAATTAATTGGACTGATTCGGATATATCTCGAAAAACCGCGAAAGTTTACAGATGACGAACTGGACTTCATACTAACGGTGGCAGAGCAATGCGCCTGCATCATCGAACGGGTTCAGCTGATCGAAAGCCAGCAAACTCAGTTTGATCATCTAGCCACCCAAATGGAAAAAATGTCCTCATTGGGTCGCATGGCGGCTGGAATTGCCCATGAAATCAACAACCCCTTGGCCGGTATACTGCTGTATAGCTCCAACATGAGCAAAAAGGTTACCCAAGGAAGTCCTCTTGAAGAAGGCTTGAGAATAATTATCAAGGAAACCCAGCGGTGCAAAACCATCATCCAGGGATTGCTCGAATTTGCACGCGACAGAAAACCGCAAAAGGTTCCGGCCGACATCAACGCCATCATGGAAAGCGCTCTGGGTATTGTCGAAAATGAGTTTCGCCTGCGGCATGTCGGCCTCGAACGAGAGCTGGCAGAAGATATGGTAAAGACCTTGTTAGATGAAAACCAGATCGAACAGGTTTTTATCAACCTTCTGCTCAATGCGGTACACGCCGTTGAAGAAAACGGCAACGTCACAGTCCAAAGCAGCGTGGAGTCGCTGCATAATAAGATCCAGGTCGAGATCACCGACAACGGCTGCGGCATCGCCGCAGATGATATCAAGAAAATTTTTGAACCTTTTTACTCCACCAAGGCAAAAGGAACGGGGCTTGGATTGGCAGTTAGTTATGGTATCGTCAAAAATCATCAGGGTGATATCCGGGTTTACAGTGTACTTGGAGAAATCACTCGTTTTACAATTGGGCTCCCGATCCGGGCTGAAAATTGCAGCGAAAGGGGGCTCCATGAAACCGCGTAGAATCCTGGTCATTGATGATGAAAGCGTTATCTGTGACGCATGCTGCCTGGTTCTTTCGGAAAAAGGCCATAGTGTTGATCACTGCCTGACCGGCAATGCCGGTTTGCTGGCCATCGAAGGCGGCACATACAACCTTATTCTGCTGGATGTAAAATTGCCTGATGTAGACGGCATGGAGATCTTGAAGTCTGTCAGAGAAAAAGGGCCTGTTCCTGTTGTGATTGTCATGACTGGCTATTCCACCATGTCGAATGCGTTGCAGGCCATGAAGCTGGGGGCGGCCGACTATCTGGCCAAACCGTTTACCGATGACGAACTGGTTGAAGCCGTCGAAAAGTTATTTGCATACGACGATGACTCACGGTACGGATAAACCTTTTTTAATTTTGTGTAGTTTTACACGAGAAGTTCCGGAATCACGGCTGAGATAACCCGGAACGCTGAACCCGGAACCTCTGAACGCATACAAAAAATACAGGGGACAATTTTATGGAAAATAGGCAACTAGATGCAGCGGTGCAGGGCGCCGTCATGGTCGTCGGCGGAGGGATTGCCGGCATGCAGGCAGCCCTGGATCTCGCCAATTCAGGCTATTATGTGTATATGGTGGAAAAATCACCGGCCATTGGCGGGGCCATGGCCCAGCTGGATAAAACTTTCCCCACCAATGACTGTTCGATGTGAATTATCTCTCCTAAGCTGGTCGAGGTCGGCCGGCACATCAATATCGAGCTGCTCACCCTGTCGGAGGTGACATCCGTTGCGGGGGCGGAAGGTAATTTTGCAGTTACTATTTTACAGCATCCGCGTTACGTGGATGTGGAAAAATGCATTGCCTGTGGCCTGTGCGCCCAAAAATGCCCCAAAAAGGTGGACGACGATTATGATGAAAAATTGATCAAGCGCAAGGCGATCTACGTTCCTTATTCCCAGGCGGTGCCCCTAAAATACGCCATTGATGCTGAAAACTGCATCTATTTGCAAAAAGGAAAATGCGGTGCTTGTGAAAAGTACTGCCCTTCAGGAGCCATTAATTTTAACGACACCAAAAAGACGATCACGTTAAAAGTTGGCTCGGTCATTATGGCGCCGGGATTTAAAACCTTTGATCCGGTTGGCATAGAAAACTATTCGTACACCAACCTGCCGGATGTGGTGACCTCTATGGAATTTGAGCGCATTCTTTCTGCGACCGGTCCCTATGCCGGCCATTTAATGCGCCCTTCCAGTATGCGTGGCAAAAACCCGATGGGGAAACCACCACAAAAGATCGCCTGGCTGCAATGTGTGGGCTCGAGGGATATCAACCGCTGTGACAACGGGTATTGTTCCTCGGTCTGCTGCATGTATGCCGTAAAACAGACGGTGATGGCAAAAGATCACAGCAACACGCCGCTGGACTGTGCGGTTTTCTATATGGACATCCGAACTCAGGGAAAGGATTTTGACCGCTATTACGAAAATGCCAGGAATTGCGGCGTGCGTTTTATACCTGCCCGAATTCACACAGTCGAGCCAATACCGGGAACTGAAGAGCTTCTGTTGCGCTATGTGGCCGATGATGGTCAGCAGCGAGCAGAAATCTTTGATATGGTGGTCCTTTCAACCGGGCTTGAAGTCAGCTGGGATGCCGTCCAACTTTCTAATACGTTGGGCATTGAGCTGGACAAATATCATTTCACCCGAACCGATAGCTTTCATCCGGTGGCCACCTCGGTGCCGGGAATCTATGCCTGTGGGGTTTTTACCGGACCCAAGGACATTCCCCAGTCGGTGATGGAGGCCAGTGCCGCGGCCTGCGCGGCCACCGAAAACCTGGCTGCGGCCCGCAACACCCAAACAAAACAGGTGAATATACCGGCCCAACGGGATGTGAGCCGTGAAGCACCCCGCATTGGGGTGTTTGTATGTAACTGCGGCATCAATATCGGCGGAATCGTCCGGGTGCCGGAAGTCGTTGAATATGCCCGGATCCTGCCGGGGGTCGTGTATGTGGAAGAAAACCTGTTTACTTGCTCCCAGGACACCCAGGAAAAAATGACGGAGGTCATCCGGGAAAAGGACCTGAACCGGGTGGTCGTGGCTGCCTGTACGCCGAGAACCCATGAGGCCTTGTTCCAGGAAACGCTGATGAATGCCGGTTTGAACAAGTACCTGTTTGAAATGGCTAACATCCGTAACCAGGACTCGTGGGTTCACTCTAATGATCCGGATGCGGCCACCGCAAAAGCTCACGATCTTGTACGCATGGCCGTGGCCAAGGTCTTTCTGGCCGGCTCTCTGGGGGAGACCGATCTGCCGGTAAACCGATCCGCGCTGGTAGTGGGCGGCGGGGTTGCCGGCCTGACGGCCGCTTTGGCCCTGGCCCGCCAGGGATATCCGGTGCATCTGGTGGAAAAATCGGAAGTTCTGGGAGGCAATGCCCACAGCCTCAATAAAACGTATCAGGGAGAAGATATCGCGGGTTTTGTAACGAATTTGATCAGGCAGGTGGAAGCTGAATCCGGCATCACCGTTCACCTGGGAACATCTATCAATGAAGTTGACGGTTTTGTCGGCAACTTTGAAACCATCCTTTCAAACGGGAACTTGCAGGAAACGGTGAACCACGGGGTGACCATTATGGCCACCGGCGCCAAAGAGTATAAACCGCAAGAATACCTGTACGGCGAACATACGGCCGTTGTCACCCACCTGGAAATGGATGAACTGTTCAGAAATGATGACCGCCAAATAAAAAGGGCTGGTGATGTGGTTTTCATACAGTGCGTCGGTTCCAGAAACGAGGCGCATCCTTTCTGTTCAAAAGTGTGCTGCACCCATTCGATCCAAAGTGCGCTGGAACTGAAAAAGCGCAACCCGGAGACCAATGTTTATATACTATACCGCGACATCAGGACTTACGGAAAAAGAGAAGATCTCTATAAAGAAGCAAGAAACCGGGGGATTCTTTTTTTTCGTTACGACTCTGCAGAGAAGCCGGAGGTCACCGCAAACGGAAACCACGTGACCGTAGGATTTAAAGATCCCATCCTGGGCCGCAAGCTAAGCGTCAATGCGGATATTCTTTGTCTGGCCTCGGCCATTGTGCCTCATGAGGATCTCGGCCTTTCCCGGTTATTCAAAGTCCCCGTTGATGCCGACGGTTGGCTGATGGAAGCGCATCAAAAGCTCAGGCCCGTGGAGTCCGCAACCGAGGGCGTTTTTATTTGCGGGATGGGCCACTATCCGAAACCGATCGAAGAGAGCATCGCCCAGGCCCAGGCCGCGGCTGCCAAAGCGCTGACGATACTGGCCCGGGAAAATATCATGGTCGGCGGCATTGTTGCTCACATCGAGCCCGAACTGTGCTCCGGATGCCTGGGGTGCATTAATGTCTGTCCCTATGCGGCCATCACCTTCAATGCTGAAAAGAAAGTTGCCGAAGTAAATGAAGCCTTGTGCAAGGGGTGTGGCGCCTGTGCGGCGACATGCCCGTCGGAGGCTGCGGTTATATCAGGCTTTAGCAACAAGCAGATTTATGCACAGATTAAAAGTGCGATGGCTGCGTAATCGGTTGGGCCGGTTGAGCCCGTTGAGCCCGTGGGCATGTTAAATCGGAAGAATGCCACACTCAACCGGCAAAACCGGCCTAACGGGAAAACGGGCCAAACCTTCATACAAAAGGAGCAACCGTGAGACAAGAACAATTTGAACCGAAGATTCTAGCTTTCATATGTAACTGGTGCGCTTACGGGGCGGCGGATCTGGCTGGTGTCAGCCGTCTGCAGTATCCCCCCAACGTGCGCGCGATTCGCGTGATGTGTTCGGCCACCGTATCGCCCCATCATATTTTAAGGACGCTGCAGGACGGCGCCGACGGCGTTTTGGTGGGCGGGTGACATATCGGCGACTGCCATTACCTGTACGGTAATCACATGACCATTAAACGGATCACATTTCTACAGGAACTGCTGGCATTTATGGGTCTTGAAGGCCGCCTGCATCTGGAATGGATATCTTCGGCCGAAGCGCAGAAATTCGTAAGGGTGATCACCGATTTTACGGAAAAAATCAGAATGCTGGGGCCGAATCCCTTGCTTGCTTATGCCGCGGCAGCCATGGCATTTGAATCGAATTCTCAGTTTATTAAGGAAGCCTTTTTACCCAACGTAGTTGATTAGTTTGACTGGTTGAATGAGTTGACTGGCTGAGTAACTGAATGAACTCAATCAACCAATCAACTCAATCTACTTAAAAATCCGAAAGTTCACTTCAAACTTTTACGGCTTATCCGGGTTTAGGAGATACTAATGATAGAAAAAATTAAACAATGGCTCCAAGACGGTATTATAGATGTTTTTCTAGGCTATAAAATGGTTATGGGCCATCCCTTGCCGCACTGCTTTGTCAAAGAAAAAATAGAGGAGGTGGATGACCTGATCATCGGTTCCTCCCGCTATTCTTTGGAAAAAATCGCCACCCACATCAGCGCCGCAAAGCCTGATATTAAAATCGGTATGCTGGCCCGTGACTGCAACCAGCGGGCCTTGAATGTTTTATATATTTGGAATCAACTCAATCCGGACAACGTCAAAACGGTCAATGTCAACTGTTGTCCCTCAAACCTCAAGGAGCACGGGGATTGCTCCTATATAGAACCCGAAACTCCTGGGATCTACAAACAACAGGTGGGAGTGGACAACACCCACCGCCCCCAAGACATTGAGAGATGTGATCAACCCGAGCGGTTGTCCAGATGGATGTACGAATTTCAAAAATGCATCAAATGTTACGGCTGCCGGAATATCTGCCCGGTCTGTTTCTGCCAGGAGTGCAGCCTGGAGCACAAAGAGCTTGTCGGAACCGGCGCTTTACCGCCAGAGGTGCCCATCTTTCATCTGGTCCGGGCTGTGCACATGGCCGGCCGCTGCATCGACTGCGGTCTGTGTGAGGATGCCTGCCCGGTGGATATCCCCCTGCGGCTGCTGTATCGCAAAGTCAATGAAATCGTCGTTAATGTTTTTGATTATGGAACCGGATCCAGTGCCGATCAATCACCGTTCAGCATCTTGGGTGATAAAGTCACCCTGGAGCCGAAACCGATCCAACTCCCTGAGACGGATCCTTGCGTTGTTTCAATTGCGAGCGAAGCGAACTAAGCGCTAAAAGGAGTTAGCTATGCAGTGTAAATTAGTGCCCTCGATCTGTTCCTACTGCGGAACCGGCTGCGGTGTTCTTTTTGAAGTGATCGACGGAAAAATCGTCAGCACCCTGCCGATGAAGACCCATCCGGTCAATGAGGGCAAGCTGTGCATCAAAGGCTGGAATCTGCACGAACATGTCAACAGCTTCCTACGGCTGAAACAGCCGCTTATCAAAGCGTTTGGCAGATTCATCAAGGCCGACTGGGAGGAAGCCATTCAACTTGCAGCCGATCGTTTTCGCGAGATTATTGAAAAATACGGACCCGATGCCGTCGGCATACTGGTGTCGGCCAAGATCACCAATGAAGAAAATTATCTGGCCCAAAAATTTGCGCGGGCCGTCATCGGCACCAACAACGTCGACCACTGCGCCCGTCTCTGACACTCTTCCACGGTGGCCGGTCTGGCCGCCGCCTTTGGCAGTGGTGCCATGACGAATTCCATTGCAGAGATCGAAGCGTCCGGCTGCATATTCGTCATCGGTTCCAACACCACGGCCTGCCACCCGCTGATCGCCCGGCGTATCTTCAGAGCCAAGGAAAGGGGGGCCAACCTTATCGTGGCGGATCCGCGCAACATTCAGCTTACCCGTTTTGCGGATGTGGCCGTCAACCAGCGCCTGGGCAGTGATGTGGCCCTGTTAAACGGCATGATGCACATCATTATTAAAAACGGTTGGCACGTCAAAGACTACATCGCCCAGCGCACCGAAGACTACGAGGCCCTGGAAAAGACCGTCAATGCCTATACCCCCGACAAGGTCCAAGACATTACCGGGGTTGACCCCAAACACCTGGAACGTATGGCTGAGCTTTACGCTACCCATCCGCCCGCCAGCCTGCTGTACGCCATGGGCATCACCCAGCACACCACCGGGGTCGACAACGTCAAGTCCTGCTGTAATCTGGCCATGCTGTGCGGCAATGTGGGCGTTCGCGGCGGTGGTGTGAATCCCTTAAGGGGGCAGAACAATGTTCAAGGCGCCTGTGACATGGGAGGGTTGCCCAACGTGATGACGGGTTATCAACCGGTGGCCGACCCTAAAGTACGTGAAAAATTCTCTGCGGCATGGGGCAAACCGCTTTCAGAATGTCCCGGCTTGACCATAACGGACATGATCCCGGCCATGCTGGAGGGCAAACTAAAAGGCTTGTATGTGATCGGGGAAAATCCCAAACTGAGCGATCCGGATTGGAACCACCTGAGTCATGCCCTCAAAGAGCTAGACTTTCTGGTGGTTCAGGAGCTGTTCTTATCGGAAACCGCCCAGGTGGCTGACGTGGTCCTATCCGCTGCATCCGTGGCTGAAAAAGAAGGTACGGTGACCAATACGGAACGCCGCTGTATGCGGATTCACCAGGCGATTGACCCCATTGGAAACACCCTGGCCGACTGGAAAATCATCAGCCGGCTGTCAACTGCCATGGGTTACGAGATGAATTACGAAAACCCGGAAGAAATATTCAACGAGATGGCATCCCTGACACCCAAAAGCTATGCCGGCATGACATATGAGCGACTGGGATTGGACGGCCTGCAGTGGCCCTGCCCGGACAGCGCTCATCCGGGAACGCCCTATTTGCATAAAGAGCAATTTGCCAGGGGTAAGGGAAAATTTCATGCTGTCGATTACCAGGACCCGGCGGAAATGCCCGATGACCAATACCCTTATTTTCTGACCACCGGCCGCATGTTTGCCCATTTCCACACCGGTACCATGACTCGAATTTCGCCGCATCTGGATGTCGAGCAGAAAACAGGTTATGTCACCGTCAATCCTCAAGACGCCGAGGCATTGGCTGTCCAAGAGGGCGATGTGCTGGTGCTCTCCTCGCGCCGGGGCCGGATGGAGGCTCCGGCAAACATCAGCCGGGCGGTGGAACCCGGCACCTTGTTTCTGCCCATTCACTTTGGTGAAAACCCGCCCAATGTATTAACCAGCGCCGAGGCGGTTGATCCCCTGGCCAAAATTCCGGAATTCAAGGTGAGCGCGGTAAACATTGAGAAGCTGCACGCGTGAAATGGAGTCAATATGAAGGAAAAAAACGGTGAACATCCTTTTGGAGATAGCGGTCAGTTAATATTGCTTATTTTATTTTTTCTCATCTGGGTGGCGGATTCGTTTCTTTTAAAAATATCGACATTTCTGTCCGACGATATCTCACTTTATATTCGCCTGGTGATCCTTGGGCTATTAATTGTGGCGGCGGTTTATCTTATCAGATCCGGTCATGTTGTCGTCAAACATGAGCAGGGATCAACGGGTGTGGTATCCACCGGCGCCTTCCAATATGTGAGACATCCCTTATATTTAGGGAGCATTATGTTCTACCTCGGACTAGCGGTATCGACTGCCTCGCTTTTTTCTCTCGGGCTGGTGGTATTAATTTTCTTTTTTTACGATTACATTGGAACCTATGAGGAGAAGCTTCTGGAGGATCGATTCCATGAAGAATATCGAAACTATAAAATAAAAACCGGCAAGTGGGTGCCGAGGATCGGCTGATAAAATTTAAATTTGAGTTATATTAAACATAGTTGTAACCCAAAAAGGAGGATTATCATGTTCTGTTTTCAATGTCAGGAAACCGCCAAAAACACCGGTTGCACCGTAAAAGGGGTTTGCGGCAAGCCGGAGGAGACTGCCAATCTTCAAGACCTTTTGATCTTCGTGCTCAAGGGGATCTCGGTTTACGGTGAAAAGCTCAAGGAGCTGGGTACTGCGGACCGCACAAATGATGATTTCATCACCCAGGGACTGTTTGCCACCATCACCAATGCCAACTGGGACGATGCACGCTTTACAGCCATGATACAGGAGGGCCTCCAGCGACGGGACCATCTCAAGACCAAGTTCCTGTCCGCTTACAAGGAGAAAAACGGCAGTGATTATGATCAAGCGCTGCCCGAAGCGGCTACCTGGGTTATAGCCGATCCATCTGCCTTTGCTGAAAAGGCCAAGTCTGTGGGGGTTTTAGCCACTGAAAACGAGGATGTGCGCTCATTGCGGGAGCTGTTGACGATCGGATTGAAAGGAATCGCCGCGTATGCGGACCACGCCGCCATCCTGGGATCTCAAAAAGATGAAATCAATGATTTCATGATGGAAGCACTGGCTTCCACTACAAAGGAGCTGACGGTTGATGAGATGGGTGATCTGGTAATGAAAGCCGGGGAAACAGCGGTCAACACTATGGCCCTGCTGGACCAGGCCCATACCACGGCCTACGGCAACCCGGAAATCACCGAAGTGAACATCGGCGTTGGCAACAATCCGGGAATATTAATCACCGGCCACGATTTAAAGGACATGGAAGAACTGCTCAAGCAGACCGAAGATACCGGCGTGGATGTTTACACCCACGGCGAGATGCTGCCGGCCAATTACTATCCGGCCTTTAAGAAGTACGACCATTTTGTGGGCAATTACGGTGGTTCCTGGTGGCATCAGAACAAAGAATTTGAGTCGTTCAATGGGCCGATCCTGTTGACCACCAACTGCCTGGTGCCTTTGAAAAAGGACAACACCTACCTGGACCGGCTTTTTACCACCGGTGTGGTGGGTTATGAGGGTGCCGTACACATTGCCGACCGATCTGCTGGCGGAGAAATTCGATATCAAGCCCATCGACACCGTTCAAGACGATATAGCGGCCATGATGGCTGGAAAGTAGACGATTACCTGTCTGGTCCGCGGAACAGGTGTCGAGGAGCCCGGCGAAGTAAAAAACAGACCGCACATTATGGCCCAGGCCGAGGAGATGGCCCGAAAGCTAGTGGCCTGACGCCCAACGATTCCAGTTGCGATTCCGGCTCTGACTGTTTCGCAACTGGATTTGTTAAGCAAATAAAGCTCTTTTGATACGAACGGTTTTACCTCAGAATATATGCCCACCAAAAATGGCCTGAAGCTGACCAGCATCGGCAGAATATTTAAATCCCTTGAAGGCTGCGCTTGCCCGATGGACATATTAGGAATTAGGGATTTTTAGAAATTGTATTTCGCAATTTTTCTAAATCTCTGTATGAATAAATATTGTCGCACGCTCTTTGCGAAAATATGTACTTGAAATAATATATTAATTTTAATGGAAGTACTTTGCTTTCAATATTGCTGAACGGCTGATCTCATATGATTTGGAAGGTCTAAATTGAAAAAGAAAAAAGCTTTAAACCAGGAATGTGATTACTTCTCTGCATCCAGGATCGACGGACGATATCGCTTGGATTAAACTCAAAGGAAACATATTGCAAGGCATTTGAATTACTGCTTTCCGAAAAAGAGATTACGGCGCATGATGCCCTGAAGCTTGGTGCCGTAAATAAGGTCGTCCCACTTCATTTGCTCGAAAATAGCACCCTTGAAATGGCGCAGGAATTTGCAAAAAAACCCTCAGATTCGCTAACGGTAATCAAAAGATTACTTAACTACTCAGAGCAGAATTTGGCCGATTATCTGGAATTCGAAAATCATGAACTCATACACAGTCTCCGATTTCAAACATTAAATAACAGATTCAGTTAGGACTCGGGGTGATATCAAATTAAAGAAATACAGTTGTTTTTATACTAAGCCCAATATGGAAAAATTTATCCCATTCAACTAAATTTGTTTCCTCTTATTCAGCTCAAACATCTTCGGAATGTTCTAAAAAAATTCGAAATTTTTCTAAATTTCTTCCGGTATATTAAATCCATAAGAATTACCGGTTTGGCGAACTATCTAAAATTATATTAAATATTACTGGTGATAGTTGTGGCACGTTTCATGCTTAACCATAGTTTGGGGAAAGTATGTGCAAATCCTAAAAAGGAGTGCACCCATGGAAACAAAAATGTTGTCATTTAGCCTTAAAAGCGACAAGTCTGAATTGGATACATTGTGCCAGAAAGTGGAAAAATTTGGAAAGTCACTTAGGCTTTCGAAGAAATGTATAGTGGAGTTAAACCTAGCCTTGGACGAGCTGTTTACCAACATTATTTCGTATGGTTTCAGGGACCATTTGGAACATCTGGTAAAGATTCAATTAATGCGAGAGAATGGCACATTGACTCTCTGTGTTGAAGACGACGGTATCCCTTTTAATCCTCTTGAAACTAAAGAGATCGAACTCCCATGCGATATTGAGGGTTGTAAAATCGGTGGGCTAGGTCTTCATTTAGTAAAGAAGCTCATGGACCAGGTTTGTTATGAGAGATGTGAAGGAAAAAATAAATTAACTCTGAAAAAGGCAATAGAAAGAAATTAGATAATAGAAAAGTACATAGTGATCATCAGTGGGAAAAAGATGTATAGTCGTTCAATTCTTAAATGGATCAAAAAAATCCATAGGTGATCGCAAAGTCTCAGATTTTTAAATTTTGCAAATAGGGGGACAAAATGAATATTTTGGTAGGTTATGACGGATCATATGCGGCGAAGGATGCTTTGAAACTGGCCCAAAAGCACGCTAAGGCTTTTGGCGCCAAAATTGAGGTAGCCAGATCGGTAACCCGGAATCTTCCACTGGATTATAATGTAATTCAAGTGGCTGAAGAAGATCTGAAACGGGAAATACAAAATCAGCTTAATGGAGATATCACCAACTATCAGACCCGCGTTTTGGTTAGCTCGAACTCCACTGGTCAAAATTTAGTTCAGATGGCAGAGCTAGAAAAAAGTGATGAAATTATTATAGGCGTCAGGAAAAGATCTAAGGTTGGAAAGCTCTTACTCGGCTCAACTGCGCAATATGTGATTTTAAATGCCCCTTGCCCGGTTGTCACCATAAAATAACATGTCCCTCGATCTGAAAGGAGAGTAATATAAATGGGTAACAGAAACTGGCGCGGTCGGGCATTTACCTCCTTGTGTTCACTGGTGAGTTTCATCTTGCTCTTGCTCACAGCAATAATCCTATATATAGAACCACATGGTCGGGTGGCTTACTGGACTAAGTGGAACTTTTTGGGACTGGAGAAGGACCAGTGGGGCAACATACACCTTTTCTCCGGCCTCTTGTTCCTCGTGGCCGGTGGTTTCCACCTTTATTATAACTGGAAACCTTTGATTGGGTACCTGAGCGGCAAGATTGAAACCGGGCTGCGCTATAAACGCGAACTGTTGATCAGCAGCTTGATATTTCTCTGGATTATAGCGAGTGGTATTTGGTCCCTACCGCCTCTGGTCTACATAGCGGATCTGGGTGAGGCTATCAAAAGCTCCTGGGTTACCTCACCCGAATTGGAACCGCCATTCGGCCACGCTGAACTGGTTAGTCTCAAGACCTTTTGTAAGAAACAGGGCATCCCTTTGGACCAGGCCATAGCAGAAGTCAGGGAGGCCGGCTTTAAGGTGAACAATCCCGATAAAACCCTTGGCGATATCGCTGATAGTAAGGGTACTTCGGGCATGGGGGTCTATGCGGTGATCAAGGAATTGGAGCCAAAACCTAAGACGATGAAGCTTGGATCGGCCTGGACACCGGAGATGATAGAGGAGGCTTTTGCCGGCACCGGAATTGGCAGAAAGAGCATCGGCCAGATAATAAAGGACCATGGGCTTGACCCAAAAGCAGTCTACCATCGCTTAAAAAGGGGCGGCATTGAGGCGAAGGACGGCGACAAGATCAAGGAACTCGCCCACAAGCATGATTCTACCCCCATCAAGATATTGACCATCATTCTGGTAGATAAAATTTAAGTTTAGGGCGGACCAACATTCCACTATTCCATCATTCCATGTGGCTTACTGAGAAGATGACCGCAAAAACCGACATGACTCCAATGTGTTGTAGAAATTCCAATATATTTAATTATGCCTAGCGCCCGTTTACTACCCAAGTCCATGGAGAGAGTCCGAACCGCAACCACTTGAACCGGTAGCGTATTACCTGACGAACGTTATTGCCCACCCGGCACATGAATAGATTCTCAGATTTCAAGCAAATGTTCGGTTCGCTGGTCTTGTATTCTTTAAATCCCTGCGGCTTAAAAAGGTTGATGAGTATCTGGCGATATAGTTGGGCTGTCTTCCTGGTCCCGCTCAAATCCCAGGTCCAGGAGTATCCAACCATATAGATGATCTTTTCTTCTACCTGCGGATACGCAACCAGCATCTTTAGAATGGCAGAGGCAATCTTGAAGGATCGCCAGCTTCGGCAAACTTCGATGGCCGTGACTTCCATCATAATACCCGGTCCTAATTCGACCCATCGTTCCCCAGGGTCGGGGTTAGCTATCACTGCGTATCCAATGATGTGGTTTTGTTCGGCCAGAGCCAGAACGATGTTCGCGTTGGGTTTCTCAGCAGATTGTTCCAGGAGTTCGCGGCTGGTATAAAGCGATTTATAATGCGCGTGGAAGGAAAACTGGCGATCAAAGGTGCATTTTCGAATTTCCTCCGGACTGCAAAAGGAACGTATTCGCACTTCTCCTTTGGGGGTAGGTAAAACGATGTCACTAGAGGAGATCTTATCCATGATGGTATTCGGTTAATCAATTAAAGTCGTCTATTACACCCCTCAATCATCACAACTGGCGCGATGTTCTAAAGCTTTTTCCCAAATACCAGCTCATAGTGGAGACTGTCAATAGAGCTTCACTTTATTTCTCAAGCTCTTATAGAGCCGATTTCCGAAAAAGTTCTAAATTTTGCGAAAAGGAGATTCGAAATTTTTCTAAATTTTTATTACTCCTCCGTAGCACTCCACCCTAAGAAACCTTATAACCATCTGAATTAATATTGAAAGAACGCTTTGCTGAATAGTGGCATAAATTATGCTTCAGCCTCGGTTATAGAGGTTTATTCACTGTAAAGTTCGGTGGGAAAAGTCTTTCTCAGATGTTCTGGCTATTGCATTCAAGTTCCAATTTTTCTGCTTTTTATCAAAAAAATTTAATAATAGTTCGAACCCTAAATTAAAGGAGGACACAATGGCAGCAGTAAAAGAAATCAAGGAGACCAAGACTAAGAAATTGGCTGATCCGGTGGCGGCTACCATTGATCCGGCCAGCCGGCAGATGATTGAACACGCTCACAAGCTGGGGATTGAGACAGCCTTTGACCGGGCAGTTACGATGAAACCCTGTAACATCGGAACCCAGGGAATCTGTTGCAAGAATTGCGGCATGGGCCCCTGTAGGCTGTCCCTTCCGAAAGGCGGCATCGAAGGGGAAGATACCCGCAAAGGTATCTGCGGAGCAACGCCGAATACCATTGCGGCCCGTAATTTCATCCGCATGATTGCCGGTGGTGCTGCCGCCCATTCGGATCATGGGCGTTCGGTCGCCGAAGTGTTTATGTCGGCTGCCA
>Ga0316191_10000464_pt1 | contig 26306 bp, 26 predicted proteins | sample Eddworburr2cm_MG_FD_204928 | JGI IMG/M metagenome (GOLD analysis project Ga0316191, IMG submission 204928) | Coastal sediment microbial communities from Maine, United States - Eddy worm burrow 2 cm | ecosystem: Environmental > Aquatic > Marine > Coastal > Sediment | place: USA: Maine... | reverse complement strand
GAGCATTGAGCATGGCGCATCGGATAAAGTGGAATGGGGTCTATGCTTGGGAGCCTTATCTGCCGATCAGCAGCATTTCACCTCACTGCAAGAGCCGCCCCGCTTTCCCTTGATCCAAGTCTGGATGATATAAGAAGCACATCCCACGCCCGGGGTAACCCGGATGGCGCTGGTCGGACAATTCAGGGCGCAGGCCCCGCATTCCATGCATCCGTTGAGATCTTCGATTTCGGCCTTTTTCCCTCTCAGTTGAAAGACAGTGTGGGGGCAGACGCTTTCACACATACCGCAGCCCACACAGGCTTCGATATCGAGTTGCAGCGTCGTTACGTCGGGTAAATATCGAAAGTTCTCCATTTAGATATCCTTAGGTATTCAATTATTTGAAGGCCGCTCCGACCCATACTACCAGCGCGATCAAGGCGACGGCTACCTGTAGGGGGATGGCCTTGCGCATTTCTTTTTCGACCCCCGACGGTGACGTAAAGGGCGTCGAACCGGTAAAATTCATGGCCAGATAGGAACTTATCGCCATGGTTACGAGAAGCAGCGCCAGGGCTTCCGCCCAAATTAATCTGCTGTAATAGATTGCCGCCACTACAAATCCTGTAGCAATACCGGTCAGCATTCCTTTTAAAGCAAACGCACGTACCGGAATCCAGGGCAGCAGCGCAGGGGCGGCCACTGCGCCGGCAAGAATACCCGCAGCGTATGCCGTGAGTAGCATAAGTCCTCGATAGAAGGCATCGTTGAGCGAAAAAAAGTTTGTCCCGACCCCCGACAACAGAAAGATGGCCGGCAGCAGCCACATCGTCGGTTTTGGAAGATGGGAGAGTTCCACCGGTATCAGCACGATTCGTTCCCCCAAGGAAAATGTCACCCGCCTCATGGATTTATCGACGTTACTCTTTCTATCGATAAAATGTTGAATGTCCTTGGCCCGCACAGGGCCCCAGAGCACCCTGAAGCCACTTTCTTTTTTTAGCTGGTGGGCTGAGACACCGTTGGCGGCCAACTGAGGCAATATAAGTTGGTTGTGTCGCACCACATTTTTCAGCATGTAGTGATCGATACAACGCACCACTTCCCCGGTACTAAAAAGTGCTTTGCCGGCGGCACACCAGACATTGATGCCACGGGTATCTATCACCAGGATCCAGGCATCAAGCGACGCCATTTCCCTGCGTAGCGCATCGAAAGAGAGCTTATAGTTGGCAGTGACCAGAACCGGTGAATCGTGCCCGGGATTTCCCACACCGTAGAGCCCGGGGGCTATTTTATGCTGATCTCTTCCGATACCCAGGCGCGCGATTATGGTTCCCAGAAAATCAGTTCGTTCCAAATGAGTTTTTACTTTAGGAACCGGACCAACGGGTGTATCAATAAATCCTTCAACAAAGGGCAGCAGTTTGTACCCCGGTTTTTCATAGGGACTACTTTGCGGCCCCGGAGCGGAGCCGCAACAGACCTCATTAGAAGGGATGTCCACGAAAAGTGGCTGGGGCCTGCTGTCCTCTTCAGTTGAATTGGAGCAGTCACCACCCGAACAGCAGCCATTTTTGGGGTGGATTAAATCAGCCATTTTTTGCTCCTTAATTTTAGTCCGTCGGCAGATGTGTCGGTCTGGTAAAGAGACGGACGTTAAAATCAATATGACAAAGTAGAGCTAGCGCTTACCACCCTTATTTACAAGGAATGCGATACCGGATCGCTGTTCGCACCGGCCGTGCTTCTGACCGCGGCACACCCGGCAGCGATCTTCGCTGCAGAGCTGACATAAAAAACAATCTTTACACGACTTTTTTTTAAGGCTTCTGTCGGATTCTTGCGGGTCAAATACTTTACCCTTTAATCCCGGTACTGTAACAAAAGCCATCCTTGTTCTCCATCGACGTGGGGTCAGGTCCGTTGCCGGCATTTCTTACCGTCAGAATGTTTATCCATGATTAGCCGGATATTAAATTAAGCACTCTTTATAGCCAATACAACTGCCATCAATACCACATGGTGATATGTGAGTTTGCCGACGCTATATGTTTCTCTGTACATTCACGTTCTCACTGTCATACGTCCGGAAAATCAGTTTTTCTTTCTCCCGTCGATTTACCGGGAAAGGCTGAAGCTCAAGGGAATCTAATTTTTTGATGGCCTCTTTTTTTGAGGGAATTGCATCCAGCCCATCACCTGTCTTTTTTCCGCTCGCGGTGTCCAGCACAATGGCTGTTTTGCCATCTGAAACCACCGATAATGGAATTAGGCAGTCATCCAGCAATCTGGCGGCGGCGACGATTTCCCTTTCCCGCGAACCTAAGGATCCTGCGGCACACCTGATCGCCATAAATCGGGTGTTACCGCCGTCGGTACTCACGACCAGATCCAACTGGGACCGGTATGACTCGCCGGTCACGGTCATTTCAATATCAACGTCAATTTGGATATCTTCTTTCAAGTACCCTTTTCTCTCCACCAAAAACCGTTCGATCGCCTGACGGTTCTCTTCAGCCCCGATATTGGGCACATCTTTGCCGGTGACAAAATCGGTGACCATTGTGTAGGGTTTGATTGTATTGGACACCATTGGCTCCTTTATACCCCAATTGAGTCAAACTCAATTGAGGAGGTATTTGGTACTCGGTATCAGGTACTGACATCGGGGAATTTTTTCCGATATACACTAATACCGAATACCCAATACCCAGTGACACCTAATTGAGCGTCGCTCAGTTAGGCTGGCACTTATACTTGCGCCACCCGTTACGATGTGGCCCTTTTCAAAGAAGGTGTCATGATTCGTTTGGCGTCGGACCACAAACCTTCCAGGTCATAAAATTCACGTACCGGTTCATAAAACACATGGATGATCACGTGTCCATAGTCCAGCAGCACCCAGTGACCATCTTTGGTGCCTTCGACCCCTAAGGGCATGATTTTATGCTTTTTTAATTCCGTTTTAATGAAATCTGCAATCGCGCTGACCTGGCGGTTTGATCGGCCGCTGCAAATGATAAAAATATCCGCGTAGGAGGTCAGATCCGCCACGTCAAGTACCACCACATTGATCGCTTTTCTGCCCAAAATTGCTTTGATATAAAGATCCAGAGACGGATCATTTTTTTTTGTCATAAGTAGAGTCCTCTGGATTTAATAAATTCCGCCGTTTTGCGGGGCACTAAATATCCAATCGACCGACCCTCTTTTATCAGGCTGCGAATTTTGGTTGAAGAAATGTCCAGAGCAGTTACTTCAAATATAAAAATCGGCTGTTTGTCACCGGATAGGTAGCAGGATTGTGATTCTGAAAATTTGTAGTCCCCCGAAATGCCGGATGTCAAATATTCGTCCAGGCGTTTCCATCCATCAATGCTAAAAAGGCGGTCTCTTTTTGGACGGTTAATGACGATGATCGATACCTGCTGCAGCAACTCCTCATAGGATTTCCAGGAATCGATATCGAGGAAGGCATCCAGCCCCATAACCAGGTAGATTTGAGATTTTTCAGGTAAGGTGCTTTTGAAATATTTCACTGAATCAATGGTGTACGACGGTCCGGATCGTTTCAACTCGATATCGGACACGCTGATTTCGGCCTTGTCCTCGAGTGCCAGATTGAGCATATGCAGCCGGTCGCCGACATCCACCACGTCACCGGGTATTTTGTGGGGGGGGAGGGCAGCTGGGATTAAAAAAATTTTAGATAGCTCAAAACCTTCCTTTACTTCCAGCGCCGCGCGAAGATGCCCCAGGTGAACTGGGTTGAAAGTTCCGCCGAAGAGTCCGAAACGCATAGCGAAAACCTGTTATTAGTTAATCGTTATTTGGAATTTTGTGTTTGTTCACCACAGGAAGTCATCCAGCAAGCTGGGGGAACCTACAATAGTGTGCTATTCACGAATTTGGCCACTGCCCAGCACCACAAATTTGGTAGTTGTCAATTCTTCCACTCCCATGGGCCCGAAAGCGTGAAGCTTGGAGGTGCTGATGCCAATTTCGGCGCCCAGCCCCAGTTGTCCGCCGTCATTAAATCGCGTTGACGCGTTTACCAGCACCACCGATGAATCAACCTCGCGTACGAAGCGTCTGGCCCGCTCATAATCTCGGGTCACAATGGCGTCGGTATGGTTGGAAGCATATCTTGCTATGTGGGTGATGGCGTCATCCATATCTTCAACGACCTTGACGGTAAGGATCAGATCGAGATATTCGGTCGACCAGTCCGACTCTTGTGCCTCCTTGACATCGGATAGTATGCGACATGCCTCGACACACCCTCTTAGCTCCACCCCTGCCTCGGTAAAGCGTTTGGCCATTGCGGGTAAAAAGGATTCAGCGGCCGATTGATGCACCAGCAGTGTTTCCATGGCATTACAGACCCCGGGACGCTGGACCTTGGCATTGAAGGAAATTTCTTGCGCCATATCCAGATCAGCATCTGCATCTACGTAAACATGGCAAACGCCTTTGTAATGCTTCAATACCGGAATTTTGGAGTTCTCCACCACAAAACGGATTAGTCCCTCGCCTCCCCGGGGAATGATGAGGTCCACAAATTCTTCCTGATTTAAAAGCATCAAGACGGCCTCGCGATCCCGAATCGGCACCACCTGTACGGATTTTTCCGGCATCCCTGCATGGTTAAGCGCCCGGTCAATGATCGCCGCCAGTGCCTGGTTAGAATGAAAGGCTTCCGAGCCACCGCGCAAAATGACGGCATTTCCGCTTTTAAGGCATAATCCGGCGGCATCTACGGTCACATTGGGTCTTGATTCGTAAATGATGCCGATGACCCCCAGCGGAATTCGCATGCGGGCAATTTGAAGTCCGTTGGGACGAATCCAGGCCGGTCCCATGGTGCCGACAGGATCTTTTAATCCCTCGACGTCTCTGAGCCCGGCAACCATGGAGAGGATGGTGGTATCTTTGATGGTCAGTCTATCCAACATGGCACCGGAAAGCCCAATTTCTTCAGCCCTGACAAGATCTTTTCGATTTTCCTCCTTGATGAAAACGGCTTCTTTTTCCAGATTTGCTGCGATGGATAACAAGGCCGCATTTTTTTGATCGGTGCTGATTCGGATCAGTTTACCAGCCGCGTCTCTGGCCGCTGTTGCCATGTCTTTTATCGTTGATTCGATGGTCATCGCAATTTCCCGCAGGTTAAGCTTATGAGTCCCTCTGGCCGTGTATCTGACAATATGTTGGAGAATTGGTTGAAGGAATCAGGTTTCAGGAAAGGCAGGCACGATAGCAGATCCTGAACACTGACACCTGAAACCTTACCATCAAAAATAGGAAAAAAGTTAAGCCCTATGTTATGAGTATTTTCATCAGCCAAGATAGAACCCGATAAAATACCTATACATCACTACCGGCTGTAATGGCAAGATTATCCCGGTGAATAACCTCGTCATAGGACTTATGGCCCAGCACCTGTTTTATGCGGTTGGATTTCAGGCCCATTATCTTTTGAATCTCAGTCGAGCTGTAGTTGACCAGTCCGATTCCCACAGTTTCATCGTTCCGGTTCTGAAATTCTACGGGTGCACCGACGCCAAAATCAGCTTGCACCGCGATAATACCACTGGGCAGCAGACTCTTCCCGTTTTTTAACAGCGCCTTCACGGCGCCGTCATCTATCTTGATGATCCCCTTGGGCTTTAACGAAAAGGCAATCCAACACTTGCGACTGGCCAATTTCTGTTTTTTGGGGATAAAATAAGTTCCATGTTTTTGACCGGCAAACAGTTTGAGCAAGATATTGGGCAGGTCACCTCTGGCAATCACCATAGGCACCCCGGCGGAATTAACTTTTCTGGCCGCTTCAATCTTGCTGATCATGCCGCCGGTTCCCAACGCGCCGGGTATATCACCGGCCAATTTTTCAGTTTCTTTGCTGATGTTGGAAACGATGGGAATCAATTCCGCCTCCGGACACGTCCGCGGGTCTTTACTGTAAAGACCGTCTATATCCGTCAGGTTGATCAGCACATCCGAATCCATCAGCAGGGTGATCATGGCGGCCAGATTGTCGTTGTCACCCAGTTTGATCTCTTCAATCCAGACGGTGTCGTTTTCATTTATAATCGGAACCACCTTCCATGACAATAGGGTACAAAGGGTGTTTCGGGCGTTTAAGTACCGTTTTCGACTGGAAAGATCTTCGCTGGTCAGAAGAATTTGGGCAACTTTCCGGTGATAGCGGCCAAAGGCCTTTTCATATTCCATCATCAGGCCGGCCTGTCCGATGGCTGCCACCGCTTGGCGTTTGGGAAGTTCATCCGGTCTTGCGGATAGGCCGATTTTTTTTACACCCGAAGCCATGGCCCCGGAGGACACCAGGATCACTTCCAGTCCGCTTTCGATCAATCGACAGATTTGGCGGGCGATGGACCGGATGGCTTTCAAATTTAAACCATTGTCTTCGGTCAGCACGTTGCTGCCCACCTTAACTACGACTCGTTTCGCACCTTCAAAACTCAATTTACTGTTCATTGCCATGAAATTGGTCCAGGCGCTCAATTATTTTTGAAATCAGCTCTTCAACGCCGTCTCGGGTCAGTGCTGAAATTAACAAAACTTCCCGATCCTTGAGCATCGCCTGAAGTGTTTCAGCTGTTTGGTTCGCACCGGGTAGATCCATTTTGTTTAAAACCAGGATTTGGGGTTTTTCCGCCAGCTGCGGGCTGTAGCCGGCCAGCTCTGCGTTGATGGTTTCATATCCCGCCAAGGGGTTCTGAGTATCGATGGCCGAAGTATCTATAAGGTGAACCAAAATATGGGTACGTTCGATGTGGCGCAAAAAACGGATGCCAAGACCGGCCCCGTTGTGGGCACCTTCGATCAGTCCGGGTATATCGGCCACGACAAACGGCTTACCCCAGCCGGTTTGAACCACACCGAGATTCGGGGTCAGGGTCGTAAAGGGATAATCTGCAACTTTAGGGGTTGCCGAAGAAATGGCACTAATGAGGGTTGATTTTCCGGCATTGGGCAGACCGATGAGCCCCACATCGGCGATAAGTTTGAGTTCGAGCTTGAGTTTCAGAAATTGGCCGGGTTCGCCGGGCTGAGCAAATCGCGGCGCACGGTGGGTGGATGTTTTAAATCGATGATTGCCCTGGCCTCCCCGGCCGCCTTTGGCAATGATAAAAACGTCGCCGGGCTGGGTAAAATCTTTTAGAAGGTCATTGGTTTCTGCATCTTTGATAAGCGTTCCCGGCGGAATTTCAATGATGAGGTCTTCACCCTTTTTACCAGTCTTCCGGCGCCCCTGGCCGTAGCCACCGTTTTTTGCTTTGAACTCGCGTTTGAATCGAAATGGGTATAAGGTACGTCGATGCGATGTGCTTTTTAGTATAACATCACCGCCCTTGCCCCCATCGCCGCCATCCGGACCGCCCCGAGGTATGAATTTTTCACGCCTGAAACTTACACATCCACGTCCGCCGTCTCCAGATTGAACGGTAATGAACGCTTCATCAAAAAATTTCACGCTGCATAAACGCTGACTTTTTTGTGCGCGCGTCCTTTTCTTTCAAAGGAAACGGTACCGTCTATCTTGGCAAACAGGGTATAATCCTTACCCATGCCAACATTATCACCGGGATGAATTCTGGTTCCCAGTTGTCGCACCAATATATTGCCGGCTTTTACCGGTTCTCCGCCAAAGCGTTTGACGCCGCGCCTTTGTGCATTGCTGTCACGGCCGTTTTTAGAACTGCCGCCTGCTTTTTTGTGGGCCATTTTTAAACTCCTAACTCAATTCATAAGCCCCCCGGCTATGCCGGAGAGAATTTAAAAGGTTCTACCGTTACCGAGAGGGCATGCTTGATGGGTGCAAACCTGATCGATGCCGGCGGCTTATGAATTGAGATAAAAAAGAATTTTTGCTAATTTATTAAGGTTAATTGGTATACGCTCGCCGAACAACCAGCACCAACTCCGACTAAAGCAAACAAGTTACTACCAATGATGATGAATCGGTCAAGTAGTCATCAAAACCGACAGATCCTATAGAACAGAGATCAAAAAATTCTTTTTAAAAATCAGCGGCCACCAGCAGAGGTGGTTCCGGCCACTTCCAGGGGTCACCCTCATACTCCCAGCTCTGTTGGTGGTCGCTGATTCATTGAGGGTCTTGCTAAACCCTTGAGACCCTCTAGGTGTTTTTCTATTTGGATTCTTGCTCGGACGTCGACGTGTTGGTCGTAGCCACCGTCGGTTCCGCCTTTTTCGAAGCTTCTTTATCGGGCGCTGCCATTTTGGTCTGCTCTGTTTGCGGTGCGGCCGTCTCAGTTTCCGGATTCTTGGCCTTCGCTTCAGGCGTGGTCCCGGTTTCGGGCTCTTTTTGAGTTTTTGCTTTTATGCCGTCAATCCTTACGGCTGTAAATTCCTGGCGATGTCCCTTTTTTCGGCGGTAGCGTTTACGCCGTTTGTATTTAAAAACGATAATCTTTTTGGCCTTGCCTTGCTCTACAATATGGCCCTCAACCGCAATATCTTTCAGGGCAGGCTGCCCGATGCTGACGTTTTCTCCGTCGGAAAACATCAATACCTGCTCAAAGGTGACAGGATTGCCGACATCCCCTGGAATTTTTTCGATTCTTAGAACTTGTCCCTGTTGGACTTTATATTGTTTACCACCTGAGTTCACTACCGCGTACATGGGGTCAGCCTCCTGTAACTTACAATTTTAGGTCTATCTTTCAAAATCAAGAAATATTAATCTTTTCACAGGATTTGTCAAGTAATATTTTGGCAAACATTCAGCTACCAAGATACGTAGGTGCATAAATTGGACATATCATTAATCGGTCATATTATTAGGCGGGGGTGGGGAGCACGGGTTTCGGAACTTTCGGCCGACCTTGAATCAAATTGAAAAATGAAGTTAAAGCAACCTTCGTTTAACCTTACAACGAGACAGTGGAGGCATGATTGAACACAACTATCCACCACCAGCTTATTCATTGGGATATGGCATCCAATAACGCGAAAGACAAGGCCCTATTAAACGAGGAACCGCTTTCCATTAGAGTGGAGGGCGCGCCATATTCCGTGATGATGCGTACGCCGGGGGATGAAGTTCCTTTGGCGGCCGGGTTTTGTCTGACGGAAGGTATCATCGATACAACCGAAGATTATACCTCCCTCGCATTCTGTGACGGTGAGGATACCAATGTGATCGCCGTAACGTTGACGGCTTCCCGGCGTCATAAGATTTCTGAAATTTTAGATCGTAGAGGGTTTATCAGTCAATCCAGTTGCGGCCTTTGCGGAAAAGAGATTGTTGAGGATCTTTTTCAGCTGATTAGGCCGCTTAAAGATGATATCCGGATTGACGCCGACAAGGCGCTGTCCTGTCTTGAAACGATTACCCGGTATCAGCCTTTACGAGCTCAGACCCGCGCAGCACATGCCGCTGTTTTATACGGTTCGAAACTTGATTTTATAGCGGCCGCCGAGGATGTCGGGCGGCATAATGCCCTGGATAAAGTCATCGGCAAACTATTTTTAGACGGCAAACTGGCACAGGCCACGATGCTGACCCTGTCTTCCCGGATCAGCTATGAACTGGTCCAAAAAGCAGCCCGGGCACGCATTCCGATCATTTTGGCCATATCACGTCCCACAGCCCTGGCGGTGAAGCTGGCCTCGGAACTGAATATTACGCTGGCATCCTTGGCGGACGACTCCGGATTATACGTTTTTTGTGGCACACAGCGGCTTGTATCTTCCGATAGCTGATTGAGGGCTCCGAAAATAATTATATCCATTTGCCGCGGCGGAGCACCTAACCCGAACCAGCTGGCATTGTATTCATTCTTCAATCGACAATCTTCAATATCCAGGGGCTGACCGACCCTTAGGAGCACCCTCATGTCGGGCCGCAATTTGGTGCAGCCGAAAGGGCTTCAGAGTCGGAATTTACCGGCGGCGGCACTATGGGAGTTGCTGTTTTTTTGGATTTGAAGCGGGCTGCGATGACACGGTAGAGCGGCTTTATCGACAAAAGCAATACAAAAAGGGCGCCTGTCCATTGAGCCCACAGGGGTATCACCTCGGATGCCTGACCCACCATGGCCTGGGCTGAAATTCCCCAGTGCGTATAAATTTGATCCACAATCAGTCCGAAAAGGACACTGCAGACTGCGATAGATGATAGATAAATAATCGTGGCACGACGGCCGAGTGTACCGACCAACACCGTCAGGGAGGCCATATTCGTAGCCGGTCCCGCCAATAAAAATACCAAAGCGGCCCCCGGGCTGACACCTTTTAATATGAGGGCTGCGGCGATGGGCGTAGAGGCGGTGGCGCAAATATACAATGGGATGCCAACCATCAGCATCAGCAGCATGGCCGGCAAACCGGGTCCGAGATACCTGCTGAAAACATCGTCTGGAATTATAACGGTAATTAATCCTGCCAGCAGCAACCCGAAAAGAAACCATTTGGCAATATCTTCCCACAACTCACCAAAAGCATAGCCGATGCCGGCCTTAATCTTTTCTAAAAACGAATGGTGTCGGCTGTGAATCTCGGGGTCACAATCATCGCCGCTGCAACAACCGTCTACCGGGCAGCTGAGATCCGGAGTTATTCTGTTGACTTCTTTTTTTCGGTCCAAAAGGTTTTCAGAAATTCCGGCCACCGCAGCGGTGAAAAATGCGGCCAAAGGTCTTGCCACCGTCATGAGAGGATCCAACAAAGCGTAGGTGATAGAAATCGAATCCACACCGGATTCCGGAGTCGCAATTAAAAAGGCGGTGGTGGCACCATTGCTGGCACCCTGTTTGCGCAGCGACACGGCTGCAGGCAATACACCGCAGGATCACAACGGGATGGGAATGCCCAGAAAGGCCGCCTTGAATACAGAGGAAAATCGGCCCCTGCCGAGGTGCCGAACCACCGAGTTCGGATTAAGAAATACCCTCAGCAGCCCGCTGACCACTAAACCAAATAAAATGTAAATCGATGCGTCCAGCAGCAAGTGCCAGGACTCAGACAATACGTTAAGGATAAAGTTCAATTTATTTTATGCCCCTGTATATAGATTTGTTAGTACCCAATCATTGAAATCATATCATGATTGCACATAAATTATGCCATAGCCAGATTCAATATTCAATTCCGGCTTGGGTTGACTGAGTTGATTTGGCCCACTTAATCTATTTACCATTCAACCGAATCAACTTAATCAACTACCATTATTCCCTAACATGATCCAAGCCCACATCCAGTAACGCCGTCACATGCTCATCGTCCAGCGCATAATAAATAATTTGCCCCTCCCGGCGGCTTTTGACCAGAGCCAGATCTTTCAAACGTCGCAGTTGATGGGACATGGCCGATTCGCTCAAGCCGGTGAAGGCTGCCAGATCGCAGACGCACATTTCGATATTTCGCAGAACCATTACGATTTTGAGACGGTTTGGATCGCCCAATACCCGGTAAGTCAGGGACAGACGCTCCAGATCGCGATCTGAAATAGCCTCCTTGCGGGCCTGTTCAACTTTTTCCAGGTGCACCACCCGAATTTGGCAGCCATCTTCGTCAATAAGGCTGGCCTTGGCTGATCCCATACCTTGCTCCTTTAAAATATGCTCATATGTTCATATATGATAATTGTTGTGGTTTGTCAACACCTCGCAGATCATATTCCAACAATCCGGTAATCTCCAAATTCAGGGACTACGGTTTTTTTGCCGTGGTGAGGAAGTCTTATGTGATCAAGGAATTGAGTGATGCACTGAAAAAACTCGAATTCCTTCGAACAACTGATCCAGATAGGGAGGGTTGGAACCTGAGCGACTGAAGGCTAATTACCGGCCATTTTCTGTTTTTGGCAAATTACTGAAATAGTTGTTGAAAGCTTAACGCTTATCAAGCCCCTCAAACAAATAGTTTCGCGATTTGCAACAAAACAACCACCGGATGTCATTGATGGGCGTAGATTAAGTCGCAGAACCGAAATTCTATAATTAAATGGGTTGACAGCGGGCACTTTAATGTGTACATACAATCATTATGAATGAACAAAATACCAAGCGACTAATGGGAATCTGCCGGAAAGTTGAAGGCAACTGCATGGGCACGCGTGTGCGCAGAGCGGCGCGGGTGGTTGGTAACTATTATGACCTGCATTTAAAATCGGTAGGATTGAAAGGGACCCAATTTACATTGCTGAACGCAATTTTTCTCAATCCATCAATTGCCATCACTCAGCTGGCAGATCTTTTGCTGCTCAATCGTACGACCCTCAATCGTAACCTGAAACCCCTGGAACGTCAGGGGCTCATTCGTACCAGCCCCGGCAAGGACCAGAGAACCAGAATTCTCGAATTAACCCAGGAGGGCAGGAGCATTCTGCAGCAAGCGTTGCCATTGTGGCTCGAAGCGCAGTCCGGTGTCGTGGAGACACTAGGCGTGCGGACCCAGCGATTGGCTGAGGATCTCAGTCAACTTGAGAAATTAGAAATCAATTCAGAGAATTCGCCTTAACTGGAATAGAGGATTTATTTTTATATTTTTCTCTGTATGCTCCGTGACGGGTGAAATATTACGTTACTATCGTTACGAATGCGTGTCGGAAGAACAAAGCCTTTAATCCCAAACTTGGAACATACAACGCAACCAGATTTCATTTAGAGTTGAGCCTTTCTAAAACGTCCCTTTTCGCTCAATTTCTGCGTCAGACTCTCCGCCGGCTGCGAATCATCTTTCCTGAATTTGAACTAAACTATTGGCCGGATGGATTCGCCGGGATTATAAGATCGCTTTCAATTGTGAGTCATCATCTGTCATCATTGGCTGACTAAGGAAACATATGCAACTACAAACCCTGCTGCTGATCGCCCCGCCGATTTTGCTGGCATTAACTTTTCACGAGTATGCCCATGCCTTTGTTGCCAACCGGCTTGGCGATGATACTGCCAAGCAAAATGGCCGTCTATCACTGAATCCGCTAAGGCATTTGGATCCCCTGGGCACGATCATGATATTCCTGGTACATTTCGGCTGGGCGAAACCGGTGCCGGTAAATCCGTATCGGTTGAAAAATCCTAAAAGGGACATGCTCTGGATCAGCGCGGCAGGGCCCCTGGCGAATATAGCTTTAGCGCTTGCCAGCGGCATTTTGTTCAGAGTTCTTGTCGCCGCCGGTGAAGCACCCGATCGGACCTCCATCATGGGTTTGTTCATCTCTGTGGTGTTGATGAGCTTGCAGATTAACCTGGCACTGGCTATTTTCAACATCCTTCCGATAGCCCCTCTGGACGGATCCAAAATTTTATCCGGCCTTCTGCCGACCGGATTTGGAAAAATGTTTTATTTCATGGAACGCTACGGTCCATTTATACTCCTTGGGTTAATCATTTTCGGGAGTGTTACCGGTGTATCTATTCTGGGACGCATCATCTGGCCGTTTGTGAAATTTTTCAGTCACATCTTTGCCGGCATTTAATATAAAGTACTTATGTAAAATTTATAAGTAGGTTAGGATGAAAATAAATAGCTTCATTATAGGAAAGTGAAATCACCCCGACCCAAATCTTCTGCAGGCGAACAATTCCCATCACCAATTTGCGCAAGTCCCTGTCAGTAATCAAGAAATTTTCATAGAAGCCGATAACAGATCTGATACATTGCTCAACCATACGTATCTTCACGATAAAACTCGTAATACTTTGAGATTTATGAGTATTCAGTTAAAAAATCTGAAGACCCATCCTGCAGGAGTTACGTTGATCGAGGTGAAAATCGCTGCCGCCTTCGAGGCTATTCTGGTTCTTTTGGATATTGAAAATGTCGGACGATATGAGACCTAAAATTTTAGTTGTAGATGACGAGAGGGATATCCGTGAATTGGTCCACATGTTTCTTGAAAGATCAGGATTTCAAACCTTCACGGCAGTCAGTGCCGAAGCGGCACTTGATATTCTCAAGAATCAAGAAATAGGCATTGTTCTTGCCGATGTCCACTTGCCCGGCATAGACGGTTTAGAGTTAACCAAAATCATAAGGCATACTTACAATGCCGACGTTATCATTATGACGGGGTATTCTTTAGATTATACCATTGAAGAGGTCATGGCTCAGGGAGCCATCGATCTGATTATGAAGCCTTTACGGTTGGAAGATCTCCTGTTGAGAATTAATGTCGTACTGAAAAACCGTTCAGAAAAAAAAGAAAATAGCCGGAAATTGGAGGAATTAAAAAACTTGACGATTAGAGACGACTTGACAGGTCTATTTAATTCAAGACAGTTCTATCGTCATATCGCTCAAGAAATCGAACGATCTAACCGATATTTCCGTCCTCTTTCCCTCATTCTGATGGACATCGATAAATTCAAATCACTGAATGATACATGCGGCCACCTTTTCGGCGACAAGGTTCTTTCGTCTATTGGAGAAATAATAAAAACTGCGATTAGAATGCAAGATACTGCTTACAGGTATGCCGGGGATGAATTTACCATAATTTTGCCCGAAACCGAGCTGGAGAGGGCAACTGCAGTTGCCGAGAGAGTGAGACATGCGGTCGAAATTGAAACCCAAGTGTTAACCGATCCCAGACCGTTGAGCATAACCGTAAGTATCGGCGTAGTTGAATATCTAACTTGTGAAGATGCAAAAAGTTTCGTTCACCGTGCGGATAGCGCAATGTATGTATCTAAAAAAAAGGGGCGGAACAAAATTTCCTTTGCACCTGCCTTGACCCAACCCGCAAAATAATATTTCCCCTATTCTTATCTTTATGATGCTGTTGTGTTTTTATCCGCCGGTTTCCTCTTTGACACCCACCGCCATTTTAAACAGCGCTGTCAGTATCAGAAATCCAGTCGCCCACACAGCCAGTGCGATCACCACTTCCGGCAGGGAGGGAATATACTCGTTGACGTGATGCAGCGGGGAGGGGGTAAACCCGCCGGCAATCATTCCCAAGCCCTTGTCGATCCAGGTCCCTAAAAATATGACCACGCAGGCTACCGCCAGAACGCCTTCATTTTTACGGGTGAACGGGTTAACCGTCAGAATAATGCCGATGGCCATCAAGGCAAAGGATGTCCACATCCAGGGAACATAGGCGCTTTTGCCGTGAAGACCGATAAAAAGATACTTGATGTGATCCATGTGTTCGGGGATGTTGCTGTAAAACGCCACAAACACCTCGCACAAAAAGAAAAACACGTTGATACAAATGGCATAGGCGACGATTTTGGCCAGGGACTGGATCTGCTCCCGTCCGGGATCGAAATTTGTCACCCGTCGAATGAACAGGCACAGCAAAATAAGCAGGGCCGGTCCGGCGGCAAAGGCTGAAGACAGAAACCGCGGTGCCAAAATAGCGGTCATCCAGAAACCTCTTCCCGGCAAGCCGCAGTATAGATAGGCTGTTACCGTATGGATGCTGATAGCCCAGGGAATCGAAACGTAAATCAACGGTTTTAACCAGGGCTGGTAGTGGACATTGTTACGTTCGGCCTCCAGCACATTCCAGCCGATGACGAGGTTTAAAAATAAATAACCGTTTAGGACAATCGTATCCCAGAAAAGTACGGAATGCAGTGTCGGGTAAAGAAAGACATTTATAACCCGCATGGGTTGCCCCAGGTCGACCAGGATAAAGATTACACACATAATCACCGAGGCAATGGCAAGGAATTCCCCTAAAATCGTGATCTTGCCAAAGGCCTTGTAATCATGCAAATAATATGGGAGTACCACCATCACCCCACCGGCGGCGACCCCGACCAGAAAGGTAAAATTGGCAATATAGAATCCCCAGGATGTATCGCGGCTCAAGCCGGTAATACCCAGCCCGAAATCAAGCTGTTTTAGATAGACAAGGAAACCGATGCCGATGATCACCAGCAAAAACGACATCCACCCATAGTATTTTTTGCTTCCTCTGATCGCTAATTCAAGCATAATAATCCCTCACACGATATAGTAAACGGACGGTTCTGTGCCCAACGTCTGCTTGCGCCGAATGGTGAAATGGGTCCGGATGAGTTCCCGGACATTTGATTCCGGATCATATAGATCCCCGAAGGCCAGCTTGCCTTCCGAAACCTCGACGCAGGCCGGCAGTTGTCCCACGGCCAATCGCTCGGCGCAAAAATTGCATTTTTCAACCACGCCTTTCGCCCGCGTGGGAAATTTATCGTTGATTTCCTTAATAAAAGGCCGCGGGTCCCGAAAATTAAAACTGCGGGCGCCGAATGGGCAGGCAGCCATGCAAAAACGGCAGCCGATGCAGCGATGAAAATCCATTAGCACGATACCGTCGGATTCGCGTTTAAAAGTTGCCTGGGTAGGACAGGCCCGCACGCAGGGTGGATTTTCACAGTGGTTGCACAACACTAGAAACGGCTTGTGTTCAACTTCTTCGCTTAAAAACCTGGCGGCCTTGCCGGGGAAGGCATTGTGGTAGTGTTCCCCCCAGATCCATTTAATTTCATGGCGTTTTTCCGACAAATGAGGAACATTGTGTACTTTGTTGCAGACTTCCACCAAGGGTTCCAGGTCTTCTTCGGATTCGAATTGCCGGGTGTCTATGACCAGAGCCCATTGCTTTGCTTTCAAAGCGTTTTCACCATCTTTGAGGATTGCCTTGGGTTTTTCAGCGTGCTCCTCGACGGCAAAGGCATTGAAAACCGGTTTGGCCGTCAGCGCCAGCGACGAGAGTCCAAGTAACTGTAATATGCGTCGTCTGCTGCTATCCATTACGATTTCTCCTTCAACTTATCATCGATATGACAATCCCAACAGTATGGACGAACCGAGGCATAGTTATGACATCGGTCGCAAAACTCCGTTTTATTGGCGTGGCAATCCAGACAGGTATTGGACAAACTCATGTTATATTCCTTGCCGTCGGGACTTACATAAATCCTTTCGCCCTTGCGCACCACCGCCTCTCGCCAGACATCCAGCAATTGCATGTGTTCGGCTTTCATGTATTCGGTCGAGCGCACACACACCTTGGCAGCTTTGGCCTTGTCCGTGAGCTGGAGTTCCGGTGCGGGCGCAGCCTTTCCCCGATTGTACCAGAAGGGAAAAGTGACAATGACGATGAAAATGACCACACCGGTAATAATAATTTTTTTATCCTTCATCAGTTTCTTCCTCCGAATCACCCGCTAATCCGGGAATATCCTCACCACGCAGGTCGGTGGTCCTGTCGTTTTGCTCGTCCAGGATCAAGGCATTGGCCACCAGTTCATGCACGCCGGTAACATCCACTTCGGGAACCCAGTATTCCATCAGGGCAGGCAGGGCGGCTCTATCAATGGCACAGATCGTGGAAAGCATGTTGACGCCATGCTTTTCGTGAACATATTTGACGGCATTGGCCCTGGGCAGGCCGCCGGTCAAGCGCAGTTCCATGTCTTCTCCGGCGTTCAGCCCTGCACCGCTGCCGCAGCAAAACGTCTGCTCCCGAATGGTATTGGCCGGCATATCGTAAAAATGATTACACACATTTTTAATCACATATCGGGGTTCATCAAATAATCCCATCCCCCGGGCAGGATTGCAGGAGTCATGGAAAGTTACTTTAAGATGATCGTTACGGGTCGGATCGAGATCCAGCTTACCGTGTTTGATTAAATCAGCCGTAAACTCAGTTATGTGAACCATTTTAGTGGATTTGGCATTTTCAAATTTAGTCCCGGTGATAGGATTTACCGGTTCTTCCAAAAAATCCGCCGGCCCGTTCATGGTATCCATGTATTGATTGATTACCCGCCACATGTGGCCGCATTCCCCCCCCAGAATCCATTTGACGCCCAGCCGCTTGGCTTCGGCATACATTTTGGAATTCAGCCGCTTCATGGTTTCGTGAGAGGTGAAAAAGCCGAAATTACCGCCCTCGGAGGCATAGGTGCTCCAGGTAATGTCAAAGCCGTATTTTTCCTGCAAATAATGGAACAGTATCATATACCCCATGCAGGTGTATGTGCCGGGGTCTGCAAACACATCCCCGGAAGGGGTAATGAACAAAATATCGGCACCCTTTTTGTTGAACTGCGGCACCACCGGCACACCGGTGACCTCCTCGATGTCCTCAACAAAAAAGTCGAGCATGTCTTTAAATGCATGGGGTTGGATACCCAGGTGATTTCCGGTGCGGTAGCAATTGGCCACCGGGGTTGCAATCCAGTCGATGTTCAGCCCGATCAGATTCAGCAGCTCCCGGCCCATGATGGTAATCTCGGCCGTATCGATTCCGTAGGGACAGAAAACCGAGCAGCGCCGACATTCCGAGCATTGAAACATGTAGTACCACCACTCCTTCAACACATCGATCCCCATGGGGCGGGCGCCGTTGATTTTTCCCAGAATTTTGCCGGCCCGGGTAAAATCATTGCGATATACGGAGCGTAAAAGCTCGGCCCTGACCACCGGCATGTTCTTAGGATCGCCGGTTCCGATAAAATAGTGGCATTTGTCGGCACAGGCGCCGCAACGTACACAAATATCCATGAAAACCTTAAACGATCTGAACCGTTCGAGGCGCTCTTTAAAGCCCTGATGGATGATTTCCTGCCAGTTTTCAGGTAATTTCCAGTCATCTTCGGCCGGATTCCAGGCGCGGGCATTGGGAAGCCCCAGGTATTCCACGCTTTTTGGATTGGATGCATAGCAATACATCCCTTTGCGGATATCGATCGGTGTTTCCATCCAGTCCGTATTGGGCGGACGATGATCGATCTGGATGAGTTGCTCGGGTTTGGGAAATTCTTCTGCCATAATCTACTCCTTATCCTCGCCTTGGCTTTCTTCTTCTGTTGGCTCTTCGGCAGGTGCTTCTACAGGCATTTTAACAACCGGTATCCCGACTTCTACCATTTTATCTCTGAATTCATCTTCGTATTCTTCGTAGGTGTGTACAGGGACCGGATAGTTCCAGGGATTGATATGCCTTTTGGCACGCGTATTAGTAGGGAGGTTGCGGGTCGGGCTCAGAAAGATACCCGCCAGGTGCATCAGTTTGCTGAATGGAAAATAGGCCAGCAGGACACTGACGAAAAAGAGGTGGATATAAAACACGGATCCAACACCTTCGGGAATGGTGGGGCGAAAGGTAACCAATCCCATGGTCAGCTCTTTGGCCGCCGTGACATCAATCTTAAGGAAATAGCGCATGAGAATGCCGGTCAAGGCAATACCGAAAATTAAAAACAACGGGAAATAATCGCTTGCCATGGAAATATATCTGACCTGGCGGATAAAAAGCCGTCTTGTAAATAGATATGTTACGGCAGCCAACAGGACAACTCCGGATATAAACACCCCCGGCAAGCCGAATTGAATGCCCGGATATAATACTTCCAAGCGAAAGAAACTGTCTAGGTTTTCCAGCAGTGTGACGAAAAACGGAACCGGTTCGGTAAAAAATCGCAGGTGTCGAATGATGACTGTTAAAAACGCGTAATGGAAAGCCAGCGCTCCTATCCACAGAAAAATTTCCAGCTGATACGAAAGCCTGGTGCCTTCCTTCAACCGCATGCGGGTGTTGCGGAACAGAGACCGGAAGGTCAATATCTCCAGGGCCATACGCACAATTACTTGCCAATTGCTGACGGGACAGTCCAGCTGTGCGTGTTTGATCCAGGGAAGCGATTTTTGCTGACCGCCGGTGGTGGGTATGCGAAAGGGTACCGCCGAACGCGACCATCCCACTACTTTATAGGCTAAACCTGCTAAAAAAGTAATCAGTGCCAGATAGGGGATAATGATTCCGAAAACAATTTGCAGTCCGACCGCCGCGCCCGCCCAGGCAATCAAAAACAGTACGATAACAGCGATGAGTGATAACATGTACCTTGAATTCATTGACCCACACCTCACTTTGGCGTTAATATCTAATGGTTGTTACTTTAAATTTAGGAATGCCAATTCATCATATGGTAAAGGCAATTTTTTGGGAAAAAATTTAGGCTCCCTCCGCTTTTTCTGAAACCAGACCGGCTCTCTCAAATGCTCTAAATGTCCGGTTTTTCATCTCGTTTGCACTGAGTTGATAGATCTTTTCCCTGCATTGCACATATATATCAAAGGCCATCAGGCTTAGCCGATCAATTTTAGATTCGAGTTCTGATAGTTCTGTTAAAATACGGATGTCGCGGAGCTCTTTTTTCAGACTCGTTCTAAGGGCTTTTTTTAAGGACAGGATGAATGCAACGGCTTGAGAGGCCGTAAAATTTTGGACTGCCCGAATCCGGATGATAGGATCCAGATACGAGTTGATGATCTGAGGGTCCATATCGTGGATCAGCTGATCCAGCAAACCGTCAAGGCCGCTGAGTATCGAACCGCCAACCGGATTGGCAAAAGGATCTGTTTTGGATTTTAAAAATTCAGCGGTATCCGGCGCATAAGTTTGTGCGGTTAGGTCAAACCATTTTTTTACGATGGCAGCTTTTTTATGTGCTATTATTTTTGCCAGCTCTTTAGCCATTTACTCTCCTGGCAGCCCGATCCCTGAGGTGATATCTCCACCTTACTCAGGTTTTTCCCCTCCAATTTTGCGGCGTCGGCAGTGATGAGGGAAATTATCTAAACCCTATGGATCAGGCCGAAGGGGGCGACTATAATCGACTTAACTTTGTCTGTCAAGAGCAAATGAAACACCGGTTAATGACTCCAATTTTTCACGGGAGTCATACCCGATGACAGCGGCTTCTAAGATATTTTTACGCTGGGAAAGGGCGGAAGGTTTGCTAAGAAAAATGAGTTAAGAGTGTGGTATTCTGTCAACATTCTCCGGTTCAATAACGCAGCAAAAGGCTTCGTTGCGAGATAGGATGTCAAGAAAGCATCTCGATTCCCGATTCAACCGAATCGGCGATTGGAATCAAGGATTGAAAACCACTGACATCAAATAGTTCCTTTACAAATTCATTCAAGGAACAGAGGACAAATTTGCCATCTCTTCGTCGCATTTCTTTTGCAGTACTCAATAGAACCCTGAGACCGGCACTGCTGAGATATTCCAACGAGGCCAAATCGAATAGTACCCGCGTTGTTTGACCTTCAAGCGCATCGTGGACGACTTTTTCGGCTTCCGGAGAAGAGTCGGCATCCAATCGTCCTATTATGGTAAAGGAGAGAATCCCGTTTTCCTCTTTCTGAGTGATTTCCATTTCCAGATCCTTATTAATGAACGGATTTACAAATGCCTGCATCTTTCACAATTTAACTTAATCTACATACATCATTTGTCAATTTTAATCAATATTGACTGTATCTTTTATTGCGATAAAATAGCGTAGCATTGAATATTCAACTATTTAAAGGAGGAAAACATGTATTTCGATAAACCCGGCAAAGATAATACGGATCAGACCTTGAAGCTTGCTGCTGAAAGGGGAAAAGAGCTGGGCATGGAGGAGGTGGTGGTGGCATCCTCCTCCGGCAAGACGGCTTACAAAGCAATGCAATTGTTTGACGGCTGTCGGCTGACGGTGGTCACCTATCACTGCGGCTTTAAGGAACCCTTTAAAAGCCGGATGCCCGATGAGGTCAGACAGGATATCGAGAGCAAGGGCATCCGGGTGATTGCCTCCAGTCACGCACTTTCCGGAGTAGAACGTTCGGTGGCCAAGAAACATTCCGGCATTTATCCGGTGTTGTTGATCGCCGACACGCTTCGCCTGCTGGGCCAGGGTACCAAAGTGGCCGTGGAAGTGGCCATTATGGCAGCTGATGCCGGTGCCCTCTCGGGCGCCGATATTATCTCGATTGGCGGTTCAGGCAGTGGCGCCGATGCCGCGCTGGTTTTAAAACCGGCTCACCAGAACAATTTTTTTGACCTGAGAATCAAGGAGATTATTTGTAAACCGAGGGTGTTTTAGTCGCCATGATCTTCATTGCCGGCGTATCTCCCAAAACGAAGATACTAGACCAAAATCCGAGGCGTTGTCCACTTTGCGGTTTGCACCAGGCCTATTTTAAACGAGTGGATCACTACCTCAGTTTCTTTTTTATCCCGCTTTTAAGAGTTAAAAAAGGCAATCCGTTCATCATGTGTGATCGCTGCGAAAAGGCGGTCCCTGAATTTGACCCGGATATTTCACAGCAAACCGGCGATAGGCCCCAAACCTGTCATTATTGCAAAAGGTCTTTGGATCGGGATTTTAAATACTGTCCATACTGCGGCAGAAGGATATAATTAGTTTATTAGTTGATTCGGTGAATAGTTAAATAGGAAGAGGAAATCCTTCAACTAATCAACCACTCAACGATTTAACTTGATCTTCATAGCCTCGAAACTTGTGGTTATCACCAAGGTGCATAAAAATCCCCAAAATAGCAAGGGTCAACAACTGGAACGCCACGTTGTTCTGGTAGCTCCGGAAATACATTGGAATACCGGAAATATCGGGCGTACCTGCCTTGCCACCGGCGCCTTTCTGCATCTCATCAAACCCCTGGGTTTTTCCCTTGACAGCCGCGAAGTACGAAGAGCCGGGCTGGATTATTGGCAAAACGTCAACCTGACCCTTTGGGATGACTTTGATAAATTTATGATGAAAATGGCACCCCAATTGGGCGAGATGGCCGTCTTTTCAAAAAGAGGCGCCAAATCTTTCTGGACCATGCCTTGGGCAAGGCGGCTGTTTCTTGTCTTCGGCTCGGAAACCCGTGGCCTCACTGAAGCGCTTTTAGAGCGTTATTCAGCGTGCACTTATCACATCCCTATCTCAGCTGAAATCAGATCGTTGAATCTTTCCACCGCAGCCGGCATCGCCTTGTATGAGAGTCTGCGCTCAACGAAGTCATTTCATGGGTGGTCTCGGATTAAGTAGCCAAAACAACTGGTTCGGATAGGTAGATGCTAGGGTGGTGAATATTCTCATATCGAGGCTCTTAATTTTTATCCTATTTTTATACCTCTTGATGAGTGTAAGGTTTCAGGTGTCAGTGTTCAGGATATGCCATTGCGTCTGCCTTTCCTGAAACCAGACACCTGAAACCAAATTCGCGGAACAAAAACGGTTTAAAAAGTCAAGCTTACGTGCATAAGGATACAGGTGAATTTTCATCACCTCAGGTAGCTTCTCCGTTTTGCGAGAAGTTGAAGCGGCTATCGATCCCCTATTCCTATAACATTCACGACCCCGTATACAGCAAAGTTTGACACAAAATAGAATGTGTTTATATTGGTGCAGCAAATTTAAGACCTAAATTTTTAAACAGCATTTCTACGAGGAGAAAATGCGATTTGACAAATTTACGATAAAATCTCAGGAGCTTATTCAAAATTCCCAGACCCTGGCATCACAGTATAACCACCAGCAATTTGAGCCTGAACACTTGCTGGCTGCCATGCTCAAGGAGCCGGAGGGCATTGCCGGTGCCATGCTCCGTAAATTGGGGGTGTCTCCCGAAGAAATCTCTCAGCGGGTCGTGGCTGCGCTTGAAAAATTCCCCTCTGTCAGTGGCGGCGGGCTTTCCGAAATCTATGCTTCTGCGAGAACCAAATCCGTTTTGGAAGCGGCATTTGCCCAGGCCACCCGGATGAAAGATGAGTACGTCAGCATCGAGCACATCCTATTGGCCATCGTGGAAGAAAAACATGGCCAGGCGGCCTCAATTCTTAACAATGCCGGTGTCACCCTGGATGCGGTCCTGAAAGGGCTGATGGAAATTCGCGGAAACCAGCGCATCACCGATCCGAACCCTGAGGAAAAATACCAGGCCCTGGAGAAGTTCAGCCAAGATCTGACAAATCAGGCGCGTCTCGGCAAGGTTGATCCTGTGATCGGAAGGGACGAAGAAATACGGCGTATTGTTCAGGTACTTTCCAGACGAACGAAAAACAACCCGGTCCTCATCGGAGAACCGGGTGTCGGCAAAACGGCGATTGTAGAGGGGATGGCTCAGCGTATCGTCAACGGCGATGTATCCGAATCCCTGAAAAACAGGAGACTGGTGGCTCTGGATATGGGCGCCTTGATCGCGGGTGCCAAGTACAGGGGTGAGTTTGAAGATCGCCTAAAGGCGGTCTTAAAAGAGGTGGAGAGTGCCGAAGGCGAAATCGTTCTTTTCATCGATGAGCTTCACACCGTGGTGGGAGCAGGGGCCGCCGAAGGTGCTGTGGATGCCTCCAACATGCTCAAACCGGCCCTGGCCAGAGGTACCCTGCGCTGTGTGGGGGCCACCACGTTGAATGAGTATCGCAAGTATATCGAAAAAGATGCCGCCCTGGAAAGGCGATTCCAGCCGGTGATGGTAAAAGAACCCACTGTGGAGGATACCATATCGATTCTGCGGGGTTTGAAGGAAAAATACGAGGTACACCATGGCGTCAGAATCAAGGATACCGCCATTATTGCTGCTGCGACCCTTTCGGACCGTTATATTTCCGACCGTTTTCTGCCGGACAAAGCCATTGACTTAATTGACGAATGTGCTTCCAAGCTGCGCATCGAAATCGACAGCATGCCGGCGGAAATTGATGAAATTCAGAGAAAAGTTACCCAGGCGGAAATTGAACGCCAAGCCCTGAAAAAAGAATCCGATCCGGCTTCCAAAGAAAGAATCGAAAAACTGGAGGCCGAACTGGCCAATATGAACGATGAACTGATGATGATGAAGGGCCACTGGCAAAATGAAAAAGTCATGATCCAGGACATCCGCAGCATTAAAGAACAACAGGAGCAGTTGAACATGGAAGCCCAACGGGCTGAACGGGAAGGGGATCTGGCCAAAGTTGCCGAGATTCGCTACGGCAAAGTCTCAGAACTTCAACGTCGCCTGGAAGAAGCCAATCAGAAGCTTAGCGGGCTTCAGGCCCACAGCAAGATGCTCAAAGAAGAGGTCGACGATGAGGATGTGGCCGAGGTGGTTTCCCGCTGGACAGGGATTCCGGTGAGCAAAATGCTTGAAGGCGAGAGAGAAAAACTGGTGCAGATGGAAGAACGGATTCACGAACGGGTCATCGGACAAGACCAGGCGGTGGCGGCGGTATCCAATGCTGTGCGTCGGGCGCGATCCGGCCTGCAGGACCCCAATCGCCCCATTGGTTCGTTTATCTTCATGGGACCTACCGGCGTTGGAAAGACCGAACTGGCCAAGGCACTGGCCGCTTTCATCTTTGACAGTGAACAGGCGATGGTCCGCATCGACATGTCCGAATTTATGGAAAAGCATTCCGTCGCACGGCTCATCGGCGCACCACCGGGCTATGTCGGGTATGAGGAAGGGGGTTATCTGACTGAAGCAGTACGGCGTCGGCCCTATTCGGTGGTGCTTTTTGATGAAATCGAAAAGGCGCACCCGGAGGTATTCAATGTTCTGCTTCAAATTCTGGATGATGGGCGAATGACCGACGGCCAGGGCCGTACAGTGGATTTTAAAAATACCATCGTTATCATGACCTCGAATATCGGCAGCCAGTGGATTCAGGAGACGGCCGCCATCAGTCGAGAAGAGATGGAAAAACGGGTGACGGAGGCACTACGGGCTCATTTCAAGCCTGAATTCTTAAACCGTATCGATGAAACCATTATTTTCCAAAACCTGACGCCGGAACAAATTACTGAAATTGTTGCCATTCAAATTAAAAAGCTTGGCAGCCGACTGGCAGAAAGAAATATCAAACTGGATTTATCGGATGCGGCCATGTCACTGATTGCTGAAAAAGGATATGATCCGGTTTACGGCGCGCGGCCCCTAAAACGGGTAATCCAACAAATGATTGAAAATCCGCTCTCGATGGAGATCCTGAAAGGCAAGGTCGCCGATGGTGCTCGCCTCAGTGCTGACGTCGAGGGAGACCGGTTAGTATTTCGGACGCCATAATAAAAGTATCCTGGACCAGACTTTGAGTTCGCCCCAGAGGGGTTGTTTTTGCCGTTAAATACCAATGGAATGATGGAAAAATGGAATATTGGGTATAAAAAAAGGATGAAGTTCTGATTTTGAGTTCTGATCAATGTCATCTATTTGAGGTTGATCTCATTCCGCCAAAGCCAGTATTCCAACATTCCATCATTCCAGTACCCCATGGCATTTGATTACGGTCCGCCTTCGGGTTATCTCTGACCTGGCTCAGAGAACCAGATTTTCGTTGTTAGGATAAAATTTTATTGTAATCGCCTGGAACTCATCGTACTATCTCCATATTATGGCACGTTCAGCCTCTGAAAGATTGGGTCGTTTCAATGACCAGTTTTCGGGTAATGATTCCGTCCTCATCGTGATCAATGCCGACCCGGACGCCATTGGTAGCGCCATGGCCGTCAGTCGATTGCTGTGGCGCAGGGTGTCGACTGTCACAATTTCCCACG